>CDZQ01045235.1_pt1 | contig 69076 bp, 88 predicted proteins | sample 554831 | NCBI WGS metagenome assembly CDZQ01 (sample SAMEA3182112, study PRJEB8094) | gut metagenome | biome: human; feature: gut; material: Stool; isolation source: human stools | place: Canada | collected 2013-05-06 | reverse complement strand
AGATACATAATCCACTCCCGTGGGGTCGATGGTGTCCGTGCCCTGGTAGACGTACCAGTAGTTACCGGACAGGCCGTTTTGTGGATAGTCCGCATTATTCGGAGACGAAACTGTGCCCTCAAGGGTATCGCCTTTGACTGTCGCAACGTTCGCCATTCTGCAAATGCCGGATAACTCCATCATTCCGGCCCACTCCACCCAGGTAAGGGTACATTCTGCTTGCGCAAGATAGGCGATTGCTTCTCTGGTCACGTTCCAGCCATAGACAAAATACCATCCGACCGGACAGCTTCCTGCAGGCTGGAAATTATAGAATCCACTTGCATCATAGTTTTGCGTGATAAACATTTGCCCAGTCCCGGTATGATCTTGCCACATACGAGAGCCTGTCGCATATTGCGTTCCCAGGTTAATCCCAATGTCCCTGTTCCATTTTTCCCAGACGTATCTAGTTGACAATTTTTCATCACCCTTTCCTTGAAGGAGGTTTTGCCTATGAGCACCCGCTATATGTGGAATAGATATGACGTTGGTAGTGCTGCTGCTATACAGCAAACTGCTACAATGAACTCGCAAATACTTTATGGGCTATACGATATCTTTAACGTACTATTTGCTGTTACTGGTATTGAATTTAAGGCGGAAGGTTGTGTTATAACCAGTGGTTATCAAACTACAATAGTAGGTGCTGGACAGTATTTTATGTTTATGAGCGGTGGTTATTTTTCATCTCCACCAACTCTGCCGCTTACAATTCCTATTGGAACAAATACTCAGTTAAAACAAGCTGTAACTAATTGTGCAATCACCGTGGAACAACAATATGATGGAATGTCAACTACAGGATGGTTCGTTACGTCATCTGGAACCTATGCGGATATGTCCATCACAAGCAGTAAAACCCTAAACGGCCCTGTATCAAGCGGGATAAGTTCCGCTTATCCGCAAAACGGGATGTCCGGCAGCTATTGGTATGAGTACCAGGGCACGGACACCATCGACCCCACGGGAGTGGATTATGTATCTGCTGTCGCCGCCTAAAATTCCATCCGGGCCTCCGCCTGGTTCCAGACTCCCGTGACCACCAGCCCTTCCAAGTCCACAAAATCCACCTGCCAGGGGTTGCCCGTCACGTCGGTGGCGTACTGCAATTCGATCAGGCTCAGTCGCCCGTCCAGGCCGTCCAGGGCGGACCGCAGGTCCGGGTGGGCCGTAGGGTCCGCGTTGTGCGCGGCGATCCGGTCCTCCGCCTCCGCCAAGAACAAGGGCAGCACCACCTCCATGCAGTATTCCGTCACATCTTCGGCGGTCATGAAGGCCATGGGGGAGTAGCCCAGCACCACCGGGCACTGGTCGCTCACCGCCACCGTCACGGGAAAGCGCTGAATCTCCACCGCGCCCCCGCTGCTGTACGCGCTGACCGGACGGGGGTGGTCGGACAGGTCTCCCCGGAGCAGCAGCACCTCCGGCTGGCTGCCCACCTGGGCCCACACGCCGAACTCGGTGATGGTCAGGTCCTCCCCCAGACCTCCGTCCAGGTCGTTGCGGTATTCCACGGTCAGCGCCACCTGGTTGTCCTTGTGGATGGGCTCGGTGGACGTTGCCGCCGCCACCGGCCGCACCAGGTCCGTCAGGGCCTTGGCCGCCGCCACGGAGCCGATGGAGCCGCCGCCCACCATGCACCGGGTGATCGTCAGGGTCTCCCCCACCCCCAGGCTGGCCAGCAGCGTCTCTCCCGCCGTGGTAAATACGATGCCATACATCAGGTATCCTCCTCCAATACAGGCAGCCGGGTCACGCACCAGCTGCCGAAATGCCCGCCCACGTGCAGCGTGGGGGTCATAGTGATCTGGAAATCCCACACCAGGTGGGCGGGCATGATCTGGTCCAGCTGGGACCGCAGGGCCTCCATGCCCTCCGGCAGCTCCCCCTGGGCGTCAAAGCAGATTTCCACCCGGTACGCGCCGTAGATCTCCGACACCGTCACCGGCACGCCTAAAATGGTCTCCGAGATTTCCCGCACCAGCTCCGGCGTGGTGGTCTCCCGCCCCCGGAGCTTGGCCGCTACGTTGGCCCGCCGCTGGCGCAGGTCCAATTCCCCGCCGGACAGCCCCAGGCCGTCCTCCCACAAGTCCAGGCCCCAGGTGGCCGTCCACGGATTCAACTGGGAGAATAGGTCGTCCCTGGCGTTCCACAAGCCCGCCGTCTCCGGCTGAATCGCTTCCTGGATGGCCGCTGTCTCCCGGCTGTTTTCGTACCATTCCGGGAGGTAGCTCATCAGCTCCCTCATGTCAGCGTCACCACCCCCGGCACCGGAACCGCCGTCTCTCCGATGGCGATATTGGCCGTCCCCCCGTTGACGGTAAGCGCGGAATAGTCCTCCACGCCCTCCACCCCCATCAGCAGGGCCGCGATCCGGGCGTATACCACGGTATACTCCTCAAAGGCCAACTCTCGCAGATAGGCTGCCAGGGCGTCCTCAAAGGCCGCTTTGACCTCCGGCAGCTCCGCCCCGGCCTCCAGCGTCAGCTTGGCGGCCACGGCGATGGCGGTCCCCGTGGCGGACAGCACCGTCACATCCGCGCCCACAGGCCGCTTTGTCTGGATGTACCCGGCGCAGGTGTCCACCACGTCCTCGTCCACCGGCTCGTGGTCATAGCCCACCAGGAGCACCCGCACCGTCCCCGGCCCGTCCCACAGCCCGGTGACCTTGCACGCGCCCACCCCGTCGCACTCCAGCGCCCACTCCCGGTAGTGGGCCTCGTTGCCGCTGGTCCCCGGGTCCTTCCGGCGCTGGTCAATGCGCTGGTACAGCGCCCCGTCGCTCTCCGGGTCCGTGCCGCCCTGGGCCGCCTGGTTGGTCCAGCTGTCCAGGCCGGAGACGCTGCGCAGGATCTGGGTGATCTCTCCCGGACCGGCGTTGTAGGCGTCCCCCACCTCCGCCGCCCGGAGGTACCCCGTTCCGCTCCCGTTTTTCAGCGTCACGGCGGACACCAGGCTGTATTCCAACCCTGTGCCCGTCAGGAATACCGTCCCCTCCGGCACCACGGTGCCGTCCCGCCCGGTAAAGCGGATCTCCGCGTAGGCCCGGGTGCCCGCCTTCCGCGCCAGTCCCAGCAGGGCGGCGTGGTCGTCCAGATAGCGGCCGCTGTCCTCGTCCACATAAAACGCTGTGATCAGCTCGTCCAGGGTCATGAGCACCCGCCACAGCTCAAAGGCCACCGGGGATACCATGTCGTTGGTATAGCTCCCCTCCCTGGTCTGTAAATCCGTCTCCATCCGGTCCAGTATCCTGGCCTTGATGGTCTCCGGGGTCTCGTTTTCAAATAAGGGCATCGAACAGCACCTCCCCGTAAATGGTCTCCGCCCGACCGCTCACCGTCAGGCGGCTGCCCGCAAAGTCCACGGCAATCTCCGTCACTGCGGTGATATAGGGATTGATCAGCAGCGCCTCCCGGAGATACCGGGGGGCCTCCGCCTCCTTGAGCGTCTGGGTATACGCCTGCCCCAGCAGGCTTTCAAATTCGTTGCCATAGGCCCAGGTATAGATTTCATAGCGGTAGCGGGTGGTGTGCAGCGCCTTCCAAATCCATACCTTCACCGCCTCCCGGCCGGTTACCATGACAGGCTCGCCCCGCCGGAACATGGGCACGTTGTTGACATAGTCCCATCCCACCTCCCGGCACAGGGGCAGCTGCTCCCCGCTGGCCTGGGCCGGAGCTGGGGGCGAGATCATGGGAAAAATGCTCATACCGCGTCCACCACCTTCATTACGATGTAAAAAATCTGGTCGTCCTCGGTGAGCAGCAGGACCCGGTCGCCCACCTCCAGGTCCACCTCCGTCTGCTCCACCTGGGCTTCCGCTCCGGGGCTATCCTTGCCGATGGCGGTGTCCCCGCTGTGGAGCCGGCCGCCCGTCACCTGTCCCAGCTCCGGCGACCCTTGGCCGCCGGGGCACTCCACCGGGCCTTCCAGCTGTCCATTCAGATCTTTGTAGTCGCTGTCCGGGCTTTGAATGGTCACCTTCCACTTGGCTCCGTCCGTCAGGCGCTCGTTGATCCGCAGGACCTGGGTGGGCTGCTCCACCCCCATCACGTTGATCTTCAGGGGCTTTCGCTGGGTTACCTTACCCAGCCTCAGCTTACAGGCGGCGGCCCCCAGCCCCGCCGCCCGGGTCTCTCCCCCGGCGGCGCTCTCGCCGCCCTCCTCCCGCATCACCGCGAGCATGCGGGCAAATGGGTTTCCATCCATCCGGTCCCCTCCTATCACTCTTTGGGCAGGCTTCCGGCCTCCTGCTCGTCCATCAGCGCCTCCAGGGAGAGGGTGAGCTTGGTCTGGTACAGCCCCCGCTGCCAGGTGTGGGTGTCGCTGATGATCCAAAACTTGCCGTATACCCCGGTCACCGGCTCCTGGAGGGCCACCGTATTCCCGGTGATGAGCTTCAGGTTGCCCAGCGCCTGCACCGTAATATCGGTTTGCAGGCCGTTCTCTGCCAGCACCTGTTTGGCGTGGCCCGCCGGGTCGTCATAGGCGCTGGCGCGGATGGCCTCCCGCATCAGCCCATACAAGCCCACCGCCTCGCTGTCCTCCTGGGTCTGGATGAGGTTGTACTCATCGTCATAGATGGCCACGGAGTTGGTCATCTGGGACGCGCTCTCCTTGGTGGTGCATACCAGCAGATTGCTCCCCGGCATCAGGCGGATGGAGGACTCCGAAATCCCCATCTCCACCACCTCCAGCTTCGCCCCCTGGAACCGGACGCGGTATTGTTTCCCGGTCTGGTCGGAGGCCAGGGTATACAGGGTCATGATAATCTTGTAGAGATTGACCCCCAGGAAGTTCCGGGAGAGCGATACCCCCGTGGCCGCCAGGCGCCCGGTCTGGATGCCGTACTCCCCGCACAGCGCCGCCGTCACCGCCTCCGGGGTCTGCTCCGTCACCCGAAACGTCTTGCTGTTCCGTTTGAGGTACAGTCCCCGGTCGTAGGCCGTCACGTCAATGGTGTTGGACAGGCTGTCCCTGGTTCGCTCCAGAGACCAAGCGTCCATCAGCAGCTCGCTGCCGCACCAGAACTGGGCCGAGCCGCCCAGCTCCGTGGGCGCCCGGGGCAGGTTTTGGTCCACGCCGCTCACCACCGGGGAGAAGGACAGCGTCCTGGCGCAGTTGCGCCAATCCCCGCTCCAGGTAATGGACTGGCACAGCTGTGTGATATTGGCCGTGGTCCCGTCCGGGTCTGTGGTTCGTATCTTCACATAGGGAAACTCCATAGTCTCACCTCGCCACCATCAGGTGGATTCCGCCCCCTCCGCCCATGCCCAGGGTCTCCCGGGCCGTCTCCCGGGCCTCCTGGGTGGTCTCCTTCTTGGCGGCGCTCTTGGGGGCCGGCGTGGCCGCCAGCCCTGCCAGCGTGGTTTTGTCCGGCAGGTCCAGCACCTGGCCGGGGTAGATCAGGTTTGGGTTTTGGATGCCGTTGGCGGTGGCCAGCTTGTACGCCAGGGAGCCGTCTCCATAGGTCCGCTTGCAGATGGCCCACAGGGAGTCGCCCTTGACCACCGTATAGCGGTCCGCCGTCTCCGGCTCACTGGCCGCCTCCACCGGGCGGGAGCTGTTCCCCGTTTCCTCTACCACCACCTCGTCCAGATAGCGGTACTCCTTCAGCGGCAGGGTGTAGTACACGTCCCCGCTGCCGTCCTGCTCGCCATAGGACAGCGGCCCCAGCAGCACAGGGGCGTTGATATCCGTACCCGACACGATATAGCGGCACACCTGGGCGTCCGCGCTCCATTGGGTCAGCAGCCCAACATAGTACCAGGGGTCCGCCACCGCCCCCGGGGCGAGAAAGGGATACTCCCGGGCGGGAAAAAAGCCCTCCACTGGCTGGTCAAACAGGCTCTTGAGCCCAGGCAGGGAAATCTGCCCCGTCTCCGCCATGTCCAGCGTCTCCACCGCCCGGCCCGCCTCCATGGGGTAGGCCGACGGGGTGACGGGCAGGGTCAGCTCCTGCCCTGTTTCCGTATTTTTCAGGATGATATAGCGCGCCATACGGTTCTCACGGCCTCCCCTCTGCTTATCGTGGCGCCGCCGCTACGGCCGCCCGTTCCAGCTCTTTGGCGATTTCCATGGCGATGTCCCAGGTGGACAGGCCGCCGCCGATGGTCACCGATCCGATGCTCACCTGGACGCCGCCCGAAGCCCCCGCGTCCTGCGCCCTGGCCTGGCTGGCCGTCAGCACCCGCTCCCCCTCGTGGAGCAGGGCCGGGTATCCGTCGTATGGCACCCGGTCCAGGCCGTAGGCAAAGCCGCCAGAGGCCGCCGAAATCATCTGTCCATACTCCATCAGGGCTTGAACATCCCCGTTTGCCGCCGCCTGACGGTACCCCTCCGAGTGGATAATGTCCTCCACGCTTCCGGTCCCAGGGCTTAGCGCGGCCCCCACCCGGTCCAGTAAGCTCATTCCGTCCGCCAGTCCCTTGGAGAACTCCTGTCCCTTCCGGTAGCCCGCGTCCCAAAACGCCTCGTTGCTGGCCGCGTCCTCCCGGATGGTGCCCGCCAGGTCCAGCTGGGATTGGAGGGCCAGCTGCGCCCCCTCGCTGGCGTTGTATTCGTTCTGGGCAATAACCTGGGCCTCCGCCAGAAGCTCTCCCATCCTGGCCCCCGCCTCTTCATTGCCCGCCTCATACTCCGCCAGCGCCGCCTGGTAGTCCTCCGCCAGCTCCTCCAGCCGCTCCCGCTGGAAGCTGTCCGCGTACAGGCCGGAGGTCCCGCCCCCCATGACCGCGTCCAAGGCTTCCCGCTCATACTGCTCCGCCAGATTCTCCAGGCTGGCCTGCCACTGGCCGATCATGGAATAAGCGTCGCCCAGCTCGTCCCCCTTCTCGTCCAGCCATTCCTGCTGGGCCTGAACGCCCAGGCTGCGCTCCCGATTGTATCCCTCGCCGGCTTTCGCCTGTAGGTTGGCCTCCGCGTCGGCCAGGTTGTCCACCATGGCGTCGTAGGTCCCCGCCAGCTTTTCACTCAGCCCGCCGAACTCCTGGTCAATATAATCCAAGATGATTTCGGCGGCCTCCACACCGCCTACCTGGCCCTTGGACACCATTCCCGCGATCTCGCCCTTGTCCACCTCCAGGGCGTCCGCCAGGGCGGTGTATACATCTACACCCCGCTCAGAGAAGTAATTGAGATACTCCTGGGTGGTCTTGCCCGTGGTGCGCATCCGGCTCAGTCCGGCGATCATCTGCTCCACGTCCGCGCCGCTCAGGTTCAGCCCAGCCGTGGCGTCGCTGAGGGATTGGAGCACCCCAAAGACCTCCTCCGGGTCATAGGAGTTCAGCAGCAGCTTGGAGTATCCCGTGATCTCGTCATAGTCATAGTTGGTGCGGGCGGCCATCTCCTGGACCCGGCCCAGGTATTCCTCCGCCGCCGCGTCGCTGCCCAGCCGCTGGGCAAAGGCCACCTGGGTCTGCTCCCGGCTCCCGGCGATGGTGGAGCCAGTCTCCACCAGGCCCTGCTGGTCTGACAGGGCGGTTTCCGCCGCCTCCTGGACATACTCCTTGAAGGCGTCGTCCTGGGCTTCGAAAATCTTCGTGCCGCCGGAAATAAGGCCGGAAAGAGCGCCTACGCCGCCGCCGATCAGCAGTCCTGGTATACCGAACATCGCCCCGGCCGCCGCCCCGGTGATGGCACTGCTCACCGTATCGGAAATCAGGGATGCCGTCGGTGTGCCGATTGCGCTTGTCAGCAGGGTTTCCGCCGCTCCGCCCAGGGATGCGGAAAACATCTGGCCGATTTGCCCACTGACAATTCCTTTGGCCAGTGTGGAAATACCTCCGTCACTTCCGATTCCGCTGATCCCGCCTCCTGCGGCCCCGCCCTTCCGGATCTCTTCCGTAAGCTCCCGCACGGACTTCTTGTTCGCCGCGTACAGGGCGTTCGTTTCCTCCAGCTCCGTTTTTATCCGGGCATACTCCTTAACCGCCTTGTCCAGATTTGCCCGGGACAGCTCGTCGTGGTACTCGTCAAACGCCTTCTGGGCCTCCTTTACCACCTTGTTCTGGCTGGCAAGCTCGTTTTTCAGCTTTGTCTGGGTTGTCACCAGCCCCTTCTGCGCCCGCTCAAACGACGCCATCGTCTGGGCCAGCTCCTGGGTCTCCTTGTCCAGCGCCTTTGTCTTGTCCTGGAGCGTGGACAGCACCTGGCTGGCCCCGTCTTTGATGGTAAAATAGATAGAAATGCCTTCCTTCGGCATGGCTGTCACCTTGACTTTCTTTGTGCCTGTGGTATACTGGATTTGACCAAAAACATGGTGGAAAGGGGCGTGCCCGGTATGAATTTGGTGACCCGTTTTGTGTTGTCGTGCTTCTTTGCCGTCATTGCGGGCATCCTCTTGTTATACATGGTGTTCAACATCCCCAAAAAGTACCAGACCGTGGGGCAGGTACTCCGCGCCCCGGTGGTTTGGGTCGCGGTTGTATTGGGCGTGCTGGCCTTTGTCTTTGGCTTTTCCATGCTTTGACCCAGCCGCCGCCCACGCCGGGCGGCGGTCAGGTTTGTTCGCACTCATAAGCGGCCATGGCATAGACCAGGTCCCGGTAGCCCCGGCTCTGCTCATACACCTCCCAGGGCATCACGTTCTTTCGCCGGAACAGCCACCACAGGAGGGCTAGGTCCGGGTCCCCGCCCTCCCGGATCCGTTTTTTATTTCCGCAATGGTGTTCTGCCGGTAGCCCGTCAGCCTCTCCACCGCCCGGCTCAGGTCCGCGATCTCGCCAGGCAGCAGCAGATTCTTCACCGTCTCCGCCGGCGTGGCCCCGCCGAATTTGTCCTTCAGGGCCGGGTTGCTCAGCTCCCCGCACCCCGCCAGCAGGATATGGACCTCAACGTCCCGGGTCATCTCCTTCAGGTCCTGGGCCTTGCCGTAGGGCAGGGCGTGCAGCGTGACCGTCACCGGCTCACCGCACAGGCGGCTGAGCCTCTTGATTTCATATTCCGCCGTGGGCAGCTCGTCTTGGATGCGCTTGACCTCCGGCCGGAGAATCTGGTCTAAAAATTTGCTCATATCGGATCTCCCTCCATTGGGGCGGCAAAAAAGCCGCCCTGTCAAATGTCACGCTGCGGATTGGCCCCATGGGGCTATCCCTCGCGCTTCCTGCTTGACAAAGCGGCTCAAATCGCTATAATGAAGATAGTAAGGGCGCTGTTGCGACGGTCAGCCCTCATCGCTAAATCAACTTACGTTGACCGCTCGGGTGGCTTCCGGGCGGTCAACACGCTTTTGGGGCTATGTAGACCATTACCACAAGGGCAATGAGCAAACACACAAGGAAGCGTAAAAGCCTCCGTCCCATCCGCTATCACCTCCCTTCTCAGGGAAGTGGCTGACCGCCATATGCAACAGCGCCTATCCCATCTTAGCATAAGCGCCGCGTCTCGTCAAACATTTGTTCCGCCGCCTGAGAACAGGCGGCGTTTTTATTGCGGGCTGACCCGGTCCAGCCACTCCCGCTTGCTGAACGTGAATGGATGGGTGGTCTTGCCCGTATTGCCCGCGGCAAAGTCCATAATGGTCTCGTCGTCAAAGCTGACGTTGTACAGGGCCACCCGCTCCGCCCCAAAGGCGTCCGGGTCGGCCAGCTTCATGATGATTGTGGCCCGCACGTCTTTGCCGTTCAGGATCTGGTCCGTGCGGTCGATGTTCCGGGTATAGACTTTGTGAACCACCAGGGACCCGGTGCCCTTCACGTTGGTGATTTTACTGCCCACGGTCATCTCCCCGCACATATTGACGTCGGACTTGTTGTAGGCGTACTTGGCCTGGGCGCTCTCCAGCTCGACCCACGGCTCGTTGTCCACCCACACCTCGCCCCAGGTGCCGTTCATGACTCTCTGATCCAGCATGTATCTCGTCCTCCCGTCTCAGATTTCCACTTTGATGTCGATGTCCTCGATGGCGTCCAGGATCTTGCATCGCACCAGCAAAAATACATGGGAGCCGGTGTCCGCCTCTCGGATCTCCTGTTCGCTCATCCCGCTGGTGTCAATCCCTTGGGCGGTCAGCCACTGCTCCTGGCTGTCCACATCGATGTCCACCGTGTACCCGGGCTGCACCAGGTTGTCCTGCTCCAGGCCCATGAAATAGCCCCGGACGGCCGTCACCAGCAGCAGCTTGTTGTCATAGGTGTTGGCGTACTTGCCGATATAGCTGTCCTCCGCCGTGGCGGTGATGTCCGTGCGGATGAGGTCCATGATCTCCACGATCTTGATTTTTTTGAAGCTGTCCAGCATCCCCTGGCTGGTGGTCACAAAGGAGTTGACCGCCCGGGCCACCTTGACCTTCCGGCCGTCCCACTTCAGCGCCAGCTTGCCCGCGTTCACCGCCGCGTCCAGCTCGTCACGGGTCAGCCGGGCCACATCCGTCAGCTCCGGCAGGGGCGCGTAGGTGGCGGAGATCTTCATCGGCGTGCCCGCCAGCAGCCCGGCGATCCGGGAGCAGTATTCCGCCGTCGTGTAGGTGTCTGTGCCGTCCGTCATGCCCGTGGCGGCAAAGTTGACCACGAAATACTTGTCCGCCGCCTCGTTGGGCAGCACCGTCTTGAACTTGGCCCCGTTGTTGGTCCGCTGGCTGTCCACCCAGGTTGCCACGGCCTTGGCTTCGGTGGAGCTGATGTCCGCCGGGCCCACGAGGTAGTCGAACTCCTGGGTGGCCATATAGGCCAGGGCCTGGGCCAGATTGGCGTCCTCCGCGTCCGTGGTGTAGGCAATCACCTTCTTGGGTGGATTGACATAGCCCAAAAACGCCCGCTGGAGATACGCCTGGTTGTCCGCCCCCAGCGTGCTGGGAATCTGGCTGGCCTGGGTCAGCGCCACGGGGTCCACGCTGGCCGAGTCCCGCAGGATCACCGCCACAGTGCCCTTGCTGCCCCGGTTGATGGCCGTGATGCCCAGTTCGGTAAAGGTTACGTTGATGCTTGGCGCGTTGAGATTAGCCATACGTTGTCGCCTCCTGTCTCAGATGCAGCGTCTCCATGTCAGGCCGCTGCTCGATGTCCATAAAGTCCTTCCGGCTCAAGGTCAGGGAGAAGGTGACCGTCACCGTGTCATAGTCATAGCCCCCGGCCAGCTTCAGCGCCGTCACCTTGGGGGCCCGGCCCCTGCCCTCCGGCTCCGCCGGGTCCTTCACCCGGACGTACCCGTGCAGGAACAGCCCGGTGAGGGCCATCTGCCTCCGGTGCAGCTCCGCCAGGTGGCTGTGGTGGTACTCGTCCACCTCCGTGAAGGCGGTCAAGGTGAACTGGGGCCGCAGCTCCACCACGCCGGCGCCGAAATTGGCGTCTCCCTCGCACTGGTCCAGCACGATGAGGGTGCTGGGCCGGGTAAAGCCCTGGGGCGTCAGGTTGCGGTAGACGGGTTCTCCCGGGAACGTCTTTTCGGCCAACTCCGCCAACGCCTCCAGAATGTCGTTGGGTGTTACCATTGCCTATCCCCCCTTATGATTTTTCATATAGCAAATCCACAAAATCTTCTGTCATTTGCTCAAGGCTCTTTTCCATAGCCGCAATTCCCAACTCACTAGCTTTCATTTTTGTCCACGAATAAAATAATCTGCCTGGTACAACCGCCCGACCATTTGACCCCAAAATCGCTTTCCGTAGATTCGGCGCATAATTTGAGTTTTTCCCTGTTGGTGACGGAACTGCATGTCCTCGATCCAAATAGCCGGTTACCTGTCTTGAATTATAGCCGTACTGTTTCCCGTACTTATTTGTCACAGGGACCTTTTCCGGGCTAAGTTTGGAATAGCCTCCACGGCTTCCCATTGTCACTTGCTGCCACCGTTTCACTTTCCCGTGAGCATCGTTAACTCGTGTATCAATTTGGCGGTCAAGTTCAGCTTTGACTGCATCCGCTGCTGCTTGCAAGGCTTTTTTCCTTGCCTCTGGGATAATTTTTAGACAGTCCTCATACCAACGGCAAAGCCTTTCTAGCTCTTTTTTATCGAGGATGCCTTCCATAATTCACAGCTCCTTCGTCCTCACCAGCTCATACTCGTTGTGCCACAGGTCCAGGGTGTGGGCCAGCGTCACGGGCCAGGGCGTCCCGTCCACCTCCACCAGCTGGCCGGGGGTCAGCGCAATGGCCTTGGGCGTTACCAGCACGTGGCGCAGGACGTTGGCGGCATAAGGCTCCCGCTGCTCATGGCCCAGATATTTCTCGGTCATGGAGGCGGGAAAGCGAATCCCCGCCATCCGGTCCTCGCACTGTGACACCGTCACCAGGGCGGCGCTCACCTCCATGTGGTTGCGTCCCAGGGGCTGGATGGCGGTGAGAAAGCAGTGCCGCCCCCGCCATTCCAGGGCATTGCCCAGCCGCAATGCCTGCCGGCGCATGGTCATAGTCACGCCGGTGGCGCCGATGCCGTGGACGGACCACACGTTGTGCCGGGTGGTCTGCTCCACGCTGGCCCAGGTCGTCCGGGCCTGCCGCCAGGCCCAGACGCCCGGGGATGCCTCCGCCAGTTCCAGCACCTTCACCCGCTCATCCAGTTTTCCGGCGTCGATGTGTCCGGTTGCCATTGGCTCTCTCCTCTCTTCGTCCGCCCCGCAGGGCAGGGGGTTCCCCAAAGGGGGACTGGTCCCCCTTTGGAGCCGCGCCGCCGCCAGGCGGTCATGGCGTTCCCGCAGGAACGCCCGCGGCTCAGGTCACCTCCAAATCCGCAAGCGTCTGCGGATTTGCTGGCTGGCTCAATTTGAGCTGATTCAACATCCGCCGGAATATGGGGTTGTCAACTACATTGGAGCCCACCACGGCGGCGTCCCGCTGGTCAAAGGCCGCCAGCACCAGGTAGTTGACGCACAGGTCATACCGGGCCCGGGCCGCCCCTTCTGCTGGCTCCTGGATGCCCGCGTCTGCCAGGTACTCCACCGCGCTGTCATAGAAGGCGGGGATCAGCGTCTGGACCTCCGGGTCATCCGCCAGCTCCGTGAGCTTGCAGTAGGCCAGCAGCCCGGCCAGCCGCTCCTCGCTCAGCGCCATGATTGATCAGCCCCCGCCGCCCGTCTTGGGCAGGGTGGCCACCACCATGCCGTGGTGGGTGGCCAGGTTGCCGCCCACAAAGACGTCGCCCAGGATGGTGTTCATCCGCTCCACGGCCTTGACGCTCTCATCCACCCGGATGGAGTAGGGGCCGAACAGACCCAGGATGTAGTTCATGGGGCTGCCGTACAGCATGGTCTGGATGGGGCTGGCCCCGGCGGTGGAGCCGGACAGGGCGGTGAGGGCGGACACGATGGTGTAGGGCACGAAGTTGCCCCCGTCCTCGATCATGCCGGTGTTGGGGTTGCCCGCGTCGGGGTGGACCTTGAACACCCGGTTTTTGTCCGCCGTGCCCCGGATCTTGCCCATGGCCTTCAGGTCCGCCTTGTTCAGGAACAGCCGGGCGTTGCCCGCGATCTCCTCGTCCCCGCCGTAGGCGTAGAACAGGTCGTCCAGGGTGTCCTCGTTGATGGCGGACAGGTTCACGCTGGCGAAGATCTCGCTGCCCGCCTGGTTCTTGGCGTTCTTCATGCCGTACATGTCCGGGGTGCCCTGCCCGTCGCCGTTGACGATAAGCTTGGCCAGCTCCCGCCGCATGGCCCGCATGGCCATGCCGTAGATCTTGGCGTAGTAGTTGGCCGGGGACAGCCGGTTGATGTTGCGGTCCACATAGTTGGTCACGTTCAGCTCATAGGGGCTGATCTTGGCCACCCCGAAGGTGGGGTCAGCGGAATCCGTCCGGGCCTTGCCCGCGTTGGTGGTCACCTTGCCCCCCTTGGCGTCCGTCTCGGTGATCACATAGGGCTCCAGCAGGGCCCCCATGCCGGTCAGGTCCTGGACCTGCACCTGGTCCACGATGGAGCTCACCGTGGTCTCCAGGTTGTCCCGGATGTCAGTTCCCGCCCCGGTGGGCTGCACCAGGGTGCCGGTGGCCAGGGTGATGGACTTATTGACCCCCCACAGGGCCTTGCGTACCTCGGGCACCTCGAAGGTGATCTTATGCCCTTTCATCAGGGCGCTGCCCCGCTCCTCGGCCTTGTCCTTCTCCACCTGGGGGTCCTCCGTCTTCTCCAGAAACTTCCGGTCCTGCTCCTCGATCAGGTCCTGGATGGACTTGATCTCCCCGTTCATGTTCTGGACCTGCTCCATGGCGGAGTTATAGTCCTCCTGCTTGCCCGCCTTCAGGGCGGTCTCCGCCGCCTCCAGCTGGGCGGTGCGCTGCTGCTTGAGTTCAATTAATTTTCGTCTCATGTTCCTATCCCTCCGTCAAATCAAATATCGGTTTTGCTCCAGCTCCAGCAGGGCCTTATCCCGCCAGTCCTGGCTATCGTCTCCGGGGCCTCCCCCCGGTGGGTCTGTGTCCTCATGCTGCTGGACTCCGCCATACCGCTTGGCCTTGATAATCCCCGCCTCCTTCTGGGCGGGCACTGCTACCAAGCTCACTTCGTAGGCGTCTCTGGGGGCATCCAGGTCAAAGTGGCACACCTGGCCGTCATACTCCCGGCCGCCCACATGCTTGCACAGGGTAGCCAGCTGGTCGGCCCCGCAGATGGAGCAGGTCACCCGGCCCACCGCCACCCCTACGGAGCACTCCCGGAGCATCCCGCTCTCGATGGCGGCAATGGTCTCCGCCGTGCCCTCCGTCCGGGGCATGTAACAGCGCAGCACCAGCCGGTGGACCTCTCCCTGGGCCTCCACTTGGGCGGCGTACACCCGGGCCGTCTGCACCCCGGCGCTCCACATGTGGTCCTTGAGCACCGTCCTGCCCACAAACAGCTCCGCCAGCCCGGCCAGGCACGCCTCGGTAAACCGCTCCGCGTCCCGGTCGATCTGATCGTCACAGGCCGCCAGGCGGAAGGTGAACACCTCATCCGCCGCCAACGGCCGCAGGGCCTGGGCGTTGATCAGCGCCAGCTCCTGCTCGTCCACGGCCGCCGATTTCTCGATCCGGGCGGCCTTGCAAAAATCACTCATGACTGTTTCCTCCTTAGTCCGCCGGTTGGCGGCTCTCCGCCCGGGTGGTGCTCAGCTGCCGGAAGTCCTCCAGCGGCACATAGTTCAGGCTGGCGTAGTGGGTGTCCCCGCCGGGCACCGGGGGCAGGTCCTCCAGCGCCCGGATCTCGTTCACCGAGAACGCCCCCGTCTCCCGCATGTTCTTGTACCACGTCGCCCGGCTGGCGCTGTCTCCCCGCAGTTCCCCCATGAGATTCAAGCGAATCTCCAGACCGCCCCGCAGCTCCCGGTCGGTGAGCAGTTTGTAGCTCAGCTCCTCCTCGTACTGGGTCACGATGGGGTGGAGAGTGCCCACCACATACTCGATGGCGTTCTGCTCGTTGGAGCTGTACGACTGCTTCCCCTCCTGGAGCTTGTACAGCGGCACTCCGAAATACCGGGCCAGGTCCTTGACGCTCACGTCCTGACTCTCGATGAACTGGGCGTCGGCGTTGCTGGCCGCCAGGGGCTTGTAGTCCAGGGACAGGTCCAGGATGGCCACCCGGTGGCTGTTGCTGGGCCCCATGTGGACCCGCTCCCACTCCTGCCGGATCACGTCCCGCTTGGTCACATAACTGCCGTCCTTACGCTGGAGGGGCTTTCCGTCCGGTCCCTTGGCGTAGCCCCCCAGGTCAGACTCCGTCCGGAGCACGCCGGAGGGCTGGCCGCCGCTGGCAAAGTAGCTCAGCCCGTACTGCTGCTGGGACCGGGCGGCCTGGATGGCCTCGCTGGCCCGCCGCAGTACGCTCACCCCCGTCAGCCCGTCCCAGCTGGCCCCCTTCATGTGGATCATGTCCTCTTGGGGCAGGCGCATGGCCTCCCCGGTCACCGGGTGGCTCACGTCGTACCACACCCGCCCGGCCAAATCCCGCCAGGGCTGCACCAGCCGCCAGGGCACCGGGATCAGCTCCTGGGGCCGCCCCGTCCGCTCAGACCGGACAATCCACAGATACCCGTTGCCTCCCTCCAGGCGGCAGGTTTCCACCAGCTTCTTGGCCACGCTGGGCGCCATGGCCTCGTTTGGGCGGATGTTGATCAGGTACAGCAGCGGGTGGTCGATGCGCTCCCGGGTCCGCCTGTCAAACAGATAGATGGGCAGCTTGGCCATCGAGTCGCTGAGGATCTCCACGCACCGATCCACTACGCTGAGCTTCCGGGCGTAGTCCTCTGCAACGTCCGTCCCGTCCGCCGGATACCCGGCGGCGATCAGGTCCCCCGCGGTCAGTGCCTTGGTGCGCACCGGCGCCCGGGCCAGGGCCCGCAGTCCTTTGGACAGGCTCATTCGTCATCACCTCCGCCGAAATTGGCCAGCACCGCCCCGGCCATGGCCAGTACGCCCCCGGTGATGAGGCCCGCCGGCAGATAGATCATCCCGGCCCCTACCGCGACGGCGGCAGCCCCGGCCACTAGCGCCAGGTCCACGGCGTACCGGGCCAGATTCTTCAGCAATTTTTTCATGTCATTCCCCCTACATCCCCCAGCCCGGCCGGTCCATGGCCGCCGCCAGATCCGGCTTCTGGTTCCGCGCCACGATGGCCACCGCCATGACGATGATCCAGGCCACCACAATGTCGATGCGGCCGATGCTGCGGTTCTTCATGGGCTTCATGTTTTCGTTCCCATCCACAGCGCAGCGCACATTGCCAAAATTCCAGCGGGCGCAGGTGTTGTGGACGTGGAGCATCTCGTGGGCCCGGATGAGCCGCTCCAGCTCCTTCATCGCCGGGGACATGTGCATCATGGTCTGTGGGATCTCCACCACCGTCAGCCCCCGCTCGGTCAGGCGCTGGGTCAGTGTCCGGGACAGGTAGGGGTCCACTCCCAGCAGCTCCAGCTGGTAGGTCTCCGCCGCCTGCGCCACGGCCTCCTCCACCTGGGTGTAGTCGATCATGTCCCCGGGGCACAGGTCGATAAAGCCCGCCCGTGCCCAATCCCGGTATGGCACGTGGTCCCGCTGCTCCGCCTCCAGCACGCCCTCCTGGGGCCGCCAGGCTTGGAACAAGGCCACCCAGGTGTCCAGCCCCGGCTGGGGCGGGAAAAGGAGCACAAAAGCCGTCAGGTCGGTGGTGGTGGACAGGTCCAGCCCGCCATAGCACACCTTTCCCGTCAGGTTCTCCCGTACCCATTCCTCCCGCTCGGCCTTGGCCGAGGGGCCGATCTGGGTCTTGTCGTACAGGGTCAAGGGCAGCCAGCCCACGTCCTTGGTGGATATCCATTGGTTAAGCCGGAGCCAGCGAAAATTACGTTCCGCGGCCTCGCTCTGCCTGGCCGCCCGGGCATCCGCCCGGAACTGGCGCGGCTTGATGGTCACCCCATAGGAGGGGTTGCACTGCTTCCAGAGCGTCTCGTCATAGATGTCTAGGGCGGCGATCTTGTCCGGGTCATCCCCGGTGAGGATGCTGATGCCGTACATGATGGGGCACCACGCCGGGTCGTCCTGGTCCAAAGGCTGCTCCGGCTCCCCCCGGCGCCAGGCCAGCAGCCGCCGGCATTTCTCATGGATCTCCCAGCCGATGCTCTTCCGGTCCGGGTCATCCCCGGCGGTGGTCAGCACGATCACCGCCTGTTGCCGCCGGGCCGCGTCCGAGCCGGTGGTGAGCACGTCCCACAGCCGCCGGTTGGGCTGGGCATGGAGCTCGTCGATGAGGATGGCGCTGAAGCTGTACCCGTGCTTGGTGTCCGCATCGGAGGAATAGACCTTCATAATCCCGCCGAACCGGGTGCGGATCTCCCGCACGCTGTCCCGGCACCAGGCCAGGGGCCGGTGGGCCGGCTGGCTCAGGGCAGTGTGCTCCACCATGTACTTGGCGCACTGGTAGATGATATCCGCGTTGGTCTTGTCCGCCGCGAAGATGCCCACCTGGGGCCGGGCCTCCCCATCCGCCAGCAGGTGGTTGAGGCCCAAGCCGGCGGCAAACTCGCTCTTGCCATTTTTCTTGGCGATCTCGTCGTACAAAAAGCGGCGGTAGCGCACCCAGTTGCCGTCATCGTCCAGCACCTGGACGCCGTAAAACTCCCGGATGGCCTGCTCCTCCCAGGGTAGCAAGGTAAAGGGCTTTCCCGCCCACTCGTTCTGCCCGAACACCAGCAGGGAGAAAAACCCCATGACCCGGTCCACGGCCTCCTGGCTGTACCGCAGCTGGGCCCCGTCCTCCGGTTTTGGCACATGGATGTACGGGGTCAGCCAGATCATGTCAGGCACGGCGCTCCGCCCCTCCCTGAATCAGCTGGAGGAAGGGGTTGTCCTCCTCCCCCTTCTGCGGGGCGTCCGGCACCACCAGCCGGCACCGGCTGGTCACGGTCAGGCCCATGTCGTTGGCACAGTTCCGAGCCTGTTTGAAATACCGCTCCTGGATCTTGCCCCAGTCGTCTGCCCCCTCCTGGTCCCGCCTGGTCAGGGCCTGCTCGGCCTCTTGCGCGGCCAGGATGTACTGGTGCTGGGCCACAAGGTACCGCCCCAGGGTATCAGCGTCCAAGTCGGTGTACAGCCCCGCCGCCAGCAGCTTCCTGCCCAGGGCCCGGAACTCCTTTTTCAGGTCCTCCGGTACCCACTTGGGTACCTTCACTGTCTTGGGGCGCTCCACCTGCACCTCCCCGGCCCGCCGCTGGGCCTCCTCGGCCTTGGTCATGTGCTTGCGCCCCTTGGCTTTGACCACATCTGTGGGCTGTCTCGGCCCCGGCATTTTATCACCTCACGCACTTGCTTCTGGCTTCCATTCCTCGACACGGTGGCAGGCTGTGTCATAATACTGCTTATCTAACTCAAACCCGACAAACCGCCGCCCGCTGTTGAGGCAGGCAACAGCGGTGGTTCCGCTTCCCATGCAGTTATCTACAACGAGGTCTCCTGGATCTGTATAGGTCCGCACCAGGTACTCCATCAGGGCAACAGGCTTCTGGGTTGGATGCACCCGTTTATCTTTTCGATTTGAGAACCGCAGGATAGACCTTGGATAGTTGGTAAACCTCTGGACGCTTTGTTTTCCTAGCCCGTGATGATATACACCCCCTGCCTTTTTCTCTGATGCCTTCCGCACGATTGGCTGCTCCAAGGGGACTAATCCCTGGGGATGGTATTTAGGCAGGCGCTTATAAAACACCAAAATCAGTTCGTGCGAACGAAGTGGCATCTTATGGGAATTTGCATGGCCCACCGGCGCTGTTTTCTCCCAAACCAGATCATAACGAAACAGCGGACGGGCGCTGTTGATCAAATCTGTGGCAAAGGGTTGGGCAGCCATCAGCACCACCGCCCCTTTGGGTTTGAGGATACGGCGGTAATGCTCCCAAAGCGGTTCAAATGGGATCACCGTATCCCATGGGCAATTTGTTGTCCCATAGGGCAGGTCGCACAGAACCAGGTCCACGCTCCCCGTTTCGATTCGATTCATCCCGACCAAGCAGTCGCAATAATACAGCCGTATGTTTCGAGCTTTTTCTAAGCTATCCATGCACTGAGTCCTTTCCCTGAAAATTTCCGTGGGGAAAAAATCCCACACGAAGGGAGGCTTGCGGTCTTACGCCATCCCGCCGAAACTTTTTCGCCCCGGGGGGAGGGTGAAGGAAATTTGCTAAAATTTCTCGCCCACGCCCGCCGGCGCACCCAGACCGCGCACCCGCGCCCAAAGCTGGCCCGCTCACCGCCTGCCACCGCCTGAATTTTCCCTCCGGTTTTGCCACAACTCCCGCATGGTCTTGCGGCTGTGGCAGGAGTGGCAAAGGCTTTGCAGGTTGTCCCGGTCTGTAAACAGCGCCCAGTCTCCCCGGTGGTCCCGCACATGGTCCACGTCAGTGGCCGGCGTGCGGAGGCCCTGTCGGGCGCACTCCCGGCAGAAAGGCTCCCGGAGCAGCTGACCTGGCCGCAGGTCATCCGTCCAGATGGGCAGGCTATACCAGCTGTGCCACTGGGCAGATTCCCGCCGGGCGGCCTGTTTGGGCTTGTGTTTCGGGCAGTATCCATCCCTGGTCAGCTCCCCGCATCCGGGGTGCCGGCAGGGCCTGGGCGGCTTCATGGCCACGGGCTATCACCTCCGGGCAAAACAAAAAGCGCCCAAGCCTTGACTCCCCTTCCGGGTGGTCTTGGCTCAGGCGCTTGTCGGACTCCGACTTTGGCTCAGGCTCTGGTCGATATTCACGATGGACTCCTGCCCGCATCGCTTGCAGTATACCGGCAGGTCTTTGGCTGTCGTCCCTGGTGTCAGCCGCAGGACCTTGTGCTTGCCGCATACCGGACAGAGCAGCCAGCCATCTTTCACCGTTAGCTTATCACATTTTCCCTGGTTTTGCAATGCCTTGACCCCTCTTTCTCTTGCTGTTTTCCATTTGTTATACATGCTTGCAAGTGCAATAAATATAAGAGCTATACAGTTTTCCCCCTCCGCCGCTGCGGTGAATACCTCCAGGGCGTCAGGTCCAGCTCCGGGTCTGTGGACACCTCCAGCGGCACTCGGTAGTCCTCCTGATCCGGCATAAGATACTTAATGAATTGGTAATTGCCAAACTCATTGACCGTTGTCCCCTCATTTTCCAAAATATAGGAACCAGGTGGCGCCTGCAAGGTCAGGATGTCAGGCACCGTCTCCGCCGGCGGCGCCACTGCCTTGGCCAGCCCCCGGGAGGCCGACCAGTTTCGGGCGCCCACATCCACCCGGCCATACTCCCGGGGTTCTTTGGTGAGATACCGGGCCAAGGCCGGGAACTCCCGGGGCCGGAGGTTTTGCATCAGCACCATACCATTGGACCACAGCGCCCGGAAGGTTTCCATGTCCTGGCCTGTGCCGTTGACCACCATGTGATGGTGGACCCGGCCGTCCCCGTGCTTGTCCTCAGTGACATAGACATAGCGCAGGGGCTGGCCCCGGGGCCTCCGGTGTTCCCGCAGGGTGCGGACGAACTTTTTCGTCTGTTTAATCGCCTCGTCCCGGTCGGCAGGCAGGTGCTCCTCATCATAGGTCAGGGTCACCAGCCAATCGTCCCGCCCGAAGTTGGCAAACAGCAGGCACTCCAACCGCTGGCAGCTGGTGCGCAGGTTGATGGCCTGGCGGGCGGCGGAGCTGGCCCGCTGCTTCTCCGCTCTGGCCCGGGGCGGGTCGGCTGTAGAGTATCGGTCGTATAGGACCGCATACCTCAGCCGGCCAGCTTCCACAGTCCGAAGCACCTTAGCCATGGTCCTGCCCCCGCTTTCGCCCCTTCCGGTCTACCCGGCTCCAGGTGCGCAGGTTGACCATTTTCTCTCGGGTCAGCTTATCCACCACCATGCCCAGCTCCGGGTATCCGCACATTTTGGACAGGTACGCCAAGCTCCCCACCGTCTGTGCGGTGACCACGATGGAGATCCGCCGCAGGTTGCGGTTACTCCCCATCTGACCACCGCCTTTTGAGCCATTCTGCAACCTCCGTCCCGGCAAACACCAGAAGGAAACCCACCACCGCATGGACCAGCAGGTCCACCATGTCCAGCTCCAGGGTATCCATGTACGCCACAAAGGGCTGGGCCAAAACCAGTACTGCCGCTGTCATCCATGCGACATAGACGACCCCTCTCACGATTGTTTTCACCCGTAATCTCTCCTTATCCGCATTTGTTCCGGCTGGTCCGCCTTAATGGAGACCACCCTAGTGTCCCCGTACCGCTCCAGGCACATGGCCAGGTGCTCTTTGATCCCCAGGGCCTGGTCGGATGGGGCATTGACTTTAATGGTAATAGTTAGCACAGTGTCATGCCTCCGTCTGGCGGCTTAAATCCCTCAAAATTTCTGCTTTTTTTATCATGCACCACGCAAACACCGGAAACCGGAACGTCTCCCCTTGGGTGGAACATTGGGAAAGGAAGCCGCACTTATCACAATGCCCGTACACAATGGCCTGTGAGATTGCAAGTCCCTCTGCTTGCTTTTCCGGCGAATACTGCCGGTCAAACATGGTGATGTGCTTTATGCTTGTCCCGGAAATGTCCATCAGGTGTCCTCCTCCGCTGGCGACTGGAGCCAGTTAAACCACATCAATATTGCCTGTTCTTTGTTTGCACACGGTTCGCCATGCGGTCCGTAAAATTTGTGCTCATGTCCTCCATATCGGGTAGCATTCACAACAGTCCCTTCATACTTTACAGCTGCAATTGCCAGTTCCCAGTCGCTCATGGCCCGGATGCGGTCGGCGTTGGATAGTTTCTGCTCCGGGCACGGCCCCATCACGCAGTAGCTAACGAATCTGTAATCGTCCGAAAACTTCCGGCACTTCCCGTCCTTCTCAAAATAGATACAGGGATATTCTCTGCTCATGTTGTTTTCCCCTTTCTTGTGGTATAATCGCCTTGAGGTGACCAAACATGAAAGATTATAAACTTGAAATATTTCTTTTGAAATCAATTAAATCCGCCGGCGTCATTTTCGGAGCCGACTTTGATGCCGAAATGACTACCCTGATCGGGAAATTTGAGCGCCCGGAAGATCTCACCACCGAGGACAAAAAAACCGCGCTGAACATCTTCCGGGACGGCTACAAAAACCTAGAAAATGAAGCGATAGAAAACCGGGATCAACTGCGCCTAATGTTTGCGTTATGTATTGCAAACCTGGAATTGGAACTGCAAGGGCGGGAGTAGGTCAATCCGGGTGTGCGTCTGCTCCCTCTGGCGGGCGCTTCTCGTCATCAATCTCAAATTTGATTTTCATTTGCGCTGGGCATAAATCGACCTCCGGCCTGCGCTTCCCGGTCCACCGCAGGCCGCCAGCCTGTCCCACGCATTTCCACCCTGCGGCTTTGAGACTTGTCCCGCTCTCTGTGCTTAGTATGTAGGTAATCAGTTTATGGTAGCCCATCGCCCGGGTCGCTCGCCAAGCTGCGGCATAGAGCATACTGCAAGCGTTATGTGTTCCATCGGTACAGAGACGGTTGACCTCCATCGTCCACCCGTCGTCCAAATATCGGCTCACTGGACGGCCCACAATGGCAACTCCCACGATTTTCTCGCCATCAGTACAGCCGATGGAGAATTTATGCCCCGTGACCGGCTTGTGGTGGCGATGGTGCTGCTCTACAAAGGCATTGGCCTCTTTTAGTGTGATAGGGCAAACCTCAAGCATCGGCTTCTCCCTCCGGCGGGCACTCCCGTTTGAGCCTCGCTATCTCTTGTTTCAGTGATTCGACCGACCTTTCCGCATACAGCGGGCAAATTTGCTCCTCCAGCCCACACACCCTGGCCGGAAACAAGGGGCTGTCCGCGCTACACTCCCCATAGTCCGTTACATAGCCGGGCAAATCGCTGGGGATAAGGTTTGCACATGTGGAGCAGCGGCCAAGCTGCTCCTTATGCAGTCTTAGCAACAACTCATAGTCCTCTATCTGTTCCTCAGCTGTCGGCCTGAAAATCCTCCTAAAGTCGACCATCATATTTCAGCTCTCCCTCCGGCGGGCGGCGGTAGGCCAGCCATTCTGTTCCGTAATTTTCATTTTTGCAAACATAGCAACCAAAATCTAACGGCTTTTTTAATTCAAGCCCATATTCACCCACTACGACAATAAACCATGCCCCGTATTCTATTCTTCTGTCTGCATCTAAGAGCCATTCACACCACACCGGCTCCCCGTCCATCTCCCGCAACTGCTCGATGTTCAGCGGCTCGTTCGGTAGGGTGGGCGCATGGACCACCATCTGCATAACGCGCCGCAGGATAGCCATTTCTTTTCCATCCTCGGTGTCGTTGTACCATGACACAAGCTCGTTATTTAGCGTATATGCGTCAATCGGTCTTAACATTGGTTAGCGCCGCCTCCCTCACCTTATCGGCCAGGGCCAGCAGGGCCCGCCGGAGCTTTTCTGCCGGCTCCACGTCCTCCCTGGCCCGCAGTTTGAGCATCAATCCACTGAGCTTATTGATCGTCTCCTGGGCCTGAACAAAAAGGACCTCAAACGTGGCTAGGTCTTTATCTGACTCCAGTGCGGCCCTTTTCTCCTCCTTGGCCTGCTGCTCCAACTGGAGCCGGACCTGTTCCAATGCCTCTTCCGCGATTTTTCGCCTTTCCTCGGCCCGGTCCTTGGCCTCTCTGGCTTTGTCCACCTTAGTCTGCATCTCGGCTACGGCCTCCGCCTTGGCCTTGGCAATGGCCTCCGGGTCAGCGACCTGCTCCACTGCCACCTCCACCGGACGGGCTTTCAGCTCGGCCAGCTCCTCTGCAGCCGCAGCTGCTGCTGCCGTCGCCTGCTCCAGGTCCTCCCTCAGCCCAGACAGCCGCGCATTAGCTATGGCCATATCCTGGGCCATCTTATCCCGGGCCTCCTCTGCTGCGCGCAGATCTGCCTGGGCCTGTTCCTTTTCCCGGATGGCCTGGGCCAGCTCCCTGGAGGACATTTCCGCTGCGGTCTTTTCCTCTCCGTCCACCACATGGACAGCCGAAATAAATTCCTCCCGTTCCTCTGCCGGCAGGGCCAGCAGGGCCAGGGCCTTGGATGCGCCCAAATCCGCAAGCGTCTGCGGATTTGCGTACTCCCGGGCCAAGCGCATAAAGTTTTGAGCGCTGCGCTCGGAGAACTCCACCCGCTCTGTCAGCCAGGGCAGCCACTCTCCGTGGGGCAGGAGTCCCTTCGCCTCAATTAGCCCCCGGCCTATGGTCAGGATTGCCTCGCCGCCGGCCCGCTTGGCGTCCAAGATCTCGGAGGTGATCGTTTCGATGTCCCGCACCTGGGCCGCCGCGCTGGGCTTGAGGTGCTCCGCCAGATTAAACTTACCGGCCATTGACCAACGCCTCCTTTGTGATGAGCTCGTTGACCCAGGCCCGGTAATCCCGGGCGGCGGAGCTGTTGGGGGACCACATCAGCACCGGCTGCTTGGCCCAGGTGGATTCCAGCACCTTGTCCGTGCGGCGGATAACAGTGTCAAACACCGGGATGGGACCGTCTGTGCGGAGATAGTCTGTGGCGTCCAGCACCACGTCTGCATTGTGCCACTGCGTAACCAGGCACCCGGCCACCCGGATGTCCGGCTGGAGCTTGCGCACTCCGTCGATCTGCTCCACCAGGTCGTCCATGCCCTCAGCAGAAAAAGCGTCGGGCAGCACCGGGATGATCAGGCTGTTGCTGGCCAGGATAGCCGCCACACAGGCCGCCGTGAACCCAGGCGGGCAGTCGATGACGATGACGTCATAGGCGTCGTCCTCTGCTACGTTGTCCCGCAGGTCCCGGATCGCCCGCAGCGCCGCGGTGCCCTCCCGTGTGACCAGCCCCAGGTCGATATTGCGCAGCTCACTGCTGGCGGGCACCATGTCCAGGTTGGGGATCTCCGTGTGTTCGATGGCCTCATCGTAGCAGATCACCTTGCTCTCCAGCAGAGCCGCCAGCCCATCATAGTCCCCATCCAGGAGCAGGGTCCTGGTGGCGTTGGCTTGGGCATCCGCATCAATGAGCAGCACCCGCTGGCGATGGGCTGTGGCCAGCAGATAAGCCAGGTTGATGGCAGTGGTGGTTTTGCCCACCCCGCCCTTCATGTTCAAAATTGCAAATGTTCTCATGGTGTGACCTCCATTTTTTATTTTCCCTGCGGGAAACATTCCCGCAGCTTGTACCCATTGACCTCATAGGTCACGACATAATACCGTCCCGCCGGATGGACCCAGGTGACCACTCCGGTGACCAGCCGGGGAATCACCATCTGTCCTGATACCGGCCCGCGCTCATCCAAAAACGCAGCCGGGCGAAACGTCTTTTTCTCTCCGTTTTGCAAATTTTCCCACCCCCCATGCACTGGGCACCCCGGCGGCACGCACGAGCCACCAGCCGGTGTCCTTCCGCCAGCGCCTGATCCTGCATGATGCGGGCCATCTGGTCGTGACGGTGGGCCTCGCTCAATAGGAGCTTGATATACTCGTCATCGGTCATGGCAGATCCTCCTCCGCTTCAAAGGGGTTTTCCCCCGCCTCCTCGTCTGTGAGCTCGCGGAAACTCATCTGCGCCTCCCGTGCCTTCCGGCGATTTTCCGCCTTGGCCGCCCGGCCGGCCGCCGACATCTCCGCGGCCACGGAAGCGCTGCCCTCGGTTGCCACCTCCACCATGGTCTGGGTGGCCCCGTCAAAATCGAGATGCCGTGTGAACTTCTGGCCCTCCTTGTTTTTGCCCAGCTTGAGCACCCGCTGGCTCTTATTGTCGTTGGGGTCCGATGCCCAAAGCAGAAAGGCGGCGTCTGCGTCCTGCTCGATTTGCCCAGACTCCCGGAACGACTGCATGGACGGCGGGACCATCACCTGTTTGCCCGCCTTGTTGACCTTTTCGGGCCGGTTGAGCTGGGCCAGGGCCACCACGGCCGTCCCCGTATTTTGGGCAAACAGTTTGAGGCCCCGGGATACCGCGCTCACCCGCTCATAGGCAGACCGCTCACCCCCCTCCACCAGCTGGAGGTAGTCGATGTAGATGATCTGGTAGCCGTTGGCGATGGCGCTGGCGGCGATGTCCGCCACCGTCCACCCCGCGGCCCGGAAGTAGTCCACCGGGCAGTGGGCCACAAAGTCGTTGGCCGCCTCGGCCAGCTGCCCCAGCTGGTTGTCCGTCAAATCCCGCTGCTTGATGTCGCTCAGACTGACTTTGGCCAGATGCGCAAAGAGCCGGTCCGCCATTTTCTCCGGCCGGGTCTCCAGGCTGTAATAGCCCACCCGGTACCGCTTGGCCTGGGCCAGCGCCATCTGGACGGACAGTAGGGTCTTGCCCGCCGACGGGTATCCGCCCAACAGGATCAAGTCCCCTCGTTCGGCGTAGACCGTCCGGTCCGCTGTGGGGATGCCCCAGGGCAGATACTCCGGCTTGTCCTTGCTGGTCACTCGCCGGATGAAATCCTGGGCCAGCTCGGCCGCCGTCATTTTGCGGTCCTGCACGTCGTCCACCAGCAGGCCGGACATCTCCCGTACCAGCCGCCGGGCGTCCTCCAGGGATACTGCGCTCAGCACCTGCCCGGCCTTGTCCCGGAGCTGATACAGGATGGCCTGCCGGCGGACAATGTCGCAATAAGCCAGCACATTGGCCGCTGTCGGGGTCAGCTCCATCAATTTCCGCGCCCAGGCCACCCATCGGTCCCCGCCGTGGACCTCGTCCTGAAGGATCACCGGGTCGATGGGCCGCCGGGCGAGGAATAGCCGCCGGATGGCCGCGAAGGTGTTGCGGCAGGTGCCGTCGGTGAAATCGCTGTCCTTGACTGCGGCCATCACCGCCCCCACGCAGGAGCTGTCAATGAGCATGGACCCGATTACCGACTGCTGGGCTTCCAGCCCATTGACAGCCAGCAGGTTATCAGTTCCCTCCATGCCGCCGCCCCCTTCCGGGCCGGAACAGCCCATATTCCCGGGCCACCTTGCCCACCGTACTGGGGGCGCACCCGATTCGGTCCGCTACCTGGTCGTAGGTCAGCCCTTTGAGCACCAGCTGGTAGATCGCCTCGTGATCATAGGCGGCCTTTCTCGGCGGCGGCAGATACGACACGCATTTGCACCGCTCCGGGCTGTTCCGGCAGCGGTTGAGACAGGTCTTGTCATCACAGTCAGCGCAGCAGGGATTTCCGCCCCGCTTGGCGCATTTTACAAGTTTGCAGCGTCTCATGTGGTCACCTCCGGGTCCGGGGCCCAGCCCCCGCTGTCTACGGCAGTTGGGAGCAGGGATTGGTCCACCCCCTGGTTTGTCCACTGCCGCTGGTTGATCCAGGTAGAGGCCAGGGGGATGTAATCCCCGTTGTCCTTGATCCATTGGCGGGACTTCTTGGCCCGCTCCAGCCCGGCCGCCATCGCCCGGCAGGTCTCTCGATCCGGCCGGAGCTTGCACCAGGCGGCAAAGGCCACCTGCTTGTTGTCCTTCCGGGGGTACTTGGCCCAAAATGCGTCAAACCACTCCGGTTTGTAAGGCTCCGGGCTGTCACGCTTCCTGCGCCTGGTCTTTCCTTCCGGCGGACTTCCCCCCGTTGGGGGGATATAGGGGGGACTGTATGTACCTACATGGGTATTACTACATGGTAATGCTGTGCCCGTTTGGGCACATGAGCTTGCCGGTTCGGGCTTTTGCATTTGCCCATCTGGGCAAATGCTTTTGTCTGTTTCGGCCAGGCCGTACAACTCCAACACCTTATCGCTTGGGGTATACCACACGGTCCGGTCCCGCCGGTCTTGATTGTAGTCTCCGGTGAGCAGCGCCCCCTGGCTCTTACAGCTGTCGATGATCCGGCGAATCTGTTTGGAGGACCACCAGGGGAAAAGCGCGTCAAACGCCTTGATGGTGTTATAGGTCCACCACCGGCCGTCCCGGAAGTTCCTGCCCTCCGCACGATTGACCCGATACCAGTGGACAATGGAATCTAAAAATATGGCCTCTTCCAGCCCGTACTGGATGGCCACGTGCCCATAGCCTTGTATCCGTGTCAGCGGTGTCACAGCAATCCCCCCTTGCAAAGTGGTGTTGTCTATGGTATAGTAATTGTGTTCTCATGGTGGACCTGACCAGTCCATCGGCCCGGGTGGGTGCGCAAGCGCCTGCCCGGGTCTTTTTTATACTCGTGACCGCATGCGTTATCATAGTTCCGCCTCTTCGATAATGGTTTCGATGCGGGCCAGCCGGTGGATTGGTGACACACCTTGATAATCCAACGTTGCCTTGATCCTCCCGATAGCTTCGGCGTATTTGGCCAGCCGCTCCCGGAGCCAGATCAACTCTTCCTTGGATATGCTCGTTATCTCCATATCCCGCACCTCTCACGCAGCTCCGGTGACCGCGGACAACACCCGCTGGATCTCGCCCAATTTGCTGTTGACAATCCGCTCCACACCCTCAGCGGCGAGTGATATTACCTCGTCCAGCCGATAGGTGGGCAGGTCACCTCGTTTGTACCGCACCAGCAGGCCGGGACTGATGTTATACGTCCAACCGCCTTTTGGGCTCTTGACCGCAAAGCCAAAGGGCGCCCGCTGGTCTTGCAGGGCATAATAGATCGTTGTCGAGGACCACCCGATATATCTGGCGGCCAAATCCACCGGGACATTGCTATGGGACATAATTTCATCGTCGCCCGGTGGGGGTACAGTCGTTTTTCTCGGCATATTCAGCCCTCCTTTGTTCTCGCGCAGCTCACAGCCATAGCTGCGGTAATAATGTCTTTGATTTTTGTGATAATCTTTTCGAACTGTGGCCGCTCATCCTCGCTGATAACTCCGTCCCGGGCAATGTCGATGAGCTCCCGGTCCAGCTTGTCATCAGCAAAATCATAGATGGCGTCCACCAGGGTCAGCACCGCCTCCGGCAGCCGCATGGCTTCCACCGCCGGCAGCAGGTCACGGGCAAATTCCGCCGAGTTGCGCAGGTGCTGGGTGGCCAGGAGCTGGCTGTTATACACCATCACCATCAGCTCCACCGTAGCGTTTGACGGGATGCGGACCCCCGTCTCATAGTCCGCCAGGGACCGCACGGAGATCCCGATCATCTCGGCGGCCTTTTCTTGGGTCAGGCCCGCAACTTTTCGGGCGGCCTGATAGATATTCCGGCAATCTGCCTGCATGGTAAAAACCTCCTTGGGGTAGTATGCTTGTAACAGGTCAGCTGGCGTCCTCAACGGGCAGGAACAGCGCATCGATGGAGCAGCCCAGCACTTGAGCCAGCAGGGGGAGCTGACGAGTTCGCGGCAATGCCGTTTCTCGCTCCCATTCGGAGACCGTGCTTTGCCCAACACCCATGTTTGCACCAAGTTCTGTTTGATCCAGCCCCCGCTCCAGCCGGAGTTCTTTGATCCGCATGATCATGTGGTTGTCACCTCCCTTCTTGTCCCCCTCCCCCGCCCGTGGTAAAATGTGGGTGGAAGGAGGTGAAACAATGGTTTTAGTCAAATGCGCCTGTGGTTGCTTCTTTACACTGAACAAAGAAGGGCTCGAAAATCATCGTCCAAGAAAATGTCCGAATTGCAATAAGCCTCTTTCTCTTGACGAATATACGACCCTCCATGACGTGACAGAGTTATTGCCTTCTGACAGCGTTCAGGTGAAAGTAATACCGGATGACGCCAAAATATCTGTTGCGTTCACGGTGTAACCCCCTCCGAACCAGCCGTCGGCGCCGCCGGCGGCTGATTCACTCTCGCCTCCAGTTTCAGACATAATGCCTGCATCTCACTCAAAGTCTGCCTTGCCTCACGGATTTGACGATACAGTTTTTCCATCAGTGAGGCCATTTCCTCGGCACCCTTGAGGTCAAGATTGATCTCCACCTCTTTCACCTCCTCCGCTTCAACTGCTCCGGCCTGGCCGGGCTTGTCCCCTTACTGTCGCTCTCTTGTATCCACCGTCTCAACTCAATTTTTTGCTTTTGGCCGCGAAAAAGCCTGATCCGGAAAAACCGACGCGCCGCATCGGGTTTGCGTTGCCCACCGAAGATTGAGTGCATCGATGGAGATCGCAATATCTACCAACCTTTTGACCGTCTCAACTGTTGCCGCAGTTGGGACGGCCTCATCTAGTAATTTGTCCGCCAGTTCCAGGCAGCGGTTCCCAATCTTCGTCCATAAATCCTCCACCTCTTTCACCCCCCCGCTTCAACTGCTCCGGCCTGGCCGGGCTTGTCCCCCTCCCCCGCCCTTGGTAAATTAAAGCAAAGGAAGGCTATAGATGACTTTTGATGAAATCAAACTTAACAGAACAGAGTTTCTTCTTTTGAAAAAATTGAACTGTGAAAATGTGGCTGTCACCGCACAGAATGAGCGTGAACTGAATCGCTTGTACCGTCTCAAATTTGCCTATCCGGTCTACAGCCAGTCCGTTGATGACGTTCCCCATGCTGCCATCGACACACGCGGCGAGGATTATTTGGCATACATAAGTGCTGTCAGACTGCAAAGAAAATGGGAGAATATTCGATATGCCATTACTACCGCGATTGCTTTAGCCGCATTTATCAAGTCCTTTTTCTTTTAGCCTGGCATGCAATCATTGATCAGGGCCGCAAGCATAAGTCCCCAAGGAATAAGCCAAGCCCAGTTAGGGACCCCCCCGCCGGATGGTCTTTCTTTCAGCCACCGCCATAATTTCCTCACCTCTTGCACCTCCTATGATATCGCTCCGATATATCGAATCTATTGATATTATTAACACCTCCTCTTACGTTTGTCAATAGAAACATCAAAAAAATATCAATCTTTTTATTCTTCGCTTGCAAAATATCGCCTTTGTTGATATTTTCATATCGAGGATGGTGATGCCAATGAACAATCTTAGGAGTGCCAGGAAAGCGAAGGGCCTGACTCAAAGGCAAGTCGCAGAAGCTATAGGTCTATCCCAAAATGGATACTCTTATTGGGAAAATGGCAAATCAAAAATTGATCAGGCCCAATTAGTCAAGCTGGCCGCTTTGTTTGATGTCTCCATTGATTATCTGATGGGTAATTCTCAGGTGCCCAAAGAAATAGGAGTCAAAATTCCCGTTCTAGGGAACGTGGCCGCCGGCATCCCCATCGAGGCCATCACTGATATTGTGGACTATGAGGAAATCGACGCGGCCATGGCCGCCACAGGAGAGTTCTTCGGTTTGCGTGTCAAAGGGGCCAGCATGGAGCCTCGGATGCGCGATGGAGATGTGGTCATCATCCGCAAGCAGGACCGCGCCGAGACGGGCGATACCGTGGTGGTGCTGGTCAACGGGGACAGCGCAACGGTCAAAAAAATAAAATATGGGTTGGACGGAATTTCTTTGATCCCGACCAACCCGGCCTATGATGTTCAGTTTTATAGCGCCGCCGATGTGGAGCGGCTACCCGTCCGGGTGATCGGCCGGGTGGTGGAGCTCCGGGCGAAATATTGATAAGTGAGGGACGAATAATGAGTTTTTCAACAAACGAAGTAACCTTTGAGGTGCCATATAAAAAGACAGACTGTTTCTCCGTTGCTCTTGAGGTGATAAATGAGCTTAACAAGTGGCGAGTAAAAAGCGAAAACCAAATTACTGGTGTTATTCAAGCCAACGTTTCTCCCGGTCTCACTTCAACTACTTGGGGCGATGTCGTCACAGTCTCACTGAATGAGACTTCTTCTGGTGGAACATCTGTTACTGTAAGCTCATCTGCTAAGGCTTTTTCTCTTGCTGCTGGAATGCAACAGGCCAAGAATATAGATCGATTTGTCGATGCTTTCAGCAAAAAAATCGAACAGCATGAAAAGGTTCTGATTCCCTCATCGAGTAATTCCAGTGTTGCGGACGAGATCATGAAATACAAGCAACTTCTGGACGCTGGTGCCATCACCCAAGAAGAGTACGACGCAAAGAAAAAACAACTTTTGAACCTGTAACCCAAATCCGCAAGCGTCTGCGGATTTGCCCCGAACAAAAAACCTCCCCCGGCTCCGGGGGAGGTTCTAAAAACCCTTGATATCGAACATCTGTTTGCGAGGTGGTGAAAATGAAACGGCCCAACGGAAGCGGGAGTGTCGTCAAGCTGTCTGGCCGGCGGCGCAGGCCCTATGTGGTCAAGGTATCCGGGCGCAACGCTCAGGGCCGGATTGTCCAAGTCCCGCTCAGTTACCACCCGACGGCAGCAGAGGCGTATGCCGCCCTAGACCAGTACAATGCCGGACGGGCTGCGATGCCGTCGGTAGACCGGATCTCAATGACCGTGGGAGACGTGTTCGCGGCATGGAGCGCCCATGCGTACCGCAAACTAAATCTCCCGTCCATCCAGAGCCACAATGCCGCCTGGAATCGCCGGGTATCCCGCTATGCAGACCGGAAAATGCGGAGCATGACCCTGGCAGACTGGCAGGCTATATTGGACGAGGACGACGAAAACGGGCTATCCCAGTCGCTTATCTCAAACGACGCTATCTTGATCCGTGCGTTGAACCAGTGGGCCATGCAAAATGATGTGATCGTGAAAGACTATTCTGCGTATCTGGATGTCCCAACGGTTGACATTAAAAATCCCCGCAACGCCTTGACAGACCTACAGGTGGGTAAACTGACGCAGCTGGCCGCAGCTGGGGAGCCTTGGGCGGATACCGCCCTCATGCTGTGCTATACCGGATTCCGGGTTTCAGAACTTTTGGCCCTCACCCGCTTTGCCTACCATGCGGACGGGGATTACCTCCAGGGCGGCGGAAAAACCAAAGCCGGGCAGGACCGGATCATTCCGGTCCACCCCAAAATCAAGCCGTATCTGATGGCCTGGCTTGACCGTGGCGGGGACACCATCATATGCGACGATGACGGCCACTCCATAGCCCCCTACCGCTACCGGACCTATTTCAAGGCCATTGCAAAGAAGATTGGAGCGCCTCAAGTAACGCCGCACTGGTGTCGGCACACATTTTCGACCCGCTTGTATACGGCCGGTGTGGAGATGCTGACAATCAAATGGCTCATGGGGCACTCGACCCGACAGGATATTACGGCGCACTATACTCACTCAAAAATTGATCTGTTGCAAGCAGCGGTTTTGCGTTTGGCATGATATACAGTGATGACCCGTTAGTAACAGGTTAGTAACGGGTAAGTAACAATCCAGTTCTTTTGAGCCTGGAAAAAATCCTTAAACACGTTCTCCCCCAAGGTGTTCCACCTAGCAGGACTCTCATCTAGCTATTGCGTGTCAGATAAGATTGTGTTAAAGAAGCGCATGCTCCGCGTCAAAATTCTGCGTCCCGTCAAATACGTTCAACACCTTGCCAAGCCCGGTTCACCGGGGTATAATGGAGCAGACTATTTTCAGAAATCGGAGGCAATTGGATGCGGCGGATGCTCTTTTTTGATATTGACGGCACACTGGTGAACAGCCGGGACCGAACCATCCCGGACAGCGCAGGCCGGGCCATCCGGCTGGCCCGGGCGGCAGGCCACCTGGTTTACGTCAACAGCGGCCGCCCTTGGTGCGGGGTAGACCCCCGTGTGAAGGCTATGGGCTTTCACGGCTTCGTGTGTGGCTGCGGCCTGTACATCCGGGAGGGAGATGAGATTCTCTTCCGCCAGCGGCTGGCCAAGGATGTCCAGCAGTGGGCGGTGGATCTGGTCCGGCGTTACCGCCTCCAGGTGATGTACGAGGGGGCGGACCATGTCTACTTCGACCTGACCCGTCCACTGGCTCCCCAGGTAGCGGCGGAGAAAGCTTACTACGACCGCATGGGCCTTGACACAGAGGGGGACCCTGCTGGACCGGAGGCAGACTTTGACAAGTTCGTGGTGTGGACTGGGCCTGGGTTTGACCTGGATGCCTTCCGGCGGGAGGTGGAGCCGGGGTTCGACCTCATTCTTCGGGAGGGCTGCCTCATCGAGCTGGTCAGCCGGGGCTGCTCCAAAGGAAAGGCCATGGAGGCGCTCATGGCGCGCCACGGCATGGACCGGGCGGACTGCGTGGCCATCGGGGACAGCACCAACGACCTGCCCATGCTGGAGACGGCGGGAGTGAGCGTGGCCATGGGCAACGGCGACCCCAGGATCTTTGACCGGGTGAGCTTTGTCACCGCCCCGGTGGAGCAGGACGGCATCGCCAAGGCACTGGAGCGGCTTGGGCTGATATAACGCGCAAGAGGGCCTGGATGTTTTGTCCAGGCCCTTTCCCACGGCCGGCCCAGTTCCCCGCGATTGGGGGCTCAAGGCAGGGAAATCTCCTGCGAAACGCCGTTTACAACCTGAAAGGGCCGTGGTATAATACCTCCCGACCGGGCTCCAACCCGGTCCAACCGGCGGGCAGACAGCCGCGGACAGCTATGGCGTGACGCTGTCCGGTAGGAACGCCCGCCGCTGTGCCCTGCGCCGGCACTCTAAAGATCAAAATTGGAGGTTTTTTTATGCGCAAATTTACCGTCCGCGACCTGACCTTTGCCGCCGCCGTGGCGGCCCTGTACGCCGTGCTGGGCTATTTCGGGGACATCTTCGGTCTGACCTTCGGCGCCGTCCAGTTCCGCTTTGCCGAGGCCCTCACCGTGCTGCCCTTCCTGTTCCCTGCCGCCGCACCGGGTCTTGCCATAGGCTGCCTCATCGTCAACCTGGCCTCCCCGGTGGGACCGCTGGACATCGTGTTCGGCACCCTGGCCACCGCCGTCGCCGCCTGGCTGACCATGAAGATGCCCCGGTGGTATCTGGCCGCCCTGCCCCCCATCCTGGTGAACCTGCTCGTCCTGCCCCCCATCTGGGCCTGGACCTATGTGGGGGCGGTCAACGGCGCATTCTGGGCAAACTGGGCCTGGAACTGCCTCACCTTTGCCATCGGCGAAGCGGTGGTGTGTTATGTGCTGGGCACCCTGCTGCTCAATGCCCTGCCCCGGATCCCCTACTTCCGTCCCATTCTGCGCGCCCAGGTCAAGGGCTGACTTTCCTGACTACCATATAAAACGCCAAAGCGACTCCCGCCAGAGCTCCGGCGGGAGTCGCTTTTTTACATGTCATGTAACAGTTGCCCTTTCAGCCGCAATGGGGTACCTGCTCTTTTTCCAGCGGCACGTCCCCCAGGTTGGGGCACTGGGCGGTGTCCAGGCCGTCAAAGGTCCTGGGCTGGTAGCCCTGCGCCCGGATGATGACGCTGCCTGTGGTCTCCGGCAGGTCCTTAAACCAGAAGTCGCCGAAGTCGTCGCTGACCGTCTCGTACACCGTCCCGTCGGCCAGGGTGAGGGTGACGGCGGCGCCGATGATCACCTCTTCCTCCTCCGGGTCGTACACCAGGCCGCCCACAAAGCAGCCGGGGATGTTCCGGTAGTACACCCGGGGAGCGGTACCGTACTCCGGGTGGAGGACCACCGCGTCCTTCAGCAGGTCGGCCAGTTCCTCCTCCTCGCCGAACCGGAGGGCGTCGGTGGGGCAGGCCTCCACGCACCGGGGCACCTTGGCGCCGTTGTCCAGCAGGTGGGCGCAGCCGGTGCACTTCTGGGGCAGGGACAGCTCCTCATTCCAGAAGATGGCCCCATAGGGGCAGGCGGCGGGCAGGTCGGCCATGCCGGCGGCCTTCTCCGGGTCGATAATCACCAGGCCGTCGGCCCGGCGGTACACCGCGCCGCCGCCTGCGGCGATGCAGGGCGCGTCCTGGCAGTGATTACAAAGAGCAGGGATATAGTGTATCTTTACCTTTGGTATCGTCCCACGGGGGTGGTCGGTGATCCTGCACCAGAACTGCCCGGTGGGGGGCTGGGGGGCGGCGTAGGGCCGCCAGTCGTTCTCGCAGTGCTCGTCCTTGCAGGCCAGTTGGCAGTTGTGACAGCCGGAGCACCGGGCCACATCAATGACAAATACTTTACTCATGCCTTTTCTCCTTCCGGCCAGGGGTGGCGCTCAAACTGCATGGGCGGGCAGGGGGCGAAGGGGCGGACCACATGGGGCTCCACGCTGCCCAGGGGGACGCCGGCCTTGTCCTTGAGACAGCGCACGCCGTCGGTGGGGTCCTCGTCCTGGGCCGGGTCGGCCAGCCAGCCGGCCAGGCATAGCCCGGCGTCCGGGTGGAGGGGCCGGTGCCACGCCTGGGCGTAGGTGGTGGACCACTCCTTGTATTCCGCGTCGGTGACCTTCTGGCAGTCCACCAGGAAGCCGGACACCGCCATGCCGGTGGAGTTCTTGCTGGTCATGGAGGTGGGGGTGATGCAGTTGATGCAGCCCCCCCGGTCCAGCCAGCCGGGGATGATCGGGTCCAGCCGGGCGCCGTGGTCCACATACACCACCCCGGGGATGAGCCGCTCCGTTACGTAGGCCGCCCCCAGCACGATCCCCCGCTCGTTGAACACCTTGACGATGTCGTGGTGCTGGATGCCCCGCTGCGCCGCCGTGTCCGGGTGGATCCACACCGGCTCGTACTGATAGCCGTCCCAGCCCCGGATCTTCATGGTCTCCACCTCCCGGGTCCAGAGGATGTCGTCGCACTGGGCGTGCATCCGCCAGCGGCCGTGGTTGGACATACACAGCAGGGGGTACTTCTTGGCCCGCTCGGAGCTCAGCCGCTCGTCGTGGCTCTCGCTCTTCTCGATCCAGTGGGGGACCGGGGGGCGCTCCGGGTCGTCGGGCATGTACTTTTCAATGTCGGTGGAGGAGTACTCCAGCAGTCCGGTGGGGGTGGTCAGAGGGTTGTTCTTGGGGTCGGAGTAGAAGCCGTACATGCCCGCGGGGATCTCCTGGGCGTCCGGCTTGCAGGGGACCACGAAGATCTTCCGCCGCTGGAACTCCTCCCAGCTCATGTAGTCCTCGCACCCGGAGGCGGCGTAGAAGAACCGCACCCGGTCGGCCTCGGTCAGGCCGTTGCCGGTGTAGGCCCGGACGTACTCGGGCCCCAGCTTCTCCGCCACCTTGACGCACACGTCGAAGTCGGTGAGGGACTCCCCGATGGGGGGGCAGCAGGGGTCGGTGAGGTACACCGACTGGTACACCCCGGAGGAGAGGTCGTTGCACAGATCGCTCATCTCGTGCTTGGTGGCCACGGGGAGGATCAGGTCGGCGAAGTAGCAGTCGTTCTCCAGCCAGGGGTGCTGGGCGATCACCGTCTCGATGGACGGGTCCCGGTAGGCCTCGGTGAACAGGTTGCCGTTGTTCCAGCAGGTGACGTTGCAGGGGGAGTCGGTCCAGATCATGTGCACCCGGCTCAGCCCCGGCCGGGGGTAGACGATCTTGTCGAACTGATACTTGTTGGTGGGCTTGCGGTAGTTGTTCTTGTCCGGCTGCTGGCTGGAGGAGAAGCAGTGCAGCCCGTACCACTCCGCGTGGCCGTCCACGATGGCCTTGTGCACCAGGCACCGGGGGATGAACTGCTTGGGGGCGGGCAGCTTACGGAACAGCTCCTGGAGCTCCGGCGCCTTTTCCTTCTGGTAGTCGTTCAGGTCGTACCGGCGCATGTCGATGTCGTCGGGCAGGTCCCCGTCCACCGCCCGCAGGCAGTCGCAGATCTGGGGTACCTTGGGGGCGAAGTCCCCCTGATAGGGCACCGGAAAGTCCCGGGCCCACATGTTCCACTCGATCATCTTGGCCTGGTGGACGCCGGGCCGGCCCAGCCCCTGCATCCCCAGCAGCATGACCTCCAGCCGGGCAGGCTCTGTGGCATAGGGACCCCGGATGTAGCAGCCGCCGTTGCCGTGGAGGATGGAGGTGGTCTTTTTCGCCCAGTGCCGGGCCAGGGCCTTGATGGTCCAGGGCTTGACGCCGCACTTCTCACTGGCCCACTTGGGGGTCTTGGGCACACCGTCCTCCTCTCCCAGCACATAGGCGGCAAACTTGTCAAAGCCGTAGGTGTGGGTGGCGATGTAGTCCTTGTCATAGGTGCCCTCGGTCAGCCAGATGTAGGCGATGGCCAGCTGGAGGGCCGCGTCGGTGTTGGGCAGGATGGGGATCCACTTGTCGGCGTGGACGGCGGCGGCGTAGTTCAGGTCGGGGCAGACATAGACGGATTCAATGCCCAGATCGGTAAACCAGTAGCACAGCCGGGAGGGCATGTGGGAGACCACGCCCAGGGGGGTGGTCTCCGCGTCGCAGCCCCAAAAGAGCAGCATGTCGGAGTGCTTGGCGATGTCGGGGTAGAGGTTGGCGGTGGGGGCCATTTCGCCCACCGGCTCCATGCCCCAGACGTGCTTGGCACCCCAGTACCAGCCCTCCCAGGAGTCCATGTTCCGCATCTGGAGGGTGTAGCCGCCCATGAGGGCCAGCAGGCGGTTGGGGCAGCCGTGGCTGGGCGCCACCCGCTTGCCCTCGCCGTGCATGTCGCTCTCGCACAGCACCGCCTCCGGACCGTAGGTTTCCTTCATCCGCTTGAGCTCATCGGCACAGATCTGGGCGGCCTCGTCCCAGGAGATGCGCACATACTTGCTCTTGCCCCGGTTCTGGGGGTTTCTCTCCCCCTTGGGGTCCCAGTCCACCCGCTTGAGGGGGTACTTCACCCGGTTGGGGGAGTACACCCGGCTCTTGTACCCCAGCCCCAGGGGGGTGATGGTCACCCGGTCCGGGGGGGTGAAGGTCTGGCCCCGGGCCTCGATCTTCCAGGGATTGCAGTGGACGTCGGTATACGCCTTGTCGTAGGCATAGGGTCGGATGCGGGTGATACGGTTCTGGTTGGAGTCCACCAGGCAGGGCCCCCCGCTCTCGGGACCCATCAGGCTGTAACTGACCAGGGCCTGGGACTCTGGCTGAAACTTGTTGGACATGCCGCGCCTCCTTGTGCGAACACGGGATGATAGGCCGATTTCTTCTGTCTCTATTGTACCGGAAAACCCCGGCGAAGGGATACAGAAAATCAAGGTTTGGTCACAACCCTTTGCCTGTCACCCGGCGTTGCTTTTGAATTGAAACCGAACAAAACCAAACAAAACAACAATCTCGGTCTGGCCGTCCCTGTTTTCTTTCCATTCCATGCAATTTGTTCCGGGGGAAAACGATTGACTTTGGTACCATTCCAAGGTTTAAAATATAGCTGTAAAATCAGCCGTTTTGGGGCTGTTCCCGGCGGCGGACGGATGGAGGAGGTGCCGGCATTTGGCAGAACAAAACCCTGCGGGCGGGACCGCGCCGGAGCAGGAGGACAAGGTGAGCCTGGCCCCCCTGGCCAAGGATGGGGAAAAGCTGATGGCCTGCCTGGAGGCAGGCCATATGGTGGGCATCCTGTCCAAGAACGAGGTGCTCTACGCCTTTGTCTACCAGGGGATGTACCGCTGCTTCATCCACCCGCTGGGGGCGGAGGAGGGCCGGCAGAAGGCCTTCCCCATGGACGAAGAGCACCGGGCGGTCATCAAAAATCTGGCCAATCTGGCTGACCAGCTCTTTGAGATCCAGTTCGGCCCGGACATGCACCCCATGGGGGTGATGGTGGCCGCCGAACAGGGCATCATCGAGTTTTTGGACCTGATCGGCCAGCTCCCGGCGGAGGATCATGATTTTATGGCCTAGCGGGCCGGGGCAGCCAAAGGGCCCCCGCCCTTGGTTTTCCCGCCGGGATCGTCCCGGCAGACAGTGAGCAAACAACATAAGGAGGTATGGAGATGAATCACACGATCCGCACCCCCCAGGGGATGCAGACCCTCTCCGACGCCGAGATCGCGGCCCGGGCAAAGGAACTGGTGCTGGCCTGTCCCAGCCAGATTACCTGCGCCTTCCGGGTGTGGTACGAGGGCTTCGAGGGGTACGGGATGCCCACGAAGGGTGTCGTCGCCGCCATCGAAACGGGCATCGAGGACAGCGGCAGCTGGAAGGGCGTGGGCCTGCGCCGGTTTGAGAAGTACGGCCTGGTCAATTCCTACGAAAACCAGAATTACCAGAGCGCCGTCAAGGACAAAGACGGCCACCCCATGATCCTGCACCAGTTCCGGGCCGGGGCCAAGTACCAGGGGCCTGACGGCAAGATTTGGTGGATCCCCGTGGTAGAAGTGTTCGATCTGCGGGCCTTCGAGTGGAAGGACGGCAAATACGTGGGCACCATGACGGAGATCGACCCCAATTCCGACTATGCCAAAGCCATGGTCGAGGTACAGTGAGGAGGAGCGGAAATGGCAAAGGAAAAAATCACCCATAGCATCTGTGTGGGCGGACCGCTGACCATCCACACCGATCTGGCCACCGGCAGGATCCGCCGGGTCCGGCCCATTGTCCTCACCGACGACGACGCCCCCGGCTGGGTCATCAAGGCTCACGGCAAGGAGTACACCCCCCAGCGCAAGACCACCCTGTCCCTGCTGGGATTCACGGAAAAGGACCGCACCTACTCCTATGACCGCATCAAGTACCCCATGATCCGGGAGGACTTTGTGGAGACCCCCGACGGCCAGAACCGCAACACCGAGAACCGGGGCAAGTCCGGCTACCGCCGGGCCTCCTGGGACGAAGCGCTGGGCCTGGTGGCCCGGGAGGTCAAGCGTATCCAGGGCACCTACGGCAAGGAGGCGGTCACCGCCATCACCAGCTCCCACCACTCCTGGGGCCTGTGCGGCTACAAAATCTCCCTGTTTAAACGCTTTTTCTCCATGTTGGGCTACACCCGCATCATGGACAACCCGGACTCCTGGGAGGGCTTCCACTGGGGCACCCCCCATACCTACGGCTATTACTGGCGCCTGGGCGGGCCCGAGCCCTTCGATATGCTCCACGACGCCATGAAAAACACCGAGACCATGATTATGTGGTCCCACGACCCGGACACCACCCGGGGCGGCTACTCCGCCCAGGAGTCCGCCCTGTGGCGCTGGTGGATGAAGGAGGCGGGGGTGCAGTTCATCTACATCGACCCCTTCAACAACTTCTCCTCTGTCAAGCAGGCGGACAAGTGGATCGCCCCCCGGATGGGCACTGATGCGGCCCTGTGTGAAGCCATCGCCTATGTGTGGATCACCGAGGGCACCTATGATAAGGAGTACATCGCCAAGCACGGCCACCGCTTTGACGAGTGGAAGGACCACATTCTGGGCCTGGGCCCCGACGCCACCGCCAAGACGCCCGCCTGGGCCGAGGAGATCACCGGCGTGAAGGCCGCCGACATCAAGGCCATCGCCCGCCGCTGGGCCTCCACCCGCACCATGGCTGGCTCTGGCATGCGGGGCGGCTTCGGCGGCGTGTGCCGCACCACCGGCGGTACCGACTTTGCCCGTCTCATCGTCTCCCTGCTGGCCATGCAGGGCATGGGCAAGCCCGGCCGCAATATGTGGACCGGCACCTGCGGCGGCCCCATGAACTACAACTTCTGGTTCGGCGGCTACTCCGACCCTCTTTCCTCCATCGCCAACGCCCCCGTGGCCGACCACCCGGCGGTCAACGAGGTCCAGCAGACCCTGTACCGCACCAACCTGCCCGACGCGGTGCTGGACGGCCATTACGAGTGGCTGGGGGAGGGCTTCTGCGGCGGCGGCCTGGACTTTGAGTTCACCCGCCACGTCTATCCCATGCCCGGCTGCAGCGAGGTCCATATGTTCTGGCGGTATGGCGGCTCCTTCATGGGCACCATGCTGGACACCAACAAGTGGGTGAAGATGTACAAGTCCCCCAAGCTGGAGTTTGTGGTCAACCAGGACATCCACCTCAACCCCGAGGGCCGCATGGCCGACGTGATCCTCCCCGCCTGCACCAACCTGGAGCGGGTGGACATCGGCGAGCTGGGCAACTCCGGCAACGGCGGCTACTGCTCCCACTCCCAGACCGGCAACTCCTGGCAGGTCATCGTCTACCAGGACAAGGCCATCGAGCCGCTGTGGGACTCCCGCTCCGACTTCTGGATCTTCTCCCAGGTGGCCGCCCGGCTGGGCTGGGGCGAGGCCTTCACCGAGGGCCGGGACGAAGAGGGCTGGGTGAAGCGCTTCTACCAGTTCTCCGACCTGCCCAAGCACATGAGCTGGGAGGACTTCAAGAAGAAGGGCTACTACATCCCGCCGGTGTCCTACAAGGAAGAAAATAAGGACCCCAAGACCGGCCTGATCGAGAAATGGGACGAGTACCCCGGCTTCCGCTGGTTTGCCGAGGAGCGACCCTGCGACACCCCCAACCACAAGATCTTCCAGGAGGAGTGCAAGCTGGGCACCCTGTCCGGCAAGTTCGAGTTTGTGTCCGAGTCCCTGCTGTACTGGGAGCCGGACGACGAGATCCGCACCCCCATCGCCCAGTACAAGGACTCCTGGGAGGGGCACAAGTCCATGTCCGCAGACAAGTATCCCTACCAGATGATCTCCCCCCACCCCCGGTTCGACTACCACACCCACTATCAGCAGCACGCCACCTGGCTGTGGGAAATCCCCCAGAACCGGAAGCTCATCAACGGCAACCCCTACCTCATCTGCCGCATCAACCCCAAGACCGCCCAGGCCAAGGGCATCCAAGAGGGGGACATCGTGGCGCTGTTCAACGGCCGGGGCACCGTGCTGTGCTGCGCCCACATCACCCGCCGGGTCATGCCCGAGACCATCCACGCCTACACCTCCTCCGGCATCTACAACCCGGTGAAGTACGGCGAGATCTCGGCGGACAAGGGCGGCTGCGTCAACATCCTGACCCCGGGCCGGCTCATGGGCGACTATATCCCCGCCATGGTGCCCAACTCCTGCAACATCGACATCTGCAAGGCCGAGCCCGACCCCAACCCCGGCCAGGGCTTCGAGCACATCCTGGAGGCGGTGGACGCCCAGCAGATGTTCCGCTGCGAAAAAACATCCGCCGAGGCCGACTGGCTCTTTGGCGAAAAGGAGGCCAAGTGAGATGAAATACGGTATCGCCATCGACTCCGCCCGCTGCATGGCCTGCTACGCCTGCTTCATGGCCTGCAAGGACGAGCACTGCGGCTGGAACACCACCGTTTCCAAGGCCCAGCCCCACATGGGCCAGTTCTGGATGGACATTCGGGAGTGGGAGCGGGGGGACAACGAGCGGCGCATCAAGACCGCCACCGTCCCCACTCCTTGCTCCCACTGCGACAACCCCGCCTGCATGGCTGCGGCCAAGGACGGGGCGGTATACAAGCGCGAGGACGGCATCGTCATCATCGATCCCGTCAAGGCCAAGGGCCAGCGCCAGATCGTGGACGCCTGCCCGGTGGGCGCGGTGTACTGGAACGAGGAGGAGCAGATCCCCCAGAAATGCACCATGTGCGCCCACCTGCTGGACGATCCGGACTACCCCGGCAAGGAACCCCGATGCGTGGAGGCCTGTCCCAACCAGGCCCTGATCTTCGGCGACCTGGACGACCCCAACAGCGAGATCTCCAAGCGCATCGCCCAGGGCAAGGTGACCCAGTTGGAGTGCCTGGGAAACCAGGGATCCTCGGTGGTCCACCTGAACATCCCCTCCCGCTTCCTGGCGGGCACGGTGTTCCTGCCCGCCGAAGAGGAAGAGGTGGCCATCGGCGCCCACGTCAAAGTCACCTGCGAGTGCGGCAAGATCTTTGAGATGGACACCAACTGGGCCGGCGACTGGGAGTTCGAGGACCTGCCCAAGAACAAGAAATTCACCATCGAGATCACCATGGACGGCTTCAAGAGCGTGACCTATGAGGCCTTCACCGACGCCGACCACTACGTGGCGGAGACTTACCTAGAGAGAGTGTGACCAGCGGCGGGAGGGGCGCGTCCCCTCCCGCCAAGGACTGTCCTCTCCCGCTTGGGCAAATCGCCTCAATCCTTCTGTCAGCCTGAACGGACTTTTCAAAGGAGACTTTTGTATGAAAAACGTCGTCATCGTGGACGCCTGCCGGACGGCGGTGGGCAGCATGGGAGGCTCCCTGAAGCCTCTGTCCGCCTATGACCTAGCCTGCGCGGTGCTCAAGGGCACCCTGGAGCGGTCGGGCATTGACCCCAAGGAGGTGGACGAGGTGGTGCTGGGCCACTGCCGCCAGACCTCCGACGAACCCAACATCGCCCGGATGGCCGCCCTGAAGGTGGGCATCCCGGAGACCGCCTCCGCCTACACCGTCATGCGCCAGTGCGCCTCCGCCATGACCGCCGTGCAAAACGGCGCCATGAGCATCATGTGCGGACTCAACGATGTGGTCATCGCCGGGGGCACCGAGTCCATGTCCAATGCGGTGTTCTACCTGCGCAATGCCCGCTGGGGCCTGGGCACCGGCAACACCGAGCTGGTGGACGCCCTCACCGAAGGGCAGTTCCGCTCCCAGCCCCAGGAGGTGTATGGCCGGTACAACATGGGCGCTACCGCCGAGAATATCGCCCAGGAGCTGCACATCTCCCGCCAGGCGCAGGACGAGTTCTCCCTCACCTCCCAACGCCGGGCGGTGGCCGCCATCGACGCGGGTAAATTTAAGGACGAAATCGTCCCCGTGGAGGTGCCCCAGGGCCGGAAAAAGCCCCCCATCGTCTTTGATACCGACGAGTTCCCCCGCCGGGACACCAGCGAGGAGAAGATGGCCAAGCTCAAGCCCTGCTTCAACATCCGCAAGGACGAGGAAGGCCGGCTGTACGGCTCTGCCGAGCTTACCGGCACCGTCACCGCCGCCAGCTCCTCCGGCCGCAACGACGGCGCCTCCGCCGTGTTGCTCATGAGCGAGGAGAAGGCCAGAGAGCTGGGCATGAAGCCCCTGGCCAAGATCCGGGGCATGGGCACCGCCGGCTGCGACCCCCGGCTGATGGGCCTCGGTCCCGTCTACGCCGTGCCCAAGGCCCTGGACAACGCCGGGCTGACCATGGACGACATCCAGCTGATCGAGCTCAACGAGGCCTTTGCCGCCCAGTCCCTGGGCTGCATCAAGCTGCTGGGCTGGGAGGACAAGATGGACATCATCAACGTCAACGGCGGGGCCATCGCCCTGGGCCATCCCGTAGGCTCCTCCGGCTGCCGGATTATCGTATCCCTGGTCCACGAAATGAAGCGCCGGGGCCTGAAGTACGGCCTTGCCACGCTGTGCATCGCCGGCGGCATGGGCCAGGCCACGGTCATCGAGATGTGCGATTGATTTTCCGGGTTTCCATGTAAATATGCTCAACTTCAAATTTAGGAGTGATAAAGGTGTCTAAATCCAACAAAATCATGATCCAGGTGTGCCTGTGCGGCGCCGGTACCAAGAAGGCCCAGGCCCCTACCGTCCCCTACACCGCCGATGAGCTGGCCGAGCAGATCGTGGCCTGCGCCAAGGCGGGAGCTTCCATCGCCCACATCCACGTCCGGGAGGACAAGGTGGTGGACGGCGAGATGCAGATCGGCTACAAGTCCATGAGCCTGCAGAAGTTCACCGAGGCGGTGGAAAAGACCCGAGAGTTGTGCGCCAAGGAGAACGTGGACATCATCATCAACCTGACTACCTCTGGCGGCGAGTATGAGGACCAGAAGCGCCTGCAGCACCTGGCCGCCCTCCACCCGGAGATGTGCTCCTTCGACCCCAACACCCTGAACTGGTCCAACAGCTACATCTTTGAGAACAGCCCCCGCTTCCTCAATCTGCTCAGCCAGGAGGTGGTGAAAGAGGACGTGAAGCCCGAGTTCGAGGTGTTCGACACCGGCCACATCGACTCCGTCATGTACTACGTCAACAAGTGGAACATCCCCCAGCCCCCCCACATCCAATTTATCATGGGGGTGGGAGGTTCCATGCCCGGCACCACGGAGAACCTGGCCTTCCTGGTGAACAAGCTGCCCGCCGGGGCCACCTGGTCCGTGTCCGGCATTGGCAAGGCCCACATGCCCATGATGCTGGCTGGCCTGTCCCTGGGCTGCGACGGCCTGCGGGTGGGCCTGGAGGACAACATCCTCTACGGCAAGAATCCTGACGGCACCAAGATCATCGCCACCAATGAGATGCTGGTCAAGCGGGCCGTGGAGCTGGCCAAGCTGGCCGGCCGGGAGATCGCCACTGCCCAGGAGGCCCGGGAGATCCTGGGCATCAAGCGCAACTGTCTGAAAGACGGCTGACGCGGCACCCACAGCCTGTTCTATCCTATCTCGGCATCAAAGGATGACCGCTCCGGTCAAGCTGGAGTGGTCATCCCTTTTCTTCTGTCTCTTACTCTAATTCATCCAAACAACACTCAATTACTGATCATCACATTGTTCCAACTAATTCGATTGTCTGCGGCAGTCTGTTCAAGCCGGTCTTTCAATCTTTTCATCCTATAAACTGCGCCGTTCCGCTTTCCCTCAGCGAGTCCGGCCTCCGCCGCAGATCCCGCGAGCTTGCGGAAGAACTGCCATCGTAAAGAAACTTTAAGAATTTACCTCTTTTCTTTTTTCCTTCCGTACACTATAATATAGCTACCTTTGAGAAACCGCCCGGGCGGTTTCTCCGTGCATTTATGCACGGAGATTTTACCCCCATTTGTCTGGGCGCTGCAGGTGGAGGCTGCTATGACACATCAGAAACCAGTGGTGGATTACCGTCAATTCCGCCCCAGCCGGCTCAATACAGATCCGTTTCGACACCTAAAGCTACTACTCTACTGGCCTCTGTTTGGCTTGCTGTTCTGGTTTGCGGAACGCGGTGTAGAGGTGGATGAGTACCATATCATGTACTGCGCCTTGGATGAGTATATTCCCTTCTGTGAGTGGTTTCTCATCCCGTACTTATTCTGGTTCGTCTTTCTGGTTGGGATGCATCTGTACACCCTGCTGTTTGATGTGCATGCGTTCCGCCGGATGATGTATTTCATCATTCTCACCTACTCTGCTGCGCTGGTTATCTTCTTCTTGTTCCCCAACACCCAGCACCTGCGCCCTGCGGAATTTCCCCGGGATAACGCTCTCACCCGGTTCCTCCAGCACTTCTACCAGTTTGACACCAACACCAACGTGTGCCCCTCCCTGCATGTGGTTGGTTCGCTGGCGGTGCTATTTGCCTCCTGGGATGTGAAGCGGTTCACCGCCCCGGGCTGGCGAGCTTTCTTCTTGGTGTGCGCCGCTCTCATCAGCATTTCCACTGTGTTTTTAAAGCAGCACTCCGTACTGGATATCCTGGCTGCCCTGATCTTATGTGCTGCGGCTTACTTCATGGTATATCGCCTGCCCGCCCGCGGCGGCGCGCCCCTCCGTTCCCGCCGGAAAGGGCCGGAGAAAACCCCGGAGATTTAGGCTCTTCCCATTAAATCGCCATCAAAAAGGACCGTTCCGCCAAACGCGGAACGGTCCTTTTCCCCTTTGTGATCACCCTGCCGTTTTACAGCGTCATGCGGAAGCCGCATCTTCCCTCCGGGGCAGCGTAACCCCGGCCTGTTGGAGCAGGCGTGCAGCATTGCTCCAGAGGACCTTTTTCTCCAGCGCATCGCCAAGTCTCATCCGGTGGATGATTTGAGCGGCGGCGGCCTGGTCGTCCCAGGGAGAGTCGGAGCCAAACAGCACCCGATCCGGGTCGTGAGCCAGGATGGCCTGCCTGCACCGGATGTCCGAGTAGTACATAGCGGCCATGCTGCTGTCGATATACACCTCAGAACCAATGACATATTTCATGGCGTCATCCAGCAGCAGGTGGCCCCCCAAATGGGCGGCGATAAAGGTACCCTGGCGGAGCAGAGGCATGGCCTTGGCGATCATCTGGGGGGTACAGCGGGTCACCCCAGGGGAGACGGGGTCCGCCCCGGCGTGAACCAGCACCATCAGCCCCTCCTCATAGGCGGCCTCAATCATATCCTGACAGATCTGGGAGTCAAAGAAGAACTCCTGGTAGTCGTTGTGGATCTTCAGCCCAATGAGTCCCCAGCTTCTGAACTGGCGCAGCTCCTCTCGCCAGCCCTTCATCGCCGGGTGCAGGCACCCAAAGGAGGCAAAGCGGGCCGTGGCGGCGACCTTAGCCGCAAACTCGTTACAGGAGCGGACTTTGGCCGGATTGGTGCATACGGGCATGTTCACGCTGAGGGCCACGCCCTCTCGGGCCATGGCCTGGCCCAGATGGACCAAGTCTCCTTCGGTCCGATAGGGAATCTTACAGTACTCATACATCCCGGCCACCGCTCGGGCTGCCACCTTTTCCGGAAACAGATGGGTGTGGAAGTCAATGATCGCTCTCATAAGTTATCGCTTCGCCAGCCCCTCCACCACAAAGCAGCCCAACGCGCCGCTGAGGATCGTCTTGTAGGAATAGCTGACATTGAGGCTGTCCAGGGTGGACAGGATACTCCGGCGTTTCTGGTTGCACACAGTTACACCCAGCTTGCGGTCCTCCACGGTGCCCTCAGGCTCGGCTACTACCAGAATCAGCTGGGTGGAGCACTGCTCCAGCAGCGCCTTGAGCTTGGCCCGGTCCAGCTCTGCATAAGAGCTGTTGGGCTGCTTTAGGCCGTCATAATCGGCCACCAGCCGCACACTTACCCCACGGGCCTCCAGCTCGTCTGCCAGTTCCCCGCTGTCATCCACCATATCCACGCTGCGGGAGATGCGGCCATTGAGGTTCTCCGCCAGCTGCCAGCATCGGGAGCAGACGGGCTTTTCTACTACATTGCTTTGATTGGTCATATTCGGACCCTCCATACTGAAGTTGTGCTTTCAGTATAGCGGTCTTTTCCCCTCTGAATTGTTGGCCAAACAGCAAACGATTCTCCGCAAGCCGCTAAACCTCACAGACAAAATATGCATTTTTCTCAGTTAAATGTGACAATACCCGGCAAACATTGTTTGCTGGCTAACTATTCGGCTCGTCTGCGCTGAAATTCAGCAGCGCATCCATGTCCCGGATAATAACCCTTCCATATCGGGTGGCAAGCCACCCCCTGGCCTTCATATTGTTGATCGCCTGATTTACTGCCCAGCGGGACAGCCCCAGCACCTGGGCGATGACAGTCTGCGTAAACTCCATCACCACTCCCTCATCCGTGACTTGGCAATGTCCCTCGGCATACCGCCGGATGAAGAATCGGGCCACCCTCTCTTCGGCAGACAGCAAGGAGCTGTCCACTGTCTGCTGGAGCAACAGTCCCACCTCGCAGGCCAGCTCATGGGCAATAAGCCCCCAGATCTCCGGATATTCCGCGCAGCACCGGGTAAAGGAATCCCGGTGGATTACCACCACCAGGCAGTCCACCAGTGCCACGGCGGATGAGCGGTGGGGATTGCCCTCAAAGAAGGTGGCCAGTCCAGAAAAGTGATCTGGCCAGGAGATCAGCACGTTACGCTCCCTCCCCTCCGGAGTGACCACCGACACCAGAGCCATCCCCTCCCGGACAAAATACAGGCAGTCTTCCGTCTCGCCCTGGCGAAAAATCATGGACCCGGCGGGATAGTGCCTGGGCACCCCAAAGTGGTCCAAAAACGCGATCAGCTGTCGATCCATTCCGATCCTCCAATCCCACGCTCATGCTCTGTCGGCAGGGAAACGGTAAAGGTCGTCCCCTCGGCCGCTGTGCTAGTCACAGAAATCTTTCCGCGGTGGCGCTCCACCACTGATGCGGCGATGGCCAGTCCCAGGCCATACCCTCCGGTTTCCCGGGCCCGTGCGGAGTCCTGTCGGTAAAACCGCTCAAACAGGTGGGGCAGCGCCTCAGGCGGGATGGGCTCCCCGGTGTTGTGCACCGTGAGTACCGCCCGGTCACCGCTCCGTTTCAGAGACAGGTCCACAGTTCCCTCCGGCCCGCAGTATTTGCAGGCGTTATCCAGCAGAATGGTGACCAGACGGCGCAACTGCCCCTCGTCCCCTAATAGCCGAACCTCAGGGTCAATATCTCCATTGACCTGGGCCCCCCGCTCGAAGGCCACCGGCTCGAAGGAAAGCATACAGTTCCAGCACACGTCGGATAGGACTACCGGCTGCCGCTTCCGCTCCTTTTCCGCAGCGCTGTCGTTCCGGGCCAGGAACAGCAGATCCTCTACCAGCTCCTTCATTCGCCGGGCTTCATCCTGGATATATTCGACCCACTTGCGCTGGCTGTCAATGGTCTGCTCTGGGTGGGCCAGCAGGATATCCGCATCTGCCAGAAGCACGGTCAACGGCGTTTTCAGCTCGTGGGAGGCATCCGCCACAAACTGCCGCTGCTGCTGCCAGCTCTTTTCGATGGGCCGCAGGGCCCACTGTGATAAAAACAAGCTGATCAAGAAGAATCCTACCAAAGCCGCAGCCAACACCAGCAGGGAGGTGAGCAGTTGCCGGCTCAGGTCTGACCGTTCCCAGCCCATATCAGCAAAGGCGATCCGCAGGCTTCCTCCCGTGACCGCCCGTAAATACCGTAGGTCCAATTCCTCCAAAATGCCCTGGTCTTCGCCGCCAATCAGGGCTGCGGACACCGCTTGGGACAACGTTGCATCCGTGATCTCCACATAGTTGTCCAGTACCATACTCACCGTGCCGTCCCAATTAAAGATGACGCAAAATACCGGCACCATGAGCGGGCTGTCACCCCCTATAATCGCTCCTCCGACCTGCCAGCGGTCCGGGCCGCTCTCTCCCCAGAGCACTGCCCGGCGCAGAGCTTCTTCACTCTGAGCCGTCACCTGTCGCCAAGCCGTGACCATTTGGACCGTCAGCACCACGAGTAGTACCAGCGACACCAGCAGCATGTTGATCAAAATAAATTTCCTGCGCAGTTGTTTCAGCATGGCTTGTCCTCCCAAAGCCGGCCCAATCCGGCTTTTCCCTTATAGCATAGAGGAAAACCGAAAAAAAGAAAAGTTTTTTCTGAAAATTTCAGTGAAATTTCAGATGCCTGCGGTATGATACATTTGTTCAAGTTTCATGCTCCTCATAGCATACCCGGGGAGGGGACAGCCCACGCTGTTCCCCTCCCCGGGTATGCTGTTGCAGAAAAAATATTTGAAATTTTTAAATTTTCTCTTTACAAACAAAGATTCTTATTGTATACTAACAATAGTGATACTGATTATCGTTTGGAGGTAACCTTATGCCCATCATCAGGCGCAGCCGGAAACGAGACGCCATGCTGACGCTGATGCGTTCCACCACATGCCACCCCTCGGCGGATTGGGTCTATCAGCGTATGCGGGAACAGTACCCGGACGTTAGCCTCGGCACCGTCTACCGCAACCTCAAGCAGTTGGCGGAGGAAGGGCTCATTAAATCAGTAGGTGTGGTGGACGGGCAAGAGCGGTTTGACGCTCGTATCTCTCCGCACTCTCATTTTGTCTGTAACCAATGCGGCGCGGTGCTGGACCTTCCCAACTGCGTATCGGAGGAAACCATCGTCCCCTTTGGTCAGGAATATGGGTTTGTGGTGCAATCCTATGAGGTGCATATCTATGGCACCTGTAGGGAGTGTTCACATTCTCAAGCTGTCTAAACAAATTTTTTGTGGAAGGAAGATTTGATTATGAAAAAATGGGTTTGTCCTGTCTGCGGCTATGTCTATGAAGGCGAGAATCCCCCCGCCGAGTGTCCTGTGTGCCATGTGCCCGGCTCCAAGTTCATCGAGCAGTCCGGCGACATGAAGCTGGCCGCCGAGCATGAGTACGGCGTCTACGCCAAGACCGTGAAGAACAACTCTGATATCAGCGCCGAGGACAAGGCATATATCCTGGAGCAGCTCAAGGCCAACTTCACCGGCGAATGCTCTGAGGTGGGCATGTACCTGTGCATGGCCCGGATCGCCCACCGCGAGGGCTATCCCGAGATCGGCCTGTACTGGGAGAAGGCTGCCTATGAGGAGGCCGAGCACGCAGCCAAGTTTGCCGAGCTGCTGGGCGAAGAGTTGGAGCCCAACATGAAGAACAGCACGAAGGAGAACCTGGCCTGGCGTGTGGACTGCGAATTCGGCGCTACTCAGGGCAAGGTGGACTTGGCCATCTGCGCCAAGAAGAACGGCCTGGACGCCATCCACGACACCGTCCACGAGATGGCCCGCGACGAGGCCCGCCACGGCAAGGCTCTGAAGGGTCTGCTGGACCGTTACTTCGGCTAATACGTTCAAAAATCGGGACCTTTTGAGTGGGAGCAGAGTACTTTGCTCCCACTTCTTTTATTTTACATTTCCACGTTATTATGCTTGATGCAGCACTACAATCTGCCATCTAGTTCACCGGCAAGCATGACGGTCCGGCACTTGGTCCTGCTATCCCCGCCCGCAGTGACCAGATGCCGCTCTGATCCTCCAGGACCTGACGCTTTGGATCAAGCGGTTCAGCGCATAGAAAAACAACAGGTGTTGTCAGCCAGAATGTGCTCACCATCCACCTGCGCAAATGGCGTACAGCAAGCCTGCCCATCTACATCGTATGCGCTAAGGTGCCGCCCAGAGCAGATATTACACTTACAGAACAGGAGGGAAATCTCAAGTCTGCTTTAACGTTATGCGGGACTGGGACGAAGCGTATAAGGCTACCGATGCAATCGTTATATAAAAAATGCCCCGAAGGCGCATCTCACCTCCGGGGCGCTTTTGATTTCCTGCAGGGGGATTTCTCTTTACTCCCCGGTCTTTCCCAGAGATCCCACGATGGCATCCTTGAGCTGGTCCAGCTGGGCCAGGCTGTCCCCGTTCAGGGCGGAGCGGATGGTGACCACCGGCTCCAGCACGGTCATCTCCTTCATCTCTCCCAGCAGGGCGGTCATGTGCTTGGCGGCCATGGGACCCCAGGAGCCGTTCTCCACCAGGCCCACCGTCCGCTTTTGCAGGTTCAGGGCTTTCATATCGTGGAGAAAATTCAGCATAGCCGGGTATATTCCACTGTTATAGGTAGGGGAGGCCAGCACCAGATGGCTATACCGGAACACCTCGGCCACTAGGTCGGATACATGGGTACTGGATACATCGTGGACAACCAGCTCTGTCACCCCCGCGTCCGCCAAGGCGCACGCCAGCCGCTGGGCGGCGCACTCCGTATTGCCGTACATGGAGCCGTAGAGGATGGCCACTCCCTGGCACTCCGGGGTATAGGCGCTCCACTGGCCGTACTTGTCCAACAACCAGGGAGTGTCTCTGCGCCAGATGGGCCCGTGGAGGGGGCAGATCATCTGGATATCCCGGCCGGCCAGCTTCTTTACTGCTGCCTGGACCTGAGGGCCGTACTTGCCCACGATGTTGCCATAATACCGCCGGGCGTCATCCAGCCAATCCCGGGGGAAGTTCACCTCGTCGTTAAACAGCACCCCATCTAAAGCACCGAAGGTGCCGAAGGCATCTGCCGAGAACAGCAGGCCCTCTGTTTCCTCATAGGCCATCATCACCTCCGGCCAGTGGACCATGGGGGCCATGACAAAGGTCAGCCGGCGGCTGCCCAGGTCCAGGCTGTCCCCCTCCTTCACCTCCACCGTGCGCCCGGCCAGGTCTATCTGATAAAACTGGCGCATCAGATTGAAGGTCTTGGCATTTCCAACCACCTTCATCTCCGGGAAACGCCGGCACAGCTCGTCAATGGCAGCACAGTGGTCTGGCTCCATGTGATCCACCACCAGGTAGTCCAGCGCCCTGCCGTCCAGGGCGCCCAAAACATTATCCATAAACTGCCTGAGAATGGCTATATCTGCCGTGTCCATCAGGGCGGTCTTTTCGTCCAGAATCAGATAGGAATTGTAAGAAACGCCCCGGGGGACGGGAAACAGATTTTCAAACAAGGCCAGACGGCGATCGCTGCCGCCCACCCAATACACCCCTTGGGTAAGCTTGCGGGTGCAATCCATAATTCATGCTCCTTTCGTTGTTCTTTTCTCTGGTATCGGTCTTTTTTGCCGGAGACGCGCCCCAGCCCTTCCTTCCCATCCGGGCCAGGCGCATGCCCAGCCCGTCCCAGTTCTTTTCGCGTGCTTATTCTATCCTATCCCGCCCCCGCCGTCAACCAAAGAATGCGAAAATTTTCACAAAGGCTGTCTGGAGCAAAACCACCCGGCCCGGAAGCGAAGGCTTCCGGGCCGGGTGGCTTGATAGGGGGTTAGGACAACTTCCCGTCGGGGGAACAGGTAAGGGTGACAGTAACATTCTGAGAAACAAACAACGTACCCTTAAATGTAGCTTCTCCAATCGTCTGACTTCCAGAGCAATAGGCATTACCAGATTTGAAACTCCATTCGTCATCATAAATCTGATAAGAATAGGACGCATTAGTAGCCTTGGCCATCGTCCCATCATAGATAAACATACCGTGAATGGTAAATGTCCACAGAGCACTTCCTGTACTGCTGTACCCGGTTGCAGTCTTACTCCCGGAGGTCGTGCGGACCGCCCGGGCGGAAGATGTAACCGCCGGCCCGATGACCACATAAGAGCCGTCCGCAAAGCAGATGGTCTGAACGTCTGTATCGGCCACCGAAGCCGCAGCCGCCGGAAATGCCGCAACACAAACTATCATTACAACCGCCAATAATACCAATACACTCTTCTTTTTGCCACTCATATTATCACCTAATTCCTAATTCGTCTTTTGTCGCTGGACCTACAACAATGTAACTAGCATCGTGGCATAAAAGCCATATGATATACCCTACCAGCAACAGCAGAATCAACGCACCAACAGCCAATCCAAGTCTTGTCCAAAACTTTCTGCGGACGAGGTACCCTTCTACCTTCTCCGACGGGAGCGCCCCTTCCAACTCTTGCGCCATTGATTGTGGAGACCCGAAATGAGCAGTGAGTGACGCCAAGGTGGGGACAGGCAGATCTGGAAACACATCCGTAATCTCCGATGCAAGGCCTGCCAAAAGTTCCCGCCGTTCCGCTTTGGGACAACGCAGCCGCCGCCCCACCTGCCTGAGGTAAAGGGCGCAGGGGTCAATCTTCTTCATCGCCGCATTTCCCTCCCATGATGGACATGAAAGCCCGGTGCATCTCCCGGTACTCCATCAGGGAGCGGGACAGATATTCCGCCCCCGCATCCGTGATGGCATAATAGCTCCGGGCACGGTTACGGATGACCTCCGTGCGGGCCACCACCACATAGCCCTGCTCCTCCAGCCGGTACAGCACCGGATAGAGCACGGCAATGGTAAACCGGCCCCCGCTTTTTTTCTTCATGGCCTGTGAGATCTCATAGCCATACATGGGCCGCTCCTTGAGCAGCCGCAGCACCGCCAGCGGGCTGGTGGCCCGCTTGTAATAGGCCCCGAAGGAATGACTATTCTCCGCCATGCCACCACCTCCGCAATAGAAAAATATCATAGATAAATTGAAAAGTCAATATATAGTATTGACATATATAATGCATTTGTGTATAATGTGAAATATCTTCCAATGGGCGAAAAAATATCATAAGGTGGTGTAACAAATGAAAAAAATCAGGAAGCTTATCCTTCTCCTGTGCTGTCCCATTTTCCTTATCACAACAGCCTACGGAGAAGGAACTCCCAGGGCGTGCAATCATCCCAACATGATACACCAAACACGGGTCGAATATGAATCTCAAAATGCCTCCAGTCATTCTGTCACCACGTTAGCCGTTGTATGGTGCCCGGATTGTAAGCGTGACATCAATTATACTGTCATTGACGAGACTCTAGTGCCACACTCTGTTACTTTACAATCCAATCATCATGTTGGTTCACAACATGTATATGAATACGCATGTATCTGTGGCTATGGCCACTATTCACAGATCATTTCCTGTAGCGGGCCTCCGTGTCCGTTGCCATATCTGCTTAACCATTGAGAGGGGTATTATATCATGAAATATATAAAACAATTTTCGGCCGCAGTTCTATCCTTCTGTATGCTTTTAGGTATTGCTCCTACAACCAGCGCTATATATGCTGCTTCTCCCATTTCTGTCTATACACAAACTGATGGACTAACGACGGTTCGCCAAATAAGTGTTGCCGATAAAAATACGCTCCAATCTTCCACCGCTTTATTTTCTGCTATGGGATATACGTCTGCGGAGGCAAATTCTATTTCCGAGGCCGATAAAACCGCTCTACTCAATAGTACGGAAATGGTTGGAAATATTTCTTACTACTACACAGACGAAAATGGCGTGACGTCCCAGATCTCAGAGAAAGACGCGCTTGCCGGCGCGACAGAACTCAATGCCGCGAGATCTTCCCTATCTTGGAATCAAGGTGCACGGCAGGACCTGGAAAATTATATGCGTGTCATCTGTTACACCGCCAATATTCCAAGTCAGACAAGGCGCAATAAAACGATTGTTACTGTAAACCTACTGACCGATCCGATCCAAAGGCATACAGATGCAATCGGCATTGCAATTAATACAGGAACGGTAGACTTTAATTCCGTCTCTGGTTCTATGACCTACAACAAAAATGAATGGGTTATTTTTGGTTCTACTACAGTCACTCCTATGTCTCAAACTTTCAACAAAGTATATGCCCAGACTGCTATAGGAGATTATGGCAATATTTGGTACCCTGTTGAATTTCCAAAAAATTATGGTAATAGCAATTATGCCTGTTCATATTCAGATTTTATTATCACGCTTTCCTGTGAGGGCATTATGCCCGTAGGGACTAGCGGGCTGGCTTCCCACGTCTCGACCGGATATTATGCACATACAAAAAATAGCATTGACTTGAACACACAACTATCCGTAACTGCAGGTACTAGCGGCGGCAAGCCAGAGGCGGGTGTTACATTTTCTATCGCCCCCGAAGTAGCTAAAGATACAATCCAGGTCAACTGCCCTGTTTATCTGGAAGCATACTACTAATGGGAAAAACCGATGAAACGAATGTTGTTTGGCTGTACTCTGATCCTCTGCGGCAGCATCGGCACACTGTCCACATGGTTCATTCGGTACATCAAGTATCGAGGTTATTCAGATTTCGGTATTCTGTTTACCTATTCAGTACTCGCCGTTCCCTTCGTCCTCTCTCTGATCTTTCTGCTCTCCGGGCTGTGTCTGTGCATCTTTGAGTTGGTGCGCGATTATAAACAGAAATAGCCGTAAACAAAGGGCCGCCCCGTGGGGCGGCCCTCTTTCTGTCATATCTCTATTTTGTTTCACAGCAGTGCCGGGTCGAAGCCGGCGGACACCGTCTGTTCCCGCCGAAACAGCTCATCCACCAAGTCCTCGTACTCGGGCAGGAAGTTCACCTTCCGGAAACGGCGGACATACCGTTCCCGCCCGGTGAAACTGAACAGCAGGTAGGACCACAGTTCCTTCATCCGGGCCAACACTGCCCGGTCCCCGCTCATCACTCTCTGATACCCGGCGTATACCAGGGCGTGGAACTGCCGCAGCTCCTCCTTGTCCGCCGGGGCACCCCCCTGGAACTGCCGCAGCAGAGAGGGGTCGGCCACCGCCCCCCGCCCCGCCATCACCCGGTCCACCTCGGGGAATACGGCGGTGAAGGCGAACAGGTCGGGCAGGGAGAACAGGTCCCCGTTATAGCAGAGGGGGGCGGTACTGGCCCCCACCGCCTTACGGAAGGCTCGGCGGTTGGGCCTGCCCTGGTAAAAATCCGCCTGCACCCGGGGGTGAACGGTGAGCTCACAGATGGGATAGCGGTTGAACAGCTCCAACAGACTGTCCCACTCGTCGGCGCCGGCCTTGCCAATGCGGGTCTTGACGGACACATCGATGGTCACATAGGAAAAGACCTGGTCCAAAAACCGCTCCAGCCGATCCGGATAAGCTAGGAAGCCAGCCCCCTTTCCCTTGGCAGACACGGTACCCGAAGGACAGCCCAGATTCAGGTTGACCTCCCGGTAGCCCATGGCAGCCAACTCACGGGAGGCCCAGAGGAAATGTGCAGCATTGCTGGTGAGCAGCTGGGGCACCACGTTCAGGCCGTCGTTGTGCTCGGGCAGCACTTCCGCCCGCTCCCGGCTGGTGAAGCACAGATTCTGGTTGGGGGACAGAAAGGGAGTAAGGTACTTGTCCGCCGGTCCAAAGCAGGCGGCGTGGGCCTGGCGGAACACATGACCAGTCACCCCTTCCATGGGGGCCAGAGCATAGCGCATGGGGGAACGCTCCTTTCAATGGATATGGCGGATGTTTTTCCCATTGTACCAGACTTCTCTCTGTTTTTCCAGTGCAACGCAAAGGCCCTCCCCACTATTTTCAGGGAGGGCCTTACAAAAATCAGCTTAGATCCAGCCGCCGTGATCCACCACTAGGTACTGGCCAGTAATGCCGCTGGCCTCGTCGCTGGCCAGGAACAGGATGGCGTTGGCCTGCTCCTCGGCAGTGCACATGGGCAGCTTGGTGTTGAAGTGCCGGCCAGTGATCCGGGCGAACTCCTTGTCGCAGGGGAGCATCTGGTCGGGGTCGTTCATGGCCTCGATCATGGGGGTCTTGGTGCCGCCGGGGCAGACGGCGTTGACCCGGATGCCCTCGGCCGCAAACTGCATAGCCATGTTTCGGGTCATGCCGATGACGGCGCTCTTGGCCGCGGCATAGGCAAAGCCGCTGTTATGGAACACGCCGCCCACGGAGCTGATGTTGACGATGGACCCGGAGTGGGCGCTCTGCATGTACTTCACCACTTCCCGGCACATGTAAAACACGGCGTACTGGTCCACCTTGACGATGTGGTCGAAGAACTCGTCGGTGACGCCGGTGATGGGCCGGGTATAGTCCCCCTCGCCGGCGGAGTTGACCAGGATGTCGATCTTGCCGAACTGCTTGACCGTCTCCTCGCACACCTTGACAGCGGTGGCGGGGTCGGTGACGTCGGCAGGGATGGCCAGGGCCTTGCCGCCGGCAGCGGCGATCTCGTCGGCCACAGCGGTCAGCTTGTCCGCCCGGCGGGCCACCAGCACCACAGCCGCCCCCTGTTTGGCAAAGAGCTTGGCTGCAGCCTCTCCAATGCCGGAATTGCCGCCGGTGATAATGGCGACCTTGTCGGTGAGCTTCAGCATAAAGGCATCTCTCCTTCTCGATTCAAATATCGCGGGGTTGTCCGCCCCGATCTCACAAAATTTATTATAGCGCAGAAACGGGAATCACCGCAATATGGATTTCTTATTTCACTATTATGGCAGGGTTATATCTCCCTCCGGCCTGTCCAGCCGTTGCGCACCGTTTTCGGATCTGCTATAATCATAGAGGCGACACCGCGGTCCGGCCCAGGCCGGAAACGGCTGTTCCCACAGTCTTCTGGCCCTGTGTCCGCCCGTCCGCTTATGCCAGACCATTTTTCAAAGGAGTCCTCACCATGCACAACGAACTGACCCGTCAGGATCTGGAGCTGATGCGCCAGGAGCTGGACCACCGCCGCCTGGAACTGCGCCCCCAGCTCATTGAGGCGGTGAAGGAGGCCCGGGCTTTCGGGGACCTGTCGGAAAATTTTGAGTACAAGGCCGCAAAAAAGGAGAAGAACCGCAACGACAGCCGCATCCGCTACCTGGAGAACATGATCCGCACCGCTGTGGTCATCGAGGACCGCTCCGGCCAGGACACGGTGGGCCTCTACGACCGGGTGACCGTCTATCTGGAGGAGGACGATGAGGAAACTACCTTCCAAATCGTGACCACCATGCGGCAGGATGCCCTCCACGGCCGCATCAGCAAGGAGTCCCCGGTGGGCCGGGCCTTGCTGGGCAAAAAAGCGGGGGACCGGGTGCATATCCAAGTCAACGACAGCTACGGCTATGACGTAGTCATCTGGAACATCGAAAAGGGAAGCGACGACGGCTCCGCCCCCCTCAACGCCTTCTGATCCGGCCGGTCATCCGCCCTGCCGGGCAGCCTGGTCGATCTGGGCAAGGTTGTCCTCCAGCCAGGTCCGCAGCTGTGCCAGCCCCTCCTCGGTCACAGGGAACGCGGCGGTGCGCTCCGGCGTGCACTGCTCATAGCAGATGGGGCCGGTCCACGCCTCCGCATACACCTCGTCCACCGTTTGCTCCCCCTCCTGCCGCTGGCGAGGGGTAACATAGTAACTGGCCCGGCCCAGGCTGCCCGACCAGCGGTTGCCCAGGAGCCAGTGGCTCAGAGTTGGAATAAAAAGCGCGCTCATCACAACGCCTCCATCGTCGGTATTCTGGAGTATAGTATACCGTATCAGGGGACAAAACGCAACCGTTCCGCCCTGACCCTAAACATGGACACCGCCCCATTCGATGTCTATTGCGGTCCGGCAGGTTGACTGGTATGATAGATTACGTTTTTTGTTGAGAGAACTAACCTTTTTGAAAGGAATGAGATATGATGCAAGAAATCAAAGACCAGCCTCCAAAAGTTCCTAAAAAACCGCTGTTCTTTTACTATATCATCGCCCTTATTGTGGTGATGCTGCTCAACGCACTGCTGTTCCCCAGCATGTTGTCCGAACAGGTCACCCAGGTCAGCTTCGACCAGTTCCTGTCCATGGTGGACGAGGGACAGGTCAGCCAGGTGGCCTGGGAGACAGAGGAAGAACAGCTGGTGTTTATTGCAAAAAAGGAGGATGGGCAGGACGCCTATTACAAGACCGGCGTCTGGCCGGACACGGGGGAATGGCTGCTGGAAAAGCTCAACAGCACTCCCGGCATCCAGTTTGAAGCGTCCATTCCCACTCAGGCCAGCCCCCTGCTGTCCTTTATCGTGTCCTGGGTGCTGCCTATTTTCGTGTTTATCCTCATTGGGGAACTGCTCTCCCGTTGGATGCTGAAGAAAATGGGCGGTCAGATGCCCGGCATGGGCAATGCCATGACCTTCGGAAAGGCCAACGCCAAGGTGTATGTAGAGCAGGCCCAGACCGGTGTCACCTTTGCCGACGTAGCTGGCCAGGAGGAGGCCAAAGACGCCCTGATGGAAGTGGTGGACTTTCTCCATGACCCGGACAAGTACGCCCAGGTAGGGGCCAAGCTGCCCAAGGGCGTGCTCCTGGTCGGCCCGCCGGGCACCGGCAAGACCCTGCTGGCCAAAGCTGTGGCTGGAGAGGCCGGGGTGCCCTTCTTCTCCATCTCCGGGTCGGAGTTCGTGGAGATGTTCGTGGGCATGGGGGCGGCCAAGGTCCGGGACCTGTTCAAGCAGGCCAATGAGAAGGCCCCCTGCATCGTGTTCATCGACGAGATCGACACCATCGGCAAGAAGCGGGACGGCTCCGGTATGGGGGGCAACGACGAGCGGGAGCAGACCCTCAACCAGCTTCTGGCCGAGATGGACGGCTTCGACGGCCGCAAGGGCGTGGTGCTGCTGGCGGCCACCAACCGGCCGGAGACGCTGGATCCCGCCCTCACCCGCCCCGGCCGGTTCGACCGGCGGGTGCCGGTGGAGCTGCCCGACCTGCGGGGCCGGGTTGCCATTTTGAAGGTCCATGCCAGAGATGTGAAAATCGCCGAGGACGTGGATTACGATGCCATCGCCCGGGCCACCGCCGGTGCCTCGGGCGCGGAGCTGGCCAACATCGTCAACGAGGCCGCCCTCCGGGCGGTGCGGCAAGGCCGGGGCCTGGTGCTTCAGGAGGACCTGGAGGAAAGCGTGGAGACCGTCCTGGCCGGCGCCCAGCGCAAAAACGCGGTTCTCTCCCCGCTGGAGAAGAAAATCGTGGCCTACCACGAGACGGGCCACGCCCTAGTGGCCGCCCTCCAGAGCCACTCCGCCCCGGTGACCAAGATCACCATCGTCCCCCGCACCTCCGGCGCCCTGGGCTACACCATGCAGGTGGACAGCGGGGAACATAGCCTCATGAGCCGGGCGGAGCTTTTGAACAAGATCGCCACCCTCACCGGCGGCCGGGCGGCAGAGGAGCTCATCTTCGGCGCCGACGAGGTCACCACCGGCGCCTCCAATGACATTGAACAGGCCACCAAGCTGGCCCGGGCCATGATTACCCGCTACGGTATGACCGGCGAGTTCGACATGGTGGCCCTGGAGGCGGTGACTAACCAGTACCTGGGGGGCGACACCTCCCTGGCCTGCGCCGCCGAGACCGCCTCCCGGATCGACGCGCTGGTGGTGGACACCGTCAAGGCCGCCCACCAGAAGGCCGCCGGCCTGCTCCGGGACAACCAGGACAAGCTCCATGCCCTGGCCGAGTATCTTTTGGAAAAGGAGACCATCACCGGCGAGGAGTTCATGGCCTTGCTGAACAAGTGACCGCAAAAGCGCCTGTCCGATACTGTCGTCGGACAGGCGCTTTTGCCTTTCCCATGAAGGTGGTCAACACTTGATTATCGCCCGCTTCACCGCAGGGACGGAAGCAGGGGAGACGGACAGCTCATCAATGCCCACGGACATATAGAAGTCTGTTAGGGCGGTGTTAGCTGCCGACTCGCCACAGATACCGACCCAGATACCGGCGGCATGGGCATTTTTGGCCGTCAGTTCGATCAGCCGCAGCACCGCTGGGTCGGCGGGATCGAACAGGTCGCTGACCTGGGCGTTCATTCGGTCGGCGGCCATAGTGTACTGGGTTAGGTCATTGGTGCCAATCGAGAAGAAATCCACCTCTTCGGCCAAAACGTCGCTCATGACAGCAGCAGCCGGAGTCTCCACCATGATGCCGTACTGGATATCCGAACGGAACGGCACTTTCTCGGCTGTCAGCTCTCTCTGAAGCTGAGCAATCATCTGTTTAATCTGCCGCACCTGTTCCAGCTGAGTGATCATAGGAAACATAATATTAAGCCTGCCGTACACTGAAGCCCGCAGCAACGCCCGCAGCTGGGTTCGGAAGATATGGGGCTCCTTCAGGCAGATGCGGATGGCCCGATAGCCCATAGCTGGATTTTCCTCGTTCCCGATGCCGAAATAGGGGGCCTGCTTGTCGCTGCCCAGATCCAGGGTGCGCACCACCACCGGACGGGGCGCCAGCCGTTCCAGCACCTGCTTGTAGATCTGGAACTGCTCCTCCTCAGTTGGGAAATCCGGGCTGTTGAGGTAGATGAACTCACTGCGCAGTAGGCCCACCCCATCTCCTCCATAGGCGGTGACGGCATCGACGTCCTCCAGGCCCCCGATGTTGGCACACACCAGGACCTTGTGTCCGGCGGAAGTCACCGCTTCCCGGTCCCGGTATTCTTTCAGCGCCGCCTGGTCCGCCAGATAGGCCTCCCGCCTGGCCTGAAAATCCGCCAGAACCGCCCCGTCCGGATGCGAGACCACCTCTCCGGTGGAACCGTCCATGGCTGCCGTGCCGGAAGGGGGCAGACGGTCAAAATCCTCCCCCATGCCCACCACGCAGGGAATACCCAAGGTGCGGGCCAGAATTACGGAGTGAGAGGTCGAGGAACCATATTTGGTGAGGAACCCCGCCACCTTCGCCTTGTCCAGCTGGACCGTCTGGCTGGGCAGCAGGTCGGCGGCTGCCACGATCACCGGATGGTCCACCTCCATGGTTGTCTCCTGCACCCCCTTGAGGATGCGGATGAGCCGCCCGGCCACGTCCCGCACGTCGGCAGCCCGGGCCTGCATATACTCGTCCCCCTCCATGGCCTCGAACATCGCCGCCAGGCCGTCAGCTGTCTGCTGGACCGCCCACTCGGCGCTGGCTCCTTGGTCCAGCGCGCCGGATACCCCCTCATAGAAGTCCGGATCGTCTAGCATCATCCGGTGGATATCAAACACTTGGGCGGTCTGTTCATCCGTCTGGCATGCCTGGTCATACAACGCATCCAATTGGGACAGCGCCTGGGCCGCCGCGGCATTATACCGCGCCCGCTCGGCCACCGGATCACATTCCATATCCGGAGCAACTGTCAGATCCGGTTCTCTCAGATAAAACAGCTCGGCAATGGCCACACCGGTTGAGGCGGCAATTCCCTTTAACATATGCAGTTCCTCCAATCATTTTTCATAAACTGAGGGGTTTCTTTTCTCTCTCTATTGTGTATATCACAGAACAGCGTAAGCTTCAATGGCTTGCCGCCGGCAAATTTTAACGCAATCGGTCAAGCCCCCAGGATAGACATTCCGGACGTCTCGGGATATAATACGGCTTATGAAAGCAACAGATGTCATCATTTATACTGATATGGACGGCACTGCCCTCACCGACTGGAGTTTGGGCCCTGTGGTGCCGGAGCGGAATCTCGCGCGCATTCGGGCCTTTGTGTCTGCGGGCGGTCTGTTCTCTGTGGCCAGCGGCCGACAGGCGCCTGGTATTCTCCAGCTTTTTCCGGGTGTGGCGTTCCACGCCCCCCTGGTGTGCGGCAACGGTTCCGTTATCTATGATCCGGCGGAACAGCAGGTGCTGCGCAAAACCTGCCTGCCCCCGGATTATAAGTGTGCCTGCGTGTCTTATTTTCTCACCCACCCGGAGGTATGGATTGTAGCCGCCGACGAGACGCGCATTTGGCAGATCGTCAGCGGCGACCCAGCCCGGGACGACCAACTCAATGACTGGCCCCGCCCCCGTATGTCCATCGAGGATTTTTTATCCGGAGACTATGTCAAGGTGGTGTACATCCTGGCCGAAGGCGGAGATATGGAGGCTCTAAAGCATGAGGTAGCTGCCCTGCCCGGCGCGGAATTGGTGACTGGCGCTCAGTCCGGCCCCCGCTATCTGGAAATGGTGGACCACACTGTCAGCAAGGGAGTAGGGATTCGGCAGGCCCTGGCCGCCGCCGGGCTGGAAAAACGGACGCTGGTTTGTATCGGCGACTACTTTAACGATGAGTCTATGCTGCGGCAGGCCGACATTGCCGCCTGTCCATCCAACGCCGCCCAAGGCATCCAAGAGATCTGCCAGCTCATCACTTGTTCCAATAATGACGGGGCGGTGGCCGATCTGATCGAGCAGTTGGGCCTGGCTTGACCCCATTATTGATCGCAAAATGAAAGACGTAGGGGAACGGAATCGTTCCCCTACGTCTTTTTATTGATTTGGATCGTCGTCCTCCTCGTCGTAGTTGACTCGGACACCAGGAGTTACTGGATTCTGATCTGTCCTTTCATGCATTTCCCTATGGTTATTTTCCTGTCGGTACTGCCGACGGGCCTTTCTGTCATATAGATGTGGAGAGATAGAGGGGCAAAACTGCACGCCCAGTGCACCGGCTACTTCCCGGGCCGCAATTTCACTGGCATAGCCATGATTGATGGTGTTCAGTGTCGAAATGATGGACAACTGGGAATGGTCCTCTCCCTCTATTACAATAACCCGAGTGGTCTGACCGTTAACCAATACCTCTCGCGTGTAAACCTTAGATGCCCCAGCCACTTGGTCTGTCCGAGCTTGAATCCCCCGTAGCGTGACCGTTTTAGCCCCTGGGTCCACGAAAACGACAGAGCGAAACACCTGAACATTATAAAATCCAATCAGGAGTCCTGCCAACGCTACGACCAGCAAGGCCCACCATGAAAACGCCAGCGTCAGCCAGAACATTGCGGCCCCCGCAATCAGAACATCCCCCAAGACACAGCCGAAACGGACCGCTGGCGCAGCCAAGGAAATCTTTTTCATAATAGGGTCTCCCTCCCCAGCATGGCTAAGTGATACTTTTCTATGCCGTACAATTAATTTTATCACATTTTCACAAAAGGTCAACCATCTCTCCCCCTTGGCCATGTTAATTATTGACGCAATCAGTCAAAGCATTGCCCCTTGAAATGAGGTCTGCTAAAATATAAGGCGAAATGGAACAGGCGGACTTTTCCGCCGGAAAGGGTGAATCTGCTATGGGACAAAATTATTTTCGGATCGACGACCGCCTAATTCATGGCCAAATTGTGACAGCTTGGTGTAGCCATCTGAATATCCAGGAGATTATTGCCATTGACGATACGCTGGCTGGCAATAGCATGCTACAGTCCATCATGCTCATGGGGGTGCCCAAGCAGTACAAATCCTGCGTGGTAACGATGGCACAGGCTAAGGAACTATTTGCCCAGCCTTCAGACTGCAACCGACTGTTTGTCACCCGCTTCCCCCAAGACCTGACTCATTTTCGGGAGGAGCTAAAGCGTTGCGAAATCGTTATTATCGGCAATGCAGCAAAGCGTCCCGGGGCGAAGTTCAACCTGACAAAAGGCGGCGGCAGCGTCTTTTTTGCCAGTGAAGAGGACATTCGTCTGTTTGATGATATTGCCGCTGACGGTGTAAAGCTGATTTATCAGACGATTCCCAATTACCCAGCTCGGGATTGGCCGGAGTTGCGCCGGAGCATCAAACTCAAGTAATCCGGTTTCTTTGGGGGGAGACCCCTGGAAATAAAAAAGAGTTATGGAGGGAAAAAGTCTATGAACACGTTGCAAGTGATCCTCATCGCCCTGTTCATCTACTTGGGCGCAATCGGGTCCATTGTCGGCAATACCCTAGGCTGGTATTGCGTGGGACGCCCCCTGATTGCCGCCTTTGTAGTAGGACTCATTATGGGCGATATGTCTACAGCCATGCTGGTAGGCATCCCGCTCCAAATCGCTTACCTGGCCAACGTCACGCCAGGTGGCGCAGTCTCCTGGGACTTGTCCTATGCCACCTATATTGGCACTGCCATGGCAATCGCCCTGAAGGGTACTGTGGGCGATGAGGCCGCCCTAGTGGGCTTGGCCTTTACCGGCGCCGGTGTGGGCGGCATGGTGGGCGGAACCATGTGGAACGTTCACTACGCTCTGGACGTGTTTGTCAATCGCTGGGCCAACAAAATTGCCGAATCCGGCGAAACTAAGAAAATGTGGATGCCCAACATCATCGGCGGACAAATTATCGGTTTCCTGTGCCGATTCGTCCCTGCTGTTATCGTGTTGACTGCCATTCGGGTAGCCGGCGATGCCGGTGGTATTGCCATTCCCGCCTGGTTCACGACTGGTATCTCCGCATTTGGCTCCATGATGGCTGCTCTTGGAATGGGTATCATCCTGTCCTTCCTGGTAAAGAAAGGGGTTCACTGGGCCATCTTCCTGGGCGGCTTCGTGCTAGTCACTTACTTTGGCCTGAGCACTATGGCCGTGGCTGTAGTGGCCGCTATTATTGCCGTCATTAGTTACTTCATCATGAGCAATAGCAGAGAGGAGGTCGCCTAACATGAAGTCTGTCAGTAAGAAAACCCTTCGTAAGTCATTCCTCAACTGGTTCTTCTGGAATGGCTGCTCTCAACAGGCGGAAACCATGCTTGGTATGGCCTTCGGTCAGGCTATGGCCCCGGTCATTGAGGAACTGTACGACACCAAAGAAGATCGGGCAGCCGCCCTTCAGCGCCATATCACCCTGTTCAATACGGAAGCTCAAGTTGGATCTATCTGCAACGGTATTGCCATCGGTATGGAAGAGCAGTTGGCCAACGGTAATGGTACTGCGGAAGCCATCCAGGAGGCCAAAGTAGCCCTGATCGGCCCCACCTCTGCTATCGGCGATTCTCTCTGGGTTGCTACGATTATCCCCCTATTGCTTACCATCTGCCTATCTGTGGCCAGCGCTCTGACTACGGCGCCTTGGGTCGGTCCCGTGATTTATATTATTGTCTATCCAATTGGTACTTATCTCATGAGCTGGAAGCTGTTCACCTTGGGCTACAAGGCCGGACTGGAAGGTGTTCAGCGATTCATGGCATCGGGTCAACTAGACCGCATTATGCAGGCCATTTCCATTCTAGGCTTAATCATGGTGGGTGCCTTAACCGCCAGTTTCGTCACTTGCACCCTAAACATTGACATTAAAACCGCTGCCCAGGTCTTTGATGAGGCCACTGGTGCCTATGTGGATGGAACCATCACCGTGTTTAATCTGGACAATCTGCTCAATACGGTATTTCCGAACATCGTTCCCTTGACCCTGACTCTGGGTGTGTACCGTCTGTACTCCAAAAAGCATTGGACCCCCTTGGCTATCATGGGTCTGATTCTAGTTTTGGCCGCTGCGCTTACTGCTATCGGCTATATTCCTGTTATCGGCGCCTACGTTTAATGCGGCAGGCACATGATAAAATTATAACCTTTTACCCATCCAAAGGAGGAGTAACACAATGGCTCAGCTCGAATATCTGACCAAGATCATGCAGGTCATTGAGAAAATCGACAAAGAGCAATCCGAAAACATCCAAGCCGCGGCCGACCTGTGCGCCGCCACCATCCACTCCGGCAAGCTGGTCCACCTGTTTGGCAGCGGACACAGCGTGCTCCCGGTCCAGGATGTATTCCCCCGCTACGGCGGCGTAGTGGGCTGGCATCCTGTCATGGATCCCCGCCTGATGTGGAACAACGTCATCGGCCCCGGCGGTGCCCGTGAACTGCTGTGGATTGAGCGGCAAGAGGGCTATATTGCCAACTTCCTCCAAAGCTACAACTTCCAGGAGGGGGAAGTCATGATCGTCTTTTCCCACGGCGGGTTGAATGCCGCCCCCATTGAAGCTGCTATGTACGCCAAGGAGCGAGGCCTGAAGGTTATTGCCATCACCAGCGGGGAAAACTACCAGAAGGCCACCGCCACCCACTCCTCCGGCAACAAGCTGGGCGACGTGGCGGACATTCTCATTGACAACTGCTGCCCGCTGGAGGACGCGCTGGTTACCATTCCCGGTTATCATCAGAAAGTAGGTGCCTCCTCTACGGTGGCAGTCATCACCATCGCCCAGTCCATCGCCTCCGAGACCGCTCTGCGGCTGGAAAAACTGGGCCACAAGATGTACATTTTTGTCTCCCCCAACGTCACTGAAGTTCCTAAAGAGTATATGCATGAGGTGTACGCGGACTACCGTCGCTTGGTGTTTGACAACTCCAACATGTGATATGCCCGCCCCATAGGAGGGAGCGTTCCGCTCCCTCCTATGGGCCTTTTGCCAGACAGCGCGCAGGGCCCACATGAGTCCCAAAAGCAAGGGACATCATGCGGCCCTTATTTTATAGGAACTACTGAGAGGAGCGTCATCAAAATGTCTAAGGTCATCGTCACCGGACATGGCGGCTATGCTACCGCCATGCGCCGTAATCTGGCCATGCTTGTGGGGGAGCTGGAGGGCTTTTATTTTGTAGATGTCGCAGACGGCCTGTTCTGTCGTGAAATAGACGGGC
>CDZQ01013230.1_pt1 | contig 70983 bp, 50 predicted proteins | sample 554831 | NCBI WGS metagenome assembly CDZQ01 (sample SAMEA3182112, study PRJEB8094) | gut metagenome | biome: human; feature: gut; material: Stool; isolation source: human stools | place: Canada | collected 2013-05-06 | reverse complement strand
GGGAGAGCTGTCACCGAAGGTGACTGAGAGGGCTTTGCAGGCACTGCCGACAGGTTCAGGCCATCGCTAAAATGGCATGCACCTCCGATTTGTCATTGCGAGGAGGGCGCAAGCCCGACGTGGCAATCTCATGCAGGCACTCTCGATTTCGCCGAAGGCTTTCCCATGTTCCGGCCGGTTGCTGCGAGATTGCCACGGCTCCTGCGGAGCCTCGCAATGACAAACTTGAGAGTGCTTCCCTCTTGTGTCATTCCGAGGAGCGAAGCGCCCTTGGCTCTCCCTCTGGGAGAGCTGTCACCGAAGGTGACTGAGAGGGCTTTGCAGGCACTGCCGACAGGTTCAGGCCATCGCTAAAATGGCATGCACCTCCGATTTGTCATTGCGAGGAGGGCGCAAGCCCGACGTGGCAATCTCATGCAGGCACTCTCGATTTCGCCGAAGGCTTTCCCATGTTCCGGCCGGTTGCTGCGAGATTGCCACGGCTCCTGCGGAGCCTCGCAATGACAAACTTGAGAGTGCTTCCCTCTTGTGTCATTCCGAGGAGCGAAGCGCCCTTGGCTCTCCCTCTGGGAGAGCTGTCACCGAAGGTGACTGAGAGGGCTTTGCAGGCACTGCCGACAGGTTCAGGCCATCGCTAAAATGGCATGCACCTCCGATTTGTCATTGCGAGGAGGGCGCAAGCCCGACGTGGCAATCTCATGCAGGCACTTCTGAATGGCAATCGCAATGAAAGGGAGAATGGAGTTTCCCTCTCAGGCGGCTGCGCCGCCAGCTCTCCCAAAGGGAGAGCCAAGCTATGCGGTTCCTTCCCCGGCGGCTGCGCCTTTATCGCGGCATGGCGGGGACTGCGTCCATATCCTGCCGGAGGTTCGAATCGGAGATGAGCTTCCGCGGGCACACGGCCGCGCAGCGGCCGCAGGAGACGCACTTGGAATAGTCGATGACGGCGAGGTTGTTGACGACGTGGATGGCGTCGAACTCGCACTGCTTTTCGCACAGGTGGCAGCCGACGCAGCCCATGTCGCACTCGCGGCGGGTATAGGCGCCGCGCTCGTGGTTCGAGCAGGCGATGACGATATCGGCGTCGTAGGATACGGGGACGATGACCTTGCGCGGGCACACGGCGGCGCACTGCAGGCAGCCGGTGCACTTCTCGGGATCGACCTTCGCCACGCCGTCCACGACGTGGATGGCGTCAAAGCGGCAGACCGAGACGCACGAGCCGAAGCCGAGGCAGCCGCTCGGGCAGGCCGAGGGGCCGTTGCCGCCGACGAACATGGCCGAGCGGCAGTCGTGGATGCCGTCGTAGCGGGCCTTGGCGGTGTGGTGACCGCGGCAGCGGACCATGGCGACGACGCGCTCGGTCTTTGCGGCCGTGACGCCCATGACGGCGGCCATCCGGTCGGCAGAGGCCTGACCGCCCGCGACGCACAGGCCGATCTCCGCGCGGCCCTCGAGCACGGCCTGCGCATAGGCCTGACAGCCCGCGAAGCCGCAGCCGCCGCAGTTCGCGCCGGGCAGGGCCTCGATGAGCTTCGGCAGGCGCTCGTCCGTCTTCACGGCAAAGACCTTCGAGGCAATGGCGAGCACCGCGCCGAACACGGCGCCCATGATGCCGAGCACCAGCACGGCATAGAGAATTTCTTTCATGACTCGCCCTCCTTACCCGAATACCTTGAAGCCGGAGAAGCCCATGAACGACAGGGCCAGCAGACCGGCGGCCAGCAGCGCGATCGGGAAGCCGCGGAAGGCCTTCGGGCAGTCGCAGTCCTCCAGGCGCTCGCGCACGGAGGAGAACAGCAGAATGGCCACGGTGAAGCCGATGCCGCCCGTGATGCCGTAGACCAGAGACTCGACGAAGTTATAGCCGTCCTGAATGTTCAGCAGGGCCACGCCGAGGACGGCGCAGTTCGTCGTGATGAGGGGCAGGTAGATGCCCAGCGCCTGATACAGCGCGGGGACGGCCTTCTGCAGGAACATCTCGACGAGCTGCACGAGGGCGGCGATGACGAGGATGAACACGACGGTCTGCATGTACACGAGATTCAGCGGCACGAGCAGGAACTCGTTGACAGCCCAGGTGGCCGCCGAGGCGATGCCCATGACGAACGTGACGGCGATGCCCATGCCGAGGGCGGTGTCCTGCTTTTTCGACACGCCCATGAACGGGCAGATGCCCATGAACTTCACAAGGATGAAATTCTCGGCGAGAATGGCGTTCAGCGCGATGGTGAACAGGGAGATGAATACGCTCATTTTGCTTCAGCCTCCTTCTTGGCGGCCTTCTCGGCCAGATGGCGGTTGAACCACTGCGTGAAGGCGATGAGGCAGGCCAGCATCAGGAAGCCGCCGACCGGCAGGATCATCAGCATGGCCGGGTACTGCGACGGCAGGATGCGCACGCCGTCGGCCGAGAGGACGCCCTTGCCGAACGTGCCGCTGCCGAGCAGCTCGCGGATGACGCACATGCACACAAGGGCCACGGTGTAGCCGATGCCCTGCGTCAGGCCGTCGACGGCGGAGGCCAGCACGCCGTTCTTCGAGGCGAAGGCCTCGGCGCGGCCGAGGATGATGCAGTTGACGACGATGAGCGGGATGAACACGCCGAGGCTCTTGGACAGGGCCGGGAGATAGGCCTGCAGCAGAAGGTCGATGATGGTGACGAAGCCTGCGATGACGACGATGTAGGCCGCGATGCGGATCTTATCCGGAATGACCTTGCGCAGCATGGAGATGACGACGTTCGAGCAGATGAGGATCAGCGTGACGGACAGGCCCATGCCGAGGCCGTTGAACAGGGTCGTCGTGATGGCCATGGTCGAGCACATGCCCAGCAGCTGGCCCACGACGGGGTTATTGGTCAGGAGCCCCTCGCGGAGCTGTTTTTTAAAATTCATTTCTGCACCTCCCCGGCATAGGCCAGCGCTGCGTTCACGGCGCGGGTGACGGCGCGGGATGTGACGGTCGCGCCGGTCAGGGCGTCGATGTCGCCGCCGTCCTTGCTGACGGCCAGCTCGCCGGTCTTGCCGGCAAACTGGGCGCGGAAGTCCTCGCGCGTGCAGTTCGCGCCGAGCGAGGCCGTCTCGGAATGGGAGATGATGGCCACGCCCGTGACCTTGTTTTCGCTATCGACGCCGACCATGAGGTCAATGGCCCCGCCGAAGCCGTTTGTCGTCAGGCGGACGACGGTCCCGGCGTCCCCGGCGCTCCACGCGGCCGTCACGCCGGTGGCGGCCTGCGCGTCCGACACGGGAAGCTCCGTATAGTCGTCCGCGGCGAGGACCTGCGTCATGGCGGAACGGGCGGCCTCGGCCGTGTGCTCGGCGATGGTGTCGGCCGTCAGGTAGTTGACAAAGGCCAGCAGGCCCGCGACGATGACGGTGATGAGGAAGAGCGTCAGCGTCAGCCGCAGGACATAGGCGGCCGTGCTTTGCGGTTTTGTCATGCTTCGGCACCGCCCTTCTTCTGCTTTTTCTGCCTGACTGCGCCGAAGCGCTTCGGCACGCCGATGCGGTCAAAGAAGCCGACGCAGCAGTTCATGATGAGGATGGCGTAGGACACGCCCTCAACATAGGAGCCGAAGTAACGGAACAGGAACGTCAGTACGCCGCAGCCGACGCCGTAGGCGAGCTGGCCGCCGTGCGTGACGGGCGAGGTCGTGTAGTCCGTGGCCATGAACCACGCGCCGAGCATCAGGCCGCCGGACAGCAGCTGCACGAGCATCCAGTCCAGCCGGGCCGCGCCGCCGCGCGGGAACAGGAAGGCCAGCACCGCGACCGTGCCGAGGTAGGCAAGCGGGATGCGGGCCGAGATGACGCGGCGGACGAGCAGGTAGATGCCGCCCAGAAGCAGCAGCATGGCCGAGACCTCGCCGAGCGAGCCGCCGGTGCGGCCGAGGAAGAGGTCGAGCACGCTGGCCTCCGGCATGGCGCCCACATGGAGGCTCGCCATCGGGGTCGCGGCGGTCAGGCCGTCGAGCGAGGCCGTCGTGGGGTTCGAGAGCGCGGGGACATGCACGCCGGAGCGCACCCAGGTGTTCATGAACAGCGGCCAGCTGAACAGGAAGGCGCGGGCCGCAAGGGCGGGGTTGACGATGTTCGCGCCGATGCCGCCGAACAGCTGCTTCACAACGACAATGGCGAAGAAATCGCCGATGAGGATCGTCCAGAACGGCAGCGTGACCGGGCAGACAAAGGCGACGAGGATGCCCGTGACCACGGCGGAGAGGTCGCCCGTGGTATTGTCCTTCTTCATGATGCGGCGGTAGGCCCACTCGAAGAACACGCAGCCCGCGACGGACAGGGCCGTGAGCGTCAGGGCGCGCGCGCCGAAGAACACGATCGCGCCGATGAGGGCGGGCAGCAGGGCGATGCACACATCGAGCATGATGCGGCGGGTGGAATTCGGGCTGTGCGCATGCGGCGAGGAGGAGAGCGTCAGCTTCAGGGCTTCTTCGTTCATTTCGCGGCGGCCTCCTTCTTTGCTTTTTCACGGGCGGCGGCGTCGCGCACGAGCTTTTTGCCGGTGCGGAAGCTCTGCACGAGCGGGATGCCCGCCGGGCAGCCGTAGGCGCACGAGCCGCACTCGATGCAGTCCATGACGTGCAGCTCGTCCAGCCGCTCCAGATCGCCGCGGTTCACGGCGCGGTGCAGGAACAGCGGCATGAGGTGCATGGGGCAGGCCTCGACGCACTTGCCGCAGCGGATGCAGTGGGGGTTGGGCGTCTCATGGCGGTCCTTGTCGCTGTAGCACGTCAGGGCGTTGTTGCCCTTGATCGTGGCGGTGCGCAGGGTGTACTGCGCGATGCCCATCATCGGGCCGCCGCACAGGATCTTATAGGGGGGCAGGGCGAAGCCGCCCGCCGCCTCGACGAGGTCGGAATAGGCCGTGCCGATGGGGGCCAGGAAGTTGCCGGGCTTTGCGATGGCGCTGCCCGTGACGGTCACGGCGCGGCGCACGAGCGGCAGGCCGAGATAGACGGCGTCGTAGATGGCGGCGCAGGTCGCGGCGTTGAACACGGCGCAGCCGACGTGGGCGGGCAGGCCGCCGGGGGGCACGCAGCGGCCCGTGACGGTCTGGATGAGCTGCTTTTCCGCGCCCTGCGGGTAGCGGACGTGCAGCGGCAGCAGCTCGATGCCGCTGCCCAGCACGGCGGAGATGGCCGCGATGGCCTCGGGCTTGTTCTGCTCGATGCCGATGGCGGCGCGCTTCGGCTGCAGGATCTGCAGGACGACGCGCAGGCCGCCGACGACGCGCTCGGGCGTTTCGCGCATCAGGCGGTCGTCGGACGTGATGTAGGGCTCGCACTCCGCGCCGTTGACGATGACGGTGTCGACCTTGCCGAGGCCGGAGGAGAGCTTGACGGACGTGGGGAAGCCCGCGCCGCCCATGCCGGTGATGCCGGCCTCGCGGATGACGGCGATGAGGTCCTCGGCGCTCATGGCGGCGACGGCCTCGGGGTCCCGCGGCTTGACCGTGGGGCAGAGCGTGTCGCGGCCGTCGGACTCGATGACGATGGCCGTCTGCAGGTTCCCGCCCGGATGGGGCCGGGCCTCGATGGCCGTGACCGTGCCGGACACGGAGGCGTGGACGGGGACGCAGAGGCCCTGGCCGTCGCCGATCTTCTGGCCGACGGTCACGCGGTCTCCGACTTTGACGAGCGGCTGGCAGGGCGCGCCGATGTGCTGCGACATGGCGACGGAGACGACGCTCGGGTGCAGCGGGACGATGGCCGCCTCACGCGAAAGCTCCTTATAGCCCTTCGGATGGACGCCGCCGAAAAAGGCTCGTTTCAAGGGTGTACCACCTCAGTTCATGAAGTTCTGGGATCGGGCGGGCGCAAAAAGACCCGCCGTAAAGATTCGATTCTGCGTCAGCCTGTCAGGTTTTTTGATAGTCTGACTGCGTACTTCAATATACCACACCGGGCCGGAAAAATCTATGGGTATTTTCTCACTTTGTTGATTTTTTTGCGGATTTTCGCAGATTCAATCCGGAAATATTTATATAAAAATACCGAAAAGAAGAGAATGGGAGAGCGTGGAAAATCGAAAATGGAAAGTGGAAAGTTTTGCAAGGCTGTCAGTCGTGTGTTGTAGGGGAGCGGCACGGAAATGAAGGAATCCTGAAGACTGAAAAATGAAGAATGCGGAAAGCCTCCGGCCTTGTCATTGCGAGGCCCCGAAGGGGCCGTGGCGCCCTGAGCGCGAAGCGCGAGGAAGTGCCCTTGGGGTGCAATCTCGGGAAGGCAGTTGCGTTTTCGCCGATGGCTTTCCTGTGATCTGGTCGGGTACTGCGAGATTGCCACGTCGGCCTGCGGCCTCCTCGCAATGACAAACTTGATGGCATTGCGCCAATGAATTTGTGCCGTAAGTATTGCCACCCTGCAGGGCGCTCATTACCCGCAAGGGGCACGCCGCATCCGTAAGGCGGCAAAGCCGCCAACGGCTGCGCAGGGAGCGCCCTGTACAAGGCAATTCAACCGTAGGAGGGCGCTGATACACCACGGCACTACCTGACGTGTCATTGCGAGGAGCGAAGCGACGTGGCAATCTCGGGAAGGCAGTTGCGTTTTCGCCGATGGCTTTCCTGTAATCTGGTCGGGTACTGCGAGATTGCCACGTCGGCCTGCGGCCTCCTCGCAATGACAAATCGGGGGCAATCGCCATTTTAACGCTGCCCCGTACCAGCCTCAGGTGCGTCGCCGGACCGGGCTGTCCCTGCGTGTTACATGCTTTGCGCGGGCTTTTTCCGCGTGAACAGCAGCGCGGCGAGGACGGCAAGGACGCCGCCGGTGAGCTTGGCCGCGATGACGGGGCCGAGCATGGCCGCGTCGTAGCCTGCCGTGAAGCCGAGGTGGTCGCCGAAGACGAAGGCCGCCGGGACGGCGAAGGCGATGTTCACGATCTTGCCGCGCTCGTCCATGTCCTTCACCATGCCGAACATGGGGATGGAGTTTGCAAGGCTCGCCACGAGCCCGGCGGCGGCCGTGCCGTTCATGCCGAGCAGGCGTCCGAGAGCTGCGAGCGGGCGGCGCAGGAGCTTCGTCAGCAGAAAGACGAGCGGGAACGCGCCCGCCAGCACAAAGCCGATGCCCGCGACGGTCTGCACGCCGTCCTCCAGCGGGGCCGTGCCGGGGATGACCGTTACGCCCGTCAGCTCCGTGAAGACGGCGGCGGCCAGTCCGACCGTGATGACGGCCAGCACGCCCCGGCCGAACCACAGAAAGCCGCGGATCATCGCGCGCTCCCAGCGCCACAGGCCCAGCGCGATGAGCACGGCGAACAGCACGATGGGCACGAGGTTCCGCACGAGCATGCCGAGCGGGAAGCCCGCGGCCAGTCCACCGGCGAACGCACCCGGCGCAATGGCCAGCAGGCCCGCCAGCACGCCGCGCGCCAGCGCGGGCCGGTCCTCCGGCTGCAGGATGCCGAGCGCGACGGGGATGCTGAAGACGACGGTTGCGCCGAGCATGGAGCCGACGATGAGGCCGCCGAGCTGTCCGGCCGCGCGCGTGCCCGCCAGCTCCATGGCAAGGGGCGCGCCGCCCATGTCGTTTGCCAGGATCGAGCCTGCGAACATGGCCGGGTCCGCGCCGAGGAAGCCGTAGACCGGCACGAGCACCGGCCGCAGCAGCCGCGCCAGCACGGGCGCGAGCGTAAGGATGCCGAGCATGGAGAGGCTCAGCGCGCCGATGGCGAGGATGCCCTCCTCAAACTGCTTCCCAAGCCCGAGGCGGCTGCCGAACATGCGGTCGAGCGCGCCGAGGACCATGGCGATGGCCATGATCCAGAGAATGATGTTATCCATGAGTTGCCTCCGTTTCGTCCAAAATGGCCACGATGGCCGCGTCTACGGGCACGTCCGGCCGCCCCGCGCGCGCCGCCGCGCCGAAGGCGAGGATGACCTGGTCGCCCGGCCCCGCGCCGACAAGGTCCGCCGCGAGGTATTCCGTCTCGCCGCAGCGCACGCGCAGCAGGCTCTGCCCCGTGAGGGCGGGGCTTTTTTTCGTGGCCCACACCGCGCCGAGCACCAGCCCGGCCCTCATGCGCGGCCCTCCAGCACGTCGCGCGCCAGCGGCGTCAGCCGCCCGGTCACGGGCAGGCCGCTGTGCAGCAGGCGGCGGGCCTCCGCTGCCGTGACGAGGGCGCTTTTCTGCGCCAGCTCCTGCACGCCGAGGGCGCGCAGCCGCCGCTCGGCCGCAAGCAGGGCCGACCACAGGGCGCGGTTTGCCGTCTTGGCGTGGCGGCGGTAATCCAGTCCCTCGGGGCAGTAGTAGACGGGCTTGCCCTCGAGCAGGGCCTGCGCGCTGGCCTCGTCCGGGAAGCGCAGCAGCTCCGCGGCCGTCAGCGAGCCGAGGATGACGGCCTCATACGGCCCGTCCGTGACAAAGCGCCACCCGGCGGTCGCCTGCGGCGCGCGGCCCACCAGCAGCGCCGGGCGCTGCCCCTGCCGCCGCAGGACCTCGTCCACCACGGCCTGTACCAGATCGTCCATGGGATCGCTCCTTTCCGGTTATGTAGGATTAGCGGCCGTGCGTTGTAGGGGGCGGCGTCCTCGACGCCCCGTGGGGCACCGCCGACCTGTAGCGGCCAATGTAGGGGAGGGGACAGCCCGGCCCGGCGCAGTACTCACAGTCCGATACAGGCCATCGTGAAAATGGTATGCACCCCCGAATTGTCATTGCGAGGCCCCAAAGGGGCCGTGGCAATCTCGGGAAGGCACTGCCGATATACACAGAGTGCCGCCGAACGCAATCGCTATCAAATTTGACTGTAGCGGCGCTCCCTGAGCGCCCTGTACAAGGCAATTCAACCGTAGGAGGGCGCTGATACACCACGGCACTACCTGACGTGTCATTGCGAGGAGCGAAGCGACGTGGCAATCTCGGGAAGGCAGTTGCGTTTTCGCCGATGGCTTTCCTGTGATCTGGTCGGGTACTGCGAGATTGCCACGGCCCCGTTGGGGCCTCGCAATGACAAACTTGTTAACCTTACGCCACCGAATTCGCGCTGCAAAGCCTACGGCCTGCAAGGCGCTCACTCCCCGTAAAGGGGACGCCGCATCCGTAAGGCGGCAAAGCCGCCAACGGCTGCGCAGTGAGCGCCGCTACAGACGCAATTGGTTTGTACGTTTTATCGGCACTTTGTACGAACTGGAAGTGCCTTCCCGAGATTGCCACGGGCGCAAAGCGCCCTCGCAATGACAAATCTGGAGGCCTTATGCATTCCACGCTCCATGATCCATTCTACACTTGCCCACCCCGCTTGACCCGGATCATGAGGATCCAGCACAGGCTGGACAGACGGTTGAGGGCCTTGACGAGATCCGGGCGGGCGAGGGTGCCGTCCGGCCGGGAAAAGGCATGGCAGGCCAGCAGCTCCGTCTGCCGCACGGCGGTGCGCAGGCGGTTGAGCCGCAGCAGGATGGGCGGATCGTCCGGCGCGGGGAGAAAGTGCGGCTGGCCCTCCTCGCGCTCCGGGTGGTGGCTGTGCTCGCGCAGACCGTCGTCGTCCAGCCCGAGAAAGCGGACGGTCTGCACCGGCTCGTCCAGCACGTCGGCGCGGATGAGGCTGCGGACGAAGTCCAGCATGGCGCAGAGCGTCTGGCGCAGCGGGCCGTCCGCCGCCTGCGCGCACAGCAGCAGCTCGGCCTCCAGCGTGTCGATGCCGCCGCGGAAGGCGATGCGCGGGTGCGTCTTCGGCACGAGAATATTGCCGCGCAGGTGGGTCATGTGCTCCGGCTTTTCGGCAAATGCTGCGCCGTCCGGCGTGCGGTAGGCGGCGGGGGGCGTTTCGGCATGCGGCACGACCGTCACACCCTCCTGCCGGAGCCAGTCGCGCGCCGCCGGGGTCAGGCGGCTGCCCTCCGGCAGGTAGAACACGCGCCGCCCGTCCCGCACACGCAGCCCCGCGCGGACGGCCTCCTCGGTATAGAGCATCAGGCCGGGGCCGCGTCGCGGCCGTGGGGCAGGATGCCGTCGACCTCGGTGTGCGGGCGCGGGATGACGTGGACGGAGATGAGCTCGCCGATCTTCTCGGCGGCAGCTGCGCCCGCGTCCGTGGCGGCCTTGACCGCGCCGACGTCGCCGCGCACCATGACGGTGACGAGGCCGCCGCCGACCTGCTCCTTGCCGACGAGCTGGACGTTCGCGGCCTTCACCATGGCGTCCGCGGCTTCGATGGCGGCGACGAGGCCGCGCGTTTCGACCATTCCAAGGGCATTCGTGTTGACATTCATTGCTGGTTCCTCCGTTTATCGTAGTTTTTTCAGGATCTCCTCGGTCAGGCGCGCGATGAGCGCGCTGTCCGGCTCGGGCTGATCGGGCGTTTCGGGCTGCGGCTCGGGCTTTTCGCTCCCCCACGCCACGCGGCGGAGGTTGATGAGGTCGAGCGGGCCGATGTTATTGGACGACGAGCTGCCGCCCACCGCGCCGCAGCCGAGCGTGAGCGCAGGGAACAGGGCCGTCTCCGCGCCGATGCCGCCGAGCGACGCGGGCACATTGACGAGAAAGCGCGAAACGGGCACGGTCAGCGCGAAGCGGCGGACGACGGCCTCGTCCTTTGCGTGCAGGACGAACGTGTGGCCCGCACCCTCGCCCGCCAGCACCTCGCAGATGCGGCGGAGGATGGTGTCCTCGTCCTCCTCGACGAAAAATGCCAGAATGGGGCAGAGCTTCTCGCGGGAATAGGGCCGCGCCGGCCCGGCCTCCGTCTCGTTTGCCAGCAGCACGGGCGTGGACTCCGGCACGGTCACGCCCGCCATGCGCGCCACGGCACAGGCCGTCCTGCCGACGACCTTCGGATTGATCGTGCCGTCCGGGCGGAGCAGCAGCCGCGCCACGCGCCCGGCCTCCTCCGTGTTCAGGAAACAGCAGCCCTGCTTCCGGAATTCCTCGCGGACGCGGGCCTCGCAGCAGCGCTCGACGATAACGCTCTGCTCCGAGGCGCAGACCGTGCCGTTGTCGAACGTCTTCGAGCGGAGAATGTCCCGCACGGCGCGGGGGATGTCGGCCGAGCGGTGGATATAGGCCGGGCCGTTGCCCGCGCCGACGCCGATGGCGGGCTTGCCGGACGAATAGGCCGCGCGGACCATGGCCCCGCCACCCGTGGCGAGGATGAGACGCACCTGCGGGGCGTGCAGCAGCTCCTGCACGGCGTCCAAGGACGGCATCGTCAGACAGGAGATCGCGCCCTTCGGGCACCCGGCGGCCTCGGCAGCCTCCGCCATGAGGCGGGCGGCGTGGAGCGTGCAGCGCACGGCGTGCGGATGGGGCGAGAAGACGATGGGACTGCCCGCCTTCAGGGCGATGAGGGATTTGTAGATCACGGTGGACGTCGGGTTCGTCGAGGGCACGATGCCCGCAATGACGCCGACGGGCACACCGACGTCCCAGACGCGGCGCTCGTCGTCCCGCCGCAGGATGCCGACGGTGCGCAGGCCCCGGATGGCACCGAACACGCGGACGGCGGCGAAGCGGTTCTTCTCCGTCTTGTCGCGCTCATTGCCGAAGCCCGTTTCGGCGCAGGCCTCCCGCGCCAGCTCCGCCGCGTGCAGGGCGCCCGCGCGGGACAGCGCCTCCGTGATGCGGTCGAGGCCGCTCTGGTCCAGTTTCTGCAGGCCCTCGAAGGCCTGCTGCGCCTGCTGCGCCAGCAGGCGGACCTCCTGCCGGGCGCGCAGATCGCGGTCAAATTCCATGGTCGTTCCTCCTTGTTCCTTCTGCTTCCAGCGGCCGGGCCGCCGCCTCACAGACCGCCTCAGCAAAGGCGGTGCAGGCGGCAAGGCAGGCCGAGCGGGTACCGGTGAGCAGGGCTCCGGCAAAGTTCGTTTCGGTGGGCGGGGCGTAGAATTCCGCAAGCTCGACGCCTGCGGCCTTCAGGGCGGCGTCCAGCCCCAGCAGGGCCGGGACGGGGGGCGCGATGAGATAGGCCAGCGGCTGCCCCGCGGGGATGTGGGCCGCGCGGGACAGGTACGTCCCCGTGCGCGCGGCGCAGTGGGCAAGGTAGAAAACGCCGTTTTCCGCCTCGCGGAAGCGCGGCCCGTCCTGCAGGAAGGCCAGCGCGGCGGCAAGGCCGCTGCGGGCGTCGGCGGGCGTCGGCCCGGCGAGCAGGCCGATGACCTCGCCCGTCAGGGGCGTGGGCGCGTTCCCTGCCCCGGCATAGAGGCTGCGGCCGTAGACGACGGAGACGTTCGCGGCCTTCGTCGCCTCGTCCAGCGCGAGGTAGGTGACGTCATCGCAGTCCGTCGCCAGCAGCGCGATCGAATTCTGACCGGGATCGAGCGAAAGTGCGCGGGAAAGGCCGGGGCTGACATTTGCGATCGTGCGGGCGCACAGGACCCGCACGGGGACGGGAGCGCCGGTCATGCGCCGTCCTCCCGCAGGCCGATGCCGGAGGCCTTTTGCGCCAGAATGCGGCCGATGAGCGAGGCGATGTGCGCCCCGGCCTCCACGGCGGACACGCCCTGCCGGTGGATGTTCGACACGACGGTGCGGCAGGACTCCGCAATGCCCGTGTGTGGGCGGTAGGTCAGGTAGGCGGACATGGACTCATTCGTCACAAGGCCGGGCCGCTCGCCGACGAGCAGGCAGACGACCTCGCAGTCCGTCAGGTCGCCGATGTGGTCGCCCGCGCCGACGCGGCAGAACTGGATGAAGGGGACGGGGCCCAGCTCGAGGCCCTGCGCCTGCAGGCCCTGCCGGATGGCGGCGCAGCAGTCCGGGGCGTTGGCCTGCACGGCCGCGGACGACAGGCCGTCGCCGACGGCCAGCACGACGCGCTGCCCCGCGAGCAGGTCGCGCAGGACGGCCTGATTTTTTTCGTCAAAGCGGCGGCCGAGGTCCGGCCGGGTCAGGTATTCGTCCTTGCTTTTGCACATGGTCTGCACAAAGGGATAGTGATTTTCCTCCCAGAAGCGCTCCGGCACGAGGGAGAAGACGCTGTCCTGCGCGGCGGCGTGGTCGGCGCGGAAGCGCAGCAGCGAGGCCGTGGGGTAGCGCGCACCGCAGCGGCCGAGGCCAAGGCGGGCGGGGGTCTTTGCCTTGAGGGCGCGGAATTCCGCGCCGTGGGCCGCGTTCGGAACGAGGTACTGCGCCCGCAGATCGACCGTTGTGAGGTCGGGCAGCACGCCGTCGTCCGGCGGGGTCTCGGTCTCCGCGCCCTTGACGGGCGGCGGGGACGGGGGCGTTTGCGCGGGAGCAAGCTCGCGCAGCATCTGCGCCACGATGGCCTTGAGTTCTTCGCGATCCATGCCGCGCCTCCTTTACAGCAGCGCCGAGCCGTCTCCGGCCCGCGCGGTGAGTTTGCCGTTCTCCACGAAGCCCATGCGCTCGAGCCAGCGCTGGAACGGCGCGATGGCCGTCAGGCCGAACAGCTCGCGCAGGGCGGCCGTCTCGCGGAAGCCGGTCGTCTGGTAGTTCAGCATGACGTCGTCGCCGTGGGGGATGCCCATGAAGTAGTTGCAGCCCGCCGCCGTCAGCAGGACGGCGAGCTTTTCGATGTCGTTCTGGTCGGCCTTCATGTGGTTCGTGTAGCAGGCGTCGCAGCCCATGGGGATGCCGGAGAGCTTGCCCATGAAGTGGTCCTCCAGCCCGGCGCGCAGGACCTGCCGCGCGTCATAGAGGTACTCCGGGCCGATGAAGCCGACGACGGTGTTGACAAGAAAGGGCGAAAAATGCCGCGCGAAGCCGTAGCAGCGGGCCTCCATCGTCACCTGATCCGTGCCGAAATGCGCCTCGGACGACAGCTCCGAGCCCTGCCCCGTCTCGAAATACAGCACGTTCGGCCCCTCGGCCGTGCCCTGCGTCAGCGCAAGCTGCCGCGCCTGCTCGATGGTGGCCGCGTCGAAGCCGAAGGCGGTGTTGCCCTTCTGCGAGCCTGCGATGGACTGGAAAATGAGGTCGGCGGGCGCGCCGGACTCGATGGCGCGCATCTGCGTCGTCACATGGGCCAGCACGCAGATCTGGGTGGGGATGCCGTGGCGGCGGCGCACCTCGTCAAAGCGCGTCAGCACGCGGCGGACGCTCTCGGCCGTGTCGCCCGAGGGGTTCAGGCCGATGACGGCGTCGCCCGCGCCGAAGCTCAGGCCCTCGAGCAGGGAGGCGAGAATGCCGTCGACGTCATCCGTCGGGTGGTTTGGCTGCAGGCGGCACGACAGCGTGCCCGGCAGGCCGATGGTCGTGTTGCAGTGGGCCGTGACCGGAATCTTGCGCGCGGCATAGATGAGATCAAGATCGCTCATGAGCTTGCAGACGGCGGCAACCATCTCGCTCGTGAGGCCGCGCGAGGCGCGGCGGAGGTCGGCTGTCGTCGTGGTCTCGCTCAAAATCCACTCACGCAGGTCCGAGACGGTCCAGTTCTGCATCTCCGCATAGATGCGCTCGTTCAGGTCGTCCTGAATGATGCGCGTGACCTCGTCCTGCTCATAGGGCACGGCGGGGTTCTCGCGCAGGTCGCGCAGCAGCAGCTCCGCCAGCACGGCCTTGGCGGCGACGCGCTCCTGCGCGCTCTCGGCGGCCAGCCCGGCGAGCCGGTCGCCGGATTTCGGCTCGTTTGCCTTGGCAAGCACGTCCTTCACATCGCGGAAGGCATAGGTCTTGCCGAACAGCAGCGTCTTCAGCTTCAAATGGTACCCTTCTTTCAAATTCGTTCAGATTCGATCGGAAATATATAAAATATGGTATAGATATCGACGGTGCGTTGTAGGGGCGGGGCACGCCCCGCCCGCCTGCGCACCAGCGCAATAAACAAGCTGTCAGTAATACGGTGAATGCCGAAGGTTTGTCATTGCGAGGAGGCCGTAGGCCGACGTGGCAATCTCGGGAAGGCAGCAGCGACCCGCACCAGCCATTGTAGGGGAGCGGCATGCCGCTCCCGGCGCAATGCCTGCAATTCGTACAGGCTGCCGATAAAATGGTGTGCACCGATTGCGTCTGTAGCGGCGCTCACTGCGCAGCCGTTGGCGGCTTTGCCGCCTTACGGATGCGGCGTCCCCTTTACGGGGAGTGAGCGCCCTGTACAGGAAAATTCAACGGCAGGAGAGCGCTGGTGCACCGCAGCACCACCCTGATGTGTCATTGCGAGGAGCGAAGCGACGTGGCAATCTCGCAGTACCCGGCTGGATCGTGGGAGAGCAATCGGCAAAATCGTAAGTGCCTTCCCGAGATTGCCACGTCGGCCGTTGGCCTCCTCGCAATGACAAACCTTTGGCTTTTGCCATTTTAATGACAGCCTGTTAATCGCAGCAGTGCGTCGCCGGGCCGGGCTGTCCCCTCCCCTACAATTGCATATCCTCAAAAAACCAGCGTTTTGATCACGACCGGGAGGACCTGTCCGTTTGCGATGGGGGCGGCGACATCGAGGTAGCTGCCCGGCGGGAGCTGCACGCCGTCGAGGCACAGCAGCGGCACGCCCGGCAGCCGCACGGCAAGCGCCTGCCCGAGGGCCTTGCCCACATCGGCCGCCACGGCCACGAGCACCGGGCCGTCCCTGCCGCGCAGGCCGCCGGCCAGCCCGTCGGCAAGGGCGCTCAGCGCTGCAAAGTGCAGGTCGCGCCGCCCCTGCAGGGCCAGAACGGCCGGGCCGTCCGCAAACACGGCCAGCCGCGCCCGGACGGTTTCTGCCAGCTCCGCGGGCGGGAGGTGCTCCTCCTCCGGCATCAGAACGGCGACGGGCAGATTTTTCAGCGGAAAGGCGATGCGGTCAAAATAGACCGTGCTGCCGGAAAGCTCCGTGGCGTGGCAGCCTGCGCCGATCACGGTGGCGCGGATGGTTTCGCGCGCGGGGATGCGCGGGCCGACGGCGCTTTTTGCCACGTCCCGGCCGAGCAGCACGCCGAGGTCGCCGTAGGCAAACGGGTCGCGCGGCGCATTGTCCATAAGGTCGGCCACGCCGCCGGAGAAGCTGTAGACCGCGCCGGGCGCGGGGCCGGGCAGGCGGTCCGTGACAAAGCCGCGCAGCCGCGCCTCATCCTGCACGGGGCGGAAGCCGAGAGCCTCCTCCAGAATCTCCGTGAGCAGGGCGACGGTCGGCGCGAGGTCCTGCGGCGTCAGCCGGTCGCCGGGGGCGTAGGGCACGAACGGCCGCAGCACGGGCGAGACATAGGTCACGCGGCCGTCCGGCTCCAGCTTGACGAGCCGCCCGCCGACATTCAGGCAGGCCGTGTCCGTCAGGGCCCCGTTCGTGAAGCGGGCGATGTTCGTCGTGCCGCCGCCGATGTCCAGATTCACGACGGTGCAGGCATGGGCCTGCGCATAGTCCGCCGCCCCGGCTCCGCGCCCGGCCAGTGCGCTTTCCAGCGCGGGTCCGGCCGTCGCCACGACGAAGTCCCCGGCATAGCCCGACAGGGCCTCGAGCACGGCGCGGGCGTTTTCACGGCGGGCCGTCTCGCCCGTGATGATGACGGCCCCGGTCTGCACGGCGCGGCGGTCGATGCCCGCGGCGGCGTATTCGGCGTCCACGATGCGGGCGATGGCCTCGGCGTCCAGCTCGCGCTCCGAGCGCAGCGGGGTGAAGTGCACGGCGCTGCGCCGCAGGACCTCGCGTGCGGCGACGGTGTAGTTCGGCACGGAGAAGGCCGAGCCCTCGTTGCGGACGGTCAGGCGGGAAAAGACGAGCTGCGTCGTCGTCGTGCCGAGGTCGATGCCGACGGACAGCAGCGTTTCCGCGCTCACAGCACCTGCCGCAGCAGGACCTGCAGCGCGTCACGGGTCAGGGGAGCGGGGGCCTGCGCCGCGCAGGGGTCGGCCAGCGCGGCCTCGAGCACGTCCGTTTCAGCCTCCAATACGGCCTCGCGCGGGACCCCGGCCTCCGGCAGGCTTGCAGGCAGGCCGAGCCGGGCGCGCAGGCGGACGATCGCCCCCGTCAGGCCGCGCACGCCGGGCAGGCCGCAGGCCGCGGCAAGGGCGGCATAGGGATGGGGGTCTTCGGCCGCGCGGTGGGCGATGACGTGCGGCAGCAGCATGGCGCACAGGCGGCCGTGGGCCACATGGAAGCGCCCGCCGAGGGCATGAGCCAGCGCGTGGCAGGCGCCGAGGCCCGCGTTGTCAAAGGCCAGCGCCGCCATGGAGGCCGCCAGATGGACGTCTCCGCGCACGGCCGTCTCGCCCGCGAACGAGCGCGGCAGCAGCCGCAGCAGCGTCCGGCAGGCGCTGTGGGCCAGCGCGTCCGTCACGGGGCTGGCCTCGCGCGCGGCCGCTGCCTCCACACAGTGAGAAACAGCGTCCATGCCGGATTCCGCGATGAGGCGCGGGGGCAGAGCCTCGAGCAGGGCGGGGTCCAGAATGGCCAGCTCCGGCCGCAGGGCCGGGTCCACGAGGGGGTGCTTGACGCCGTCCAGCGTCAGGATGGCGAACGACGTGACCTCCGAGCCGCTGCCGGACGTCGTCGGCACGGCTACAAGGCGGACGGGCAGGCCGCCGAGCGCGGCGATGCCCTTGGCGCAGTCGATGGCGGAGCCGCCGCCGAGGGCCAGAACGGTGTCCGGCCGCAGGGCCTGCAGGCGGGCGACGCCCTGTGCCACCAGAGAAAGCGGGGGATCGGGCGCGACGTCGGAGAATTGTTCGACCTGCGCGCCGGGAAAGGCCGCGGCATAGCGGGCGGCCGTGCCGTTTTCGGCAAAATAGGGGTCCGTGACGAGCAGCACGCGCTCGGCGTGCAGCCCGGCGAGGGCCGCGGGGGCGTCCGCGCCGAAGCACAGCCGCGTGCCGCAGACAAAGCTTTGCATGACATCGCCTCTTTTCGGCGATAGTATTTCCGCCCGGCCGGAAAACATGTGACAAAATTGAAAATTTATGCCCGCCGGGTTGACACCGGCGGGCATTTGTGGAAAAATAGAAGAAAAACTGGTGGATATTATGATCTGGAGGAATCACAATGGCGGATATGATCCGGGGCGTATGCCCGCAATGCGGAAAAAAGCTGGAGATCCCGGCGGAGCTGGAGGAATTTTCCTGCCTGTACTGCGGGGCGCGTATGCGCACCGAGGCCCTGCAGGCAAAGCCGGTGGAGGGGCGGGCCGTCGAGGCGCTGCTCGCGCAGCTGCCCGGCTGCATCACGCGCTATCCGGACCTGCACCTGCGCATCGGCAAAAAGGACTTTTTCCCGACGTTCGCGCAGTATGAGCAGGACAACGCGCCCCTGCTGCAGGAGCTGGACGCCTGCTGCGCCGGGTATCCCGGCGGGGCTGAGGCGCTGGCCGGGCACGCGGCGGCCGTGATGCTGGACGGCCTTGCCGCCCATATGGAGAAGGACCCGCGCTGGGGCAAGCGCACGCGGGACAATGTGTTTTTCGACACGAAGGTCGCGCTGGCCATTTTCTTCACGCCGCTGCTGCGCAAGCTGCAGCTGGAGCTGGCCGAGCCGCTGCGCACGCAGCTGCAGACGCAGTGGCTCGCGCGCTGGCCGAAGCAGCTGTGGAGGCCGGGCGACTATGACACGCTCGCGGGCGGGTTCAAGAAGTTCCGCTTCTGCTTCATCACGACGGCGACGTGCGCCGCCGAGGGCAAGCCCGACGACTGCGCGGAGCTGACGGCCTTCCGCGCGTTCCGCGACGGCTGGCTGCGGCAGAGGCCGGACGGCCCCGAGCGCATCGCGGAGTATTATGCCGTCGCACCGTCCATCGTGGCGGGCGTGGAATACTGCGACGATGCTCCGGCGCGCTATGCCGAGATCCGCGCCCGCTGGCTCGGCCCGTGCTATGCGGCGCTGCAGCGCGGCGAGATGGAGCGGTGCTATGACACATACCGGGACATGGTGCAGACGCTGCAGGAACGGTATGGGGTGCAGTGATCGGATGATATGGTAGGGGAGGGGACAGCCGGGCCCGGCGCATCGGCGGCGATCAGGACAGGCTGTCGATAAAACGGTGAAAGCCAAAGGTTTGTCATTGCGAGGAGGCCAAAGGCCGACGTGGCGCCCTGAGCGCGCAGCGCGAGGAAGTGCCCTTGGGGTGCAATCTCGCAGGGTCTGGCTGCATCGTGGGGAAGCTGTCGGCGAAATCGTAACTGCCTTCCCGAGATTGCCACGTCGCTTCGCTCCTCGCAATGACACATCTGGCGGGTGCGGCGGGGCGTCGAGGACGCCGCCCCCTACAAGGACGGGTGCGATCGACGATGTCACTCTATAACTTGCCAGCCTGCATGGCGATCAGGGAGCGCCGCTACAGACGCAATCGGTTGGTGCGTTTTTGTCGGTAGCTTGTACTGTGCGCTGGTGCAGCGCCGGGAGGGGCATGCCCCTCCCCTACAATATAATAGGATAATATGCTGTTTTTCGGCAGTCTGTGCCGCGGCGGATGGGAGCTTTCCCGTCCGCCGCGGGATTTTTTTGCTTTTTTCCGGGTTTTTTTTAACGGATTCACATTTCGCGTGAATTTTTAACGGGTGCGGGACTACGGGTGAAAGAGTACTTTTTCAGAAATTGGAGGTTGAAGACGAATGGTGGAAAAGCACCGGAATTTTGTGCAGGCCTATCTGCAGTGCTTCGACGCCGCCGAGGCCGCGCGGCGCGCGCAGTGCGGGGCAGACGCACTGGCCCGTCCCGCCGTCCGCCGCGAGCTGGCCGCCCAGCGCAGCCGGGGCGTGCCCGGCCGGGAGGACGCCCTGCGCAGGCTGGCGCAGATCGCCTTCGGGCGCGCGAACGACTGCGTCCGCCTTGTGCTCGAGGACGACCCGCCCATCGGCGAGCTGGACCTGACGCTGCTGTCCGAGGTGAAGCGCAGCGAAAAGGGGGCCATCGAGGTGCGGCTGGCCGACCGCATCCGCGCCCTCGAGGAGCTGCTGCAGGCCGGGGCGGCGGACGACGGCGCGGCCGCGGCGTTCTTCGCGGCGGTGGAGGAGCCATGATGCGATTTTCGGCCAAGCAGCGCCGCGTGCTGACGTGGTGGCGGCCCGACAGCCCGGACGCTGCGTTTGAGGCCATCATCTGCGACGGAGCGGTGCGCTCGGGCAAGACGCTGTGCATGGGGCTGAGCTTCTTCCTGTGGGCGAGCGCCTGCTTCAGCGGCGCGCGGTTCGGCCTGTGCGGCAAGACCATCGCCTCGCTGCGGCGCAACGTCGTTACGGAGCTGCTGCCGAAGCTGCAGGCCATCGGCTTTTCCGTCCGGGAGCGGCGGACGGAGAACCTGCTGCAGGTCAGCTACCGCGGGCACACGAACGAGTTCTACCTCTTCGGCGGGCGGGACGAGGGCTCCGCCGCCCTCATTCAGGGCATCACGTTCGCGGGCGTGCTGCTCGACGAGGTGGCGCTCATGCCGCGCAGCTTTGTGGAGCAGGCCTGCGCGCGCTGCTCCGTCACGGGAAGCCGCCTGTGGTTCAACTGCAACCCCGAGGGGCCGTACCACTGGTTCTACACGGAGTGGATCGGCCACGCGGCGGAGCGGAACTGCCTGTACCTCCACTTTACGATGGAGGACAACCCCGCGCTGTCGCCAGACATCCGCAGCCGTTATGCGCGGCTGTACTCCGGCGTGTTCTACCGCCGCTTCGTGCTGGGCCAGTGGGTGGCGGCTGAGGGCCGGGTGTATGACTTCTTCGACGCGGCAAAGGCCCCGCCGCCGCCCGAGGGGCCGTTCAACCAGTGGTACATCTCGTGCGACTACGGCACGGTCAACCCGGCGTCCTTCGGGCTGTGGGGGCGGAAGGACGCCGTGTGGTACCGCGTGAAGGAGTTCTACTTCGACTCGCGGCGCGAGCAGCGCCAGATGACGGACGCGGAGTATGAGCGGGCGCTGCGGGAGCTTGCGGGCGGGCGGCCCATCGCGGCGGTCATCGTCGATCCGTCGGCTGCGAGCTTCCTTGAGACGCTGCGGCGTAACGGCTGGAACGTCCGCCGGGCGGACAACGACGTGCTCAGCGGCATCCGCCGCACGTCGGACCTGCTCAAATGCGGCAGGCTCGTGCTGTGCGACACCTGCACGGACTGCCTGCGCGAGATCGAGCAGTATGTCTGGGACCCGAAGGCCGGGCGCGACGCCGTGCGCAAGGAGCACGACCATGCCATGGACGACATGCGCTATTTCGTCTCGACGGTGCTGGCTCCGCAGCGCCCGGCCCTGGCTGCATGTACGGCTATCCGGAGGGCGTAGGTGTTGGCGCATTGCAGGGGCGGGGCACAAACGATTCGCATAGGCAGCCGTTAAAACGGCAAACGCCATTGTAGGGGAAGGGCTGTCCCCGCCCGGCACTGCACCGCCGATTTGTACAGGCTGTCAGTAAAATGGTAAAAGCCAAAGTATGGGGGGTAGCGGCGCTCAGTGAGCGCCTTGTAGAGGGGCCTTAAACCGCTGAACGGCATTGGTGCACCACGGCACTTGCCTGAATTGTCATTGCGAGGAGCGAAGCGACGTGGCAATCTCGCAGTACGCAACCGCATCGTGGGAATGCCATCGGCGAAATCGCAGCTGCCTTCCCGAGATTGCCACGGCCCCGTTGGGGCCTCGCAATGACAATTCGGGGGCGTTCACCATTTTAACGACGGCTTGTACCGGCTGTGAGTACCGCGCCGGGAGGGGCATGCCCGGCCCCTACAATGGCGTGAGCGAAATCAAAGGCGCGCGAAAAATCAAGGGAAGCTCTGAATTGATCAACAAGAGCGGATGGCGAGAGATTTTTTGGCAAGGCGAGGTTTGGAAAGTGCAGTTGTACTTTGTGTACCCGCAAGGGGCATGCCGCATCCGTAAGGCGGCAAAGCCGCCAACGGCTGCGCAATACCACAAACTTTCCAAACCGATGGATTGACGAAAAAGATCCGGCATCCGCCGCAGATGATCGATTCAGAGTTTCCCCCAATAAAGGAGGAAAAACATGTTTCGAAAAAAGCAGAGCGTCGCGGCGGCGGCGGCGCAGCTGCGCGGCGGGATGCAGAGCCCGTTCGGCGTGAGCCTTCCGGCCGTCCCGCCCGGCGAGGCGCAGCTCTACCGCGCCATGCGGCAGTCGCTTCCCGTGCTGGATGCGGCTATCGGCAAGCTTGTGCGGCTGAGCGGCGGCTTCACGGTGCGAAGCGCCCAGCGGGAGACCGCGCTGAACGAATTCCTGCGGACCGTTCCGTGCGGGCGCGGGCAGACCGGCATCCACAGCTTCCTCTCGGCCTATCTCGACAGCCTTCTGACCTACGGCCGGGCCGTCGGCGAGATGCTCGTGGCGCAGGGCGACCTGCGGGCCGTGTGCTGGGGCGACGTGAACGCGCTGGAGCTTCGGGAGGGGAAGTCCCCCCTCGAGGTCGTGCTGTGCGGCTGCGATGAGGACGGCCGGATGCGGCCGCTGCCGCGGCAGGAGCTGCTGCTGTTCACGGCGCTGAACCCGGAGCCGGGCAGCCCCTATGGCGTCTCGCTGCTGCGCAGCATGCCGTTTCTCGCGGACATCCTGCTGAAAATCTACCGCACGATCGGAAAAAACTGGGAGCGCGCGGGCAATGTGCGCTATGCCGTCGTCTGCAGGCCGGGCGGCGACGGGATGGAGCGCGGCTCCGCCTCCGAGCGGGCCGGGGCCATCGCCGCCGAGTGGAGCGAGGCCATGCGCGACAGCCAGAGCGGCGTTGTGCGCGACTTCGTGGCCGTGGGCGACGTGTCCGTCAAGGTCATCGGCGCGGACGGGCCGGTGCTTGACGCGGCCGTGCCCGTGCGCCAGCTGCTCGAGCAGCTCGTGGCCAAAACGGGCCTGCCGCCGTTCCTGCTCGGCCTGAGCTGGTCGAGCACGGAGCGCATGAGCGCCCAGCAGGCAGATCTTCTGACAAGTGAGCTCTGGGCGCTGCGCCGCGCCGTCGAGCCGGTGCTGCTGCGCATCTGCACGCTGTGGCTGCGCCTGCACGGCTGCGGCTGTGCGCCGGAGATCGTCTGGGACGACATCAGCCTGCAGGACCTCGTCGAGGAGGCGCAGGCCGACCTGTACCGCGCCCGGACGGAACAGCTGAGAAAGGGGACATAACATGGAGATTCGCAAGGAGGGCGGGCTGCGCGGCGCGGGAGCGCCGGATGAGGCCCGGCTCGCAAAGATCAACGCCTATGCGCGCACGCCGCTCACGGCGGAGGCCGTCTACTGCTTCCGCGTGCGCCTGTGCGACGACCGGCCCGACCGCGACTTTGAGCGCTTCGACACGGCGGCCCTGCCGCGCATGGCGGAGCTGTTTCGCGGCAAGACCGGCATCTGCGACCACCAGTGGTCGGCCGACCGGCAGGTCGCGCGCATTTTTGACACGCAGGTCGTCCGCGAGGACGACGGCGCGAGCTGCCTGATGGCCGAGGCCTATGTGCTGCGCACGGAGCGCAACGCCGACCTGATCGCGGACATCGAGGGCGGCATCAAGAAGGAGGTCTCCGTCGGCTGCGCCATGGGGCAGGCGCGCTGCTCGATCTGCGGCGAGCCCTACGGCACCTGTGCGCACCGCAAGGGCGCGGTCTATGACGGCGAAACGTGCCTGGCCGTGCTCTCGGAGCCGCTCGATGCATATGAATTTTCCTTTGTGGCGGTCCCGGCGCAGCGGGCGGCGGGCGTGACGAAGGCGGGAAAGGAGGGATATGGCATGACACTGCAGGACTGTGTGGCAAAGCATGGCTCACCGGAGCTTTCGGACGCCCTGCGCAGGCTCTCGGCCGAGGCAGAGCTGGGCCGCGCCTGGCGAAAGCAGCTCGAGGACGGGCTTGTGGCGCTGGGGCTGTCGCTCGACCTCGGGGCCTCGGAGCAGACGCTCCGCAAGGCGGCCGCCGCGCTGGATGACGGCCAGCTGCAGGCGTGGAAGGCCGCGCTGGACCGGCGCGCCGCGGAGCGCTACGGCGGCGGGCCGCAGCTGGTAAGAACGCAGGGAAGCGGCAAGGACGACGAAGCCTATCTGATTTGACGAAAGGCTTCCATCGGAAACGGCATGTTTCAGAAATTCGGGCCTTCTGGGCCCCATGGGCAGAACCGGAATATGAAAGGAGAATCAGGCAATGGCAATTTTTCATCAGGAGCTGGGTCAGGTCTGCACGACGATGTATCTGCAGGGCAGCGCAGCGGACAACACGGTGTGCAAGATGCACGCCAATGACACCGTCGCGGCCTGCGCGGCGGGCAATGACTTCATCGGCGTGGTCGTGGGCAAGCGCGACGGTCTGGCCTGCGTGCAGGTCGCGGGCTTTGTGACGCTGCACTACACCGGCACGACGGCCCCGACCGTGGGCGAGTGCGCGCTGGCGGGCGACGGCAAGGGCGGCGTGGCCGTGACGGAGAATGCGAAAAAGTACCGCGTCCTCCGCGTGGACACCGCCGCGAAGACCGTCGGCCTCTATCTGTGAGTCGGAAAGGAGAAACGAACATGGCATTTGACAACATTCATCTCGAAAAGGGCATGTATCACGAGGCCGGCCGCAGCTTCACGCAGGTGCTCGAGCAGCTCGACCCCTCCGAGGGCTACCGCGGCACGCCGCTGGAGAACACGGACGCCTTCCAGCGCCAGCTCAAGCGCTTCGGCATCCGCGTGAAGGGCGCGGGCTCGGACACGGTGGAGAAATTCTTCTCCACGTTCGAATCCGCCGTGCTGTTCCCGGAATTCCTGGCACGCGCCGTGCGGCAGGGCATGGACGAGGCCAACCTTCTGCCCGCCATCACGGCGACGGTCACACGCATTGACGCCATGGACTACCGCAGCATCTACTCCGTGCCGGAGGAGGCCGACCGCAGCCTTGCCTATGTGGCAGAGGGCGCTTCCATCCCCGCCACGGCCATCCGCACGCGCGAGCACCTCGTCCGCCTGTACAAGCGCGGCAGAATGCTCGTGGCGTCCTATGAGGCCCTGCGCTTCCAGAAGCTCGACCTGTTCTCCGTCATGCTGCGCCAGATCGGCGCGCAGATCCAGGCCATGCATCTCGAGGATGCCGTGAACGTCCTGCGCAACGGCGACGGCAACGACAATGCCGCGGCCGTGTTCACCGCCGGCACGTCGCCCATCTCCGGCGAGCAGGGCACGCTGACGTATGCACAGCTTGTGGAATTCTGGGCGCAGTTCGCCCCGTATGAGATGAACACGATGCTCGTGAGCAACGCCACGATGGTCAGGCTCCTGAAGCTGACGGAGCTGCAGAATCCGCTCACGGGTCTGAACTTCCAGGGCACGGGCAAGTTCGAAACGCCGCTCGGCGCGTCGCTGCTGCGCACGCAGGCCATGGCGGACGGCTGCATCCTCGCCTTTGACCGCCGCTATGCGCTCGAAATGGTGCAGGCGGGCGACGTCGGCGTGGAATATGACAAGCTCATCGACCGCCAGCTCGAGCGCGCGGCCATCACGTCCATCTCCGGCTTCGGCAAGATCTGCACGGAGGCGGCGAAGGTGCTCGAGGTATGACGGGCATGAGCGAGGAGATCACGGCGGCCGCCGTGCGCATCCTCGGCACGGAGGAGGAGCTGCTCCCCGCTCTGTGCACCGCAGCGGAGGCCGGGCTTCGTGCCCGGCTCCGCCGGGACGTCGACCCGGAGAAGGAGTGCCGCGAGTGCTTCGTGATGGCCGCCGCCCTCGTTGCCGCGTCGACGCTGCTTTCGGCGCAGGCGCAGGGCGTGACGGACTTTGACGCCGGGCAGGTCTCGCTCCGGCTGAAGGACCCCGGCGACTCCATGGTGCGCGGCGCGCTCTACATGCTCACACCGTGGATGGAGGCGGACACCTGCTTTCTGGGGGTGCGGGCATGAAGCGGCGCATCGCGGCCCTCATCCGGCGCTACGGCAGCAGCGTGCAGGCGGTGTTCCCGGACCGGACGGAGATCGTGCGGGCCTTCCTGCAGCCCGTGACCTCGCGGAGCTGGCAGAACATGGACCACATGATCCCGACGGGCGGCGAGGTGCCGCGCGGGCAGTTTTTATATATCGGGCCGCCGGAGCTGGACATCCGGGGCGCGGAGCATCTGTATCTTGCGGGGCGCTATTTCCTTGTGCGCCGCGCGGACATGATCGTCTTTGACGACGCGGAGCTGTTTTTGTGGGGGCTGTGCGTCGAGGGCGGAAGGGAGGACCCATGGAGCAGCTGATCGAAATGGTGCTGCAGGCGCTGCGCGCAGCGGGCATCCACTGCGTGCGCGCCCTCGACGAGGAGACGCTGCCCCGGCTGAAGGCGCCGATGGTCGCCGTCGGGGCCGATCCCTCGGCCTGCCGCCAGCATGCGCTGGCGCGGTATCTCGGGCAGGATGCCGACGGCGCGGAGCGCTACGGCATGGAGCTGCAGGCGACGCTGCAGCTGGAGGTCTATTCGCCCGGCAGACGGGCGGGCGCGCTGTGTGAACGCGCAGCGGCGCAGGTGGTGGACGTGTTTCTCGGCGGCATCGAGGGCCTGTATTCCGGCGACCTCGAGCTGGGGCGCACGGCCTATGACGCAAGGACGGACTGCTTCCGCTGCGCCGTCCGCGCGCCGCTGACGCTGCGGCTTTATACCACGGCGCAGGACGGCGCGTTCACGCACGCGGACATCAGGGGGGTATTGCAATGATCCATGAACGGCCGGGCGTGTGGTCCGCCTTTGGGGCGCAGGGGACCACGGAGCTGACGGACCGCCGCCTTGCGGCGGTCATCGCCCCGGCGGATGCGGCTGAGGGCGTGCAGCTCGTGCACAGCGCGGCGGAGGCCGTGTCGCTCTACGGCGGGAACGCCCTGCTCACGCGCATGCTGAAGCTGTGCCTTGCCAACTGCGGCGATCCGGTCTATGCCGTCGCTGTGGACGAGGACACGAAGGTTGCCTATGAGACGGCGCTCACGGCTCTGTTCGCCGCGGCGAAGCCGGGCGTCCTCATCGTGGGCAGCGCCCGCGAGGACGTGCAGCTGCTGCTGCGCGAGACGGCTGAGGCCAACGAGTGCCTCGGCGTGGCGGGCATGAAGGGCGCGTCGGCCGATGCCCTCGTTGCGCGGGCAAAGGCGCTTTGCTGCGCGCGCATCGTGCTGACCGGGCCGGACGTGCTGGCGCAGGACGAGGCCGTGGCGGACGGCTTCTGCGCGGCGGCGGCCGTCGGCGGGGCCATCGCCTCGCTGTCCACGCCCGTTGTGCCGCTGCACGACGTGGCCCTGTTCGGCCTGCAGAGCCTTTCGGCCCTCTATACGGATGACGAGCTGGACAAGCTCCTGCAGTCGGGCGTCACGCCCGTGCAGCTGTCCGGCGGCCGGATGTGTGCCCTGCGCATTCTGACGACGCGGGCCACGGCCGAGGGACCGGAGGGCGAGAGCTTCCGCAGCCTGAACGCCACGCTTGTGACGGACGAGCTGCTGCGCGATCTGCGGGCGGCGCTGGCGGCGCGGTTCCGCGCGGCGCAGAACAGCACGCTTACGCGCACGGCCATCCGCAGCGCCGTGCTGCTCGTGCTGCAGGACTATCGCGCGCGGGGCTGGCTCAGCGCGTTCGGAGCTCTGCGCGTCTATGCAGATGCCGGCGATGCGTCGCTGTGCCGCGTGGAGTTCACCTATTCCATCCCGGCGGGGCTGCACCGCATTGCCCTTTCGGCACAGATGACCGGCTGAGGAGGGGGAACATGACGGGAATTTGCATTCCGACCTCGGCGGACATCCGCATCGAGGTCGCGGGACGGCGCGTCGCGGTGGTGCAGAGCTACCGCGTCGAGGAGGAGGCGTCGTGCGAGGTCGTCGGGGCCATCGGCTCGAATGAGCCAGTCGGCGTCGTGCGCGGCCCGGCGCGCTATCGCATCACGCTGCAGCGGGTCTATGCCACGGACGAGGCCATTTCCGACGGCCTGCGCTTTCACGAGCTGCGGCAGTTCTCGCTCGTCATCGCAAAGCCGGACACGATGGTCGTGTTCTCCGGCTGCGAGTGGGAGCGGCTGACGGAGCGGGCCGAGGTCGGCAGCTCCGTGCTGGAGGAGGCCGTGGTGCTGGCCGCCGTGCGCGGCGAATATGAGCAGCAGGAGGGATGAGCATGCAGTTCCGCAATTTTACCTGGCCGAACGAGCCGTCCTCCCTGCGGGTGACGAGCCGCAGGCGCACGGCCCTGCTCGAGGAGCCGGGCGGCGGCTGGACGCTGCAGGACCTCGGCACGGCGGCCCGGACCGTGACGGGCGAGGGCGTGTTCTTCGGCGAAACTGCCTATGAGAGCCTCCGAACGCTCGAGGCTCTTCTGGCGCAGGGCGGCGCGGGCGCGCTGACCCTGCCCCATGTGGGAACGCTGCAGGCCGTTTTGACGGAGCTGGAGGGGGAGCAGGAGCCGCGCGAGAACTTCGTGCGCTACCGCTTCACCTTCGTGGAGGCGGCATGATCGCCCTGTGGACCGCGCCGCAGGGCGGCGCGTGGACGCGCCTGCCGGGGCCGGTGACGGCGTGGAGCATTCTGCGGACGGACCGGCTGGGGAAGGATTCGTTCCGCGTGGAGCTGGCCGATGCCGCCCTGCCGGACGGACGCCTGCGCTTCAGCGCCCGCGTGGACGGCGTGGGCTGGTTCACGGGCCTTGCGGACGAGGTGCTGCGCACGGAAAGCGGGGCCGGGCGCAGGCTCGTGCTGCGCGGGCGCGGGATGGACGCCCTGCTCGAGGACTGCGAGTTCGACGCGCAGACGGGAACGGGCATCACGCCTGCGGCGCTTGCCACTCGCGTGCTCCAGCCGGTGGGGCTTTCTGCCTGGAGCGATGCGCAGTCGGCCACGGGCACCCTCAAAACAGCCCTTGGCAGCACGGGCAGCTCGATCGTGCAGGACTACTGCGCCTCGGCCGGGCTCCTGCCGCCGCGTATGCTGGCAGACGGCCGGGTGTGCCTGACGGCCACGCGCAGGAGCGGCGGCACGGCGCTGCAGGGCGGCACGGTGCGGGAGCGCTCCGTGCAGGCGCTGGCGGGCATCGGCGTGCTCCACGCCGCGGGCACGACCTATGAAAATCCGGCGGGCGGCCGCGAAACGCGCTGGCGCAGCGCACTGGGCTGGCCCGCCGCGGCGGAATTTGCCCGGTCTATGCGCGATCGGGACGCCGTGCGCCTGACCCTGCCGGGCACGCACGCCCTCGAGCCGGGCACGACGGCGGAGTATGGCGGCCGCACGCTGACGCTCACGGACTGCACCCTCCGCGGCAGCGCGGCGGGCATTACCACGGAGCTGACGCTGGCGGCACTTTAAGCGGGGCATCGTTGGCACACTGTAGGGGAGGGGCGTAGGGAAAATGAATACTGAAGACTGAAAAATGAAGAATGAATAATACGCAGGCCTTCGGCCGTTCACTGTAGGGGAGGGGCATACCCCTCCCGGCTCCGCACCGGCGCAAGTAACAGGCTATCGTTAAAACGGTATGTACCGATTGCGTCTGTAGCGGCGCTCACTGCGCAGCCGTTGGCGGCTTTGCCGCCTTACGGATGCGGCGTGCCCCTTTACGGGGGTTGAGCGCCTTGTACAGGAAAATTCAACGGCAGGAGGGCACTGGTGCACCACAGCACCACCTGATGTGTCATTGCGAGGAGCGAAGCGACGTGGCAATCTCGCAGTACTTGGCCGGATAACAGGGCGCTCTCGGCGAAAACGCAGCTGTCTTCCCGAGATTGCCACGGCCCCGTCGGGGCCTCGCAATGACAAATCTGAGGGCATTGCGCCGCTGAATTTGTGCCGTGATCATTGCCAGTCTGCAAGGCGTTCCCTGAGCGCCGCTACAGGCCCCGTCGGGGCCGTTTCCCATTTTAACGATAGCCTGTTTCCTGCGCAGGTGCAGCGCCGGGAGCGGCATGCCGCTCCCCTACAACGCTCCATCGATACTCCGCCAACAAACAACAAAAACAGGGACGCACCGGTCTCGGTGCGTCCCTGTGTAGCTGCATACGTTATTCTTCCGCCGGCATGGGCTTGCCGAGGCGCTTGTACATGGTCTTCTTTACGGCGCGGAGGATGTTCTCATAGCCGGTGCAGCGGCACAGGTGGCCGGAGAGCAGCTTGCGCAGCTCGTCGTCCGTGTACTCCCTGCCGGTCTCAAGCAGCTCGACGGCCGTCATGATGAAGCCCGGCGTGCAGAAGCCGCACTGGATGGCGGCCTCGTCGATGAAGGCCTGCTGGATGTCGGACAGCTCACCGTTCGGGCCGAGCAGGCTCTCGAGCGTGCGGATGTGCTTGCCCTCCGCCCACACGGCGAGGTAGATGCACGAGTTGAAGCACTCGCCGTCGATGATGACGTTGCACGCGCCGCACTCGCCGACCTCGCAGCCCTTCTTCACGGATGTCAGGCGGAAATCATTGCGCAGCATGTCCGTCAGCGAGGCGCGGACGTCCACGATCTGCTCGACGTCCTTGCCGTTGATGTTGCAGCGCACGAGCTTATACTGCTTGTTCATTTTACCGCACCTCCTGCAAGCTCAATCGAGCGGATGAGGCAGCGCCGCGCCAGCTCGACGGCGATGTGCTCGCGGAAGGCCTTCGAGGCGCGCCACGAGTCACGCGGATGGATGTCCTGCAGCACGGCCTGCGCGAAGGCGTCGACCGTCTCGCGGCAGACCGGGCGGCCGTTGGCCTGTGCCTCGGCGCTCGGGGCGCGCATGGGCACGGGGCCCGCCACGCCATAGGCGATGCGCGCGCGGGCGATGGTCTTTTTGTCTTCGCTCAGCACGACGTTCACGGAGCAGCCTGTCGTGGCAATGTCCATGGCGTTGCGCATGGCGTATTTGATATAGTGGCCGAAGCAGTTTTCATAGCTTACCTTCGGGATGAGGATGGCCGTCTGGATCTCGCCCTCCTCGGCGCGGATGTCCACTTTGCCTGCACGGAGGTAGAAGTCCTTGATGGGCAGACGGCGCACGCCGTTTTTGCCGGTCAGCTCCACGATGGCCTCCCACGCGTGCAGCGTGGAGGCGGAGTCGGCGGACGTCACGCCGTTGCAGGTGTTGCCGCCGATGGTGCCGATGTTGCGGATCTGCGGGCCGCCGACCATGTCGACCGCCTCGCCGAGCACGTTGATGTATTTTTGGATGATGGGGTCGCGCGTGATGTGGGAAAAGCTCGTCAGCGAGCCGATGCGGATGTTTCCGTCCTCGTCGATGCAGATGCCGCGCATGGCGTCGATGCCGTAGATGGAGATGAGCTCCGCCCCGGCACGCTTGCCCTCGCGCATCTGCACGAGCACGTCCGAGCCGCCTGCGATGATCTGCGCCTCCGGATGCTCCAGACGCAGGGCGACGGCCTCTTCCACGGAATGCGCCTCATAGAGCGCTTTCATATCATACATGGGCGGTTTCCTCCTTTTCGAACAGGCCCGCCTTCTCGAATGCGGCGAAGAGAACGTGCGGGGTGATGGGCGCGACGTCGATGCCGATGCCCGTGGCGTTCAGGATGGCGTTGCGGATGGCCGGCGCGCCGGAGCAGGCGGGCGGCTCGCCGAGGGCCTTCGTGCCGTAGGGGTTCGTCGGCTCTGCGTTCTCCACGAACTGGGCCTCGAGATGCGGGTGATCCATCATGGTCGAGAGCTTGTAGTCCAGCAGGTTGTTGTTGAGCGGGCGGCCGGTCTTCGGGTCGAACTTCAGCTCCTCGGACATGCCGTAGCCGATGGCCATGGACATGCCGCCGTGCACCTGCGCCTCAGCAAGCTGCGGGTTGATGAGCTTGCCGCAGTCGTGCACGTTGATGAGCTTCAGCAGCTTCACCTTGCACAGGGGGATGTCGACCTCGACCTCCGCGAACGAGCAGCCGAAGGAATAGGCGTTGTTCTTGATCTGGTAAGTAGATTCCGCCGTCAGATGCTCGGAGTGCGACAGGCTGTAGAGCGCCTCCGTGGCAAGCTCGCCGAGCGTCATCAGCACACGGCCGTCCGTCCTGCGGATGATCCTGCCGTCGACGATGTCGAGCAGGGCGGGCATCTGGCGCGTCAGCTCGCAGGCGTACTTCAGGATGCGCTCCTTGAGCAGCGCACCCGTCTGGGCGATGGCGAAGCCGCCGACGTAGGTCTGGCGCGAGGCATAGGCGCCCGTGCCGAACGGCGTGACGTCCGTGTCCTGCGCCGTGACGACGTGCACGTCCGAAACGGGGATGCCCACGGCATCCGCCGCCATCTGGGCGAAGGCGGTGTCGCAGCCCTGGCCGATCTCCGTCTCGCCGGTCTGCAGCTGGATGGAGCCGTCCTGATTCAGGACCATGCGGCACGAGCAGCTTTCCAGGCTGATGGGCCAGACGGCCGTGTTGTACCAGAACAGGGCGCAGCCGACGCCGCGGCGCACGGGACCGGTCTGGTTTTCGTATTCGCGGTGCTTGCGGCTGTAGTCCATCCACGCCTCGCCCTTGTCCAGCACCTGATTGAGCGTGTCGGAATGGTTCTCGTTCTTCGAGAAGCCGTCGACGAAGCCGACGGGCATCATGTGCTTGCGGCGGTACTCCAGCGAGTCGACGCCAAGCACGCGGCAGACGTCCTCAATGTGCGATTCGCCCGCAAACATGGCCTGCGGGATGCCGTAGCCGCGCATCGCGCCCGCGGCGGGGCGGTTCGTGAACACGGTGTAGGCGTCGCCGTCGACGTTCGGGCAGGGATACAGCTGCGGGAACGCGCCCATGCCCTTGGCGACGATGCCGTGGCCGTGGGAGGCGTAAGCGCCCTGGTTCGAGAAGCACTCGATCTTGCGCGCGGCGAACGTGCCGTCCGGCCGCACCCACGAGATGATGTGCGTGCGGATGGCGTGGCGCACGCGGTTGCAGACGAACGTCTCCTCGCGCGTGCAGTCGAGCTTGACGAGGCGGCCGCCCACGACGGTGGAGAGGTAGGCGCACAGCGGCTCATACAGCGCGTCCTGCTTGTTGCCGAAGCCGCCGCCGATATACGGCTTGACGACGCGTACCTTGCCCCAGGGGATGCCGAGAGCCTGCCCGACGACGCGGCGGACGATGTGCGGGATCTGTGTGGAGGAGTAGATGACGATGCGCCCGGCCTCCATGGAGGCGAAGCACATGTGGTTTTCGATGTGGCAGTGCTGCACGGTCGGCGTGTCGTACCAGCCCTCGACCTTGATGAGGCCCGGCTCGCGGCTGGCCTCCTCATAGTTGCCGTTGCGGATGGTCGTGTGGGCGAGGATGTTGTTCGGGAATTCCTCGTGCAGCAGCGGGGCATCGGGCTTCATGGCCTCCTGCACGTCCAGCACGAAGGGATATTCCTCATATTCCACGCGCAGCGCGCGCAGGGCCTGCGCGGCGGCGACCTCATTCTCCGCGACGACGGCGGCGATGTCATCGCCGTAAAAGCGCACGCGGGACGTCAGCAGCAGGCGGTCGGCGACGTCCTGATGGTGCGGGTCCGTCGACCACGGATGGCCTGCCGTGGGGAATTTGATCTGCGGCACGTCAAAGCAGGTGACGACCTTCACGACGCCCTCGATCTGCTCGGCGGCGCTCGTGTCGATGGACTTGACCACGCCGTTTGCGATGGTCGAATGCAGCACGCGCGCGACGAGCGCACTGCGGTCACAGAGGTCATCGCAGTACTTTGCGCGCCCGGTTGCCTTGTCGAATGCGTCCACACGGCGGACGCTCTTGCCAACCTCCATGGGGAACCCTCCTTTTGGATCGCAGCAGAATACCGGCAATGTGCACAGATTCTGCGAAAAATTTCTTTGTAATTTGAAGTATAGCATAAATTCCGCAGCGTGGAAAGCGAAAACGTTATTCTATGTTATAGATAACGGATAATTCGGCAATGGCGAACGCTCCGGCTGGAAAACCCCGCCGATTGCGGATATACTATAGATAAAAACGGAAAATAATGTGAATGCAGGGGAGCGGACAGCCGGGCCCGGCGCAGAAGCCAAAGGCTTGCCATTGCGAGGAGCGAAGCGCCCCCTGGCTCTCCCTCCGGGAGAGCTGTCACCGAAGGTGACTGAGAGGGCCTTGCAGGCACTTTTGAATGGCAATAGCAATCAAGGGAAGGGCTGATTTTCCCTCTCAGGCGGCTGCGCCGCCAGCTCTCCCAAAGGGAGAGCCAAGCGACACGGCTTCCGAGCGCGCAAGGCTCGCAATGACAAACCTGGAGGCCGGCCGCATCCGGAGGGGCACAGGGACAAATCGGGGTGCGTGTTTTGTCCCTATCAATACAAACTGGAGGTATACCATGCTCGGTTGTGTCATCATGGCGGCGGGGAACGCCGTGCGCTTCGGCGCGAACAAGCTCGAGGCGGAGCTGAACGGCAAGCCGCTCATCCGCCGGGCATTCGAGGCCGTTCCGGCCGGAGTATTCGACCGCGTCGTCGTCGTCACGCAGTATCCCGCCGTTGCAGCCCTCGCGCGGGAATTCGGTTTCGAGCCGGTGCGCAACGACCGGCCCGGCGACGGGCTGAGCCGCACGGTCCGCCTCGGCACGCAGGCGCTGGCGCAGTGCGACGGCATAGCCTTCCTCGTGGCCGACCAGCCGCTGCTGTCGGCATCGGCCGTGCGCGCGGTCGTGCGGCAGTGGCGGGAGCATCCGTCGTGCATCGTGGGCGCGGCCTGCGGCACGCGGCGCGGCAATCCGAACATGTTCCCGCGGGAATTTTTCCCGGCCCTGCGCGCGCTCGAGGGAGATCGCGGCGGCAGCGCCGTCATCCGGCAGTATCCGGAGCGCTACCTTGCCGTCGACGTCCCGCCGGAGGCGCTGGCCGATGTCGATACCCCCGAGGCCCTGCGCGCTTTGCGAGAGGAAAAGTAGGGGAGGGGACAGCCGGGTCCGGCGCGGTACTCACGACTGGTATAGGCTATCGTTAAAATGGTAAACGCCCCCGAGTTGTCATTGCGAGGAGCGAAGCGACGTGGCAATCTCAGTAGGTACTTGCAGTTCGTACAAGTTGTCGATAAAAATGCACAGACGCAATCGGTGCATGCCTTTTTAACGTTGGCCCGTACCGATCGGCAGCATTGCGCCGGGCATGCCCCGCCCCCACAATTGATTTTTTATAAAACAACAAACGGCACGCAAAGCGTGCCGTTCATGTTATTTCTCATTCCACGCGGAGGCGGGCGGGGAGGGCGGCATCCGGGGTGACGAGCACCGTGCGGTAGCGGTCATACACGACCATGCCGGGCTTGGCCCCGTTCGGCTTGCGCAGGCAGCGTACCGGCGTCACGTCGACGGGAACGTTCTGGCTCTCGCGCGCTTCGGAGTAGTAGGCCGCAAGCTCAGCTGCCTCCGTGATCGTCCCGTCCGGCGGCTGCACGCCTGCGCACGCGATGATAACGTGCGTGCCGTGAAATTTCTGCACATGCAGCCACAGGTCGTCGCGCCGCGCCGTCTTGAGCGACAGCTGGTCGTTCTGGCGGTTGTTGCGGCCGACAAAAATGTCGAAGCCGTCCGACGAGCGGAAGTGCATCGGCTTTGAGGGCTGCTGCTTGACCTGCTTGCGGCGGTCCGCCGGGCGGACATAGCCACCGGCCTCCAATTCCGCTCGAATCTCGCTCAGATCGCGCTCATTTTCGGCGCGGGCCAGCTCCTCGAGCACGCCGCCCAGATAGGCCTCCTCGATCTCGCCCTGCGCGATCTGCTGCGTGAGCACCTGCTCGGCATGCTTGGCGCGGGCGTAGTCCTTGTAGAACCGCGCGGCGTTCTGCTGCGGGGAGAGGTTCGGCTTGAGCGGAATTTCAATTTCGCGCAGATCCTCGTCATAAAAATCCTCGGCGCGCAGCAGCGTCTGCCCGCGCGTGATGGCGTGCAGGTTCGCCGTGACGATGTCGCCCTGACGGCGCAGCTGCTCGCGGTCGTGCGTGGCCTCCAGCTCCTGCCGCTGCAGCTCCAGCTTGCGGCGCGTGCGCTCGTGCAGGTTCGAAATGGCCTTGCGCAGCGTCTGCGACCGCTGCCGCATGCGCTCGGCGTGGTCCGTCTCGGTGTAAAAGCGGTCGAGCAGGGCGGAAAAGCTCTCGCACGGCTCGGCGCGCAGATAGCCGCCGTATTGCCGGATGTCGCGATAGGTGAAATCCGTCGGTGCGCCGTCCTTCCACAGCAGCATGGGCTGCATCTGTACGGGCGGCAGGGCGGCGAACTCCGCCGTCAGAAATGCCGCCAGCCGTGCGGCGTCCAGCGTGGGGATGGGCGCGTCCGTCTCGCCCGCAAAGCGGAACGACAGCTCGCGCGCGATGAGCGGCGACAGGCCCGCAAAGTGGGCCAGCAGCCATTTGTCCAGCCGCATGGCCGCGTCCGGCCGGGCGAGCAGGGCAAGAAGCCCGGCCTCCGTCGTCTCCTGCGGGATGCTGCGGTCCTGCCGCGGCGGCTCGTGGTAAAACAGGCCGGGCAGCAGCTGGCGCAGCTCGGACATTTCAAAGTCCACGCGCCGCAGGCAGTCGAGGATGCGGCCGTCCGGCCCCGTGAGGATCAGGTTGGAATTGCGCCCGACCAGCTCGAGGATCAGGTGCTTGCGGCAGGGCACACCCAGCTCGTCCGTGCAGTCGAACGTCAGGTCGAGCATGCGCTCGGCCGCGGGCTGGCGGATATCGGCAAGCCTGCCGCCCGCCAGATGCTTGCGCAGCAGCATACAGAACATCGGCGGCTGCGCGGGGTTTTCCAGCTGCGCCTGCGTCAGGTGGACGCGCGGCCGGCTGCCGTTGGCGGACAGCAGCAGCCTTCCGCCGCCGTCGCGCCCGCGCAGCTGGAGCACGACGGTGTCGCGCGCGGGCTGCTGGACCTTGTCCACGCGGGCCCCGACGAGGGCGGGGCGCAGCTCTGCGGCGACGGCCGTGAGAAACATGGCGTCAAATGGCATGGTCTTCCTCCATCATGGCGGCAAACAGCGCCTCGATGCGCGCGGTCTGCCCGGAGAGATACAGCGCGCCGAACAGGGCCTCCAGCCCCGTTGCGCGGGCATATTCGCCCGGCGTGGCGTGCTTCGGGATGCCGTGAGGATGGGCGTTGCGGCCGCGGCGATAGACGGCGGCCTCCTCCGGCGTGAGCAGGGGCTGGATGCGCAGGGCAAAGCGCGCCTGCGCCGGGGCCTGCACGAGCGCGATCGTCGCCTGATGCAGGCGGCCGTTCGTCGTGCCGCCCTCGACGCACAGCTTTGTGCGCACGAGCAGCTCAAACACGGCGTCGCCGATGTGCGCCAGCGCCAGAGACGACATGGCCAGCAGCTCCTGTTGGGTCATTTGCGGGTGAAAATAGTCCTGCATGGCGCAGTCGCCTCCGAGATGATCGAATTTTGGATGATTTTGAGTGATATTGCCGGGCTGTCAGTCGTGCGTTGTAGGGGAGGGGCATGCCCCTCCCGGCACTGTACTGGCGGTTTGAACCGGCTGGCGATAAAACGGTGAAAGCCAAAGGTTTGTCATTGCGAGGCCCCAACGGGGCCGTGGCAATCTCGGGAAGGCAGTCACGATTTTGCCGGAAGTACCCAGTTATCCGGCCGGGTACTGCGAAATTGCACCCCAAGGGCACTTCCTTGCGCTTCGCGCTCAGGGCGCCGCGTCGGCCGTTGGCCTTCTCGCAATGACAAATCTGGGAGCGTGGCGCTGACAATGGTGCCCTGCACCGAATGGGCCGTCCTTATGCAGCTTCGCGGACGGGCGAGGCATGCCTCGCCCCTACATTTGGCCTTTAATGCTTCCGCCATGTTGCGGGGCTGAGGAGCAGCAGCACGGGGAACAGCTCCAGCCGCCCGAGAAGCATGTCGAGCGTCAGCACGACCTTCGACAGGGCGGAGAAGCTCGCATAGCTGCCGAACGGGCCGACCTCGAGGCTCAGGCCCGGGCCGATGTTGTTCAGCGTGGCGAACACGGATGTCACGCTCGTCTCGGCCCCGAAGTTATCGAGCGAGACCAGCAGGATGGACACGACGGCAATGGCGGCATAGCAGATAAAGAACGCCATTGTGCCGCGGATGACCTCGCTGCTCACGCGTTTGCCGTCCATCGTCATGACCTCCACGGAGTGGGGGTGCAGCAGGTGGCGCGTCTCGGCGCGGGCCGTCTTGGCCAGAATGAGCACGCGGCTGACCTTCATGCCGCCGCCCGTCGACCCGGCGCACGCGCCGATGGCCATCAGGATGAGCAGCACGGTTTTGGAAAATTCCGGCCATTTCGCAAAATCCGCCGTGCCGAAGCCCGTCGTCGTGATGACGGAGCCGACGGAGAAGGCCACATGGTGGATCGTCTGGAACACGGTGGGGAAGAACCCGCCCGTGAGCAGCAGGTTGGCAGTGATGAGGACGATGGCCCCGAAAATGATGATAAAGTACCAGCGCACTTCGCTGTTGTGCCACGCGAGCCTGAAGCGGCGGCGCAGCAGGAAGAAATACACCGAGAAATTCACGCCGAACAGGACCATGAACACCGTCGTCACGGCCTGCAGGTAGGCCGAGTAGTCCGCAAGGCCGCTGTTGCGCACGGAAAAGCCGCCCGTACCGGCCGTGCCGAAGGCAAGGCACAGACTGTCGAACCACGTTATCTCGCCCCAGCCGAACAGCACGCCCAGCCGGTAGAACAGGATCTGCAGCAGCGTCATGGCGCAGTAGATGGCATAGAGAATCGCGGCGGACGTGCGCATCTTCGGCACCATCTTGCTGACGGACGGGCCGGGGGACTCGGCGCGCAGCAGATAGATGCTCTCGCCGGACAGCGGCACGATGGCCAGCATGAATACGAGCACGCCCATGCCGCCGAGCCAGTGGGTGAAGCTGCGCCAGAACAGCAGGCACTTCGGCAGGTCCTCCACGGCGCGGAGGATGCTTGCGCCGGTCGTCGTAAAGCCGGACATCGTCTCGAACACGGCGTCAAGATACGACGGGATCGCCCCGGAGGCCGTGAACGGGACCGCGCCGATGAGCGAGATGAGGATCCAGCTCAGCGCGACCATCACGAAGCCGTCACGCGCGTGCAGCTCACGGCGGCGCTTCGGCCGCAGCAGGATAAAAAGCCCGCCGAGCAGGCCGCTGCCTGCGGCCGTGGCAAGCAGGACCCACAGCTCCGGCTCGCCGTAGATCACGGCGACGATGCACGGCAGCAGCAGGAAGGCCCCGATGACCAGCAGCACGTCGCCCAGCAGGGAGAGGATCATGCGGTAATTCATGCTTTCACTCTCCGCTTGTCCAGAATGTCGTCCAGATCGTCCAGGCCCGTCGCTGCCGTCACGACGACGACGGTGTCGCCCGGCTCGATGGTGTCGCGGCCGCCGGGGGTGATGATCCGGCCCTCGCGGTTGATGGCTCCGATAAGCAGGTTCGGCCGCGTGGGCAGCTCCATGAGCGGCCTGCCGCAGACGGCGGATTTCTCCGTGGCGCGGAACTCCAGTGCCTCGGCCTTGTTGCCGACGATCTTATAGAGCGTCTCGACGTTCGAGCCGAGCGAGTTCTGCATGGCGCGGACGTAGCGGACGATGTGGTCGGCCGCAATATAGCGGGGATGGAACACGCTTCCGAGGTCCATGCCCTTGATGATGTGGGAGAATGTCGTGCGGTTGATTTTCGTGACGATCTTCGCGCTCGAGACGCTGCGGGCATAGAGGCTCATCAGCACGTTTTCCTCATCGATGCCCGTCAGCGAGGCCACGGCGTCCATCTTTGCAATGCCCTCCTCGGCGAGCAGCTGCTCGCTTGTGCCGTCTCCGTGGATGATCGTGGCCTCGGGCAGACGCTCTGCCAGCGAGTCGCACACGGCGGCGCTGGACTCGATGATCTTCACGCTCGCGCCGAAGTCCAGCATCTGCCGCGCGAGGTAGTAGGAGATGCGCCCGCCGCCGAGCAGCATCACGCGCTTGACGGGGTTCGTCTGCACGCCGATCTTGTGGAAGAACTTTGCGGCGAGCTTCGGGCTTGCCACCACGCTGATGCGGTCGCCCGCCAGCAGGGTGAAGCTGCCGTCGGGGATGTACACCTCGTGCTGCCCGCGCTCCACAACGCACACAAGCGCGCCGGACTGCAGGCGGCCGAGGTCCGAGAGCTTCATGCCGTCGAGTATGGAGCCGGGGTCGATGCGCATCTTGTGCAGCTCCACGCGGCCCTTTGAGAACGTGTCGATCTTGATGGAGGCCGGGGCGCGCAGGATGCGCGCGATCTCCGTGGCGCTGGCCAGCTCCGGGTTGAGCGCCATGCTCAGCCCGAGGTCGTCCTGAATGAGGTGCAGCCCGCTCGTATATTCCGGGTTGCGCACGCGGGCGATCGTGTTGCCCACGCCGAGGCGCTTGGCAATGAGGCACGAGAGCAGGTTCTGTTCGTCCGTGGACATCACGGCGATGACAAGATCGGCAGAGGGCACGCCGGCCTCTATCTGCGTGTCCATGCTGATGCCGTTGCCCTCGACGGTCATGACGTCGAGCGTGTTGCCGATGGCGTCGAGCGCAGCCGTGCGCGTGTCGACGACGGTGATCTCGTGACCCTCGCGGAGCAGCTGCTCCGTCAGCGTCGCACCGATCTTGCCGGCTCCGATGATAACAATGTTCATTCCCGAAAAGACTCCTGTATGGTGAATTTCAAAATGATCCGATTATGGTATGGCCGGGACCGCAATGGCGTGTTGTAGGGGAGGGGCATGCCCCTCCCGGCGCAATGCCGCCGACCAATGCAGGCCGCCGTAAAACGGTGAAAGCCAAAGGTTTGTCATTGCGAGGCCCCGAAGGGGCCGTGGCAATCTCGGGAAGGCGCTACCAGTTCGTACAGGGCGTCGATAATAACGCACAAACCGATTGCGTCTGTAGCGGCGCTCATTGAGCGCCCAGCAGGGGATAATTCAACCGCAAAAGTGCTCTGGTGCACCGCTGCACCACCCTGATGTGTCATTGCGAGGCCCCAAAGGGGCCGTGGCAATCTCACAGCACCATGTTGGATTACAGGGCACCCCCGGCGAAAACGTAACTGCCTTCCCGAGATTGCACCCCAAGGGCACTTCCTCGCGCTTCGCGCTCAGGGCGCCACGTCGGCCTGCGGCCTCCTCGCAATGACAAATCTGGGAGCCTCACGCCATTTCATTTGTGCCACAGCCATTGCCGGTCTGCAAGGCGCTCATCGCTGCCTAAATTCCGCAAATTTTATCATAGCACGCCGCAGGACGGAATGCAAGCCTGAAATAGGGCAGGAGTTCTCCCTTACATGCTGCAATATCCGTCAGCGCAGGTAGCCGCTGTCGCGCAGCGACACAAAGTCGTCATCCGCGATCACCAGATGGTCCAGCAGCAGAATGTCCACGACGTCGAGTGCCTGCTGCAGGCGGCGCGTCAGCTCCACATCCTCGTGCGACGGCAGGGCAATGCCCGCCGGGTGGTTGTGCGCCAGCACCACGCCGCTGGCATTCGCGCTCAGCGCGGCGCGCATGAGCTTGCGCATCGGCACGTTGGCCGAGTTCACGCTGCCCTCGCTCAGGCAGGTGCAGGTCAGAAGCCGCCCGGCGGCGTCCAGCGCCAGCAGGTAGACGAGCTCCTCCCGCGCGCCGTAGAAAAACGGCAGCAGGAAATTGCCGAAATCCGTCGTGCCCGTCAGGCGCGCGCCGGAAAACGGCCGGGAGAGGTAGTAGCGCCGGTGCAGCTCCGTCACGAGCCGCAGCAGCAGCGCCCGCGATGCATCCATCCCCTCCACGCTGACCAGCTCCTCCGGCGAGGCGGAGAGGGCCGCGCCGAGCGAGCCGAATTGGCCGATGAGCCGCGCGGCGAGCGTCCGGGGCTCCTCTGCGCCCGTGCCCGCGTGCAGCAGCAGGGTCAGCAGCTCCTCGTCCGTGAGGGCGTCCGGCGCGCGCTGCAAAAAGCGCCGCAGCAGATTGGCCGTGGATCCGTCCATGGGATCGCCTCCTTTGCGTTGATGGAATATGGAATATTGTAGGGGAGGGGACAGCCCCTCTTGGCGCTGCATTGACGATAGGAACAGGCTTCCGGTAAAAACGTACCAACCGATTGCGTCTGTAGCGGCGCTCATTGAGCGCCCAGCAGGGGATAATTCAACCGCAAAAGTGCTCTGGTGCACCGCTGCACCACCCTGATGTGTCATTGCGAGGCCCCAAAGGGGCCGTGGCAATCTCGGGAAGGCAGTTGCGATTTCGCCGGAAGTGCCATGTTATCCAGCCGGGTCCTGCGAGATTCCCACGTCGCTTCGCTCCTCGGAATGACACGTCAGGGTGGTGCGGCAGTGGGAACAGTGCATTGCATCGAATTCGCAATCCTTTTGCCGCTTCGCGGACGGGAGCGGCATGCCGCTCCCCTACAGGTGCAATCGGTGCGTATCGCCTTACAGCATCTTCTTCAGATACTGGCCCGTGAACGACGCCGGGCAGGCGGCAATGTCCTCCGGGGTGCCGGTGGCGACGATCGTGCCGCCTCCGTCTCCGCCCTCGGGGCCGAGGTCGATGATATGGTCGGCGCATTTGATGACGTCGAGGTTGTGCTCGATAACGAGCACGGTGTTTCCGGCGTCCACGAGCTTCTGCAGCACGTCGAGCAGCTTCTGCACGTCGTACATGTGCAGGCCCGTCGTCGGCTCGTCGAGGATATACATCGTGCGGCCCGTGGCGCGGCGCGCCAGCTCCGTTGCGAGCTTCACGCGCTGGGCCTCGCCGCCCGAGAGCGTCGTGGAGCTCTGGCCGAGCTTCACATAGCCGAGGCCGACCTCCACGAGCGTTGCGACCTTGTCGCGGATGCGCGGCAGATTTTCAAAAAAGCCCAGCGCCTCGTCGGCCGTCATTTCCAGCACGTCCGCAATGGACTTGCCGCGGTAGCGCACCTCGAGCGTCTCACGGTTGTAGCGCGCGCCGTGGCACACGTCGCACGGGACGTAGACGTCCGGCAGGAAGTGCATTTCGATCTTCACAAGGCCGTCGCCGCTGCAGGCCTCGCAGCGGCCGCCCTTGACGTTGAAGGAGAAGCGGCCGGGGCCGTAGCCGCGGGCCTTTGCGTCCGCCGTGGCGGCGAACAGGTCGCGGATGTCGGCAAACAGGCCCGTATAGGTCGCGGGGTTCGAGCGCGGCGTGCGGCCGATGGGGCTCTGGTCGATGACGATTGCCTTGTCGAGGTTCTCGATGCCCTCGAAGCGGTCGTGCCTGCCGGGGCGGACGCGCGCACGGTTCAGCGCGGACGAGAGCTTTTTGCTGATGATCTCGTTGACGAGTGACGACTTGCCCGAGCCGGACACGCCCGTCACGCACGTCAGCGTGCCCAGCGGGATGCTGACGTCCACATTGCGCAGGTTGTTCTCGCGGCAGCCGAACACGCGCAGGAAATTCCCGTTCCCCGCGCGCCGCTGCGCCGGGACGGCGATGCGCCGCTTACCGGAGAGATATTGGCCCGTGATGCTGTCGGGCGCGTTCATGATGTCCTGCAGCGTGCCCTGCGCCATGATCTGCCCGCCGTGCACGCCCGCGCCGGGGCCGACGTCCACGATATAGTCTGCCGCGCGGATCGTGTCCTCATCGTGCTCGACGACGATGAGCGTGTTGCCGAGGTCGCGTAGGCGGCGCAGCGTGTCGAGCAGCTTGTCGTTGTCGCGCTGGTGCAGGCCGATGCTCGGCTCGTCGAGGATATAGAGCACGCCCATCAGCGACGAGCCGATCTGCGTGGCAAGGCGGATGCGCTGAGCCTCGCCGCCGGAGAGCGTCGCGGCCGCGCGGGACAGCGTCAGGTACCGCAGGCCCACGCTCTGCAGGAAGCCGAGGCGGGCGCGGATCTCGCGCAGGATCTGCTCGGCGATGACGGCCTGCGCGCCCTCAAGCCGCAGATCGTTCACGAACGCCAGCTCGCGGTCGACTGGCATGTCGCAGAATTCCGTGATGGACAGGCCGCCGACGGTCACGGCGCGGGAGATGTCGGACAGGCGGCTGCCATGGCAGTGCGGGCAGGGGGAGGCGGACATCGTCTCCTCCAGCTCCTTGCGCATGGCCTCGGACTGCGTCTCGCGCACGCGGCGCTCGATGTTCGGGATGATGCCCTCAAACGCCTGCTCCAGCGTTCCGCGGCTGCTGCCGCGGTCGTAGTGCAGCGTGAGCTTTTCGCCGTGCGTGCCGTAGAGGATGACGTCCATGGCCTCCTTCGAGAGGCTGGAGATCGGCGCGTGCAGGTCGAAGTGATATTTCTGCGACAGGGCGTCGAAGTACATCCGCGCGATGGAGTCGCTGCGGATATTGCCCCAGCCGCTGGCCTGGATGCCGCCGTCGTAGATGGAGAGGGACGGGTCCGGGATGATGATGGCGGGGTCGACCTTCAGAAGGAAGCCGAGGCCGCTGCACTCCGGGCATGCACCCATGGGATTGTTGAACGAGAACATGCGCGGCGAAAGCTCCGGCATGGAGATGCCGCACTCGTCGCAGGCGTAGTTGCGGGAGAACAGCGTCTCCTCCCCGGTGTCCGGCTGCTGGATGACGACGAGCCCGCCGCCGTGCTCCAGAGCGGTCTCGACGGAATCCGTCAGGCGGCGCGTCAGGTCGCCGCGCAGCACGAGGCGGTCGACCACCAGCTCGATGGTGTGTTTTTTGTTCTTCTCGAGTGTGATCTCCTCGCTCAGGTCATAGAGGATGCCGTCCACGCGCACGCGGGAGAAGCCGCTCTTCCGCGCGTCTGCCAGCAGCTTGACGTGCTCGCCCTTCTTGCCGCGCACGACCGGGGCCAGCACCTGAAAGCGTGTGCCCTCCGGCAGGGCCAGCACCTTGTCGACGATCTGGTCGACGGTCTGGCGGCGGATCTCGCGGCCGCAGCGCGGGCAGTGCGGCGTTCCGGCGCGCGCCCACAGCAGGCGCAGGTAGTCGTAAATTTCCGTCACCGTGCCCACGGTCGAGCGTGGGTTGCGGGACGTCGTCTTCTGGTCGATGGAAATGGCGGGGGACAGGCCTTCGATCACGTCCACGTCGGGCTTGTCCATCTGGCCCAGGAACTGCCGCGCATAGGCCGAAAGCGAGTCGACATAGCGCCGCCGCCCCTCGGCATAGATCGTGTCGAACGCGAGCGACGATTTGCCGGAGCCGGAAAGCCCCGTGAATACGCACAGCGCGTCGCGCGGGATCTCCACATCCACATTTTTCAGGTTGTTTTCGCGCGCACCGCGCACGAGGATGGAATTTCGCATAGCTGCCTCCTGCCGATGATTTCTCTGAAGTCTTATTATACCACGCTGTCCGGATCGCAGCAACGAAAATTTATAAACAAATGTACGATTTTTCGCCGACCGCCCCATAGGGCACTGCCGAATCGTGCCGGCTGCCGTTAAAATGGTATGCACCAATTGCGTCTGTAGCGGCGCTCAGTGAGCGCCTTGCAGACTGACAATGACTGCGGCACACATTGCAGCGCAAGGCTCCCAAGTTTGTCATTGCGAGGCCCCAACGGGGCCGTGGCAATCTCGCAGAACCCGGCCGAATCGCGAGAAAGCGATCGGCGAAAACGCAACTGCCTCTCCGAGATTGCACCCCAAGGGCACTTCCTCGCGCTTCGCGCTCAGGGCGCCACGTCAGGGAAGCGCGAGTTGCATCAGCGCTCTCCCCTACAACATCCTGTCGAAAAAATCAAAAATCGCCATCAATCCGGATTTTTCCGTTCCAATTTCTCCTTTTCGGTTGCTTTCGCAGAAAAAATCCGTTATGATGGAAGGTAGAATCTGCAATTGCATTTTTCACGGCCGTTTCTGCCGCTGCCCGGCGTTTTTCCGGTGCATAACGCAGCCGCGTCCGGTTAAAACAAACGAGGGACACGGGCTTTCGCCCGGCAGACTGTCAAAAAAACTGCCAAGCCAAAAGCTTCGGAGGGAAGAAAAGTGTGAAAGGAAACCGTCAGGGTGTCCTTTCGCGTCCAATCACCCGCCGCAGCGGCAGAATTGCAAAATAAGATACAACAAAATTCTATTTTGCAATTCTGAAAGCAGCTTGGCGAAAAGCAAGAAGGGATTTTTTGACAAGCTGACGGGCTTTCGCCCGGCCCCTACCGGCCTCTGCCTGCATGCCGGAGAGGAGGGCTTTTCTTGGAAGAAGATGATCTGTTATGGGTCCTGGGGGCCTTCCCCCAACCCGTTTTTCTGACGGACGGCGAGACTGTCCAATGGCGCAACGCCGCGGCATCCGCCGTGCTCGATCCGGGCGCGTCCCTGCAGCCCATGCTGCAGGGCACGGCGTTCGGCCTGTGGTCGCGCAGGGGCACGCTGCGCCTGAGCCTGCCGTTCGGCGGGGCGCTGTGTGATTTTTCCGTCCGCGCGATGCAGCGGGGCCTGCTGTTTCTGGCCGATGCCCCGCATGAGCCGTCCGCGGCGGCCGGGGCGGCGCTCAAGGCCTCAGCCATTCTCCGCCGTCCGCTGCAGAATGTCATGACGGCGGCGCGCGAGCTGTTCGACCGCGTGGAGGACCTCGAGGAACCGGCGGCCACGGCCGTCTCCTCCGAGCTGAACCGCGGGCTGTATCAGCTCCTGCGCCTGTGCGGCCAGCTCACCACGGGCGGCGAGCTGCTGGCCGGCACCTGCAAGCCGGAGCGGCACCGCGTGGACCTGACGGCCCTGCTGGACGGCATCGCGGACGATGTCGCCCCGCTGCTCGAGCGCGCCGGGCGGCGCTTTGTCTACCGCGGCCTGCCGGCCGCCGTCACCGCCGATGCGGATGCCCAGCTTGTGGAGCGCGCGGTGTATAACCTGCTGTCCAACGCGCTGGCCTTTACCCCGACGGGCGGCGAGATCTGCCTGAGCCTTGAGCGGCGCGAGCAGTCGCTGCTCATCCGCGTGACGGATACGGGCGAGGGCTTCCCGGAGAGCGTGCTCGGCACGCTGTTCGACCGCTACAGCCTCATCCCCGTTGGCGACCCGCGCTGGGGCACCGGCTATGGCCTGCCCATGGTCCGCGAGATCGCCCGCCTGCACGGCGGCACGCTCATGGCGGCCAATGTCCCGACCGGCGGCGCGGACGTGATGTTCACGCTCTCGCTCGTGCGCCGGCCCGCAGCCGTCCGCACCGCGCAGCAGCGCTTCGATTACCTCAGCGGCTACCGCCACGCCCTCGTCGAGCTGTCCGACAGCCTCTCCGCGTCGCTGTACGACCCCGCAACGGTGTCCTGATCAGCAGACTGCCGATGGCGCATTGCAGGGGAGCGGCACGCCGCTCCCGGCGCAGAGCTGCCGATTCCATAATGGCAGAGGCAAAAAGTCAGCCTGCATGGCGGTCCGTGACCGCCATGCAGGCTCAGCTTGTCAAAAAAGTCCCTTCGGGATTTTTCGCCAAGCTGCTTTCAGAATTGCAAAATGAAATTTTGTAGTATTATTTTGCAATTCTGCCGCTGCGGCGGGTTATTGAACGCGAAAGGAAACCCTGACGGTTTCCTTTCACACTTTTCTTCCCTCCGAAACCTCCGGCTGGGCAGGTTTTTCGACAGCCTGAGTCAGCCTGCATGGTGGTCCGTGACCGCCATACAGGCTCAGCTTGTCAAAAAAGTCCCTTTGGGCTTTTTCGTCAAGCTGCTTTCAGAATTGCAAAATGAAATTTTGTAGTATTATTTTGCAATTCTGCCGCTGCGGCGGGTGATTGAACGCGAAAGGAAACCCTGACGGTTTCCTTTCACACTATCCTTCCCTCCGAGACTTTCGGCCAGGCAGGTTTTTTGACAGCCTGAGTCAGCCTGCATGGCGGTCCGTGACCGTCATGCAGGCTGACAATTTTTGCGGCATTTTTGCGGCATTGATTTTATGGCACAAGGCTTCCGGATTTGTCATTGCGAGGGCGTTTGCCATTTTAACGAAGCCCTGTGCGAATCGTGAGTTTTGCGCCGGGCCCGGCTGTCCCCTCTCCTACAGGGCGCGCGCACTCCTGTCACGTCGAATACAAAAATCGGACCGGCTCATTTGGGTGAGCCGGTCCGGTTTTTAAGATCACGGCGCTTCTTCATCGCCGCCGGTGGACTCGGTCGGGGCGTCCGTGGGCGGTTCCGTCGGCTCCGGCTCCGTGGGCTTTTCCGTCGGGCTCTCCGTCGGGCTTTCCGTCGGCTCCGTCGGCTTCTCCGTGGGGGGCTCCGTCTCCTCGACGAGCTTGGCGACCAGACGGTTGCGCCAGTCGTAGCTCGAGTGGTTGACCTTCTCCGTGGACAGCAGCTTGCCGTTCTTGTCGTACTTCATGCGGTAGGTATCGACCTCATAGCCGTCGTAGCCGACCTGGATGCGCTCGCCGTCTTTATAGTTCTTGTACTTGTCGTAGTTCTTCATGCCCTTGGAGATCTCGACCTCCTCGGTCTTGCTCTTGTGGGTCATCGCGGCCTTGTAGTCCAGCTCCACGGTGTAATCCTTCGTCTCCGTGCCCATGAAGCGCACGCGGACATAGCCGCCGGAGGCCTCCGCCAGAATGCGGATGGGGTAGGTCGTGTTGTTGCGGAATTTATAGTCGAGGCTGCCCCAGTAGATCGTGGCGTCCATGCCCCAGGGAATATAGTCCGGCACATACTGGTGCTCCTGCCGCGCGATGACCTCGAGGTCGGATTTCAGCGTGCAGTAGTACAGCACGGACGCGACCTGGCAGACGCCGCCGCCGAGCTGCTGGACGGTCTCGCCGCCGACATACACGCCGCCCTCCTTGTAGCCCTTGGCCGCCGTGCGCTCGCCGACGACACCGTTGAACGAGAACGTCTCGCCGGGCTTGAGCACATAGCCGTTGATGGCCAGGCAGGCCAGACGCAGGTTCTCGCTTCGGCCGATGAGACCGGCGTTGTACGGGCTGTCGTAGCTGGCAAGCTCATCGTGGAACAGCTTCTCCTGCAGGGATTCCTTCGTGTACTGCGGCTCGATGACGTCGAGCGTCAGCGTGACCTCGCCGCCGGGGCCTGCCTTCTCCAGCTCGTCCATGGCCTTTTTGATGTCGAAGCCGTAGCCGTCCGAGCCGTCGGTCACTTCATAGGTGTCCTCGTTGCACACGGCGTTCACCGGCGCAACATAATACTTGTGGTACAGGGCGTCGAGGTCAAAGGCCTCCGGCAGGTCCTCCTCCACCACATACTGCATCTCGAAATTCGCGTCGGCATAGGCGGTGAGCACGGCCTTATACAGCTCGTCCGTGTTGATCTCGCGGCCCGCGCTGCCGAGCTTGACCGTCAGGGTCTTGAGCTCGCGCTCCTCGCCCTCGTCGTCCGTCACGGTCGTCGTGCCCTCGGTGACGGAGGGCTCCGTCTTTTCGCTCACGGCGTCCTTGGCATATTCGTCCAGCATCGTGCGGACGTAGCTTTCATCGAGCGTGAGGAAATCGGCGACGTTCAGATCGGTGCGCTCCGTCAGCGCGTTCTTCTTCACGCGGGAGAACAGGCCGCCGCCGCGGCCGTAGGCATAGGCAGCCTCCACGGCCTTGTCGAGGTCGAGGCGGACCGCCGTGTCCGACGGCGTCAGGCACAGCTTTGTCAGCAGCGTCATCGGCTTGCCGTCCTCGTCGCGCGGGGTGTTCGGGTCTTCGGTCGGCGCCTCCGTCGGGGCCTCGGTCGGCGCTTCCGTCACCGGCTCCGTCTCCGAAGGCTCGGTCTCGGTCGGCTCCGTCGCCTCGGTCTGCGCGGAGGCATCGAGCGGCTTGCCGAAAATGTCGACGAGCGGGATCTGCGCCGGGTCATATGTCGAGGTGAATGTATCGTAGGCGCGCGTGTAGAGCGCGACGTTCATATTTTCCTTCCCGTAGACGCTCACGCCCTTTTCGAGCGCGGCGCGCGCCTCCTCCTTCGTCATGCCGCTGAGATCGACGCCTGCGACATAGAGGTTGTTGACGATCCTGCCGTCGTCGCGCAGGAACATATAGCCCACGCCGCAGCCGACGAGCACGACGGCCACGGCCAGCAGCGCGACGATCAGGCCGAGGCGGGACTGCTTTTTCTGCTTTTTCTTTTTCGGCGCACGCTGCGGCTCGGCATAGGACTGAGCCTGCGTCGGGCGTTTGCCTTTTTCAAATTTACCCATTTGAATCTCCTTCTCCGGTGGTTCTACGGCAGAATGCCGCCTATTCTCCAGACGGCATTCGCCGCCGTTTGTTCCTATCCTATTATACCGGGAAGTCGCCAAAATGCAACAACGTTTTGCCAACAAAAGCGTTACAATTGTGAACTTTATGTAAACCGCCTGAGCAGGATCATGGCGGCTGCCCCCCGAAGTGCCGCTGCGAGGCCGCGGAAAGTGGTATCATAAACGGACACTGACTTTCGGCTAAGCAGGGCCTTGAGAGTCTAAACAGCCCCACAGAAACACTTCTGTGGGGCTGCTTTTGCACGTTGTTTTTTTGTCAAGCCCTGGGGCTTGCGCCGTGCTCACCGCGGGGCAATACGCCCCCGGTAAGCACGCCGTTTCGGATAGAAATCAGTGAATGCTCTGGCAGTATCTGGCGACCACTGCCGCAAGCTGAGCACGGGTGGCCGTAGCCATGGGCTCCAGCTTGCCCGTTTCTGTGCCGAGAATGATGCCGTTGGCAACAGCCCACTGCATGGATTCCACAGCATAGGAGGAGACACGATCTTTGTCAGAGAAGCTGCTTAGGTCTTCGGACACCTTTTCATAGGCGCCGGTCACCTTGGCATACCGAGCGAGGAAGGAAACCAACTGCTCGCGCGTCACGCAGTCGTCAGGCGCAAAGGTATCCGCGCTGACACCGGTGGTGATGCCGTTCTGGTAAGCCCAACGCAGGGCGCTGCCGTACCAGCTCTCCAGATTCACGTCGGTGAAGGGCAGGGCCTTGGAATCATCCACAGCAGGTTCTCCCGCAATGCGATAGAGCAGCGTCACCACCTGGGCACGGGTCGCGGTCTCATCGGGGCGGAAGGTGCCGTCGCCGTAGCCCTGCATAATGCCCTTAGACAACACATAGTCCACGGACTCATGATACCAAGCCGTTGTGCTGAGATCCTGGAATTCCTTCGACGGGCACGGATCATCCCGGTTGCTGCTTGCCGTCAGATGCTCCACCTCATCAATCCGCTGTTCATTTCGCTCTGTCTTTTGGACCGTGAACCGGGGATCGGCGTCCTTGCCGGCATTCGTCTTGGTGAACGTCAGCTCTGCGACTTGTTCTCCGGCAGGCATGCTGTCCACGGAAACATAACCAAGCGTTACCTTTCCGGCTTCAGCCTTGTAGGAGAAATACTGCGCGTTTCCAATGACATTCTTCAGCTCCCAGCCAGCAGCATCGTAGCTGACGCTCATAAGCCCGTTCGTGGTGGGGGCCGTTCCTCCCGGCACCAGCTTCAGGGTGACCGTGTTCTGATCCTCCGAGGTGATGATCTCCGAGGATGCAGGCTGTTCGCTTGCGATGTCAGCCGCCGGTTTCGCCGATGCGGTTTTTTCTGCTGCTGTATTGAGCGCACCATAAGACGCGGCCGTTTCTTCAACCGCAGCAGATTTGAGCATGTCTGTCAAATCCTGAGACTGTACCGTGTGGGAGCCAAGCGGCAGATTGCTTACGATCTGCTCCAGCTCCGTCTGGTTGGCCTCATGATTGTCGATCTTCAGGATCGTTGCCGGATATACATTCTCGCCGAAGCTGGCCAGCTTTTCGCCGGTCCAGAAGTTCTTGGCGGAATCGTATGTCAGACGGTAGAGCTCATTGGCCTTGCCGGTAAAGTAGGACAAATACAATGCCAGCTGTCCATTGACCGTCGTGGGAACCATAGAGCACAGCGGCGTGCCGTTATTGTCGCCCATGAAGTACATTTTAAATGCACTGGTCAGGTTAGACTTTGCAACCTCATATTTGCCTGTCGTGCTGCTGTAGTCGATCCCGTCATAAATCTGGAAGGTCCACACGTTGCCGCGGTTATCCAGCAGCAGCAGCACCTCCGCATCCGTTTCCGCAGTGCCGTCCTGATCCAGATCGAGCTTTGTCTTGCCGAGCGAGGTCATCGCCGTAAACTTATCGGCTCCGTTTCCGTAAAGGAAGAAATCCATGAACAGCATGAAGCCGTCCGTGCGAATGCTGCCCAGTTCCGCAGGCTTGTTGAGCATAAAGTTATAGATACTGTAGCAGGCCGGAATGTCGCCCTTGGTAAACAGCTTGCTGTATTCCAGATCAAACAGCGGCACATTAAAGTTACCGCCCGCAACGGCATCATAGTCCGCCAGAACCTTGCCGCTCTCCATGTCGACCTGATGGAGCTTCCGTTCATTTCCGTCAACCACAATGACATTGTTGCGATCCGTGTCATATGCGGTAGAGGTAATGCCCTCGACCTCCATCACAGCCCCCGGCGTCCATGTAGTATCATTTTCCATATCCCACGTATAGAACTGGGAGGTGGAGGAGCCATCCATCAGCGCGCCGGTCAGCGTAACCTTCAAAACCTCAACGGTTACCGTGCAGGTTGCGCTCTTGGTAGGATCCTTTACAGAGGTTGCCGTGATCGTGGCAGTGCCATCGCCAATGCCGGTAACCGTACCGTCTTCGTCCACGGTAGCCACATTCGTATTGTCGCTGGTCCAGGTCACCGTATCGGGATGGATGCCGAAAGGCGTAACTTCCGCCTCCAGCGTCGCCGTGCCGCCCTTGAAAAGCTTCAGCGTGCTGCGATTCAAGGAAACCCCAACAGGATCATTCAGCTCAGACTTGTTCAGATTGATCTTGTAGGTTCTGCAGTTGTTTGCGTAGTCATATACCTGCAGCAGCAGATGCGCTGCATTTGCTGTTCCGTTTGCATCCAACGACATGGTAACAGCCTCGCCGCGGCTTGCTCCCTTCGGAGAACCGCCCGTCCTCGCAAGGATTTTCCCGGTCGAGTAATCGTACAGCACCGCTGCTGCAACATATCTGTTGTCGGAGGCCGTAACGGTCATGACCCGTCCGTCGTTGATCAGGTCCTCGGAAAGCGTAATGTCGGTCAGCGTAGGAGCAGTCTTGTCAACAAACATCGTATAGGTCTGACTTGCTCCCTCACCAAGCGCATCCCAATCCGTCGAAAGCGTCGAGCCGCTGTAATCCACATAATACTCCGGCGCCATGGTAAGCTTCACAGTCAGCTTTTCGCCTTCCGCGGCATCCGGCGCACAATCCACGGACAAGCCGCTCTGCACCTGCATCCACGTCTTCTGGTTCGAGAAATAGTAGGCGCCAATGATCGGAGCCTGAGTCTCCTTGTTGAGATATACCGTACCGTCCTCGCCGGTCACAGTGATCCGGCCATTGGCCGCATTTCGGATCAGGCAGAAATAAATATCAGAGATCTTTGCGGTATCCGGGTTGATGGAGTAACGATCTGCATCGTAGAATCCGTCGTCTACATACAGATTTCCGCCAAGGGAATAGGAGTCATCCACGCCTTTGTATTTTATGGTCAGCGACTGGAGCTGCGCTGCCTGCTGAATTGCAGCGAGCATGTAGGGAGGACGGGTCTCCATGCCGTAGTGATACTGAATAAAGCTGCCGACATCAAACATGGAGGCATCGGTCCAATTTCCGTAGTAGCCCAGCACCGGGATAGAATGGCTGGTCCCTTCGACACCCTCTTTGCTGCTTACCTCGTTGGCAAATACATAACCCTCGACATAAGCGCCTGCACCGCCGTTCTTTTCGTCGTAGCTGTCCAGGCCAAGGACCTTTGCACGAATCGTGACGTGAATCTTTCCGTTTGCAGGCACCGTCACGGCAGCGCTGCTCAGGCGGGAGAAGAACAGGTAAGCATCATAGGTATCGATGTCTCCGTCCTTATCCAGATCCGCACGGCTCTTGCTGCTGATCTCGGTCCGCACGCCGGTCACATAGTCCAGCAGCGCCTGACCGTCATCCGCGGTTACCTTGCCGCTTCCGTCAAAGTCGCAGCCGTCCAGATCCGCAGGCATTTCCGGCTTCAGTGTTTTCCCATCCACTTCCCAGACAACGTCCGCGGCTAATGCGGCAGTCTTTTTGTCCGAGAAATTCATGACTTGCCCGTTCCCGTTATTGAGCTCGCCCTGAAGTGCCGCCTGCGTAAAGAAATCAGCGCTTAAGGTAAACGTGCTGTCCGTATTCTCCAGATTGTACAGCGTAAAGCCAAAGGAATACTCACCGGTGCGCTGGGGATCGTCTCCCAGCTCGGCTTTGATCTTTCCGTCTGCATACGAATCTGTTGCATCCTGATCCATCATCAAATAGCTTCCGCTATTGACTGCCGCGCCGATATTTGCAAGGCCTGCACCCTGCTGCAGAACAGAGTAGTAACCCTCCAGTGTCTTCCCCTGCTCATCAACACCCTGCTTCTCAACGATCGGCTGAGCAGTTGACATCAGCAGGCTTTGGGCCAGCGTACGCACAGCCAGTCCCGTCTTTTCGGCCAGATCGTTCTGCTTAATGTACTCAGCGACCAGCGCCGCCATTCCGGCTACCTGCGGAGAAGCCATAGAGGTACCGGACATATTCTGATACTCTCCGCCGTCCTTCAGGGAGTAGATCCGGCCGCCGGGCGCCGTGATCTCCGGCTTCATCGTCAGGGCGCCGGGAATGCCCCAGCTGGAGAAGCTGCTCATCGTATAGTAGTCTTCTCCCAGATCCCAAGACTCCCGCTCGGAGCTCACAAACATCTCGCCGCTATAATACAGAACACTGCCATCCTGGCTCGTCACCTTCGTGGAGCTTTCCCGCAGGAACGCGCCATCCGTCTGAGAAATAGAGACGCAGGGCTCTGTTTTTGTATAATCGGTCAGATCCATATAATTGGAGCCCGGCTGATTATTGACGATAATGGTCGCAATTGCGCCATTGGCAACCGCGGCTTCTGCCTTCTCGTAAAATGCGGTATCGCCTCGATTGCAAATTGCAATTTTTCCTGCCAGGACATCCTTGACTGCTGCGAACTCTTCCGCAGTACCGATCTTGTCCAGATAAATATACTCATGGCTTCCGCCGATGGTATAGATCGGTTTGTTCTGATAGCTTTTTTCCGTGTAGGTCATGTTATGACCTTTCACCTTCAGATAATTGTCTGTAACGCCCGCGTTATCGACGGAGGCTACACACAGCGAGTTAACATAGGAGCCGGGGCTGCCGTTTGTAGCCCAGTTCACACTGCCTGCATAGGGAAGGCCAAACGCAGTTTGGTCAAACCAACTGCCGGAATTACCTGCAGAAATTGTGACAACCATGCCGCTGCCGACGATTTCATCAAGAATATGACGGTATTTCTCTTCCGTATACTCGGAGTAGCCCGGGAAGCTTCCGCCCAAGGAGAGGTTCGCTGCGTCCGCGCCCAGCACCATGGCGTCTTCAATCGCGACCATGTAGTCCGAATCATAGGCGCCGCCGCCCTTGCCGAAGACCTTCATCGTCAGGATCTGCGCATCGGGCGCCACGCCCTGCGTCATGACAGAGTCCAACGCTGCGACATAGTTTCCGGCTTCGTCCTTCACAAAACGGTTTCCCGCCGCGATGCCGGTCACGTGCGAGCCGTGATCGCCCTGCGTATCATTATCATGCGTGATATCCGTGTCCGCATCCACATAGTTAAAGCCAAACGGGATTTTCTCGTTGACATAAAAATCTGCTGCGGTCAGTCCGGCCTTGCGAGTATATGCATTTAGCTGATTCAGCACCTCTTCGGTCAAGTCAGCCTCCGTCATGATCGTCGCATTACTCCCCTGCAAGGCATATTTCAGCGCATCCGGATCCAGAGAGGGATGATCCACATCGGCGCCCGTGTCGATAATTGCGATCCGGCTTCCTGCGCCGGTATAGCCTGCCGCCCACGCAGCGCTGGAGCCGATCATCTTATCGGAGGTAGCCATATTGGGATCCGCCGTCTCCTCCTGCTTCACCACGCAGGGCTCATACCGGTTCTCAAGAATGACCTCCTGCACACCGGCAACTTCCTTGATTTTCTCGATCTGCCCATATTGGACATTTGCAGAAATTATATTGGCTGCCAATGTCATATTCCAAACAACATCCAGCTTTGCACCATTCAGTGCCTGCTTGGAGATGGCGGCAGCCATGCTGTCCTGCTGCTTCTCCAGCTTCCGCCGATATTGCATGGCGCTGCGATCAGCAGCTGCAATCTCATCAGAGGTAAAGCCCTTTTCCAGGGTAGAGGCGTCCTTTAGAATAATGGAGACACGAACCATATCGGTGTCTTCGTGTTCTACCGTCTTTTCCACTACGCCGGTATTCGCCTGAATGGGGGACTCTACCTGAACAGAGCTGCTGTCTATTTCCTCCCAAGTCAGCCCGTTGCTGCCTGATTTCGAGACGCCTGTTTCCTCAATTGCCAGAGATGGCGCAGCCAAACTAACAGCTAACACCACGGCCAGCAATGCAGCCACAATGCGTTTTCTTAAGTGTGTGCTTTTCATAAACCTGCCTTCTTTCTTTATTTTGGTGTGTCCACAAGCCGGGCATGCGGCCGCTTCTACACCAATGGCGTTCTATATATATTATCACAAACATCCGGTATATGCAATTAAAAATACACATACAGAGGTGCCGTGCAGTTCTAAATCTCGGCCGGAAACATGTCTGATTTTTTTCCATTTTTTACAAATTTTGACAGGATTCCAGCGTTGCTGCATAAACGCCGGCATCGGCCGGCAAAGGCTTGCCGTTATTTCGTAAATCCGAAAAGCTGCCGTTCCAGCTCCTCATATCATAAGAGCTTTTTGCTTCTCCCGGTGATGTTATTTGCCCTTGCCGCGCCGGACAGACTGTTTTGTTCCATGCTTCGTGATCAGTCCGCGGCATTCGATGCGCCTTTTCTATTCGAGTTTGTTTGTTCCGACAAGAGAATACGGTCATTGTCCAGGGCCTTGCCAGCACCGCTTTTGAACTTAGCCAGCAGGTCCTCCACGGTCATGCCCGCCCGTTCCGCTCCGGCAACATCCAGAATGATATGGCCTCTGTCCATCATCAATGTGCGGTTGCCAAGCTCCAGGGCCTGGTGCATATTGTGGGTGACCATGAGGGTGGTGATACGGTTCTCCGAGACGGTCTGACGGGTGATTTCCAGCACTTTTTCTGCCGTGGCGGGGTCCAGAGCAGCGGTATGCTCATCGAGCAGCAGGAGCTTCGGCGGCTTGAAGGTGGCCATCACCAGCGTCAGCGCCTGACGCTGGCCGCCGGAAAGCAGCCCCACGGGCTGCTTCATCCGGTTCTCCAGGCCCATGTCCAGCTGAGCCAGCTTTTCCCGGAAGGCGGCTTTTTCCGCCCGGGTCACATGGCTGAGCCAGCCGCCGGAGGCCGCCGCCAGAGAGAGGTTTTCCTCAATGGTCATATGGGGTGCGCTGCCGCGCATAGGATCCTGGAACAGACGGCCGATTTGGCGGGAGCGCTGATATTCCGGCAGGAAGGTGATATTTCTTCCGTCCAGATAAATGCTGCCGCTGTCGGTGAAAAAGCTGCCGCTGATGGCGTTAAGGAGGGTGGATTTGCCTGCGCCGTTGGAGCCGATGACGGTGACGAAATCCCCGGGGAGCAGGTGCAGGCTCAGGCCCTGCAGGGCTGCCTTTTCATGGATGGTGCCGGGGTTGAAGGTCTTGGATATTTTTTCAATCTTCAGCATGAAGGCGAGCCTCCTTTCGCGCAGCCATGCGGCGGCGCAGCATGGGCAGCTGCTTTTTGAAATAGGGGGTGGCGATGGCCAGCACCACGATCACCGAGGACACCAGCTTCAGCATGAAGGCGGGCATATCCAGCCGCAGGGCGATGGTATACACCAGACGGAAGGCAAAGGCGCCCACCACCATGCCGATGGCCCGCTTGAGAATGCTGCCCTTGCCCAGCAGCACCTGACCCATGAGCAGGGAGGCCAGGGCGATGGTCACCATGCCGGTGCCGATGTCGATGCTGACGGATTTTTGACTTTGGGCCAGCAGGCAGCCGGACAGACCCGTGAAGGCATTGGCCACGCACAGGCCTACGATGGTGGTAAAGGTGGGATTGATAGAGGAGGAGCGGACCATGTCAGAATTGTCGCCGGTGGCGCGGATGGCCAGACCCAGGCGGGTGTGCAGAAACAGGGCCAAAAAAACGATCACGGCAATCACGGCGATGGCCGCCACAAGCAGCTTATACTGCTCAGCCAGGAAGGTGCCCTGCAGCAGAGCCCGGGCCTTGGTGAATACGGTCTCGGTTTTGTTCATGTTCAGCAGGGAGGAGCCGCCCATGACGGCGATATTGATGGAGTAGAGCCCGGTGTTGACGATGATGCCCGCCAGGAGGCTGTCAATGCCCATTTTCGTTTGCAGCAGGGCGGTGATGAAGCCGGAGAGGACTCCGGCGCCCATGGCGGCCAGAATGGCCAGGTAGGGATGCCCGGCAATGGCTACCATAGCACCCACAGCGGCGCCCAGAGTGAAGCAGCCGTCGGTGGAAAGGTCGCATACATTGAGCATGGAGTAGCTCAAAAACAGTGCCAGCACGGTCAGCGAGCAGATGAGGCCCAGCTCCAGGGCGGTTTGGACCAGAGATAAAATGTTCATGAGAGGCTTCTCCTTTCATGCGCAATGGGTTTGTTTACTCATTGGGCGGTGCGGGGGTCATCAGCGGGGGGCCCGCTGATGGATGCTTGATTTCTTATTCATTCAAATCGTCGAAGCTCTCGGCGGTGACGATGGACTGGACCTTGGTGCACAGAGGGGCGAAGGTCTTGGCCAGCTCGTCATAGTTCAGGCCCAGCTCCCTGCAGATGTCGGTGTTGATGGTGGCGGTGCCATTGTCGAAGGTCAGCACGGGGGTGGCGGAGGGCTTGCTGCCGTCCAGAAGAATGCCGGAGACCATGTTGGCGGTTTCCGCGCCCAGGTTGGCATAGTCTACGCCGTAGCCCAGGAACGCACCGTTCAGGGCGAAGGAGTCAGCGCCGGTGTAGTGGGGGATGCCGGCCTTGGCCAGAGCCTCGTAAATGGCCAGCTCTGCGGTCATCACGGTGTTGTCGGTGGGGGTGAACACGGCGTCGGCCTTGTCGGCCACGATGCTGCTGACGGCCAGGCTGATCTCGTCGGTGGTGGTGCCGTTATACTCCTTGTAGGACACACCCCTCTTGTCCAGGTACGCCTTGGCATTCTTGATGGGAGCGGCAGAGGAGTCCTGCCCCAGGTCATACAGCAGGGCGATGCTCTTGGCGTCAGGGTCGGCGGCGAAAATCAGGTCCAGGATGGCATCGGTGTCCAGATAGTCAGAGGTGCCGGTGATGTTGGCGCCGGGGGCCTCCAGGCTTTCCACCAGACCCGCACCCACGGGGTCGGACACGGCGGCAAAGACCACGGGAATGTCAGTGCCCTCGGTGGCGGCCTGCATGGCCACGGCTACGGGAGTGGCTACGCCGATCATCAGGTCCACCTTGTCGGCCATGAAGTTGGCGATGATCTGATTCAGCACGGCGGAATCGGTGTTGCAGTTATCATAGCTGATCTCGAAGGTGACGCCCTTCTCCTGGCCGATGGCCTTGAGCCGGGTCTCGATGTTGTCCACGATCTGGTTCAGGGATGCATCGTCCGCATAGCTGCAGATGCCGACCTGATAGGATGCGGCACCGGAGGAGCCGGTGGAATTGTCATCGCTTTTTTTGCCGCAGGCGAAGAGAGACAGGGCCAGCAGGGCGGCCAGGGCCAGAGTCAGCACACGGCTCAGCATGTTCTTTTTCATTTTTTGTTTTCCTCCAAAATTTGATATGGGTATTTTGGGCGGCGGATGGAGGGACCGGTGCCGGCGGCCTGGATTTTAAAAACAAAAAAGGCTTCTGCCCCACATGGGACAAAAGCCTTTGCTTCTGCGATACCACCCAAATTGACATCTTGCGATGTCCACTCGCTTTTACGCACCATCATGCGTACCCCACGGATAACGGGAGGGTTCCCGTCGGACCCTACTTGGGAAAATTTCCTGTTCAAGCCGCCCTCGGAAGGCCATTCACACCGCTGCGCACCGCTCCGATCTCACCGCCCGAAGCTCTCTTGGGATGCCCTGTGCTGTGCTACTCTTCTTCCTCACAGGTTTGTCGTTTGAAATTAAGTGCATTATAATCATATTTTTTGCCTTTGTCAAGAGGGGGGAGCGAAGAAATTTTTTGAGAAAATCTTCGGGGCGGTAAGCAAGAAAATGTCATGTACAGTGCAGCAATATGGTGAGCATATCTGCAAAAACAATGTATACAGCATCCTGCATCGACGCGGCTGCATCTGCATTGCGGAGTCCCGGAAGTGCAGGGCGCTCACGCGGTCCGGGAAGGATGCCTGCAACGACATATGGCAGGCGGATCTCAAGGGCGGGTTCCGGAGGGAGGACGGCAATTACGGCTATCCGCTCACCATTGCGGACGATCGAAGCACGTTATGATTCACCGAACGATCGCAAGGCGAGGAATTGTGTACCATGTCCGTACACCGCTGTATCCCGTGTTGCTCTTGCCGCATGTCTCGGTGCTGCAAAGCGTGCAGCTCCTACTCTCCCTGATAGGTCTTCACGAACCTCTCCGCGGCCTGCAGGGGATCCTCCTTCGCGGTCAGCTGGAGCGTGATGGCGGGCTCGTCGCTCTTCGGCTCGACGAACATGCGCTTCTGATACTGCCCGGCCACGCGGGAGACGACGGCAAAGTCGAACTGCGCCAGCCGGAAGCGGAGCGTGCGGCCCTTCTGGGCGATGTCGCGGATGCCGGCGGCGCTGGCGCGGGCGCGCAGCAGGGCGATGTCGATGAGGTTCATGACGCCCCTGGGCGGGTCGCCGTAGCGGTCGACGATCTCGTCGAGCAGCTCGTCGGCATCGCTCTGCGAGCGGATGCCCGCCATGCGGCGGTAGAGGTCCATGCGCTGCTCGCCCGAGGTCACATAGGCCTTGTCGATGTTCGCCGTGACGTCGAGGTCGGCCGTGCAGGCGCTCTCCTCCGGCGACGGCTCGCCGCGCTCCTCGAGCACGGCCTCCTCGAGCAGCTTGAGGTAGAGGTCATAGCCGACGGAGATCATGTGGCCGGACTGTGTCGCGCCGAGCAGGTTGCCCGCGCCGCGAATTTCGAGGTCGCGCATGGCAATCTTGAAGCCGGAGCCGAACTCCGCATAGTCGCGGATGGCGTTCAGCCGCTTTTCGGCGACCTCCGTGAGGACCTTGCCGCGTCGGAACGTCAGGTAGGCATAGGCATGGCGGCTGCTGCGGCCGACGCGCCCGCGGATCTGATGCAGCTGGGCAAGGCCGAGCTTATCGGCGTCCTCAATGATCAAGGTATTGACATTCGGAATGTCGATGCCCGTTTCGATGATGGTCGTGCAGACGAGGATCTGCACCTCGCCCTCGTCCATGCGCTGCATGACGTCGCTGAGCTCCTCCTCGCTCATTTTGCCGTGGGCGACGGCGATCTCGGCGTCCGGCAGGGCGCGCTTGATGCGCGCGGCGCACTGCTCGATGCTCTCGACGCGGTTGTGCAGATAATACACCTGCCCGCCGCGCTCGATCTCGCGCCGCATGGCGTCGATCAGCACCGGCTCGGCATATTCCAGCACGAACGTCTGCACGGGGTAGCGGTCATGCGGCGGCTCCTCAATGGTGGACATGTCGCGCAGGCCGGACAGGGCCATGTTGAGCGTGCGCGGGATGGGCGTGGCCGAGAGCGTGAGCACGTCGACGCCGCGGGCCAGCTCCTTGAGCTTTTCCTTGTGCGTCACGCCGAAGCGCTGCTCCTCGTCCACGATGAGAAGGCCGAGGTCGTGGAACTCCACGTCCTTCTGCAGCAGCTTGTGCGTGCCGACCACGAGGTCGAGCGTGCCCGTGCGCAGGTCGGACAGGACCTTGCGCTGCTGCTGCGGGGTGGAAAAGCGCGAAAGCGCGCCAATGTTCACGGGGAAGCCGCGGAAGCGGTTGAGGGCCGTCGTGTAGTGCTGCTGCGCCAGCACGGTCGTCGGCACCAGGATGGCGACCTGCTTGCCGTCGAGCACGGCCTTCATGGCCGCGCGCAGCGCGACCTCGGTCTTGCCGAAGCCGACGTCGCCGCACAGCAGGCGGTCCATAGGCTGCGGCGACTCCATGTCCGCCTTGATTTCCTCGATGCAGCGCAGCTGATCGTCCGTCTCGGCGTAGGGGAAGTTATCCTCGAACTCCGCCTGCCACGGCGTGTCGGCCGCGAAGGCATAGCCCATGCGGCGCCTGCGCTCGGCATAGAGCTGGATGAGCCCGGCGGCAAGGTCCTTGGCCGCGGATTTTGCGCGGGCCTTCGTTTTCTGCCACTGGTCGCCGCTGAGCTTGTTGAGCCTGACGACCGTGTCCTCGCCGCCGCCGATGTATTTGGAGATGAGGTCGAGCTGCGTCGCCGGGACATACAGCGTGTCCGTGCCCTGATAGGCGATCTTGACATAGTCCTTGACGATGCCGTCGACGCGGATCTGCTCCATGCCGACATAGCGGCCGATGCCGTGGTACTCATGCACGATGAGGTCGCCCGGCGAAAGGTCCGTAAACGAGCTGAGTTTCTGCCGGTTGGTCGTTTTCTGATGCTTTTTGCGCGGTTTCTGAGCGGTCTGCGCCAGCAGCTGGCCTTCCGTCAGGATGGCGAAGCGCAGGTCGGGGTATTCCATGCCGAACGGAAGCGCGCCGTCCGTCAGCAGGATCTGTCCCGGCGCGGGAAGCTTTGCCAGCGGGAAGGCGAGGAAGGCGGAAAGATGCTTCTCCCGCAGCTGCTGGGCGAGGATCTCGCCGCGGCGGCGGTTGCCGCACAGCACAAGGGAGGCATAGTCATTTTTCTGATAGAACGCGAGGTCCGAGGCTGCCGCATCCAGATTGCCGCCGTAGGACGGCAGCTGCTTGGCCGTGACATTCACGAGCAGCGACGGCTGCAGGCTCTGCGGGTAGCTCGCGGCGAGGAACGAGTCGAAGAACGCCGCGCCGTGCCCGGCCACGCGGCCGCACAGCTGCTCCCAGTCTGCGGAAAAATCGCACAGCTCGCCGCACAGCAGGCCGGACTGCAGCAGGCTGTCGAGCATCATGCCCAGCTCCTCCTGCGCGCGCTGCGCGCTGCGGCGGAGGTTGCCGTGGTCGCAGAAGAACACCAGCGCCTCGGCGGGCAGGTAGTCCGCCGCGCAGGCGAACTCCGGATAGATGAGGGCCTGATAGCGGTCGGCCGCCGAGAAGGCAAGGCCGCCCCGCAGCGCGTCGGCGTCAGCCTGCAGCGTGCGCATCAGAGCCTCGTTCGGCGTTTTGCGGCGGCGCTGGCGGGCCAGCAGGCCGTCCAGCTCCCGCGCCAGCCCCTCGATGCCGCCGGGGTGCAGGGCAGGCAGCGTCTCGGCCACGGGCAGGATGACGAGCTCATCGGCATTTTCGACGCGCCGCTGCGTGACGGGGTCAAAATAGCCCATGGTGTCGATCTCGTCGCCGAAGAATTCCAGACGCACCGGGCGCTCCTCCGCCGGGGAGAAGATGTCCACGATGCCGCCGCGCACGCTGAACTGGCCCGCGCCCTCCACGAGGGAGCAGCGGGAGTAGCCCGCGTGCAGCAGGCGGGAGATCAGCTCCTCCAGCTCGAGCTGCGCGCCGGGCAGCAGGCGCATCGCGGCGGAGAACAGCTGCGCCTTCGGCATCGTGCGCAGGGAAAACGCCTCGAGCGTCGTCAGAAGCAGGGGCGTTTTGCCGCGCGCCAGATCGTAAAGGCAGCGCAGGCGCTGCTGCTCCCAGCCGCGCGAGATGGCGGAGGCGTCATAAAACATCAGGTCGCGCGTCGGCAGAATGGGGGCCTCCGCGCCGAGGAAGGCGGCAAGCTCACTCTGCGTGCGCCGTGCGGCCATTTCATCCTGACAGACGACCACGGCGGGGCGGGCCGTGTCGCGGCAGAGGGCCGCGATGAGATGGGAACGGTTGATCTGCGCCGCGCCGGACACGCCGACGGCCTGCGCGCTCTCCAGCGCGGTCCGCAGGCGGGGATAATCGGGCAGCCGCCGCAGAAGATCGAGGATCAGCTCCATGATACACCTCCGGAAAAAGGAATTTTGAGCATGTCAAAATGCGGAAAGCAGGAATTTTCCCACTTTCCGTCAGAATTTCGGATATGATTTGTTTTGCAGGGGAGGGGACAGCCAGGCCCGGCGGTAAACCGCCGATTCGAACCGGCTATCGTAAAAACGGTAGGGGCCCCCGATTTGTCATTGCGAGGAGGCCAACGGCCGACGTGGCGCCCTGAGCGCGAAGCGCGAGGAAGTGCCCTTGGGGTGCAATCTTGGGGAGGCACTCACGGTTCGTACCGGCTGCCGTGAAAACGCTGTGCACCGATTGCGTCTGTAGCGGCGCTCACTGAGCGCCTCTAGCAGTTGCAGGTTTTGAAGTGTGAATTCCGTGGCACAAGACCTTCAAACTTGTCATTCCGAGGAGCGAAGCGACGTGGGAATCTCTTGCAACCGGTTACGTTTTTTGCCGAGGCCCACTTGTTATCCAACATGGTACTGCGAGATTGCCACGGGCGCAAAGCGCCCTCGCAATGACAATTCGGGGGCGTTCACCATGATGACGTTACCCTGTACGAGTTGCCAGCGCAGTGCCGGGTCTGGCTGTCCCCGCCCCTACGATCGTTTACTGCGGGCCTGCGCCGTTATAATCATTTGCGGCGGCGGGGACGCCGCGGGCGATGATCTCCAGCGCGGCGTCGGCGGCACGGGCGGCCGCCTCGGTGATGAGCTTATCCTCCGGGCCGGTGAAATTCGACAGAACCCAGTCCGCCAGATCGTAATCGGGATGCGGCTTCGCGCCGACGCCGATCTTCACACGGGGGAAGCTCTGGCTGTTCAGCCCGCCGATGATGGACTTGATGCCGTTGTGGCCCCCGGCGGAGCCGTCCGCGCGGATGCGCAGACGGCCGACCGGAAGGGAAATGTCGTCAAACAGAACGAGCACGCGCTCGGGCGGCAGCTTGTAGAACCGCGCCGCGTCCATCACGGACAGGCCGGAGTCGTTCATGAACGTCTGCGGCTTGAGCAGCAGCAGCTTTTCGCCGCCCGCGGATGCCTGCGCGGTCAGGCCGCGGAAGCGGGCGCGGTCGATCTTCACACCGAGCTTTTCCGCCAGCGCATCGACGGCGCGGAAGCCGACGTTGTGCCGCGTGCGGGCATAGTTCAGGCCGGGATTGCCCAGACCCACGACGAGCCAGCCGCAGGCGGGCGCTTTGGAAAACAGCATCAGAACAGGCTCGAGATCGACGTCTCGTTATAGATGCGGGTGATGGCCTTGGCGAAGATCGGCGAGGCATCGAGCTGGTGGATCTTCTTACCGGTGTAGTCTGCGGGCAGCGGGATGGTGTTGAGCACCATGAGCTCCTCGATGCAGCTGTCCTCAATGCGCTGCGTGGCGTTGCCGGAGAGCACGCCGTGGCTGGCGCAGGCATAGACGGCCTTGGCCTTGCCGATGGTCTTGATGGCCTCGGCGGCGTTGCACAGGGAACCGGCCGTGTCGACGATGTCGTCAAACAGGATGCAGGTCTTGCCCTCGACGTCGCCGATGATGTTCATGACTTCGCACATGTTGGCGCGCTGACGGCGCTTGTCTACGATGGCAAGGCCCATGTGGACCTTGGCCGCGAACGTGCGGGAGCGGGCGACGGAGCCGACGTCCGGCGAAACGACGCAGAACTCATCGTGGTTGAAGAGCTTCTCGTCGAACTTGGACATATAGTAGCGGGTGAACAGCGGGTTGCCGAGCATGTTGTCCACGGGGATGTCGAAGAAGCCCTGAATCTGCGCGGCGTGGAGGTCCATCGTCAGCACGCGGTCAGCGCCCGCGCGGGTGATGAGGTTCGCCACCAGCTTGGCGGAGATGGGGTCGCGGCCCTTGGCCTTGCGGTCCTGACGGGCATAGCCGAAGTACGGAATGACCGCGGTGATGCGGCCTGCGGAGGCGCGGCGGAAGGCGTCGATCATGATGAGCAGCTCCATCAGGTTGTTGTTGACGGGCTTGCAGGTGGACTGCACCACGAACACGTCGCAGCCGCGGACGGATTCGTTGATGGAGACGGAGACCTCACCGTCTGCAAAGGCGGTCACGGTGCTGTCGCCGAGGTCCAGCCCCAGCTCGGCACAGATTCCTTTTGCGAAGGGCACGTTGGCATTCGCAGTGAAGACCTTGATCTCTTTTCCGTGAGCAATCATTTCGTTACCTCTCTATTTTCCGAGCGCCGCATCCGCACGGCGCTCAATATTTTGCGAGTGCGATGGATTATTTCTTGTGCTTTGCGGCCCATTCCTTCTTGTTGGACTGGCGGGCGCGGGCAATGCCGAGCGCCTGCGCGGGGACGTCCTCCGTGATGGTGGAGCCTGCGCCGATGTAAGCGCCGCTGCCGACCTGCAGCGGGGCGATGAGGGCGGTGTTGCAGCCGATGAAGGCGCCCTCGCCCACGACGGTCTCGTGCTTCTGCACGCGGTCGAAGTTCGCGGTGGCCACGCCGCAGCCGAAGTTGCAGTTGGCACCGGCTTCGGTGTCACCGAGGTAGGCCAGATGGGGCACCTGGGTATTTTCGCCCAGACGGGCATTCTTCAGCTCGACAAAGCTGCCTGCCCGGACGCTGCGGCCAAGCTCACAGCCGCCGCGCACGCTGGCATAGGGGCCGACGACGGCATCCTGCCCCACGCGGGACTCGCGCACCTGCGAGGCGTTCACCACGGCGCGCGCGCCGATGACGGAATCGTCGATGACGCTCCACGGGCCGATGACGGCCTCCTCGCCGATGACGGTTTTGCCGCGCAGCATCGTGCCGGGCAGCAGGCGCGCGCCGGGAGCGACGCGCACGGACGGCTCGACATAGCAGCTGGACGCGTCATAGATCTCCACGCCCGTGCGGGCGAGGGCCAGCAGGCGGTTGCGCTGCAGCAGGCCCGCGATCTCCGGCAGCTCGGCCGGGGAGGCGACGGAATACATGGCCTGCTCCTCGTTCATGGGGGAGCCGTTGTCCAGCAGGAAGCGGGCAAAGGAGAAATGCTCGTCGAGCGCCTGCATCAGCTCCTCGCGGGAGACGCCGTAGACGCGCGGGAAGCGCCCTGCGGCCTGCGGTGCGAGCTGCGGCAGATAGACGGCCGGGCCGGTGACGACGGTGATGGTGTGCTCCGCGTCCTCTGCGGTGGAAAGGAACACATGCAGCAGGTCCGCGGGATCGCTGTCCATCGTGGTCATGACCTCTGCTTCGGCGGGCAGGCACGCGCGGGCCGCCTCGACATAGCGGTCGTGACAGACCAAAAAGAAGCGCCCGACACCGCTGTCGAACAGAGCGTTCGCCAGCCACGCGAGCAGCGGCGCGCCCATGACGCTCTGCAGCATCAGGGGCTGCGGATATCCGGTTTTTGCCGTATCGTCCGGAATAAAGATCACTGCGGACATTCCAATCATGGCAGCCGGCTCCTTTCACATGGGAATACGGCCCCATTATATCAAATCTTTCCGCATTCGTCCATATGTTTTCCTCCGGAAAGCAAACAAATTCCTGCGGCGGGCCGTCTTCTTTTTTGTCGGAACCCCATAACGGCATTTTTGAACAGGCCGGGGCACGGCTTCCTGCACAGGCTGTGGAAAACGCCAAAATTTTTGCCGCTTTGTGGGCAAAGTCCCCGGATTTCGGGCGGGGAGACGGCCTGTACAGCCCAAAATCCCTGTGTATAAACCTGTGCAAACTGGGGATAACTCAAGGAAATGTGCACAGGTCTGCAAACAGGGCGCGGGATTATGTCTACCAACGGGGCATGCGCTCCACTTTGCCTCCCCACGCGGCGCAGGCCCGGCTCTGGTGAAATTGCCGAATCGGCCCGACATTTTTCGGCGAAATTTCCCGCCGGATTGTAGCATTTTACTCAGGGTTTATGCTATAATAAAAATCGAACATCTATCGGGCGCGTGCGGCCTTTTCGCACGGGCCATTGTAGGGGAGGGGCATGCCCCTCCCGTCCGCGAAGCGGCAGTAGTACTGCCAATTCGGTGCGCTGCACCGTTCCCATTACCGTGCCGCCCTGATGTGTCATTGCGAGGAGGCCAACGGCCGACGTGGCAATCTTGCAGGACATGGTTGGATGACAGGGTACCTCCGGCGAAATCGTAACTGCCTTCCCGAGATTGCCACGACCCCTGCGGGGTCTCGCAATGACAAGTCTGGAAGCCTCACGCCAATGAATTTGTGCCTCAAATATGCCAGCCTGCAAGGCGCTCAGGGAACGCCGCTACAGACGCAATCGGTTTGTACGTTTTTATCGTCAATCTGTACGAACTGCGAGTGCCTTCCCGAGATTGCACCCCAAGGGCACTTCCTCGCGCTTCGCGCTCAGGGCGCCACGTCGGGCTTTCGCCCTCCTCGCAATGACAGACCTTTGGTGTTCACCGTTTTGCTGACAGCCTGTTTATTACACCAGTGCAGCGCCGGGCCGGGCTGTCCTCGCCCCCTGCAACGCGCGGCCGGCAGTCCTATTGTATCTCATTTTCAGTATGCATTATATGCATTGAATTTACACTTTTCTCCCGGCTGATGCCGGAATGTTGATAAACGGAGTTTCCGCCATGCTCGAACTGCTCTCCCCCGCCGGGTCCCTTGATGCGCTGCACGCCGCCGTCTGCAACGGCGCGGATGCGGTCTATCTGGGCGCGGAGGGGTTCAATGCCCGCGCAGGTGCGCGCAATTTCACATTGGACGAGCTGCCGGAGGCGGTGCGCTACTGCCATGTGCGCGGCGTGCGGGTCTACCTGACGCTCAATACCCTCGTCACGGACCGCGAGCTGCCGAAGGTCGCGGAGCATATCACGGCCGCGGCCCGCGCAGGCGTCGACGCCCTCATCGTGCAGGACCTCGGCGTGGCGGCCCTTTCCCGCCAGATCGCCCCGCAGCTGGCGCTGCATGCCTCCACCCAGCTCACGGTGCACTCGCTCGAGGGCGTGCGCGAGCTTGCCGCGCTCGGCTTTTCGTGCGTCGTGCTCTCGCGCGAGCTGCCGCGCGAGGAGATCGCCTATATCTGCCGCAACAGCCCCGTGCGCATCGAGGTCTTCGCCCACGGCGCGCTGTGCATGTGCTATTCCGGCCAGTGCTATATGTCGGCCGTCATCGGCCGCCGCTCCGGCAACCGCGGCCAGTGCGCCCAGCCCTGCCGCCTGCCCTATGGCTACGGCCGGTTTGAAAACCGCTATCCCATGAGCCTGAAGGACAATTGCCTCATCCGCTACCTCGGCGAGCTGGCGCGCATGGGCGTGGCCAGCCTGAAGCTCGAGGGCCGTATGAAGCGCCCGGAGTATGTCGCCATCGTCACGGGCATCTACCGCGCTGCGCTCGACGGCCGCGAGGTCCGCTCGTCGGATCTTTCCGCGCTGCGCGCCGCCTTCTCCCGCGAGGGCTTCACGGAGGGCTATTATCTCGGCCGCACGGGCCCGCAGATGTTCGGCACGCGCCAGCCGGAGCGGCCGGACCGCGAGCTGCTTGCCGCCGCCCGCGCGACCTATGAAAATCTCGAGCCCCAGCGCGTGCCGGTGGATTTTTACGCCATCGTCGCGCACGGGCAGAACGCCATGCTCGCCGTGCAGGATGCCGACGGCCACATCTGCCAGACGCAGGGGGCCGTCCCGCAGGACGCCGAGCGGCGCGCGCTGACGCAGGACGAGCTTGCCGCCCGCCTTTCCAAAACCGGCGGCACGCCCTATGCAGCACGCTCCGTGCGCAGCGTCGTCGACCCCGGCCTGACGCTGCCCGCCGCGGAGATCAACCGCATGCGCCGCGAGGTGCTGGCGCATCTTTCCGCCGTGCGGGCGCGCCGCCCCGCGCCGCAGCTGCTGTCCTACCGCGCGCTCCCGCCCGTGCTCGGCACGCGCGCCGCGCCGGTGTTCACCGTGAGCGTGCTGTCCGCCGGGCAGATCACCGGCCGCCTGCTGCGGCTGAAGCCCGCAGTTTTGTATGTCCCCCTGTCCGAGATCGCGGCCCGGCCGGACTTTTTCCGCAGCCTTGCCGCGCGGCAGACGCTTGCCGTCGTGCTGCCCCGCATCGTCTGGGACAGCGAGACGCGCCGCCTGCTCGATGCGCTGGACCTCGCCGCCTCGCTCGGCATCCGCCGGGCGCTGACAGGCAATGTCGGCCAGCTGTCCCTGCTGCGCTCCCGCGGCATGGAGGCGGCGGGCGACTTCGGCCTGAACCTGACAAATTCCCGTGCGGCCTCGGAGCTGCGCGACCTTGGCCTGTGCTCGCTCACGGCCTCGTTTGAGCTGACGCTGCCGCAGCTCCGCGACCTGTCAAAGCCCCTGCCCACAGAGATGCTCGTCTATGGCCGCCTGCCGCTCATGCTCACGGAAAACTGCCTCATCCGCAACCGGACGGGCGAGTGCTCCTGCGGCGCGGGGCCGGTGAAGCTCATCGACCGCAAGGGCGAGGAATTCCGTATCGTGCGCGACTGCGGCACCTGCCGCAGCGTCGTGCTCAACGGCAAGAAGCTGTACCTCCTCGACAAGCGCGAGGATCTGCGCCGCTTCGGTCTGTGGGCGCTGCGCCTGTCGTTCACAACGGAGAACCCCGGCGAGATCGACACGGTGCTTTCAAACCTCAACGCCCCGTTCGACCCCGGCGCCTGCACCCGCGGGCTGTATTACAGAGGGGTCGAGTGAGTCGTAATTACAAGGAAACTGTTGGGACGCGGCATGCCGCTCCCGGCGCCGCATTGGCCCATTGGTACGCTGTAGGGGAGCGGCATGCCGCTCCCGGCGCTATGCTGCCGATCCGTACAGGTTAACGATAAAACGGTGAAAGCCAGAATATGGGGTGTAGCGGCGCTCAGTGAGCGCCTTGTACAGAGCCATTCAATGGCAGGAGGGCGCTGGTGCACCAAGGCATTTCCCTGATGTGTCATTGCGAGGGCGCTTTGCGCCCGTGGCAATCTCGGGAAGGCACTCACGTTGATCGCACACGCCATTGTAGGGGAGCGGTATGCCGCTCCCGGCGCTATGCTGCCGATCCGTACAGGTTAACGATAAAACGGTGAAAGCCAGAATATGGGGTGTAGCGGCGCTCAGTGAGCGCCTTGTACAGAGCCATTCAATGGCAGGAGGGCGCTGGTGCACCAAGGCATTTCCCTGATGTGTCATTGCGAGGGCGCTTTGCGCCCGTGGCAATCTCGGGAAGGCACTCACGTTGATCGCACACGCCATTGTAGGGGAGCGGTATGCCGCTCCCGGCGCTATGCTGCCGATCCGTACAGGTTAACGATAAAACGGTGAAAGCCAGAATATGGGGTGTAGCGGCGCTCAGTGAGCGCCTTGTACAGAGCCATTCAATGGCAGGAGGGCGCTGGTGCACCAAGGCATTTCCCTGATGTGTCATTGCGAGGGCGCTTTGCGCCCGTGGCAATCTC
>CDZQ01056875.1_pt1 | contig 72337 bp, 69 predicted proteins | sample 554831 | NCBI WGS metagenome assembly CDZQ01 (sample SAMEA3182112, study PRJEB8094) | gut metagenome | biome: human; feature: gut; material: Stool; isolation source: human stools | place: Canada | collected 2013-05-06 | reverse complement strand
GCCTTTTGGCCGCGCCCCGCTCACTCACTTCATTATGATTGTACCAAATATGCATGGATGAACGGATCGAGCTCGCCATCCATCACAGCCTGAATGTTGCCGTTTTCCACGTTCGTGCGGTGATCCTTTACAAGCGTGTAAGGCTGGAAGACGTAGGAGCGGATCTGGCTGCCCCATTCGATCTTTTTCATTTCGCCCTTGATCTCCGCCATCTGCTCCATGCGCTCACGCTCCTGCAGTTCGAGGAGCTTGCCGCGCAGAATGCGCATCGCCATTTCCTTGTTCTGAAGCTGGCTGCGTTCGTTCTGGCATTGCACAACGATGCCTGTGGGCAAATGCGTGATGCGGATGGCAGAACTCACCTTGTTCACGTTCTGGCCGCCTGCGCCGCCGGAGCGGTAAGTGTCGATGCGCAGATCATCCGGGTCGATCTCAATATCATTGCTGTCATCGTCAAAAATGGGGGTGACATCAAGCGACGCAAACGACGTATGCCGCCTGCCGGAAGAATCGAACGGCGAAATGCGCACAAGGCGGTGCACGCCTTTTTCCGCCTTCAGGTATCCATAGGCATTGTCGCCATCCACCTCAAAGGTGACGCTTTTGATGCCGGCCTCTTCGCCATCCAGCAGGTCGATCACCTTCACGGCAAAGCCGTGCTTTTCACAATAACGGGTGTACATGCGGTAAAGCAGGGATACCCAGTCCTGCGCCTCGGTTCCGCCCGCACCCGCATGAAGGGAAAGCACAGCGTTCTGCGCATCGTACGGCCCCTTGAGCAGCGTTTCCAGTTTAAGCGCCTCAACCGCTTCCGTAAGCGCATCGTATTCCGCGCCGATCTCTTCAAGCAGGCTTTCTTCATTCTCCTCGTCCGCCATTTCGATCAAGGTTTCCAAGTCGTCCGCCCTGCGGGCGAGCTTGTCATACTTTTCAAGTTTGGCGGACACAACCTTCATGCGCTGGTTGACCTTGTTGGCGTTCTCCACATCCTCCCAAAAGCCTTCCGCGCCCATCTGTTCTTCCAACCTCCCTTTTTCTTCGCCCAACTTGGCGAGGTCAAAGGGATTCACCTGCCTTTTTCAGTGTTTCCAACGTGGCGGCAAGCTGCTGCCTGTACTCATCGAGCTGGATCACTTTTCTCACTTCCTTTATCATTAATTTTTGAGGTTTGCGGCTTAATTTTGCACGTTAACAGCCTTCTTTATTTTTCGGGTTTCCCTTGATTTTCAACCTGCTGCCCGCGCTATTCGCTGCGCCCGCAGCAGTTTTTGTACTTTTTCCCGCTGCCACAGGGGCAGGGGTCGTTCCGGCCGGGCTTTTTGTCCGCACGCTTGGGCTGCGGCTTCGTATCGCCCGATGTTTCCACAGGCTTTGCAAGCTGTTCGCGCTTCTGCGGCGCAGTGCGTACGGAAACATGGAACAGGGTGCGCACCGTGCGTTCCCGGATGCCGACAACCATCTCGTCAAACATATCAAACCCCGCGTTGCGGTAGGCCACCACCGGATCCTTCTGCGCAATGGCCTGCAGGCCGATGCCCTGGCGGAGTTGATCCATCGCATCAATGTGATCCATCCAGTGCGAATCCACCGCGCGCAGCAACATCACACGCTCAACCTCGCGCATGTTCGCGCCTGCGGCCGCGATATCGCGTTCCCGCTTGTCATACGTTTGCCGCACGAGCTCCTGCGCTTTTTCGGCGAGCTCCTCCCGGGACGAAATGCCGTGGAGCTGGCCGGTGTAATCTTCACCGGTAATCTGCTGAAGCTCCGTATACAGCCCCTGCAGGTCCCACGCATCCGGCTTGGAGGCGGGCGGTGCGCAAAGCGCAAGGCGTGCTTCCACCGTTTCATGCATCATTTCCTCAATGGAATCATGGATGTCCTCACCCATGAGCACGCGCCGCCGCTGGCCATAAATGATCTCGCGCTGCTTGTTCATCACGTCGTCGTATTGCAGCACGTTCTTGCGGATGTCAAAGTTGTGCGTTTCCACGCGCTTCTGCGCGCCCTCAATCTGCTTGGTCAGGATGCCCATTTCAATGGGGATGTCGTCATCCGGCGAAAGGCGGCTCATGATGTCCTTGATGCGCTCGCCGCCAAAGCGAAGCATCAGTTCATCCTGCAGGGATACATAGAAACGCGTGGAGCCGGGATCGCCCTGGCGGCCTGCGCGGCCGCGCAGCTGGTTGTCAATGCGGCGGGACTCGTGGCGCTCCGTGCCGATAATGTGCAGTCCGCCCACGGCAACCACGCGGTCATGCTCCGCATCCGTAACCTTTTTATGTTTCGCATAGGCTTCGTTATACGCCTGACGCGCGGCAAGCACGTCCGCATCCTCCGTTTCCGCGTGGCCTGTCGCTTCCTCGATGAGCGCCTCGTCAATGCCGTTTTGGCGCAATTCGCGCCGGGCAAGAAATTCCGGGTTGCCGCCGAGCAGGATATCCGTACCGCGGCCCGCCATGTTCGTGGCGATGGTCACGTTGCCGAATTTGCCCGCCTGCGCGACAATCTCCGCTTCTTTTGCATGCATCTTCGCATTGAGCACCTCGTGCTTGATGCCGCGGCGGGAAAGCATTGCGCTCACAAGCTCGCTCTTTTCCACGGAGATCGTACCCACCAGGATCGGCTGCCCCGTTTTGTTTACGGATGCAATTTCCTCCACAACCGCCTTGAACTTACCTGCCTCGGTGGTATACACCACGTCGTTATAGTCCTTGCGTGCGAGCGGCTTGTTGGGGGGGATTTCCACAACGTCGAGATCGTAGATGGACTGGAACTCCGCCTCCTCGGTTTTCGCCGTTCCCGTCATGCCCGCGAGCTTTTTGAACATGCGGAAATAGTTTTGGAACGTAATGGTCGCAAGCGTTTTGTTTTCCCGCTCCACCTTCACATTCTCTTTGGCTTCAAGCGCCTGGTGCAGCCCGTCGCTGTAACGCCTGCCAAGCATGAGGCGGCCGGTGAATTCGTCCACGATGAGCACCTGCCCATCCTGCACGACATAATCCTTATCGCGCTGGAACAGCGCGTGCGCCTTGAGCGCCTGCAGGATGTGGTGGTTGAGCTCCGTGTTCTCGCTGTCCGAAATATCGTCAATGCCGAAAAACTGTTCCGCCTTGCGAAGGCCCTGCTGGGTCAGCGCCACGGTGCGCGCCTTGATGTCGGCCATGTAATCGCCGCTCTCCGGCTGCTCCTCGCCCATCAAGATCTCGGTTTTTGAAAGCTTTTCAATGTTTGCGCCGCGTTCAAGTCTGCGCACAAAGCGATCCGCCTTCACATAAAGGTCGGTGGATTTTTCGCCCTGACCCGAGATGATAAGCGGCGTGCGCGCCTCATCGATGAGGATGGAGTCCACCTCGTCCACAATGGCATAGTTCAGCTCGCGCTGCACCATCTGTTCCTTGTAGACCACCATGTTATCGCGCAGATAGTCGAAGCCGAACTCGTTATTTGTGCCGTACGTAATGTCGCAGGCATATGCCTTGCGGCGCGCGTCGTTGTCAAGTTCATGCACGATGCAGCCTACCGTGAGGCCGAGGAAGCGGTAGATTTTTCCCATCCACTGCGCGTCGCGCTTTGCAAGGTAATCGTTTACGGTAACGATGTGAACGCCGTGGCCCGTGAGCGCGTTCAGGTATGCGGGAAGCGTTTCGGTGATGGTTTTTCCTTCACCGGTCTTCATTTCCGCAATGCGGCCCTGATGCAGCACAATGCCGCCCAAAAGCTGCACATCGAAATGCCTTTGCCCGATGGTGCGCTGCGCCGCCTCGCGCACAACCGCAAAGGCTTCCGGCAAAAGGCCGTCCAACGTTTCGCCCGCGCCAAGCCGTTCCTTGAATTCCATGGTCTTTGCGCGCAGCGCCTCATCCGAAAGCGCGTGCATTTCCGGTTCCAGCGCATTGATCCGGTGCACCTGCGGCATCAGCTTTTTGACTCTGCTTTCGCTCGTATTGCCGAGCAGTTTATCGATAAAGCCCATTTTTTCCGCCTTTCCTCTGTATTCACGCCGCACCCATAGAGTGCAACAGTTTGATTTTACCACGCAGCGCACAGCTTGACAACGTTTGTGCGCCAAAGCCTCACAGTTTTCACACAATTCATACGCTTTCGGGCTAAACTGTGCTATACTGTTATGTATGAAAAAAGATACTTCAAAACAAGTGCTTGGCATGGTTTCCGCCACGGCCTCCTCGCTTCTGTTCGGGCTGAGTTTCATGTTCGTAAAGCAAAGCGTAAACAATGTTTCCGCTTTCACGTTGCTTTCCTGGCGTTTCCTGTTCGCGTTCTTCGCCATGGGCCTCTGTGCGCTGCTGGGATTGTTTAAGCTCAACCTGCGCGGCAAGGATTTAAAGCCCCTTCTGCTCATCGCCATATTCCAACCGCTGATCTATTACCTCGGCGAAACCTGGGGCATCGCGCTGACCACTTCTTCCGAAAGTGGTACCGTTATGGCCTGCGTTCCGATTGTGACATTGATTTTAAGCGGCAGCATCCTGAAGGAACCGCCCACAAAGCTGCAAACCATCAGCATCATTGTTTCCGTTTTGGGCGTGCTCATTATCGTGCTTGTCAAAGGGCTCTCCGCCTCGCTAAACCCGCTGGGATACCTGCTGCTTGTGGTCGCCATGTTCAGCGACAGCCTGTTTGTGATTTTCTCACGCAAGGCCGCGGCCTACACGAGCACCGAAAAGACGTTCATCATGTCTGCAATGGGCGCGCTCGTGTTCACGCTTTGCGCGCTCGTTGAGCATGGAACTGCGGGCACGCTGCGCGAATTCGTGCTTCTTCCGTTTGTAAACCGCGATTTTCTGTTCTCCCTGCTCTATCTTTCCGTGGGTTGTTCCGTTGTCGCGTTTGTGCTGTGCAATTATGGCATTTCCATCATCGGTGCAACGCGCTCCGCTTCGTTTGCAGCGCTTACCACCATTGTTTCCGTGGTTGCAGGCGTTCTGTTCCTGCACGAAGGCTTTTCCATATGGCAGGGCGCTGGAACCATCCTAGTGCTTGCCGGAGTGTATGGCGCAAACCGTATGCCGAAAAATGCCGTGCCGCTTGAAAACATGGAAACCCTTGAAGCAATGCGCACGGAAGAGGGCGCCCAATAAGCCCCTCTCCAGTTGTTGCTGCGTCCCCCGGCTTTCCCAAAACGAAAGATACAGGTAATAAAGTAAACCATGAAACATACAGCCGCCAAATCGTCCGTTGCAATGGCCTGCGCCATGATGTCCTCTCTTCTTTTCGGGCTCAGTTTCATTTTCGTGAAACAGAGTGTGAATGAAGTTTCTACCTTTACCCTGCTTTCCTGGCGTTTCCTGTTCGCATTTTTCGGCATGTGCATCTGTGCCCTGTTCGGGCTTTTAAAAATCAGTCTGCGCCGCAAGCCCCTCAAGCCGCTGCTTTTGATCGCCCTTTTTCAACCCATCCTTTACTACATCGTGGAAACCTGGGGCATTGCGCTGACCACTGCCACCGAAAGCGGTATCGTCATCGCATGCATCCCCATCGTTACGGTGATTTTAAGCGCACTCATGCTTAAGGAGCCTCCCACCAGGCGGCAGACGTTAAGCATCGTGCTCTCCGTTGCGGGCATTTTCATCATGGTGTTGATCAAAGGGTTTTCCGCCTCGCTCAACCCCCTTGGATATCTGTTGCTTTTCATCACCATATCCAGCGCCGGGCTGTATGTGATCTATTCGCGTAAAGCCGCTGCCTACACCAGCACAGAAAAGACCTTCATTATGTCCGCGGCGGGCGCCCTTGTGTTCACCGTATGCGCAGTGGTCGAACACGCTGCAGCAGGCACGTTTCGGGAGTTCATCACGCTTCCGTTTACGAATCATGATTTTCTTATTTCGCTGCTTTACCTTTCCGTCGCCTGCTCCGTAATCGCCACCATGCTGCGCAATTACAGCATTTCAGAGATCGGTGCAACCCGCACCGCTTCCTTCGCCGTGCTTACCACAGTCGTCTCCGTTGTAGCCGGTGTTGTTTTCTTAAACGAGCCGTTTTCATTTGCGCAGGGCGTTGCTACCGTTCTTGTGCTCGCAGGCGTATACGGGGCAAACCACATACCGAAGAACGCAGTGCCGCTTAATTCTCCGGCGTTCTGTGAATCGCTGCCCGAAAAAGAAAAAGGAGGCGGAGTTTGATGCTGCGTACCCTTTTCATCCTGCTTGGAGCATTGGGCGTGGGTGACACCCTCGTCGTTTCCGCATATTCCAACATGAATTTCGGCACGGTGCTCCCGCTGATCCTTGGCGCGCCGCTACTGCTCATAGGCATCTTTTTCAGGCCGGTTACAGCGTTCTTCAGCTCCACCGTACTTGGCGCATGGGTTAAGTGGGCTTTGGTCGCTGCATATACTGCCTTTTTTACGCTTGTAGCAATATGTTCCTGCCTGATTTACCGGGAAGGGCATGCATCGCCGCCTGCAGGCGCGGATGCGGTAATCGTGCTTGGCTGCGGCGTGCGTGGAGAGCGTGTTTCGCTTACGCTTGCGCGCAGGCTGGACGCAGCGCTCGCCTATTTGGAGGAAAACCCGAAAGCCTATGTTGTTGTTTCCGGTGGACAAGGTGCGGGGGAAGACATTTCCGAGGCGGAGGCAATGCGGCGTTACCTCGCTGCACATGGGATTGAAGAAAGCCGCATCCTCATGGAGGACAAATCCATGAGCACTTTGGAGAACTTCCTTTTTTCCAAGGCGCTGATCGATGATGCAGTTGGCCCGGATGCAAAGCTCGTGTTCGTAACAACACGCTTCCATGTGTTCCGTTCGGAGCGCATTGCCCGTTCGTTGGGCATTGAAGCCGAGGGGTTCGGCGCGGATGACGTTGCTTGGCTCAGCCCGAACAATTACCTGCGTGAAACTTGCGCCATCGTTTATTACCGGCTTGCCGGGCGCATTTAGCGGGCAACCTCCATGCATTTTAAAGCTGCACGCGGAATCCTTTCCGCCCAAAATGGAATGAACCTGTTTCGTGGATGCACCCACGGGTGCATCTATTGTGATTCACGTAGCCTGTGCTACGGAATGGATCATATCTTTGAGGATGTTGAGGTAAAGTGCAATGCGCCGGAACTGCTTGAAGCTGCGCTGCGCGCAAAGCGTAAGCCCTGCATGATCGGCACCGGCGCGATGAGCGATCCTTACCTTCCTTTCCCGGAAACGCTCGCTTTGACCCGGCAATGCCTTTCAATCATCGAGCGCCATGGCTTCGGCCTTGCCATTCAGACAAAATCTGCGCGCGTTCTCCGGGATCTGGATCTGCTTCGCAGCATCAATGAAAAAAGCAAATGCGTTGTTCAGATGACGCTTACAACATTTGATGAAGCGCTCTGCCGCATCGTCGAACCCAACGTAAGCACTACGCATGCACGCTTTGAAGCACTGCTGGCGCTTCAAAAGGCCGGCATTCCAACTGTTGTGTGGCTCTCGCCCATCCTGCCCTTTTTAAATGACACGGAAGAAAATCTGCGCGGGATATTGAGCTATTGCATTGACGCAGGCGTGCGCGGCATTCTCTGCTTTGGTATGGGCCTTACGCTCAGGGACGGCAACCGGGAATACTTTTATCGCAAGCTGGACGCACATTTCCCCGGCCTGCGGCAAAAATATGAGCGCACCTATGGTCTGAGCTACGAAGTAGGGAGCCCGAACAATGCACGCCTGATGCGCATTTTTGGCAGCATCTGTACAGAGCATGGGATTTTACATGAGCCCGGTATGGTATTCGCCTATATACGGGAATATGAAAACAAGCGCAGCGGAGAACAGCTTTCGTTGTTCTAAGGCCGCACCCCCAACAGGACTAAGTATGGAAAAAATGATGCAAAGGAAAGGCAAAAAGAAAACAATGTTCCTGATTGCGGCGGTTCTGGCCGCTGTATTGGTATTTTCTGCATTTGCGCTCTCACAAAAGCTTTCCGTGCAGCGTTATGTGCTTTCCACCGAAAAGCTGGGCGGCCCCGTGCGCCTTGCCGTTGTCGCTGATTTGCACAGCACGCTTTACGGGGAAGGGCAGGAGGAGCTGATTGCCGCCATCCGGCAGGAGTCGCCGGATGCAGTGCTTTTTGTTGGCGACATTGTGAACGATGGGCTTTCCGAGGAACCGGTGCGGTTTCTGTTTGAAGCGCTCAGCCCGCAATACCCCTGTTTCTATGTTAGCGGCAACCATGAATACTGGTCCGACCGGTACAGCGCAATCAAAGCCATGATTTCCGGCTGTGGCGCCACGGTGCTGGAAGGCGAAGCGGCCCCGCTTGTGATAAACGGACAGGAGCTTTGTATCGCCGGCGTAGACGATCCGGAGTTCTGGGGCGGCTATTCCGCTTACGGCGGCTATGATATTCCCGCCGAATGGCTGACACAACTCAAAGCCTGCGGGGAAGCTGCAGCAAAAAGCGGTGCTTTCTCTGTGCTGCTCTCGCACAGGCCGGAGCTTGTGGATATCTATCGGGAAAGCGGGTTCGACCTTGTGGTTTCCGGCCATGCGCACGGTGGTCAAGTGCGCATCCCCGGCCTCGTGAACGGCCTGTTTGCCCCCTGCCAAGGCTGGTTCCCACAATATGCAGGCGGCGTCTATGCGCTTGGCAGCACAACCCTTGTTGTGAGCCGCGGCCTTTGCCGCAATGAGCTGCCGCGCGTGTTCAACCGCCCTGAACTTGTGGTCCTCACCCTCTCCCCGCAGGCATGAGTCTATCAGGCTGCGATGTTGGATATTCCGGCGGTTTTTGTTACATCAGTTCCCTATTGCACGGTATATGCTGCCGTCCGGCGTGCGATCCATGAATCCGTATTCGACGAGTGCGCGCCGGAGCGTCGCGTAATCCGCATGGATGCGCCCCAGCACGCGGTTGATCTCCTTTTCGGAATATGCCTTTTCTGCCCTGAAGTTTTTCATGATTTCACGCAAAACAATGATTTTTTTCTTTTCCTTCACCGGAATCTGCCTGAGCGCACCGGTTTCATCGAAATATGTTTTTACCGTTTTTTCACGCTCGGCAGCGGTAATTCCATAGCGGTCGTCCACCATGGTGGCTGCGGGATGTACCGGATCAAGCATCCCCTGTGCGGTGGCGCCGATCCCTTTTTCCGTTTTTTCCGCAAGCGAATGCATCAAAGCAAGGTAGAGCGTTGCCTGCTTTTCCTTTTCCCGCAATTTAAAGCGATGGCTGCGCACGGTGGAAGGCGCGATTCCTGCATGCTTTGCAATTTCAGCATCCGCCCGCCCCGCTGAAATATGTTTTAAAAGCTGCTGCTGCAATTCCGTAAGCCCGGTGAGCGCCGGTTCCTGCTCCAAAAGCCAATCCGCAACCGTGCCATGCGCTTGCGTCACATGCCGCTTGGCTGCGCCTTGCGCATCGTAAAGCAGGCCGCCCTCCATTTCGTACACCCTGCCTGCTTCAAACGCTGTTCCGCAGAGGAGGCAAACATATGTCGTTCCCTCCCGCACATATCCCTGCGCGATCTCTATGATTTCATGTTCCCAAAGTTGTTTCTCCATGCGCATTCTCCTCCGCTGGTTTTCATACGCACAGTATACCAACTTATTTTATATTTGTCCACTTAATTATAAACTTCAATGCATCTAGTTTACTTCTTTGTTTTCGGCGTAAAGATTACCGCGTTCAGATATCCAAATACGATCGCCGCCGCTACGCCGCCTGCCGTGGCTGTAATGCCCCCGGTAAACGCTCCGATTACACCGTTTTCCATCGCGCCTTCCATCGCGCCTTTGCCCAGTGCATACCCGAACCCCGTTAATGGCACCGTTGCACCCGCACCCGCAAGCTCCACGAGCGGCTCATAGAGTCCAAACGCCGTGAGCACCACGCCGAGGGTCACGAACAGCACAAGGATGCGCGCAGGCGTAAGCCGCGTCAAGCTTATGAGGAGCTGCCCAACGACACAGATTGCGCCGCCGATCACAAACGCCCAGAAAAAATCTATCCAGTCCACTCTTTCACCTTCTTTCAATTACTACCGCATGCGCAATTCCCGGGATGCTGTCCCCCTGCATGCCGGCCGTCGGGCTCATGAGCGCGCCGGTGGCCATAAAGAGCATGCGCGTGAAATCTCCCTCTTCCATGCGCCTTAACAAAAACGCATTGAGCGTAACGGCGGAACAGCCGCATCCGCTGCCGCCACAGTCCACCTTCTGCGCGAGATCAAAAATCATGTTCCCGCAATCCCGGTGCCGGTCGCTGAGATCAATCCCCTTGTCCCGGCAAAGTTCGTTGAACATTTCGCTTCCGAAGCTGCCGAGGTCCCCCGTCACAATCATGTCGTAATCCGAAACCGTGCGGTTCTGCTCGCGCAGGTGTGCGGCCAGTGTATCCGCTGCCGCAGGCGCCATTGCTGCGCCCATGTTATTCGCATCCGTAATCCCAAGGTCCACGACCCTGCCAATGGTGCCGCCTGTCACAAAAATATGCCTGAATTGAGCGCCGCCCGCATAGCCTGCCTCTACGAGCAGGCTTGATCCCGCGCCGGTTACCGTGCGCTGCGCAGTGGGTGTGGTTTGGCCGCCCATCTCCAGCGGGAAACGGTACTGGCGCTCTGCCGTGCTGAAATGGCTTGTGGCCGCGCAGGCAACATGCCCGGCATACCCGCCATCAATAAGCATGCTGCCAAGCAAAAGGGATTCCGCCATCGTGGAACATGCACCGTACAGCCCCAGGAATGGGATCGCCAATTCACGCGCCGCAAAGTTTGCCGTAATAATCTGGTTGAGCAAATCGCCCCCCAAAAGCAAATCGATCTCAGCGGGCTGCATGGCGCAGCGTTCCAATGCACGGCGGACTGTCTGCTCAAACATCTTGCGTTCCGCCTTCTCCCAAGTATCCTCGCCCCAGGTATCATCTTCCAAAATCAAATCGAAGTATCCGCCAAGGGGCCCTGCGCCCTCCATATCTCCCACGATCGTTGCACCCGCTGCAATGCGCGGGGGGGCCTCAAATACAACGGTCTGTCTGCCTAAGCGTTTTTGTTTCATGCGGTGCTCTCCTTCATTTTGCCAGCAGGCATGCAATAAGCCCAACGATGACCGAGGCTCCTATGCCATAAACAAGCACCGGCCCCGCGATGGTAAACATTTTTGCCGCGGTGCCAAGGATGAGTCCTTCCCGCTTAAACTCCATTGCAGGAGATACGATTGAGTTTGCAAAGCCTGTAATCGGCACAATAGAGCCTGCTCCGGCCCATGTTCCGATTTTATCGTACACACCAAAGCCGGTGAGTGTTGCGCCCAGAAACACCATAACAATGGCTGTAAGTGCGGCTACGCCTTCCGCATCCAAATGTAACGTCGTCTCGCCAAAGACGCGTACCGCCTGCCCGATACAGCAAATCAGCCCGCCTGCGATGAATGCGCGCACGCATTGCGAAACTGTTTTGCTGCGCGGCATCTTTTCGTTAACCCGCTGTTGATAGCGCTGCTCCTGCGCCGTTTTCTGCCTTTTTTCCCCCATTTGCTTCACTCCTCCTTGTCCGAATTTTGAATCAGTTTGCTCCCCTTGTAGCGCGTTTCCCGGTCCATTGGCCCCTCGCTTCCCGCGCCGCCATGCAAGTCCACACGCGGCAGCTTATTGTATGGCGTCTCGTTCATTTCGTTCCGCCTCCCGCATTACAAAATATGTACCGTTTGCACTCGGCGCCGTGCGCATTCCGCTGAGCGAATCATAAAGCAGCACGCCAAAGAGCACCAGCAGCAGGACAATCGCCGCCGTCAGCATATATCTCCGCCTTTTGAGCATTGTTTTTTCCTCCCTTAGTTGGTTTTACGGGTAGTGTTTGCATGGGCTGCGTTTTTTATGAAACGCAGGCATAAGAAAAAGCCCTTTGGAAAGGGCTTTCAATTTGCAAAAAGCAGGAGGCGCTTCTTCTTAAGCAGGCATTGATCAGAACTCCAAAACCATATCATACCAGACCGCTCCGCCGTGCTCAGATGCGGAAACGCCTTCATCCTGATAGCCGAACTTCGCATAATAGTGGATCAGGCGGTCTTTGCAGGTGAGCGTGCAGCCCTTGCGCCCGGCAGACCTGGCATCGTCGATGAGCGTGTTCATCAGCCGCGCGGCAATGCCGTGCTTTTGATATTCCGGCAACACGCCAATGCTCATCACGCTCTGCCACGCACCCTTGTCATCATGCATGGTTGCAAACTCAAACATGTCATCCACAATGGTGCGCCGCTCACATGCCATGCCATTGATGAAACCGATTACGCGCCCATCCACTTCCGCCACCCAGAAGTTTTTTGGGAACGTTTGAATGCGCGCTTCGATACGATCCCGCGTAGCAGCCTCTGCCTCCGGAAAGCACGTTGCCTCCACCATCGTAACAGCATCGAGATCCTCCGGCGCAACATAGCGGATTGTTACAGTTTCGCTCATTGTATTTTTCTCCTCTGCATTTTCTTTTTTCTCATCGGTTTCCACAGGTTTTGAAGCGGGTGCTTCCGCTTTCTGTCCGGTTGCCTCCTTGGCATCCTCACGTTTTCCGGTATAATGCTCCAACTCCTCAAGAAGCATCCGAATGCGCAGCTGTGCGATTTCCAGCTCCTGCTCGGCCCGTTCGTTTGCACGCACGATTTCATCCAAAAATGTGTCCACTTCGCCGATGTCATATCCCCAAAACGCACGGCTGAACTGCTTGTTGATGATTTCCTCCGCCTTAATCATGCTGTTCCTCCATTTCCTGCCCAGCTTTTGCCCTACGGCTTCCGGCGCAAATTCGCCTTCTTTTTTGCAGCAAACGCCGTATCCACGCAGGATACGGCGCTTGCTTCGCTTCTTGCTCAGATGAGGCCGTCGTTATCGTTCTCATCGTTGCCGATCACGTCATAGTTGGTGGGAGCTACGACGAAGATGCCGCGGGAAATTTTGTAGATTGTTCCGTTGAGGGCGTAGATCGCGCCTGCCATGAAATCAAGGATGCGCTGTGCGCAGTCGAGTTCAAGATCCTCCATGTTCACGATCACAGGCTTGCGGCTCTTGAGATTATCGATGATGTTTTGTGTATCCTCATAGCTGATAGGATGATACACAATCATCTTCTGCTGCGCCGCCGAGGGAAGGTTGACGACGTTGCTGTTCGCTGCCGCGGACTTACTGCGGCCGCGGTTGCCGATGCTCACAACGTTGTCAGCATCCCTGGAATCCTCTTCATAGAGATCATCCATGTATTCGTCCTCTGCATCCGTCTCCTCAATTCCGATATAATCGAGGAACTTGTTCAACAATCCTGCCATTTTTTATATTCCTCCAAAAATTATTTTAATTGGCGCTTGGAGAAATACCGCTCGACCCGAAATTTGCGGAGAACTGATCTCTGTTTACGTTCTCGCAGCAGCGTATTGCCTGGCCCCAAACAGGGCTGTGCCCACGCGGATCATCGTGGCGCCTTCGGCAATTGCCGCCATATAATCCCCGCTCATGCCCATAGAAAGCTGCTCCATTGAGACGTTTGAAAGCTGATTGCTGCCAAGCGTTTCAAACAGCGCCCGCATCTTTGCAAAGTAAGGGCGCGCCCCGTCTTCGCCCACCGCTGGCGGGATGCACATCAGCCCCTTCACACGGATGCCGTTCATGGCGGAAATCATCTCTAAAAACCCAGGAAGCTCGTCCGGCCCGATGCCGCCCTTTTGCGCCTCGCCGCCGATGTTGACTTCAATCATCACATCCTGCACCACGCCCGCGCGTGCTGCCAGGCGGTCAATTTCCTGCGCGAGCGCCAAGCGGTCCACGGACTGGATCATATCGACCTTCCCGATGATATATTTTACCTTATTTGTCTGCAATTGTCCAATTAAATTCACCTCTGCGCCGCGTGCGCGAAAGAATTCGAGTTTTCCTGTGAGCTCCTGCACGCGGTTTTCTCCCACGGCCGTCACACCGCAGTCAAGCGCCTCTGAAATGCGCGCTTCTTCCACGAATTTCGTAACGGCAATCAGCTTGACCGTATTCACATCCCGCCCGGCCCTTGCGGCCGCCTTTTCCATGTTTTCGCGAATTGTCAAATAATTCTCCCGAATGCTCATGGCTTCACATACCTCTGCCCCGCCGCGATTGGATTCGCAGCGTCCTTCGTCTGAATTAGCGCATTTTCTTCATCCTTTGCAAGGATGTTTACCGCAACCTCATGTTCCTCACCGCCCGTGCGCAGCATGATGTATGCCGCACCGTCATGCATGGCAACAGCATCCAACGGCACCAGAAGTCCGCTTGCTTCCATGGAAACCGTAGCGTTTACGGTACGTGCGTTCAAAAGCGCGCCGATCGGCTCTGTAAATTCGAGCAGATTGACTACCCCGCCATCGTAAACTGCCGCTTCAAGCGCCGCAGCGGTAAACAGCTTGTCCGGCACCCCCTCAAACTGAACTGTGTATTGTGCGCCTGCAAGCGTGCGCAGCGGCTCGTTCTTCCCCGTCAGGAAGGCAACATGCCAACGGTTGGGGTTTACGAGGCGGTAAAGCAGGTTCTCCGCGCTGCCCCCCGCCATGTTCGCCGTATTTTTCAAGGCATTTGAAATGAGTTCAGGGTTGAGCATGCCAAGCTTGTCATAATTGAGCGCCTGCTCATATCCGTCGAAATAGAAGCTGACGACCCCTGCGCCGGAAGCCGTCACTTCCGTAACATAGGACGCAAGCTGCTCCTGCTTTGTCTGTTCGGCAGCATAGAGCGCGCTCAGCGCTTCTGTGGGCTGCACGGTATTGCGCAGATACTCCTTGCGCTGCGCCAGCAGCAATGCAAGCTCGTTTTCCAACGCTAAAAGGTCGCCTTCCCCGCCAAGCAAGCGCGTGCGGATGGCCAACCGTTTCTGGGCAATCTGCAGTTCAATGTTCGCAAGATTCGCATTCTCAACCCCGGAAAGCAGCGCCGTCTGCGCCTCGTAGATCTGTGTTTCCACGGTGATGAGGGATTGCATCATGTCATCGCTGTATCCCCACTTGAATACCCGCGCTATGGGCATGCCTTCATAGCTTTCTGCGCCTTCGGCCGCCTGGAACATCACCTTGTCGTATTTATCCACGGTAACGCTCATTTCATCGCGAATCACAATGCCCTTAACCGCAAGCTCCATCCGCATCGTGCCCGTTTCGAGCGTGCCGCCGCCCGAATCCGAAAGCAAAAGCACGACCGCCACGGTCACAGCGACGAGCATGAGTGCAAGCAGCATATAAAATTTTCCAGTAAAGCGTACCCTTCTGCGCCTTGCCATGTCTCCTCCGCAATGCCGTAATATCTAAATTATCCCATCTATTTTACAGCGTTGCGGACGCTTTTGAAAGAGCGTCCGCAAATCTTTTGCGGATTTTTCATTTTTTTGCTTTCTGTGCATCAGGCTTTTCCGGTTTGCAGCATCCTCTCCAGCTTATCCGAAAGGCTTCCCATACGCCCCACAGCCGAAGCGCACATCTCATTTGCATCAAGCACCTTGGGGAGGATCGCCTGCACATCCTCCATGGTGATGCCCTCAATCCGCCGCATGATCTCCTCTTCGGAATACACTTTGCCGCGCAGAAGTTCCATTTTCCCGATGGCATTGTTGCGTGCCGAGGTGCTTTCCTGCCCGAGCATGTAGCTTCCCTTGAGCTGCTCCTTGCTGCGGGTGAATTCCTCCTCTGAAAGGCCCTTGCGCCGGAGCTTTTCAAGCTCTTCCAGAATCAGGGACGTTACCTGCTCTGCCGTGCTCTCGCCGGTGCCTGCATATAAGGCAAAATAGCCCGTCTGCGTATAAGAAGAGGGATAGGAATAAACCGAATACGCCAACCCGCGCGCCTCACGGATGCTTTGGAACAGACGGGAGCTCATGCTGCCGCCCAACGCGTTATTGAGCACAAACAACGCATATTGCCCATCCTCATCCAAGGCGAAGCCGGGAAACCCAAGGCAGAGATGCACCTGCTCAATATCCTTTTCCACCGCGCGGAACCGATGCCCTCCCGTAAGCGCGCTCACCTTGCGCGCACTACGCTCGCCAAGTCCGCCGCCCGAAAAACGCCGGTTCAGCTCATCCATCAGCCTTTGCCGTTCAAAATGCCCGGCGCAGGAAATCACGATATTATTCGGCATATAATGCCGGCCCATATAATCCATGAGCGTTTCGCGCGTAAAAGCGCGCACACTTTCCTGCGTGCCCAAAATGGGGTTTGCAAGCGGCGTGTTCTCATAAAGCAGCGAGCAGAGCGTTTCATGCGCTACATCCTCCGGAGAATCCTCCGTCATAAGGATTTCCTCGCAAACCACGCCTTTTTCACGTTCGATGTCGGCTTCGTCAAATTTCGAATTGCGCACCAGGTCGGAAAGCATGTCCGCTGCGCGGGGCAGATGCTCATCCAAAACCTTGGCGTAAAAGCAGGTGCATTCCTTCGCGGTAAACGCGTTCAGATTGCCGCCGATTGCATCCATCTCCGCAGCGATCTGGGCCGCAGTGCGCCGCTCGGTTCCCTTGAACAGCATATGTTCAATGAAATGGGATGCGCCCGCGTCCGCTCCGCTTTCGCAAACGGAGCCGGCGTCGATCCACACGCCCATTGAAACGGAACGGTAATGCTCCATCGGCTCGCCGATTACGCGGATGCCGTTTTCCAACTTGTCACGAAAAACCATTGTTTACCCTAAGCCGAGCACATCGCCTACGCGCACGGCTTCCAATCCTTTCCCTTTAAATCCGTTGAGCAGCCCGGGCAGAGCCTCCGCAGCGGCGGCCGTTGGCTGCATCAGTAGTATACTTCCTTCAATCGGGTCATTCAATCCGCGCTGTTTTATTTCTTCCGCACTGCCGGCCGCACAGCGCAAATCCAACGTAGACAGAACATGCGTAAGGCCAAGCTTCTTTGCTGCGCGTGCAGAAACGGTCACATTGCGCGCGCCGGAATAATAAAGCAAAGGGCGCACGCCGCAGGCAGCTTCAATTTTATCCAGCGAAACGGCAACGTCGCGCTGCACCTCGGACAGCTTTCCATCAAGGGAAGGGTCATTCCCCATGGTGGCAATCTCATGCCCGTCCGCAGCCATGCGAAGCAACAGCGCCGCATTGTTTTCCGCCCAAGCTCCGCTGACGGCAAACGTAGCTTTCGCCCCATGCGCAGCAAGCGCATCCAAAATGGAATCAAGCGATGCAGCCTCCCATGAAACGGCGAACTGCAGCGCAATGGCATCCTCCGCGCGGCCGCGGTAAGCAGGCGCATAATAAAGCTGAGCCACCGCAGCCGCAGCATCGGGCCGGCTGGTGGCAAAATAAAGCGCTGCGATCAAAAGAATCAGCAAAAGGTTCACAAGCGCTCCGCTTCGTTTCCGCATCTTCATGGTTTCCTCCCCCGCATGTCCGTACTCTCGGTTTATGGTATTCACCTTGCGGGAGAATTATGAAACGGAACGCTGTGCGGGAGGGGGAATTCCCCCTCCCGCACCTGCTTTTCTTTGTTGTTTTTATTTGTCGTTCTTTTTGTCGTTCGGCAGCAGGCCCTTGCGGGTCAGGTCAATCTTGCCGTCCGGCTTGATGTCGATCACGCGCACAAGGATCTCGTCCCCAACGGAAACAACGTCCTCAACGCGTTCCACAAACTTATTGTCGAGGTTCTTGATGTGCACAAGGCCCTTCTTGCCGGGCTTAAGCTCAACCTGCGCGCCGATTGGCAGGATGTTGACCACCTTGCCGAGGAATACTTCGCCGACCTCAATGTCCTTCACAATGCTGTCTATGATTTTCTTCGCCGCAGCGGAAGCTTCCGCATCGGGCGAGAGGATGAACACGCGGCCGTCGTCCTCGATATCGATCTTCACGCCGGTATCGGCAATGATTTTGTTGATGGTCTTTCCGCCGGAACCGATGACCTCGCGGATCTTATCCGGATGGATGGTGAACTGCAGTACGCGCGGCGCAAACGGACTGATCTCAGCGCGTGGCGCAGAGATGGTCTCCATCATCTTGTCGAGGATGAAGAGACGGCCGCGGCGTGCCTGCTCCAGAGCACGGGTGAGAATCTGCTCATCAATGCCCTTGATCTTAATATCCATTTGGATGGCAGTGATTCCCTCACGGGTACCTGCCACTTTGAAGTCCATATCGCCCAGGAAATCTTCAAGGCCCTGAATGTCGGTCAAAACCGCGATGTTGCCGTTGTCCACATCCTTAATGAGGCCCATCGCAACGCCCGCAACAGGCTTTTTGATCGGCACGCCGGCATCCATAAGCGCCATGGTGCTCGCGCAGATGGAGGCTTGGGAAGTGGAGCCGTTCGAGCTGATGACTTCGGACACGAGGCGGATTGCATACGGGAATTCCTCCTCGGAGGGCAGCATGGGGACAAGCGCGCGCTCCGCCAGTGCGCCGTGGCCGATCTCGCGGCGGCCGGGGCTGCGCACCGGGCGCGTTTCGCCTACGCTGTACGGCGGCATGTTGTACTGATGCATATAGCGCTTGAAGGTATCCTCGCTGATTCCATCCAACGTCTGCCCTTCATCGAGTGCGCCAAGGGTGGCAATGGTCATAACCTGCGTCTGCCCCCGGGTAAAAACAGCGCTGCCGTGCGTGCGCGGAAGGATGCCGACCTCGCTCCAAATGGGGCGGATTTCCTCCTGCTTGCGGCCATCCGGACGGATGCCGCGGTTAATGATCTTATCGCGGACGATTTCCTTGGTGATGTTATACAGGATCGCATCCACATCCTTTGCAGAATCCGGGAAGTTCTCCGCAAAATGCTCCGTCACCTCGGCCTTGACCTCTGCAGAACGGGCCTCGCGCTCCTTGCGGTCGAACGTGTCAAGCGACCATTCAACCTTGTCCATTGCGTATTCGCGCACGAGTGCAACGAACTCGGGATCGGGCTGATAGATGTTCACTTCCATCTTCGGCTTGCCGATTTCAGCGGCAATGCTTTCGATGAAGGAGACGATTTGCTTGATGGTTTCATGGGCAAGCAGGATCGCCTTGAGCATTTCCGCCTCGGTCAGCTCGTTTGCGCCGGCCTCAACCATCATGACCGCATCGCGCGTTCCGGCAACGGTCAGGCTCAGGCGGCTCTTTTCGCGCTCGGCGCTGTTTGGATTGATGATGTATTCACCGTCCACATAGCCCACGCTCACGGCGCCAGTGGGGCCCATGAAGGGTGCGTCGCTGATGGAAAGGGCGATGGAAGAGCCGATCATGGCAAGTATTTCGGGCTGCACATCCGGTTCCACGGAAAGGACTGTGGCAATCACCTGAATGTCGTTGTAAAAGCCCTTGGGGAACAGCGGGCGCAGCGGCCTGTCAATGAGGCGGCTTGCGAGGATCGCACGCTCGGAAGGGCGGCCTTCGCGCTTGATGAATCCACCGGGGATCTTGCCCACGGAATACATCTTTTCTTCAAATTCCACGCTCAGCGGAAGGAAATCCACACCGTCACGCGGCGCTTTTGCCACCGTTGCGCACACGAGCACCGCAGTATCCCCGCAGCGCACCAGCGCGGATCCGCCGGCTTGTTCAGCATATTTACCTGTTTCGACGGTCAGCGTTCTTCCCGCCAGTTGCATTGAAAATGTTTTTCCCTGCATGTCTTCATGCTCCTTTGTTCTTTCATATTAATTTCAAACTATTTTATTATAGCGCATTTCCCTAGAAAAATCATCACTTTTATTCCAATTTGCATATATTTTTTGCCTTTCATCTCCGCTATTCTGCTTTAACAAATATTATCATCCGTTAACAGCATTCTCGGATCGTTCGCGAGATGGCCCCACCTTTCCTTTTGTTTTATTCGCAGGCGTCACGCCCGTTCCATTGACAAACAATCGCACCTAATATATCATGATTTATGACGTTTGTTTGCCCTTGTCAACTGAAGGTTCAGTTTCATGAACAGCGCCCAATCGGAGGAAAATCGATATGCAAGAAATGGAAAAGCCTTCCCCTATTCGCAAGTTTATGGAAAAAACCGCAAAGCGCAAAACGTTTTATATTTCCGATGTTTTTGCCGTATTCTGGCTTTTGCTTTTTTTACTCGTCCGCCCTACTTGGCCTGAGGTTGTCGCCTTTTTTCACCTGATTGCGTTTTTTCTGCTGCTTCCTCCTGTTTGGGGAAATTGGCGAAATGCCTTCCTTTTGCCGCCCGACCCGTATACCCGGAATAAAGTCCAAAATGGAGCGCGTGCGACCATTTATCTCCATATATTGCTTGCCACATATTGTGCATTTGTTGCCGTGAGAACATATTCGCGCGGTTGGATAAGTTTCCCCGCCTGGTGGTAACATGCAAAAAGGCCGGGTGGCACAATGGCAGCACCCCCGACCTTTTGCTTTTCCGAATTTAAGTCTCTTTATTCCGCAGTTTTTTCCGTCTCCGGAGCTTCCCCGTTTTTGCGCTTATAATAGTCCTCAATCGCGCTCTTGACGGCTTCTTCCGCAAGCACGGAGCAATGGATTTTCTGCGGGGGAAGTCCTTCAAGCGCTTCAACCACGGCGGCGTTCGACAGCTTAAGCGCCTCGTCGATGGACTTGCCTTTAATCATCTCCGTTGCCATGGAGGATGTGGCAATCGCCGCACCGCACCCGAATGTTTTAAAGCCGCAGTCCTCAATGATGCCGTCATCGTTTACCTTGATGAACATCTGCATAATATCGCCGCACTTTGCGTTGCCCACCATGCCCACGCCGTTAGCATCCTGCACCTCGCCCATGTTGCGCGGGTGGCTGAAATGATCCAGAACCTTTTCGGTATACATCGCTTTACTCCTTACTCTCCGTGTTTAAATTTGGTTATGCATGGTAAAGGGGAGACATCGCACGCAGGCGCTCTGCCACCTTGGGCAGCACGTCCAGAACGTAATCAATATCCTCCTCCGTCGTTTCATCGCTCAGGGTGAGCCGCACGGAGCCGTGCGCAACCTCGTGCGAGAGACCAAGCGCAAGCAAAACATGCGACGGGTCAAGCGAGCCGGATGTACAGGCCGATCCGCTCGAGGCTGCGATGCCGTTCATATCCAGCATCAACAGGATAGACTCGCCTTCGATGTATTTGATGCTGTAATTCACATTGTTCGGCAGGCGCATCGTCGGATGCCCGTTGAGCTTCACCTCCGGAATGCGTTGTGCAATGCCTGCGATGAGCTTATCCCGAAGTCTGGTCATGCGCGCTGCGCTTTCTTCAAGGGTTTGTGTGGCAAGCGCAATCGCAGCGCCAAGGCCCACAATGCCCGCAACGTTTTCCGTGCCCGCCCGGCGGTTGCGCTCCTGCGCGCCACCCATCACATAGGAAGGCAGGCGAATTCCCTTCTTCATGTAAAGCGCGCCCACGCCCTTTGGCCCATGGAACTTGTGCGCGGAAAGGGACAGCATGTCGATGTTCATGGCCTTTACATCAATCGGCACATGGCCGACAGCCTGCACCGCGTCCGTATGGAACAGCACGCCGCGTTCCCGGCAGACTTTTCCGATCTCCGCAATGGGCATGATGGTGCCAACCTCATTGTTTGCAAACATGATGGAAACAAGGATGGTCTTGTCCGTTATGGCGTTTGCAACCTGCTCCCCCGTGACCATGCCGTTTTCGTCCACAGGGAGGTAGGTCACCTCAACCCCACGCTTTTCAAGCGCCTCGCAGGTATGCAGGATCGCGTGATGTTCCACATTGGTCGTGATGATGTGGTTGCCTTTTTTCGCATAGCGCTCCGCAACACCGAAGAGCACCGTATTGTCGCTTTCTGTGCCGCAGCCGGTGAAAATAATCTCCTCCGGCAACGCGTTGAGGGCCTTTGCCACCTGATCGCGCGCATGGTCAACGCCCTTTCGCGCTTCTTGGCCGAAGGAATGCGGGCTGGATGGGTTGCCGTAAATGGTCGTAAGATACGGCATCATCTGCTCGAGCACCTTGGGGGAAAGCGCGGTGGTTGCCGCATTGTCAAGATAAACCTTTCTCATTCTCTATTAAAACCATCCTTTCGTTTTCGCCGTTGTGCCGCACCGCGCGGCCTTATTTATCGAGCGTCCGCTCCGTTTGCGTTCTGTAATCATCCGCCATGTCCTTGAGGCTTGTTGCGGAAAGCACTTCATTGATGCTGGCCTGCAGCTTCAGCCAAAGCGGCCTTGCCGAGCAGGAGCATGCATTGTCGCAGCTGACATGCTCGGAACTCACGCAGTCGATCACCGTGGTGGAGCCTTCCAACACGCGCAGGATCTCCCCGACGTTGATCTCCTCCGGCGGGCGCGAAAGCGCATAGCCGCCCTGTGCGCCGCGGCTGGAGGTGACAAGCCCCGCCTTGCGCAGGCTGCCGATCAGCTGTTCCAGGTACGCATCGCTTATGCCCTGCTGCGCTGCAAGCGAAGCAGTGCTCACCGGGCCATTCCCATAGGCAAGCGCAAGATCAACCATGGCTTTTAAGCCATAACGCCCGCGCGTGGAAAGCTTCACGTCCCTCACCTCAATCCCAAGTAGTTTGGTTGGATTTCGGGTATACTATACCATTGCCCAGAGGCTTTGTCAATAATTCCGAGCAAATCAGTTTGGATTTGCGTTTTGCTTTTCCTGCATGTGCAGCAAAATTTTGTTTGACAGAGATATTGTTTTGTGTTATTTTATAAATAAGTTAAAATAGATAGATCAGATTTAATAAAAGGAGGTAGGTTTATGAAACTGCGGAAATTCTTGGCTCTTTTCATGTCCGTCCTCTTTATGGTTTCTCTCACCATGAGCGTTGCAACAGCAACAGACGTTCCCAATTCACCTCCAGACCTCACGCCGCAGCCCATTTTAGGCGCTGACGCACCGCATGCCCTTCAACGCATACCACTGGGCATAACCCGCTCCACAAGCCGCCCAACGACCTTTTGGAACATTGCCGTGAAAGGTGTGTACGGCGGTACGTTCACTGGCGTTACTTCTACAATTTACACAAACTATTTCTTTGATACCGGCGGGAAATCCAAATATACCATCCGTGTGGATGTAGCCAATGACTGGCCGGATGGAACAACTTTTCGAGTAAAGAATTACTGTTATACATGCGGCAGCACGCTTTTCCCCAAGCTGCTTGGCGAAACTGGCGATATTTCCACAGATGGATCCGGCACCGGCTATCTATATTATAACATGCCGGTTTCCGGGCATGAGGACCATTTCGTTTATCCGGGCGTGCAATGCACAGGACCATACTCCATTTCTGGCACAATCGATGTGAATTACGCTGATACGCCATGGTAAACCTCAAAGCGGCCGGCATGCAAAAAACTGCCGGCCGCTCACACTTACTTACTCTATTTGGAGGTAAGCTTATGCCGCAATATCGAATCCGGGATAAAATCCAGCTCACACAAACACAACTCAAATTGATTGCCGCTCTCTTTATGACGTCCGGCAGCATTGCCTTATATGGCTTTGAAGCAGGCGCAGTTGCGCAAAACTACAGCGTTTTCAGTGCTTTGGGATGGGTCTCCGCCCCAATTTTCCTTTATTGCCTGCTCGAATCCCTGCGCTATACCAGTTCGCGGCCAAAGCTGCTTCTGCGGCTGTACGCGGCAAACATTCTGTTTAGCCTTCTCAGGATTTTATTGAACCTGCTTGCGCAGCCGCTGTTCGGTTTTACCAGCGTTCCCAATGCCTTTGCCGCGCTTTTCTTTATTGCAGCCTCAATTACATTGATTGATATGCTGTGCAAAGCGATTCAGCGCAAGAACCGGAAAGCGTTCCTTCAGGCAGGCGCCGCAATTTTTGCCGTTGCTCTCTGGTGTGTTGTGGAGCCGCATATCGCAAGCCGCATCTTTTCCGCAACAGGCAATCCGGAAGCCGGTACAAATGCCGTCAACATGCTCCGCGCGCTGCTTCCAAGCCTGATATGGCTCGATTACACCGTGCCGCTCATCGGGTTTGGGATTTTATGGTACTTCATACGCAGTCGGAAATGGCAGATTGTGGCTTTTGCATGTTTTTGCTTTGTCCTGATCATTTGCTGTATCGCAGGCGTTCCGGAACTTCGTCACATGCGTTTTATGGTTTTCGCGCTCCCCCTGTTGCTCCTGTATAATGGGAAGCGCGGGCGCGGGTTCAAATATTTCTTTTACTTGTATTATCCCGCGCACATTTTGCTGATTCAGCTCGCTGCCGGGCTGATTTCCTGATGTTCTGCCGCGCGAAAGAGGCTGCCTGAGCAGCCTCCTTTTTTATGCGTTGCCTCAAAACGCTATTGATACAGCGGGTATTTCTCCGTCAGTGTCAGCACGCCTTCCTTCACTTCCTGCACAGCGGCTTCGCCTTCGGAAATGATACGGGCGATATAACCTGCGACAAGCTCCATATCCGCTTCTTTCAGGCCGCGGCTCGTGACGGCAGGCGTACCCAAACGGATGCCGCTTGTGACGAAGGGGCTGCGCGTTTCGCCGGGCACGGTGTTCTTGTTCGCGGTGATGTTCGCCGCATCCAGCAGCGCTTCCACCTCTTTTCCCGTGCGGCCCTCCGCACCGAGATCAACGAGCATCAGATGGTTGTCCGTGCCGCCGGAAACGAGCTTTACGCCGCGCGCCATAAGGCCTTTTGCAAGCGCCCCGGCGTTTTTCACGACCTGCTGCTGATAGGCCTTGAACTCCGGCTGCAACGCTTCCTGCAGGCAAACGGCCTTTGCGGCGATGGTGTGCATCAGCGGGCCGCCCTGTGTGCCGGGGAAAATCGCCTTGTCGATCTGCTTGGCAAGCGCTTCCTTGCAAAGGATCATGCCGCCGCGCGGGCCGCGCAGCGTCTTGTGCGTCGTGGTGGTGACAACGTCCGCGTAGGGGACGGGGTTCATGTGAAGCCCCGCCGCGACAAGACCTGCGATGTGCGCCATATCCACCATGAAAAGAGCGCCGGTTTCATCCGCGATTTCGCGCAGTTTTGCAAAGTCGATCGCACGCGGATATGCGGATGCGCCTGCAACGATCATCTTGGGTTTGTGCGCAAGGGCAAGGCGGCGCACTTCATCATAGTCGATCATTTCCGTTTCGGGATCTACACCATAGGCAACGAAGTTATAATACTTGCCGGACATGTTCACGGGGCTGCCGTGCGTCAGGTGTCCGCCATGGGACAGATTCATGCCAAGCACGGTGTCTCCATAGTTCAGGAGCGCAAAATAAACGGCAAGGTTCGCTTGCGCGCCGGAATGTGGCTGCACATTTGCGTGTTCTGCGCCAAACAGCCTGCATGCGCGTTCACGGGCCAAGTTTTCTACGATGTCCACGCACTCACAGCCGCCGTAATACCGTTTGCCGGGATAGCCTTCGGCATATTTGTTGGTCAAATGGCTGCCCATCGCTGCCATCACGGCCTCCGAAACGAAGTTTTCGGAAGCGATCAGCTCCAAATGGTCGCGCTGGCGCTTGAGTTCCAACTCCATTGCTTCGGCAACCTGCGGATCCGTTGCGCGAATCAGGTCAAATTGAATCATAATGCCCTCCCGTTTTTTTGAATAAATATAGTTCAGCCGCGCATGCGCCCGGCCGATTATCCAAGCTTATTATAAAGGAGCTTTCCCCCACTTACAACCATTGTTAAAGAAATCTCCATGCATTTTTCCGGTGCAGCCCATCGAAAAAAGCGGTCCAAGGCACGCTGCCCGGACCGCCCGTATCCTTTTGTCATTCCGCCCTGCATGCCGCGAGAAGCTCGTCTCTCAGTGCAGCAATGCGCTCCACCGCCTCTGTCACAGGCACCTTTTCGCTCACCTTCTTGTCACGCGTGGAAAGTTCGATGCAGCCTTCCTTCAGGTTGCGCGGGCTTGCGACAACGCGCACCGGAACGCCAAGCAGGTCCGCATCCGAGAACATTACGCCCGCGCTCACGGAGCGGTCGTCGTAAATGACCTCCAACCCGCGTGCCTGCAACGCTTCATAAAGCGAATCCGCATATGCGCGCACTTCGGCATTGTCTGCACGCATGCAGCAAAGATGCACCTGCCACGGTGCGATAGACATCGGCCAAATGGGGCCGTACGCGTCGTGATGCGCTTCGCATACGGAGGCTGCAAGCCGGCCAACGCCGATGCCATAGCACCCCATGATGGGATATTGCAGCTGGCCGTTCTGGTCAAGATATTGCATGCCCATGGTTTTGGTGTATTTGGTGCCGAGCTGGAAGATGTTTCCAACCTCAATGCCACGGGAAATGCTGAGTGTGTGCTTGCCGCACTTGGGGCAGATCCCGCCTTCTTTTACCTTGGCGAAATCGTGGAACGCAGCACCGGGGCAATCCCGCTCGAAGCAGAAGCCCGTGTAATGGTATTCCTCGCGGTTTGCGCCGCAGCAAAGGTTATTCGTTCCCTTAAGCGAGCTGTCGAAGAGCGCCGTCACGCCCTTGGGCAGGCCGAGCGGCCCGATGTAGCCGGCTGCAATGCCGCTTTCCGGCGTGATGGTTGCCGGGTGGATCGCTTCGCCCAGAAAATTCGTAAGCTTTGTCTCGTTTGCTTCCAGATCGCCGCGCAGGAACAATATGACGTATTCGTCCGTCGCGTTTTTCTGATAAACAACCGCCTTGCAGGATTGTTCCACCGGCAGCTTCAGGAACGTGCAAACGTCCTCGATGGTCTGTTGGCCGGGCGTGTGTACGGGTGTGAGCGGGGCGTCCTCCGCATCCTTTTTGTTTTCAATGATGCTTTCCGCCGCTTCCATGTTCGCCCGCCAGCCGCATTCCGGGCAGGTGACGATGGTGTCCTCGCCCACGGGGGTAAGGAGCATGTATTCATGGGAAACGCTGCCGCCCATCATGCCCGAATCGGACAGGACGGCCACGGTTTCCGGGATGCCCGCGCGCGCAAAGATACGCTCGTATGCGTGATAGCAGCGGGCATAGTATTGTTCCAGATCCTCCTGTGAGGTATGGAAGGAATAGGCGTCCTTCATCGTGAACTCACGCACGCGGATCAGGCCGGCGCGCGGGCGCGCCTCATCGCGGAACTTGGTCTGGATCTGGTAGATCATGAAAGGATACTTGGAATAGCTTTGGCCATATTCGCGCACAAGCTGCACGGCCGCTTCCTCGTGCGTCATGCCAAGCACAAGCGGGCTGCCGTTGCGGTCCGAAAGGCGCATCAGCTCACTGCCGACGCTCTGATACCGGCCGGATTCCTCCCACAGGGAAGCGGGCATCACCACCGGGAACTGCACTTCCTGGCCGTCGATGGCGTCCATCTCCTCGCGGATGATGGCCTCGATTTTGCGCGTGACGCGCCGAAGCGGCATGTACGAAGAAAAAATGCCGTTGGCAACATATTTCATGTAGCCTCCGCGCAGCATCAGCGCGTGGCTGTCGATCACGCAATCGGACGGGCGCTCTTTAAACCGATCCCCCACAAGGCGTTCAAGCTTCATAACAACAATTACCTCCGCAATAGGCGGCGCATATCGGCCGCCGCGCTTGTTTCTTATCCGATTTATTGTAGCAAACCCTGTGAAAAGTGGCAACGCCTATTTCGCGCAAAACCGGCCTCTTCGGCATTTTTCTGCAAAATCGTGTTTGCCGGCTCCGCGTGCATATGGTATGATTGGTGCGGAATTTGTCTCACCATAGGGGGTAATTCAATGAATTCAAATGCAAACAGGCGAAAGTCTCAGGGGATCGCGCTGCTCATTTTGGGCGTCGTTCTGCTTGGCATCGGGCTTATGGCTTTTATCGGCGTGCAAAGCGATCTGAAAAAGTATGAGGCTGAAGGCACGCGGGATTTTAACCAGCTCACTGAAGCCGAGCTTTCCGGCAAGCCCTATGTGGAAGGCCGGGTGGAATTCGTTTTTGAGGTGTTTGCCGAAGAATACACGACGAATTACGGTATTCGCCTTTCAGACGACAGCGACAAGCTTTATTACCTGATTCCGCTTGTAACGGAGGAGGGCTACATCGACTATTTCGTGACGCTTGAGGCAACCGAGCGCTATTACGAAACGCTGAACCAGATTTACGAGGAAACCTGGGACGAAAGCCTGCCCGCCGTCTACACGGAGCTTTACCTTGACGATGCAAAGATCCGTTCTCTGCCTTCCAGCATTGAAAGGATTCTTTATGACTGGTGCGAAACCGGAGAATTTTACCAAAACGGCAGCTTTGTGGATTGGTGCGTTGCGTCCGATTTCTTCGGCACGACCGATTCCGCGGAAATCGTTTCGCACGTTCTGCCCTATATGATCGTTCCGGACAGCAAACCTGGAGGTTCCGCCCTCATCGGGCTCGTTATGGCGGGTATTGGCCTCGCGCTGCTCGTGGTAGCCGTCGTGCTTCTGAACAAGGCGAAAAACGTGCCTGCTGCGCCGAACGAAGCCTTTGCGTCGGAAGCCCCCGCAGAGGAATTCTCCACGCCGGAAGCCGCCCCGTCCAATGCCGCACCGTCCCGCACAAACTTCTGTCCGCAATGCGGTGCGCCGCTTGAACCCGGCGCAAAATTCTGCCCCTCCTGCGGTGCAAAGGTGGAAGGCATGCATCGCTAACTTCCCGCTTTATATTTTTTCAGAAAGTTGGTATCTGCTCATGGCACTCGATCCAAAAACCCTGCTGTGCGAGGCAAAAGCCCTGCAAGAGGAGCTTGTCACCCTCCGCCGCGACCTGCACGCCCACCCCGAGCTTGGCAGCTGCGAGGTGCGTACCACCTCGCTCATCAAAAAGTATCTGGAGGAATTGGGCATTGAAGTTCGCCCCTGCACCGAAACGGGCGTTCTCGGCATCCTTTACGGCGGTAAGCCGGGCAAGACCATCGGCCTTCGTGCCGACATCGACGCACTTCCGATTCAAGAGGAAACCGGCCTCCCCTTCGCCTCGAAAAACGCGGGCGTTATGCACGCCTGCGGGCATGATTTGCATACCGCGTCGCTGATGGGCGCCGCCAAGATTCTTTCGGCGCACCGCGATGCGCTTTGCGGAAACGTAAAGTTCTTCTTCCAGCCTGACGAAGAAGGCAATGGCGGTGCGGAGCGCATGGTCAGGGCCGGCTGCCTGCAAGACCCAGATGTGGACGCTGTTTTCGGCGGGCACAGCAGCACCGGCAGAATCGCCGGCCATTATGGTTTGAAATACGGCAAAACCTACGCGGCTTCCAACCCGTTCACCATTCTCATCCGCGGCCAGGGCTGCCACGGCGCATATCCCGGCAGCGGCATTGATTCTATTGCCGTCGCCTGTCAGGTCGTGACTGCGCTTCAAACCCTTGTATCCCGCCGGATTTTCGCAACGGATTCCGCCGTAGTCACAGTGGGCAGCTTCCACGCGGGTACCGCCGGAAACATCATTGCCGGCGAAGCCGAGCTCAAGGGAATCATCCGCACGCTTGGCCCTGAAATGCGGGAAAAGATGTGCCGCATGGTGAAGGAAACCGCAGAAGGCGTCGCCGCGGCCATGGGCGCTTCCGCGGAGGTACAAATTCGAACCAGCTACCCCGGCGTTGTAAATGAAGATGGGTTTACAGCGCTTGTGCAGCAGGCAATGGCCGAGCTTGTGGGCAAAGAAGGAATTGAGCTGGAAACCGTCCCCAACATGGGAACCGAAGACTTTGGGTATTTCATGGATGGTATCCCCGGCTGCTATTGCTCCTTTGGTTTTGGGGACGGAAGAAACGAGTGCCGTTTCCCTGCCCATGGCCCGTATTTCCGCGCAAATGAAGCCGGGCTCGCGTATGCCGCCGCCCTCCACGCAAACGTTGCGGTGCGCTATCTGAACGGCGGGCGTTAATGGGTTTCACACGTAAGAAAAGCCCCGGGCCATTACAGCGGCCCGGGGCTTTTTCACGGATGCCTTTTTACAGATTTTCTTCAATTGCTTCCACGAACGCCTGCTTCGGGCGCGCACCGACCATTTTTTCTACGATCTCCCCGCCGCGGAACAGGAAAATTGCAGGGATGGACATGATCCGATACCGCTGTGCAAGGGCGGATTCTTCATCCACATTCACCTTGCAAACCTTTGCACGGCCGCTGTACTCCTCGGCCAACTCATCCAAGATAGGCGCGATCATGCGGCAGGGGCCGCACCACGTTGCCCAAAAATCAACGAGCACGGGTTGCTCGCATCTCAGCACCTCCGCATCAAAGGTTTCTTCCGTCACATGCAACACTTTCTCACTCGCCATTATTTTCTCCTCCTTCATTCGCTCGTTCGGGTTCTTCCGTCTGCTCAATGATCTCCACCATGCGCGGCTTAAATTCCGTCATGCGGGAGAACTTCGGCTCCAGGGCACGCAGGATAAAGAACGCACCTGCTGCAAACAATACCCCGCCGAGCGCCGCGTACAAATCGCCCTGCAGGGAACCGATAAACGCACCCACAAGCAGTGCCACAAGCGGCACGCCATACAGAATCAGGCTTGCCTTAAGTACGCTTTTGGCATGCATTTCAATCCCAACCAGATCGCCGATCTGCGCGTTCAGCGCATTATCAATATCAATGTCGGCCTCATTGCTGCCCAAACGGAAGCAGGCGTTACAATGCCCGCAAGCGTCGCTGCGCACGAAGCGCACAACGGCCTTCTTTCCCTTTGTTTCTATCACCTTTCCCGTTTGACGCATCGTGGTTCCATTCCTTTCCAAATCAACTGGCTTTTGCCAAGTTTTATTATATCACATCCGAACCCGCGCGGCATCCCCAGTTTCAGCCTGCGCCGCCTTTTTTATTCAGGTTCCGGTAAATCAGCACACCGGCTGCCGCGAGCGCCGCCGCCACGCCGAATGCGATGAGCGCAAACTGGTAATTTTGAAGGCCGAGCGCATCTCCGCCAATGGTAGAAGTCACAATAGAGGGGATGCGCGCCGTAGAAGAAATCAGCAGCCACGTTCCAAGCGGCATCTTCGTGAGTCCAACGCAATAGGTCATCACATCCTTTGGGGTGCCCGGAATAAAGAACAGGAGGAATACCAGAAAGTTCAGTTCGCGCCCCGCCCTGAGGAACCGCACGGAATCAATCTGTTCCGGCGGGAAGAACACCTCCACTGCACGCCTGCCGAACGAACGCACGAACAGGAATACCACAAGTCCCCCGATCAGCGCTCCGAGCATGCAAAGGCCCGTGCCCTCCCAAACCCCAAAGGCATACCCGGCTGCAATCTCCAGCGGCTCGCCGGGAATGAACGCAACGATAACCTGCAGCGCCATCATGCCAACAAAGGACAGCCGTCCCCAAATTCCATGCGTATCCACCCAATCACGGAACTTCTGCGGATCGTCGATGAATTTAAGCAGCGGCCGTCCCACCAGCACACAGGCAATAGCAAGAAAAGCAGCAAAAGCAATAATCGCCGCAATCGTGCGCTTTATGCGCCGCTTTTCCTCCGGCGTACGGTTTTTGAAATCGGGCTTGCAAGGCATTTGCAATGGTCTCCTTCTGTTCGGGATGCCGGGTCTATTCTGTCCGGCTCATACAAAAGTATAACAGCACAACATCAATAAACCTTCAATACCGGATTATGGTTTTCTTAAATTTCAGCGATCCAAAAGCGGCCCAGGCGAACTTTCCGGGCCGCTTTTTGCGTTTGCGCTTTATTTTTCCACATCCGTGCAGATGTGCAGCTCCCGAAGCTGCTTTTCTTCCACTACGTTGGGCGCATCGGTCATCAGGCAGGAGGCCGTCTGCACCTTTGGGAACGCGATGACGTCGCGGATGTTCGTGGTGCCCGTCATGAGCATCACAAGCCGGTCAAGGCCATAGGCAAGGCCGCCGTGCGGCGGAGTGCCATACTTGAATGCGTCGATGAAATACCCAAAACGTTCGCGTGCCTGCTCCGGCGTGAAACCGATCGTCTCGAACATTTTCTCCTGCAATTCTGAAGAGTGGATTCGGATGGAGCCGCCGCCCGCCTCGTAGCCGTTGATGACCATGTCGTAAGCCTTGGCGCGCGCCTTGCCCGGATCGGTATCAAGCAATGCAATGTCTTCATCCTTGGGGCTCGTGAACGGGTGGTGGCACGCAACATAGCGGTTTTCTTCCTCATCCCATTCAAGCAGCGGGAAATCCGTTACCCAGAGCACATCGAACTTCGTCTGATCAATGAGGTCAAGCCGCTTGGCAATCTCAACGCGCAGCGCGCCGAGCGAAGCGTACACCACCTCGTTTTTCGCATCCGCAACGAAGAACAGAATGTCCCCCTGCTCCGCGCCCGCGGCTTTCTGAACATCCGCAATCTGCGCCTCGGTTAGGAACTTTGCGAACGAGCACTGGAGCCCCTCGGGTTTCAAGCTCATCCACGCCATGCCCTTTGCGCGGTAGATCTTCACAAACTCCGCAAGCTCGTCGATCTTCTTGCGCGGGAATTTCTCCACGCCGCCCTTGACGCAGATGCAGCGCACGCTGCCGCCGCCCTCAATGGCGGAATTGAACACCCCGAAGCCGGAACCGCGCACGATGTCCGTCACATCCACAAGCTCCAGACCAAAGCGGGTATCCGGCTTATCGGAGCCAAAGCGGTCCATGGCCTCCTGCCAGGGCAGGCGGCGCAGCGGAAGCGGCAGGTCAATGCCCTTGACCTCCTTCAAAAGCCGCGCAATAAAGCCCTCGTTCACAGCGAGCACATCCTCTTCATCCACAAAGGACATTTCAAGGTCAATCTGCGTAAATTCCGGCTGGCGGTCTGCGCGCAGGTCCTCATCGCGGAAGCAGCGGGCGAGTTGGAAATAGCGGTCATACCCTGCGATCATCAGGAGCTGCTTGAACTGCTGCGGGCTCTGCGGAAGCGCATAAAACTCGCCGGGATGCACGCGGCTCGGCACAAGGTAGTCCCTTGCGCCCTCCGGCGTGGAACGGCCGAGCATCGGCGTTTCGATTTCAAGGAAGCCCTGTTCATCGAAATAGCTGCGGGTGATCTGCGCGATGCGGTGGCGCATCATGAGAATCTCCTGCATGCGCGGCCTGCGCAGGTCGAGATAGCGGTACTTCAGGCGGAGATCCTCTTTCGTGTTCACGTTATCGTCAATGTAAAACGGCGGGGTTTCCGCGCTTGAGAGAATTTTCAGCTCGCTTGCGATGACTTCATATTCGCCCGTTTTCATCTCCTTGTTGACCATCTCCGGCGTGCGGCGCGCAAGCGTTCCCTTTACCGCGATTACATATTCGCTGCGGATGGTTTCCGCAAGTTCAAACACCTCTTTGGGCAGGCCGGATTCGTTGAACACAACCTGCATCAGGCCGCTGCGATCCCTGAGGCCGATGAAGATGAGCGCGCCCAGATTGCGCCATGTTCCCGCCCAACCCATGAGCGTTACTTCCTGCCCGATCTGTTCCGCCGTAAGCTCGCCCACGCGGTGCGAGCGTTTCCAGCCCTGCAATAATTCAGCCATTGTTCTTCTCCTTCTTTATCGTTCCAAGATTGCTTTTACGGTTTCAACGAATTCCGCAAGCGGTGTTGCCGCCTCTTCGCCCGTCTCCATGTTTTTGAGCTTGATGACGCCGGTTTTCACCTCATCATCCCCGAGGATCGCCACAAAGCGCGCACCAAGCTTGTCGGCATATTTGAACTGTGCCTTAAAGCTGCGGCCAACATGGTCAAATTCGGCCTTCACGCCCGCATCGCGCAGCGCCTTCACAAGGCGCATGCCCTCGCCGCGCGCCGCTTCGCCCATAGCCGCGAGATACACGCCCACGGGTTCGGGCGCAGGAATCTCCCGGAAGCTTTCCGCCACAAGCAGGAGGCGTTCCATGCCCAAGCCAAACCCAACGCCCGGCATCTTCGGGCCGCCGAGCTGCTCCAGCAGGCAATCATACCGCCCGCCGCCGCAGACCGTCCCCTTGTATTGCCCCTCGGTTGAAATGATTTCAAAAACGGTCTTTGTATAATAATCCAGGCCCCGCACGATCATCGGGTCGATCATATATGCGATGCCCATCGCTGCGAGCGATGCCTTCAGTTCCTCGAAATGCGCCTTGCAGTCATCGCACAGGCAGTCGATCATCTTCGGCGCGCCGGCTGCAATCCTCTTGCACGTTTCCTCCTTGCAGTCAAGGATGCGCAGAGGGTTCTTTTCAAAGCGCGTCCGGCAAGTCTCGCACAAACCGTCGTAATTCGCCTGAAGATACTCCCTGAGCTTTGCATTGTATGCCGGGCGGCACTCCGGGCAGCCGATGCTGTTCACGTTGACGGAAAGCCCCCCGATGCCGAGCGTGCGGAACAGGTCGAGCGCAAGCGCGATGCACTCCGCATCCACGCTTGCGCGCGGCGCGCCATAAACCTCCACGCCAAACTGGTGATGCTCGCGCAGGCGGCCTGCCTGCGGCTTTTCATAGCGGAACACGGGGCAGTAAAGATAATACAGCTTCGTGGGCTGCGCCTCGTTGAAGAGCTTGGACTCCATAAACATGCGCGCAACGCCTGCCGTCCCTTCCGGCTTGAGGGTCACGGAACGGTCGCCCTTATCGGTAAAGGTGTACATCTCCTTTTGTACCACGTCCGTGGTGTCGCCCACGCTGCGCAGGAAAAGCTCCGTGTGCTCAAGCACGGGCGTGCGCGTTTCATGAAAGCCATAGGTCGCGCAGAGTTTGCGGATCAAGCCTTCGATATACTGCCATTTGTAGCTTTCCTTCGGGGTCACATCCCGCATCCCCTTGGGTATTTGATATTGCATCGTCCTTCTCCTCACATAAAAATAAGGGTTTTCCGTTCCTTCTTTCAAAGGGACGGGAAACCCGCGGTGCCACCCTTGCTTGCGCACATCGCCTGCGCGCCGCTCATGCCCCGTTAACGCCGGGAAATACGACCGCGCCTTATCAGTGCGGCAGCTCACGGGCGTCCTTCACGCGGTGCGCCGCGGGGCGGCTTTCAGCCACGGCCTGCCCTCTCTTTGCGCTTGCATGCGCGCTACTCTTCCGATCACAGCCTTTTTGCCATTATAGCCGTGCAGAGAATAATTGTCAACAGGCGTTCTAGCCGCTCATCTGCAAGCCTGTAGGAAAGCCCTCCGCTCCTATGCCCTGCCCGCATCGGCGTTCGTATGAATATACAATATATTTACTCGAAGCCGTTGACAGGTGGTGGATGGAATACTAAAATGAATTTAAATAAATATATTACAAATCTTACTGCAATGCTCAAAAGGAGGTAAAAATGAAGATCAAGAGATATTTCGCTTGTCTGGTTTTGATTATCGCTGTCCTGTCGACAGGATTTTCAAATGCTTCTTCATCCTTTAAATGTTCCAATGTTGGTCATCTGCAATTCTACACGTCTCCATCGGTCGAAGCGCCTTCAGGGATTATTTCCGCTGTCAACGAATTCATTGAATACCGATATGAGTATTTAGCGTTTAGAACACAACCTTCGAGTTACAGGAGTATCGTTTCAAACAAAAGTATAGTTGCACGGAATTTTTTTGAAATTGAGAATGCACTGTTATATGCCGAAATGGCTTCTCAAAAAACAAACGGCATTGAATGCTCCTATGCTGACTACAATTTGGAAGTCAATTATTCAAGCATAGAAACCAACGCCTCAAAAACATCTGCCGAGGTCATTGTATCCGTAACTTGTAATTTTCGCTATAGAATTTCCCCAGAAATCAACTCAGCAAAAGGTAATATATACATTCTGAATTTAGAAAAAAACGCTGATGTATGGGAAATTACGAGCAGAAAGAACACGACTTTCTTTGATTCAATAGTTTGGGAGAGTAATGAAGAGCGCACACTTTCCAAAGCAAATATAATCAAGGAAAGATGTATTGCTAATGCTAAGGCCTATGCCGATAACACGATGGGATATGACGGTTCAGTCATAGAACAAGTTTCAGATACATTTAGTACAGAAGCTTCGACCAGTTCCAATTATACTTATTTTTCCAGTTCGAAACGTTCTGCTGCTGCAGCTACTGCCAGAAACTACGTTGCAGCTAGCGGAGTTAGTGGAACTACATACACATATACTTATCCTGAATCACAATATGCGCAAAATGGCTCTGATTGTACCAACTTTGTTTCATTCTGCTTAAACTATGGCGGAGGTATCCCTCAAGATCGTGTTGGTACCTATCAATGGTATCCGGGTAGATCTTGGTGGACAAACGTTGACAAGTTTTACAGTTACCTTATGGGAACAAAATCAGAAACCGAAAAAGGGATTGTCGCATCTGTTCATTACAGTGGTACCACTTACCCGAGTGCAACAGTGCTACGTTCTCTTCCACTCGCAAGTATCGTTCAGTTTAGTTCTAAACCCTCTAGTGAAAATGATTGGACGCACTCAGCCATCGTAACTTATAGTTTAGAATCCGGAACCACTTATGTATGTATGCATAGTGCATATGGTTGGAATTCGCAATGCTTGTTAAGTGAATTCTACTATGATGAATATGTATATAACACAAATTCAAATGGAACTGGGATTCGCTTAATTGATATTGAGGGATATTATGCCTAATCTGCCGCACCGCAAACGATTGCTCCTTCTGCCCCTCGTATTGCTGCTCTGCGCTTGCGCAGTTTCTCCGAAGAATACCCCGTTTGCGGAGCTTTCCTCCCGCGTGGAAGCGGTGCTTCATACGCCCGCAGACGAGCGCAAAGCATATTTCGCATTGCATTATGGCGACCTGCTCCGCGCCGGCCAGATCGCTTTCCCGGAGGAGTATGCCACCCTTTCCGGAGCGGAAAAAGCAGAAGAATGGGCGGCGAGCCTTGATACTGCTTCCGACTATGAAGCAACCCTGCTGGCGATCAACCAAGGGGACGCAACGCGGCTGAAGGAAATGGAAGAGAACAGCATCCCTGCCATGTTTTCCAACCATGGCATTACGCTCGCAGAGCTTGCCTGCTTGGAGGAAGGCGGCACGGCATGGCTATCCTTCGGCCTTTCTGCGGGGGATGCCAGCCTCCCTTCGGAAGCTCCTTCTCTCAAGGTAAATGGAATACCGCTCCCGTGCGAGCGGTTGCTGCTGGGGCTTGGAACACCCGATTTGAACCCTGCGGAGCTTGGCATTTTCAGAGCAGAATGGCCAAAAGGGAATCCATCGGGAACAAGCCGCATCGAATTGCGCATCGGAGAGGCCGTATTTGCGTTCGAGTGCGATTGGGACGCACAGCTTTGCAAGTTATCATAAATGTGTGGCGCGCCGCCTCGGCGCGCCATAAAAACCCTCTCATGCCCCGCCATGGGGCTTTTCGTTTATGTGTTGTGTATCGCCTGCGCGCCGCTCATGCCCCGTTAACGCCGGGAAATACGACCGCGCCTTATCAGTGCGGCAGCTCACGGGCGTCCTTCACGCGGTGCGCTGCGGGGCGGCTTTCAGCCACGGCCTGCCCTCTCTTTGCGCTTGCATGCGCGCTACTCTTCCGATCATAGCCTTTTTGCCATTATAGCCGTGCAGAGAATAATTGTCAACAGGCAAAACACACCTTCTCGATCTCCCGGGCAACCGCTTCAAGCCCTTCCCTGTCCGCCGCGGTGAAACGCGCAAAATGCGGGCTGTCAATGTCAAGCACGGCAACAACATCCCCCGCCTTGTTATGAAGCGGAATCACAATCTCGGAATTGGAAGCGCTGTCGCACGCGATGTGCCCGGAAAATTCGTGCACATCCTCAACGCAAACCGTTTCGTTTGAAGAAAACGCCGTTCCGCACACGCCCGCACCGAACGGGATATGCATGCACGCGGGCTTCCCCTGAAACGGCCCAAGCAGCAGTTCCCCGTTTTTTGCAACGTAAAACCCAACCCAGTTGATGCCGCCGAGCGACGCATTCAAAAGCGCGGAAGCGTTGGCAAGGCATGCCACAGTGTCGGTTTCGTCCTCCAGCAAAGCGCGCATCTGCCGCGCGAGCAAAGCATAGTCCATCGCGTTTTCCTTCTTTCGCTTTTCAGCGTATTTCATACAGTCTGCGCTTTTCTTCCGCAAGCCGGTCGATCTTTGCGATATATGTCGCTATGTCTTTCGGGTTCGGTATGCGCTCCACACGGCGCTCGGCATCGTAAATGCACTTTGTCATGGCGCCCGCGCCGTGGGCCATGATGGAGGTCGTGTCCTCCATCATGTCGATGTTATAAACACATTCCTTTCCGGGCAGCGCATAGCCGACGTTCTCCAGATTGCCGCGCATGTATTTCTGCCGGTACATATAATACGGCCGCATGCCGAGCGCATGCGCAGCCTCCGCGCCGGTTGTGACCATCGCTTCCGCGACGTCCGCCTCCGGCAGCGGATATTCGCCCAGCCTTTCCACAAGGCGGGAAGACCGCTTCAATGCAAGCGTATGCACGGTGAGGTTGTCCGGCGCAAGGCGCACGATCTCATCCAGCGTATGGCGCATGTCGTCCACCGTTTCCCCCGGAAGCCCTGCAATCACATCCATGTTGATCGAAGCAAAGCCCGCCTCCCGCGCCATATGGAAGGCCGTCTTGATTTCCTCCGGCGTATGGCTGCGGCCAATGAGGCGCAGCGTGCGCTCATTCATGCTCTGCGGATTGATGGAAACGCGCCCCGCGCCTGCCGCACGCAAAACGTTGAGCTTTTCCTGCGTGATGGTGTCGGGCCGCCCGGCTTCCACGGTCAATTCAACGCCGAAGCCGCCATAAGCGGAAAGCGCGAAATCGAGCAGCCGCCGGAGCTCCTCCGCAGTGAGCACCGTAGGCGTTCCGCCGCCGAGATACATGCTGCGCACGGTATGCCCAGTGTCCCTTACGATCTCTGCGCCATGCGCAATGTCCCGCTCCAAGGCCGCAAGGTAGGATGCCATGTCCGTCTTTTCCGTGCGCACGGCGGAGGCAAAGGAACAGTACAGGCAGCGGGAAGCGCAAAACGGAATGCCGATGTAGACATCCACATCCTCCTTCCGCTGCCCGTGCAGGATGGGCATTTGCACGCCGACGATCTCCGCTGCAAGTGAAAGCTTCTCCTCGGAAACGTCAAACTCCTCCCGCATCATGCGCATAGCCTCCACTGCGCCTTCGCGTGCAATCAGTTCGCGCAGCAGGCGCGTAGGGCGGATGCCCGTGAGCGAGCCCCACGGCAGTTCCAGCCCGGTTGCCGCGCGCATCGCCCGAAACGCCGCAATCTTCACAGCGCGCTTGCGGCAGCGCTTTTCCGCGAGCGCATCGCCTGTCACGGCCGGGCGTTCATATGTGGAAACAGCCCTTTGCCCGCAGAGGCGCACCTCTGCGCGGGCGCGCCAAAGGCCGCCGTCCTCTTCCAAAACAACGGATACCGCATCCGCGCAGGAAGCGCCGCAGGCTTCCGCAGGGACGATCTCCTCCATGGCAAGAAACAGCCTGAGCTCGTCCGCAATGTCCGCAAAAAACGCGGGCTGGTTCGTGTAAAGGCTTACCATCGCCCTGCGCCCCAATCGCGCATCACAGGGTTGTGCTGCCGCTCGAATTCAAGCGTGGTCTTGCGCATATGCCCCGGGTATACATCGTAATCCCCCGCAAGCGGGAACAGCGTGTATGCGATGGATTCATACAGCTCCCGTTCGCTTCCGCCCGCAAGGTCGCTGCGGCCCACGCTCAGGCGAAACAGCGTGTCGCCCGCAAAGATCATGCGCTCCCGCTCCAACAGATAGCAAACGGAGCCCTTGGAATGCCCGGGCGTATGCAGCACTTTCACCGCGAAGCCCGCGGCGTCAAGCGTTTCCCCGCCTTGCAGCAGCACGTCTGCCCGGCAGGGGGGAACCTCCATCCCCGCAAACACGGAAAGGCTTGCGCGCTTGCTGTAAAGCGCCTCCGCATCCTCCGCATGGATGCAGACCCTTGCGCCGAATTCCTTTTGCAGCGCCGCAACGGCAAGGATATGGTCAAAATGCCCATGGGTGAGCAGGATGTGCGTAGGCTTCACGCCACGATCCGCCATCGTGTCCCGCACGAGCGCAGCATCCGAAGGATCCACGATGAAGCATTCGCCCGCGCGCGCGCCAAGCATGATGTAAGTGTTGACCTCAAGCGGCCCTGTAAGCAAGGTAATGGGTTGCATGTTCAAAACGTCCTTTCACTGTCAAGCAGGATCGTCACCGGCCCATCGTTGATGAGTGAAACCTGCATGTCCGCGCCGAATTCTCCCGTTTCCACGGGGAGCGCCTCCCGAAGGCGCGCAATCAGCGTCTCGTACAGCGGAACAGCCTTTTCCGGCCGTGCCGCGCGGATGAAGCTTGGCCTGCGCCCTTTGCGCGCATCGCCATAAAGCGTAAACTGCGAAACAAGCAAAATGGAACCCCCGGCATCCAAAATGGAGCGGTTCATCTTGCCCGCCTCATCTTCAAACACACGAAGCCCCAAAAGCTTTTCGCAGATATAATCAAGGTCTTTCTCCGTGTCATTTTCCTCAATGCCTAAAAGCACGAGATACCCAATTCCGATTTTCCCCACGGCAGCGCCGCAGATTTCAACCGCTGCGCTGCGCACACGCTGCACGACTGCGCGCATGGCATGCCCTCCTTTACTGCATAAACTGTTGAAAAGCGGGGGCCCGCTTTTTTGAAGGGCCGTGCCCTATACGTTGATGCGGTAAACCTCGTTTACCAGCTTGACGCGTTTCACCTGCTTGATGATGGATTCGAGCTGGTCTGCACCGCTCACATCAAATGAAAGCTGCACGTTCACGATGTCTCCGGTGGTCTTTGCATTCATGGACTTGATGCTGATGTTGAGATTCAAAAGGATCTGTGAAATCTCCATCAAAAGCCCGGGGCGCTCTCCTGCAATCACTTGAATGCTGGCGGTGTAGGTGGATTTCTCGCTTCTTGTCCATTCCGCCTCGATCATGCGCTCCGGCTCCACCATCAGGTCCGCCATATTGGGGCAATCCGCCCGGTGGATGGAAACGCCGCGGCCGCGCGTGATGTAGCCGATGATCGGGTCGCCCGGAAGCGGGCTGCAGCAATGCGCAAAGCGCACCACCATATTCGGCTCGCCGCGAACGATTACGCCCCTGCCCTGCTGGCCGCTTTGCTGCGGGCGCTGGCCTTCTTTCTGTTCCAGCCATTCAGCAGCTTGCTGGGCCTTTGCCTCCTTGCGGTATTGCTCCATCAGCTTGTGGAGCACCTGCCCGGTCGTAACGCCGCCATACCCAATGGCGGCATACACATCGTCCAGATCGGACATGTTGAAGCGTTTTAGGATGTCATCAAAGTATTCCGCCTTGGAAAGTTCGGAAAGCTGCCGGCCCTGCCGCCGTGCAGCCTCGGAAAGCATCTCCTTGCCGCGCTGAATGTTTTCTTCGCGGTTCGCCTTTTTAAACCATTGGCGGATTTTCGCTTTTGCCTGCTGGGTTTTAACGATTTTGAGCCAGTCGCGGCTCGGCGTGGCGTTGGGCGCGGTGACGATCTCCACCACATCGTTGTTTTTCAGTTTGTAATCGAGCCGCACAATTGCGCCGTTGACCTTTGCGTGCTGCGCGTGGTTGCCCACGTTTGAATGGATGCGGTAAGCGAAATCAAGCGGCGTGGAACCCGTTACAAGGTCGATAATCTGCCCGCGTGGGGTCAGCACATAAACATAATCGCTGAAGAAATCCTTGCGGATATTCTCCACAAATTCGCGCGTATTATCCGCATAGTTTTCCAGTTCAAGCGCCTCGCGCAGCCAGGCGAGCTTGCTGTCCAATTCGTCCCGGTTTGCGCGCCCCTCTTTGTACATCCAATGCGCCGCAATGCCATATTCCGCCGTTCGGTGCATCTCAAACGTGCGGATCTGCACCTCAAACGGCAGGCCTGTTTCGGAAAACAGCGTCGTATGAAGCGAACGGTACATGTTCGTTTTCGGCATGGCGATGTAATCCTTGAACCGGCCGGGCACGGGCTTCCAGATGGCATGGATAATGCCAAGCGCAGCATAGCAGTCGTTGATGGTATTTACGATCACCCGTACCGCGATAAGATCATAAATGTCCTGCACGACGCGGTTCTGCCGTTGAATTTTTTTGTAAATGCTGTAAAGGTGCTTTGGCCGCCCGTTGATCTGCGCCTCGATTCCTGCGGCCGCAAGGTGCGTTTTTATGGTGGCGATGGCAGTTTCAAGCGTTTGCATGCGTTCGCGCTGCTGCGGCTCGATCTGCTTTTTCAGGTTCTGGTATTCCTCCGGCCAAAGGTATTGGAAGCAAAGATCCTCCAGCTCGCATTTGATTGCGCCCATGCCGAAGCGGTGTGCGAGCGGCGCATAAACATCAAGCGTTTCACGCGCTTTTCGGATCTGTTTCTCCTCGGTACAATATTCGAGTGTGCGGAGGTTGTGCAGGCGGTCCGTCAGCTTGATGATGACCACGCGCACATCCTTTGCGATCGCAAGGAAAAGCTTGCGCAGGTTCTCAGCCTGCGCCTCCTCCTTGGTCAAAATATCGCTCTTTCCGGTTTTTGTGAGCTTTGTAACGCCATCCACCATGATGGCGATGTCTTCCCCGAAGTTCGTGCGCACGGTATCAAGCGTCACTGCGGCACAATCCTCCACCACATCGTGCAGAAGGCCGGCGATCACCGTATGGCTGTCCATGCCCATGTCAAAAAGCATCCGCGCCACCGCTTCCGGATGTGTGTAATACGGCTCGCCCGATTCGCGCTTTTGATCCTTGTGCGCCTCCTTTGCAAAGGCAATCGCGCGGTCCAAAAGCTCCATTTCCTCCTGCGTAAAACGCTGTGCGCAGGCTTCCCGCAAGTCAGCCATTCGCTCACCTCCCCTCGGTTCTTTTCCGATCTGATTCTGATTCCAGGCGGTTCCGTCAATACTGAATGACGGCGCCGACATCGTAGCCTTCAAGCGCCTTCCGGCCGTCAAGATCCGTAAGTTCCATCGCAAAGCGAATCGCAGCGACTTCGCCGCCCGCCTGCTCAACCAGCTTTGCCGTTGCAAGCGCGGTGCCGCCTGTTGCAAGCAGGTCGTCCACAATGACGATGCGCATGCCGGGCCTGATCGCCTCGGCGTCGATCTCCAGCGCATCCGTGCCGTATTCCAGCGCATATTCGTGGCGCAGCGTTTTGCAGGGGAGCTTCCCCGGCTTGCGTGCAAGCACAAATCCCGCGCCGAGCGCATAGGCAAGCGCAGAACCCAGCACGAAGCCACGCGCTTCCGGACCCACGACCAGATCAATCTTTTTGTCCTTCAGCTCTGCGGTAAAGGTATCAATCAGGCAATGCAGCGCCTCTGGCTCCTTCACAAGCGTCGTAATGTCGCGGAACAGGATGCCCTTCTTCGGAAAATCAGGAACAGAACGGATGGTGTCTTTCAGGTTCATGGTTGCTCCTCCTCGTGGTTATGCGTTTGCGCGCACGCTTTTTCGCGGCGCGTTGCGTTCTTGGCATGCTCATGCATCTCAAAAAGGGATGCAAGGCGTTGAAAGGTATCGCTTTGTGGGAGTTCACGCCACCCTTGCGGCGGGGCAAAACGCAAAGACGCACCGTCGCCGGCTTCCAGAAAGCCGAGTTCCAAAGAAATATCCGCGGCGAGCACGCATGCATAGCGCGGTGCGCGGGTTTCCCGCGCAAGGTGGTCCAGCAAGGCCTCCCGGTTGTAGAAGCTGCCGTCCCCCTTCCGCAGGGCCTGATAAAACGGGATAAACCACGCCCGGTCAACCCGCAGCGCGGCAAGAAGCTCGCCCGCATCGTCTGCCTCATGCGGTGCAACAGCAAGCTGTGCCTCCGGTGCAAGCGATTTAAGCGCATCCAAAACGCCGAGGGTGACCGGCGTATCATAAACGAGCACGGTGCGGAAGCGCCTGATTGAAAGCGCATCCAGCTCCGGAGCAAGCACCGCCGCGTGATACGCACATGGTCCAGCCGCATTTTTGCCGAAGCTGACCTCCATGCGGCCATACAGCCCCCGCTCGGAAGCCAGACGCAAAAAGCGCGCAGCGCCCGCCGGTGTAAAACACAGCACCAACAGCCCCGCGATATCGCGCGCGGTGTGCGCAAGCAGAAAATTCTCCGGCTCAGCTACAAAAAACGCCTGTTCGGCACGCATCTTATTATAGCGAATGTTCGCACAGATTGCATCAATAAATTTTTCCTGCCGCGCAGCGAGATACCGTTCCGCCTCCGGCACGGCAGCCGGGCGCATGGCCTTAAGCTCGACCTGGAGCGTTTGCCGGCCGTTGTATTCGTTCACGGTGGGCACATACAGCAGGTCGCACCGCCCGTAATCATTGATTTGCGCAAAGCGGCCGCCCCCGTAAAACCAGACGCCCTCGGCATACTGGTTTTTCTGTTCCAGCGTCAGGCGCAGATGCTTTCCTTCGTCTCCGATGCGCCGAAGGCGTTTCACAGCCGCTCCATCGGTGCGGAATACCGGCATTGGATTTCCTTCCCCGAAGGGCGCAAGCATGGCAAGCTCCCCGGCAAGCTGCATCGTGAGTTCAGAAAACGGCGCTTCCGCTTCATAGCGTGCCGCCGGCAAAAACGTTTCCTCCGGCGCTGCCGCGCGCACGCTTTCATCAAAGCCTGCGGCAAAGGCCTCAAAGTTTTCCACGGGGAGCGTCATCCCCGCAGCATAGGCATGTCCGCCAAAGCGAGTAAAATACCGTTCGTTCGCTTTGAGCGCCGCATGCAGATCCACACCCTCGATGGAGCGCGCGGACCCCGTCAGCACCCCATTCCGTTCAGAAAGGAGCACAACGGGGCGATAATACCGCTCCGCCAATTTGGAGGCCGCAATGCCGACCACGCCGGGATTCCAATCCGCATGCTTTAAAACAATCCCGCGCTTATCCGTCAAATCGTCCGCCTCGATTGCGGCTGAGGCGGCTTCGTAGATTGCTCCTTCCTCCTGTTGGCGGGCGGCATTCAGCTCGTTCAGGCGCTGTGCAAGTGTTTTGGCGCGCTCCGCATCCGTTTCTGTCAAAAGTGCAACGCCAAGCGAGGCGTCTTCCATGCGTCCGGCCGCGTTAAGCCGGGGCGCAATGGCGAAGGCAAAATCCCGCGCCGTTAAGACGCGTTTTTTTTCAAAGGCAGCCTCAACGAGGGCACGAAGCCCCAACGGACTTTCCCCCGCGTTCACCGCCGCGAGCGCCAGCGCTGCGAACACGCGGTTTTCCCCCGTAAGCGGCACAACATCCGCGACCGTAGCAAGCCCCGCAAGCGCAACATACGGCAGCGCAGCGGCGCGGCCGCCGTGCGCCTCGATCAGCTTGAATGCCATGCCCGCGCCGCAGATGTTTTTGTTCGGATAGCAACAGCCTGCAAGCGTGTGGCACAGGATCGCTTCACAGGGGGGCAGCACATCCCCCGGCAAGTGGTGATCGGTCACAATCGCATCCATGCCGAGTTCCCGGCAGCGCAGAAGTTCCGCGTTTGCCTTCACGCCGTTGTCCACCGTAACAATCAGCTGCACGCCCTCCGCCGCAAGCCGCTCCACCGCGGCAAGGTTCATGCCATACCCCTCCGCATGGCGGGACGGGATATGGTAGGACACGTTTGCGCCGCACCCGCGCAGATACATCAACAGCATGCTTGTGGCGCATACGCCATCCACGTCATAATCGCCGTAAATGCAGATGCGCTCCCGCTGTGCTATGGCGCGCGTAAGCCGTGCCACGGCCTTTTGCATCTCCTCAAAAGCAAACGGATCGCACAGCATCTCCGCGCTCGGATGTAAAAACGCTTCCGCCTCCGCTGCATCTCGAACGCCGCGGGCAATGAGAAGCCATGCCGTGCGCGCGGAAACGCCGAGCGCGCGTGCAAGCCGTGCAGCCTCCTCCCGGCGCGCGGCCTCCTCGCCCTGCTTTAATTCAGTGAAAGGCAGGAAGCGCAGCATGGTCAGCTTTCCCGCTCAGCGGCAAAAATGCCAAGCGCGCATTCCGTGCGCTTCTTTTCAAATTCGCAGGTAGCCCGATATGGCTTGCGGATATCGCCGTTGTATTTCCAAGCGTTTGCCGCACAACCGCCGCTGCAAAAATACTTTGCCCAACAGGCGCGGCATTCCGGCTTTGTGAGGATGTTGCAGGAAAGAAAGTCCTGCTGCATCCCCGTATTGAACTCCCCGGAAAGGACGCTGCCCATCTTCCATTCCGCCTCGCCCACGAACTGGTGACAGGGGAAAATATCCCCATCCGGTGAAACGGCCACATATTCCGCACCCGCGCCGCAGCCGGAAACGCGCTTTTTCAGGCACGGGCCGCCTGCGAGATCCACCATAAAATGGAAGAAATTGAACCAACGTCCCGCCTTTCTTTCGGAAAGCAGGAAGCTTGCAAGCTTATCATATTCCGCAAGCACCGTTTCCACGTGCTCCGCCCGGATCGCATAGGGGCTTTCGTCCGGCAGGACGACAGGCTCCAACGAGATCTGCTCAAAGCCCATTTCGCGCAGAGCCTTCACATCGTTTGTAAAATCCAGGTTCCGGTTGGTGAACGTGCCGCGCACATAATGTTCCTTGTCGCCGCGGCGGCGCACAAGCTCCTGCGCCCTGGGGGCAATAAGATCAAACGAGCCCTTCCCGTTCGCCGTGGGGCGCAGCGCATCATGGATCTCACGCCGGCCGTCCAGGCTCAGCACAACGTTGTGCATCTCCCGGTTGATGAAGTCGATCTTTTCATCATCGAGCGCTACGCAGTTGGTGGTGATGGTAAAGTTGATGCGCTTGTCATGCTTCTTTTCAAGTTCCCGGCCATAGGCGACCGTTTTTTTGACCACATCCCAGTTCATGAGCGGTTCGCCGCCGAAAAGGTCCACCTCCAGGTTGTGGCGTTTTCCGGAATGCGCGATGAGAAAATCAAGCGCTGCGTAGGCAACCTTCTCCGGCATCAGCATGCGCGCGCCGTGAAACTCGCCCGTGTCTGCAAAGCAATATTTGCAGCGCAGATTGCAATCGTGCGCCATATGCATGCACATGGCCTTTATGACCTGACCGCCCGTGCCTTCCGGCGGGACGAGCTCCTCCGCTTCAAACGCGCCTGCATCATGCAGGGAATTGAGTTCCGCGACGATCTCGCCGACCTCTTCCTTCGGATAAGGTAGGCTTTCAAGCGGCCGGCCCTCCTCAAGAGCGCGCACCACTTCGTATGCCTGCTCGTCCATGCTGTGCACAGCACCGCTTTCTACATCCAGCGCCAAATAATAATTCTGAAAACGAAATGCGTGAATCAAGTTATCCTCCTAAACAACACAAAGAGGCCGTCCGAACTGCGGAGGCATTGGGCAGGCTTCTGCCCCTGGCCGTTCCGTTTCCGGGCAACCTCACGTGTTTATGACCCAACAAAGGCGAAAACGCCTTATTTGCTCTCCTTCTGGCACTTCTGATTTGCGACCGTGCAGGAGGTCTTGCAGGCGGACTGGCAGGATGCCTGGCACTCGCCGCAGCCGGTATGTGCGGAAGCATTGATGCAGGGCTGCTGGATGGTCTTGATGTGTTTCATTGGTATATCCTCCATACTGTTCAAAGTAGTTTTCACTCCCGTTATTATACACAAATCGCGTGCAGGCGGCAACCCCATTATTTCCCGAACACCTGCGCGGCCATCGCTGCGAGTGCCCCCGCAAGCAGGCCAACGCCGAAATCTGAAAGCAGCGCCACGGATACGACGAACGTATCCGCCAGAATGGAAAACACCATGAATGCAAGGGCGGCATAAAACAACCCGGCGATGCCGCCGTATAACCAGCGCCGCTTAGTGCAGCGCCGTACAGCAAGAAGCGATGCTGCCGCCGCTGAAATCACCTTGATCACCGCATTTGCGATGGGCATGCTCTCCGCAGGCAGGATTTCCTTCCAAAGCGCAAGCGCATACAGCACGATCAGCGCAATGCTGATAACGGAGGCAAGCAGCCCGCCCTTAAGAATTTCAATAAACATATTCGGGGCACGTTCGCCCGCTTTCACGCTTCGCATAAGCACACCTCTCTTTTGGTTTATGCATATGCGTCCGTGTTGTGAATATGCAATTAAATATGCTCCAGATTGTTTGGTAATGCACGCACCCGCTTAAATACCGTTTCAAAAAGCTCTACCCCTAAATGAAACCCGCATTCCGCAGCAGCATCTATTGCTGCACGCCGGTAGCTTTCTTCCGCCATTAAAAACTGTTCTGCGATTGCGCTTTGCTCTTCGCTCAAGCTTTCCAACAGCTTTTTTCGTGCCCTTTCAGCTGCTGCACGCTTCATTTTGTACATCGAATTGTTTTCTAAAGCTGACTCACTAATTACGTGCATCTCATCACCCCTCCTTAATCATGGTCCATTTCGTGCCATTTCGTCAACCCTAAACGCATTAACGCGATAATATTGGCAAGGCAGGTGATTCTATGCGGTATGAGCGGCTGCATGAAATGCGAGAAGACCGCGATTTTACGCAACAGCAGGTTGCCGACTATCTCAAGGTATCCCTCAGCGCATACAAAAACTATGAGCTCGGGATTCGCTCCATTCCTGTGGAAATACTGATAGAGCTTGCGTTGTTTTACCAAACCTCCGTCGATTATTTAATTGGATTGACCAATCGTCCATCCCATACCCCTACAGCGGGAAATTTACAACATCAAAAAATAAACCGGGTTGATGGGGCGGTGTCCGTAAAACAGTTAATCCTCCGCATGGTAACGATCATGCGGAGGACTTTTTTGCTGTTTATTCAAACTTGCTAGCGGCTAAGGGTTTGGAAAAACTGTTTGCGGGCAGCGAGTCCATAGGGGATAGCCGCTTTAGCGGCGCAAGGAGGTGTATCCACCTTGACGGAACGAAGTGACAAAACAATTCTCGGTCAAGCAGTTTTCTTCTGCTGACGGAGAATGAAGCTCCACAGGACGCACGATACTCCCGATAGGAGAGTATAGAAGTGCGCCATTACTCCTTTGGCAATTCAATAACTGGAAGTTATTTAATCGAAGTTCCAATGTGTTTATCTATTCTCCACTGTGGAGCATCACCATCTTCAGTCCAATATTCATCCATTGATATAATTTTGTCATTTTCTGTTTTAATAAAGGATGTTACATGGAAAGCAGCGCTCCTATCTTTGGGATAGACAAGCGTAGCTGTGATGACTAAATCACCCATCACTTCTACTCTTTCAACAATTCCATCCCAATCTCCAGGATATTCACAGTTGGCAATGATAAATTCATCAACAGTAAAATGTTCATTTGTGCAGTGCCAGTTTATATATGCTTTTTCATGGAAAAATTTTTTTATCTCTTTCTCGTCTTGTGCGAGAACCGCTTTCCAAAATCCCTTTATATTCATTTCCCATTGCCTCCATAAATTCCGATTATTTTCACACTTTTTTGATGGTTATTGTAGCATAAGTGTATGGAGAAATCTACACCTGTGAAAAACCTCCCAAACAAAAACGGTTCGGGAGGTCAATTCACTTTACTGTCTTACGAGTACACCACTATCTTTGCAGCCCGGTTTTATTTTGCTCTGTTTCAAAAGCGGCGCAGAGAATCCGCGCCGCTTCGGTTCACATTTAAAAGCCGGTTTTCTCAGCCCTTGATGGTGCCGTCGTCCATGGTGTTTTCAACAGCCACATCCTCCACATTGGCAATTGCGCCGCGCGCGAACACAAGCTGCACCCGATCCGGGCCTACGGAGATGGTGATCACATCATCCTTGACGTTGGTCACAGTGCCGTAAATACCGCCGATGGTGCGCACGCGATCCCCCGTCTTGATGGCAGCAAGCATTTGTTTGATCTTCTTATCCCGCTTGCGCTGAGGGATGATCATAACCAGCATCAGCACGACCATCATGATGATGATCAGGCCGCCGCCGTTGAAAAAGTTGGCGATTGACGTCATGAAATCCGAGTTCATTCCAATGAATACCGTCCTTATTTAATGATTCAAATACAAAGTGCGACAACGTGCACCGTGCTTTTTTCTATGATAATACGCCGCGGGCGCGCTCGTCAAGCACATTTCCCCTCCGCCGCCAGAATGTCACATTGTTTCAACAAAATTCCAGCGTGCAGTTTGCCTTTTTTGCACCGGAGAGCAATTCCTCCATGCTTTCCGCGCCGCTTCCTGCAAGAAGCGCCTCCCTGTTGAGCGGGCAAAGCATACTGAACATCATCCGTTCGCCCTTGGGCAGTCCTTCCGGGCGCGCGCCGTACGGAAGGCGGAACCGCACCGCTCCAAAGCGCGCGGCAAGCGCACAAACAAGCGGCATTGCATTCCGTCCAGCAAGTTCCGTAAGCTCTGCGCCGCCTTCTTCCGCAAGGCAGAGCGCATATGCACCGCCTGCGGCAAACGCTTCCCCGCCAAGCACCGCGGTCTCTTTGCGCATCAGTTCCATATCGCGCACTGTGCGCACCATCATGCCGTTATACCCCGCTGCAAGCGCATCGTAGCAGGCAAGCATCTCCTCTGCCGAAGGCGTATGCAGCGCGGGTTCCGGCGCGGCAAGCTCCCCCGCTTCAACCCGAAACCGCTCATGCCATGCAAAAGGCCGGTAGCCGAACTGCGCGTAAAAATCTACATCCGGTTTTAGCAAGGCCGCGCACACGCCCTCCTGTGCAAGGCGCGCATGCGCCGTGCGGATCAATGCAGCGGCGATGCCTTTGTGCCGCTGTTCCGGCAGGGTTGCCACGCCTGCAATCATCGCGCAGCGTTTCACCTGTGTGCCGAAGCAGAGCGGATAGGGCAAGGCGTGCAGAGCGCCCGCCATGCGCCCATCCTCCAAAAAAGCGGCAAGCACATACGCAGGCTTCGTGCGGCATGCAAAATAATAATCGGAATATCCTGCCGCATCCTCCGGGAAGCAGGCATCCCAGACCGCCTGCGCCGCCGCGTATTCCTCCGGCGTAATGGGCCGCACGGTGAAGCTCATGCAAGCCTCCCATGGAACTTGTCAATCATGAATGCAGGGTTGTAGGAAAGCTTCGCGCGGCGCAGCCCTTCAAGGCCCATGTCCTCCTCGCGGTTGATGTATTTCACCTTCGTCCACGCATGCTCCACAAACTGCTGGTTAATGATAGTATAAAGTCCGGGAATTCCGCTGTCCGCTTTTTCGATGTGGATGACCGCAATCTCCCCGTCGATCTGCTCGCCAAGCGTAAACGCGGCAAGCTTCCCCTGAATGCGTATCCCGCCGCCCTTGACGCCAAGCGTATCCATATGCGTCAGGATCCGCCGGATTGCCTCCTTTTCGCTTAGCACACCGGGCTCTGAGGCATCCTTTCCGGAGAGCCACTCGCAGTAAACGCCCATGCATTCGCATAGCATGTCCGGCGTAATTTCCACATACTCGGCCACGTCCCCATATTGCGCGCGGAATTGATTAATGTGGTTGCGTTTGCCATGCAGCTTTTTCCCGGAAAGCGTCAAAAGGCTTTCCATGGAATACACATAATCCGAATTGTCCCTGTCCTCCTCCAGAACAAACCCGGGACAACGCTCAAACGCCGCCTTGATCGGGCCGCAGATTGCACGGAAGGAGGGTTCCGCCCCAATTTTCCGGAAATATGCGACGGCATCCGCAAGCGCCGCAGCATAATCGCCCTCCGGATTTTCCGTAAGCGGAGCGAACATGAACGGGCTGTTCTCCCAGGATGCCGCAATGAACAATGCGCCGTTATGTTCGGCAACGCGGATTCCTTCCCCCTGCCCCCACATAAAAAGGTTTGTAAACGTATATTCCGAGCATTGCAGGCGCCATGGCTTGGTGTAGCGTTCCACAAGCGCCTTCATTTGAATGTCAATCGGTTGAAACTCCATAAATACCCCTTTTTTGATTTGCGCGACTCCCCGCGAATTCCATGGTTATTTTACCCAATCCCGCCACGGAATGCAACCAGGGTCACTCCACGCACATGAGCGTGCACACCGCGCGCGCCGTGATGCATTTTTCCGCGCCTTCGTCGTTCATTTTTTCGCTTGTGGTGGCCTTCACGCCAATGCGGGCGGCCTCCACGCCAAGCGCCTGTGCCAAGGCTTCCCGCATGGCGGGGATGTACGGCGCAAGCTTCGGCCGCTCCGCGATGACCGTGGCATCCACATTGCCGGGCAAAAAGCCATGCGCCCGCAGCAACGCCGCCGTTTCCCGCAAAAGCGCAAGCGACGAGATGCCCCGGTAGCGCGCATCCGTATCCGGGAAATGCATGCCAATGTCGCCGAGCGCTGCCGCGCCAAGCAGCGCATCGGTCACCGCATGGGTCAGCGCATCCGCATCCGAATGGCCGAGCAGCCCCGTTTCATGCGGGATTTCCACCCCGCCGAGCACAAGTTTTCGCCCCGGCACAAGCGCATGGGTGTCCTCGCCAAAGCCCACGCGCGGCAGGGATGCGCCGCACGCCGCCCGGAAGAACGGCAAGTCCTGCCGATAGGTCAGTTTCTGGTTCATAATGCTTCCTTCCGTAAAATGCAGCGCATAGCCTGCCGCTGCGTACACCGCACAATCGTCCGTTGCCTGAAGGCCGCCGGCCTCTGCCGCCTCATACGCGGCAAGGATGCGCGCAAAGTCAAACGCCTGCGGCGTCTGCATCAGGAAAAGCGTCTCCCGTGGAAGCAGGGTGCCCTTTGCATCGCGCACGGTATCGCGCATGGGGATGGCCGCAACGCCGCACCCGTGCTCTCGCGCGCCGCACACGGCGGCATCGATCACAGCAGGCGGCACAAGGCAGCGCGCCGCGTCGTGAATGGTCGCAATGCCCGCCTCCACCCCATGCTTTTGAAGCGCCCGAAGCGCATTGAGCACCGATGCGCCGCGCGCTGCACCGCCTGTGCAGACGATTACGCGCGCGTCCTTTTCCGCCAGGGAAAGCGCTTGCGCACGTGTGTTCTCCGAAACGGCAACCACAATCCGCTCCGGCGGGCATTGGCTTTCAAGAAATGCTTCATAGCAAAGCTGCAGCGGCGTTTTGCCGCCAAAGGCAAGCGCGAGTTTGTTTTCGCCCATGCGCGCCCCCGCGCCTGCCGCGAGCAGCACGGCGTACACAGTGTCCTGCCCGCGCATATCACTCCTCCGGCAGGACTTCATACATCGAGGAAGCATCCGCTTTTGCTGCATGCTCCTGCACGGAAAGAATCCTCACGCGCAGATGCCTGCCGCCCATAAGGAGCGTCAGCACATCCCCTTCCTTCACCTCGCTTGAAGCCTTCGCGACTTTTCCATTGATCTGCACCCGCCCAAGCCCTGCGGCTTCATTGGCAACGGTGCGCCGCTTTATGATGCGGGAAACCTTTAAATATTTGTCCAAACGCATACGTTTTTCCTCCGTCCTTCGGTTCGATCTCCAGTATAAAGAAAAACGGCGGCAGTTTCAACCGCCGCCGCATTTTCTTTCACAATCAGGAATCGAGCAGAACCTTGTACACATCCTCGTGCAGCGTCACGGTTCCGTCGTTCATCCATTCGTCCACAAGCGCCGTCCATTCCTCGCTGCGAACATCTTCAAGCAGATAGACGCGGATGCCCTCTTCGATGCTTGCAAGTTCAACGGTGCCGGCGGGTTCGTCTGCAAGGTAAAAGATGATGTGGTAGCCGTCCTCATCCGCAAAGGCCTCTGAATACTGACCGATGGAAAGCTTTCCGAACTGCTCCTTCACGATGTCAGACCAATCGTTGTCACACGCATATTCCTTGGCGATCAGGATGCCCTTTTCCGCAAAAACGGGATAATCGCTGTAATCATCCGGGCTGCTCTTTTCCTTCACAAGCGTTGCAAAGTCAGCGCCGTTCTGGAGCTCGCCGTAAATGCCGTTCGCCTTCTCGCGCGCGGCGGAAACATAGGCCTCATACAGTTCCTCGTTTGCCGCCTGAAGTTCCTTGTATTGCGCCACAAGCTCCTGCATCTTTGCAGCATCCGCGCTTGAGGCATCCAAAGCCGCCGCAAAGGCCAAAGCGCCGTATTCTTCCTTGATGAGCTCCATATCGGCCTCATTCGCCTCGTAGTCCTCGGGAAGCTCCCCTTCATATGCACAGAAAATATGCAGGATGCGGGAATAGCCGCCCGGCGCAAAAGCCACAGGCGCGTCGCCGGTCATTTCGTAGGATTCCTCATCGTACTTATACGCCTCCGGGGATTCCGCATAATACGTCATCTGTTCTTCCACCAGAGAATCATATTCGGCCTGAATCTGCTCGTCCGTAAGGGCTACGTCCTTAAGCTGATCGTTCTGCAGCAGTTCCTGCATGTAAGCGTCAGTCACGTTCTTGCTCAGGAATTCCGTGTAATCTTCATAGGTTGCATTGTCGTTGTTCAGGTTGTAGGCCGCCTCTTCCAGGATGAGCTCCATCGTGCGTGCATCCACATCAATGGTGGCGTCGCTTTCCGCTTCGGATTCGGCCTGTGAGCGGTAATATGCATCCAGCTCGTTGAGCTCGGTTTCAATGCGCTCATCCAGTTCCGCCTGCTGCAGCTCGTCAAACTTATCATAGCCCATTTCTTTCGCCTTTGCCGCGATAAGCTTTGCCTCTACAAGGCTGTTGACAACATCATCAAGCAGCATCGCAAGCGTTTCCGGATCGCTGCTCAGATTGTAGCCATAGGCTGAAAAATATTCCACATAGGAATCGAACGTTTCCTTCACATCGCCCAATGTGATCGTTTCGTCTCCAATCTCTGCAACAGCGGCCGCCAGGTTCAGGTCGGAATCGCCGCCATCCGTCGTGACCGGCGCCGGGGATGTTTCCGGCTTATCCGTTTGGGTATCGCCCCCGGTCAGGGCGCAGCCTGCGGCCAGAGAGAGCAGCATCAGCGCCGCCAGGAACAGGGCAAGGTATTTCTTCATCAAACTTCTCCTCACATTTTTTGAGATCATGGCAACGCCCGCAGTACGCGGGCCAAAACGCCATGTTTATTATATCATCAATTTGCCTCAATACAATCGGCAAGGGTGTAAACAAACTGTGGCAGCATGCCACAAAGTTTTTCGGCATCCGCGCGCGGCATGCGGACCGAAAGCGCCGGAACTTCGCCGTTTAGGAACTGCGCGCCCGGGATCTCGCCGATGGCCTTCAAAAGTTTCTGCCCGTTCATGGGTGCGTCCTTATCAAACGTAAAGCGCACTTCGCCATCCCGCACGGAAAGCTGGGCAATATGTGCGCGGGACGCTTCCGCTTTGATGAGCGCGATGTCGAGCAGGTTCTTCGTTTCCGGCGGGATCTCGCCGTAGCGGTCGATCAGCTCATCCTGCACATCGTAAAGATCCTCCCGCGAGGCGATGAGCGCGATGCGCTTGTACATCGAAAGCCGCTCCGTTTCCCGCGGGATATACGGATGCGGGATTGCCGCCGAAAGCGGCACATCCATTACCGTTTCTATGGCGCGCGGCTCGGCTTCCCCGCGCGCCTCCTTCACCGCGCTGTTGACAATCTTGCAATACAGGTCATACCCGACGGCTGCCATGTGCCCATGCTGTTCAGGCCCGAGCAAATTGCCCGCGCCGCGGATCTCCAAATCCCGCATGGCAATCTTGAACCCGGCTCCAAACTGCGTGAACTCCCGGATGGCCGAAAGGCGCTTCTCCGCGACCTCTGTAAGCACCTTATCCCGCATGAAGGTCAGGTATGCGTAACCCAACCTGGCTCCGCGCCCCACGCGGCCGCGAAGCTGATAAAGCTGGGAAAGCCCCATCCTGTCCGCCTCATAGACCAGAATGGTATTCACGTTTGGGATATCCAGCCCGCTTTCGATGATCGTGCTGCACAGGAGCACGTCGTAGCGCTGTTCCATGAAATCGAGCATCGTCTGTTCCAGCTGCTGTTCGGGCATCTGCCCGTGGGCATACCCGATGCGCGCTTCCGGCACAAGCGCGCGCAGCTGCTCTGCAAAGCGTTCCATGTTGCGCACACGGTTGTAAACGAAATATACCTGCCCGCCGCGGCCGATCTCCTTCAGGATCGCTTCCCGTGCCATGCCGTCGCTGTATTCCATCACATAGGTCTGCACCGGGTAGCGTTGTTCGGGCGGCGTTTCGATGACGGACATGTCCCGGATCCCCGTCATCGACATATGCAGCGTGCGGGGGATGGGCGTAGCGGACAGGGTCAGCACATCCACGCTTTGCTTGATGTTTTTGATCTGCTCTTTATGCCCCACGCCGAAGCGCTGTTCCTCGTCGATGATGAGCAACCCAAGGTCCTTGAAGCGCACGCTTTTGCCAAGCAGCTTGTGCGTGCCGACCACCACATCAATGCTGCCCTTTGCAAGCCCCTCAAGGATGGTTTTTTCGTCTTTGCCGGCCTTAAAGCGCGAAAGCAGCGCTACGTTCACCGGGAATCCCGCAAAGCGCGCGGCGAGCGTGTTGTAATGCTGCTGCGCCAGGATGGTGGTCGGCACGAGGAACGCCACCTGCTTGCTGTCCATCACAGCCTTAAAGGCCGCGCGCAAAGCGACCTCTGTTTTGCCGTAGCCCACGTCGCCGCAGAGCAGGCGGTCCATCACGCGGGAGGACTCCATGTCCTTTTTGATCTCCGCGATGCAGGTGAGCTGATCCGGCGTTTCTTCATATGGGAAGCTTTCCTCCAACCGCGTCTGCCACGCGGTATCCGGTGAAAACGCAAAGCCCTTGCGGTTCATGCGTTCGCCATACAGCCGTACAAGGTCAAACGCCAGCTTTTTCACGCTTTCCCGCGTGCGGGAAACGGTGCGCTGCCAGTCCCCGGAACCGAGTTTGGAAAGGCGGACGCTTTCCTCTTCCCCGCCGATGTATTTCTGTACCCGATCCAACTGATCCGTCGGGATATAAAGTTTTTCTCCTCCCGCATAGGCAAGGTGCAGGTAATCCCGGGTTACGCCGCCCACGGTAAGCGTAATTACCCCGACAAAACGTCCTACGCCGTGCAGTTCGTGCACCACAAGGTCGCCCACGGAAAGCTCCGAAAAGGCAAGCTGCGGACGTTTTTTATGTGCGGCGGCCGTCCGTTTCTGCACCGCGCCGTAAAGCTCCGCCTCACTTACGGCCACAAGCTTGATCTCCGGATATTCAAAGCCCTTTTCAATGGATTCGCCCGTAATGATGACCTCGCCCGGCACAAGCGGCCGTGTGAGCGCATCCGTTACGGCGGCATGCACATCCATATCGAGCAGCTGGTCCTGCAGGCGCACCGAATGGCTTCCCGCATAGATGGCTGCCGTCGTTCCCGCTTTTCGCCAGGACGCAACGTCTGAAGCAAGGATGTCCTGCGCTGCGAGGTATTTTGTCGCAGGGCGCGTTTCAAAGCGGAACAGGCATTTGGGGGCGATCAGGCCGTAGGTACGCGTAAGCGCGAACAGCGTCGCGGTGCGCGGCGTATCGAGCTGTGCAAGGAGGACGGAAGGCCGCCCAAGCAGTTCTGCCTGCTCCGGCTCTGCGTTTCCGTCCGCAAGCAGCGCGGACACGGTGTCAAGGTGTTCCATGTGCGCCACCTTCGCGCTTTCCTCCACGCGCTGCGGCTCATCGATAAGGAGAATGGCATCCTCCGGAAGATAATCCTGCAAATACGCATCGTCATAGAACAGCGGCATGAAAAGTTCCGCCCCCGCAGGCGTTCCACCCGCAGAAAGCACGGCAAGTTCTTCCGAAAGGCGCGGCTTCTTTTTGAATGCGCGCAAAGCCCGCGCACGCGCCGCTTCGGTCAGGGGCATCTCGCCTGCGGGGGGAACGGTGACCGCCTCAACGTTTTCAATGGAGCGCTGCGAAAGCGCGTCGTAGGTGCGCATGGTGTCGATTTCGTCATCAAAAAACTCGATGCGCACCGGGTTTTCCGCGGTGATTGGGAACACATCAAGATACCCGCCGCGCAGGCAAACCTGCCCCTTCGCCTCACAAACCTCCACGCGCTCATAGCCCGCATCGACCAGCCGTTTGAGCAGCGTCTGCGGCTTGACCGCCTCTCCTGCACGGATCTCTGTCGTCATCGTGCGAAGCGCTCCCGGCGGGGTAAGGCGCTGCAGCAGCGCGGCTGCGGAAACGGTGACGAGCATGTTTTCCCCGCGAAGCAGCCCGGAAAGCGCCTTTACGCGGCGCGCCGCAAGCCCGGCCGACGCCGTGAAGCCGCGCCCGGCAAGCGGCATGTCGCGCGCGGGCAAATGGATTGCGGCAGGCGCATAAACCGCCGCCTCTTCCCGGATGCGCATGGCGGAAGCTTCGTTTGCCGTAACCACGAGCACGGTTTTTCCCGTATCGCAAAACAGCGCTGCCGCCATATGCGCGCGGTGCGCTTCGCCAAGGCCGAATACGGCTGCGGCACCTTCATTTTTCATCAGCGCTTCCCGCAGCCGGCGGTATTCCGGGTGCCTGCCGAGAAACTCAATGAGCGGATGCTTATTCATTCGCTTCCCCTTGTCCGGCTTTGTTGGCCGGCATGAGCACGAACGGTTCTTCCGCCGGTTCTGCCTTTGGTTTTTCCTTCTTTGGGCGTTTGTTGAAGCGTGCCTGCGCTTCCCTGAGTTCACCGTGCACAATCAGTTCCACTGCGTCCGCAGCGCTGTTCATCGCGGCAAGCAGAAGCTCTTTTTCCTCTGCATCCGGCGCGCCGAGCACGTGGGATACCAGGTTCCGCTGCCCATCCGGGTGTCCAATCCCCACGCGCACGCGCGGAAAATCGTCAAACCCCAATTGGTAAATGATGCTGCGCATGCCGTTGTGCGTGCCGGAAGACCCGCCTTCGCGGATGCGCAGTGTGCCGACGGGGATATCGATGTCGTCATAAATGACGATCAGTTCGGAATTCTCACATTTATACCAGTTTACAAGGTCGCGTGCCGCCCAGCCGGAATTGTTCATAAAGGTATCCGGCTTCGCGAGCACCACCCGCTCGGCGCCGATGCGCCCTTCCCCAAACACGCTGCGGAAGTTGGAACGGCAAACGTCGATATTATGGCGGTCCGCCAGAATATCCAGCGTCATAAAGCCAACGTTGTGCCGCGTGCTCTGGTATTCACGCCCGGGGTTTCCCAGGCCCAACACGATAAACATAGTTCCTCCTTGTTGCTTTCCCTGCACGCAATGAGCCCTCATGCCGTTGCGGCATGGGGGTCGAACGCTTCACATTAGGGCTTGATTATTTTTCCGATCCGGCCCTGCGGAAAGCCGTATGTGCCTTTCTCTCACGATTCATTATAAAGCTTTCCCGGCTGCCGCGCAAGCAGGGGATGACAAACCCGTCCGCTTACGGTATACTTTATTTTGTGTTATTATAGTGAATTTTGCGGAAAGTGGCGAACGGATATGGATTTGTTTGGAGTTCTGACCTTATTTGGCGGGATTGCACTGTTCCTTTATGGCATGCGCGTTATGGGGGAAGGAATCGAGAAGCGCGCCGGGAAGCAGATGCGCATCATTTTGGAAAAGTTGACTGCAAACCCGCTCAAGAGCATTCTCCTCGGTGCGGCAGTGACGGCCATCATTCAAAGCTCGGCCGCAACGACGGTCATGGTCGTGGGCTTCGTCAATTCCGGCATTATGAAGCTGTCCCAGGCTACGGGCGTCATCATGGGCGCAAACCTCGGAACAACCATCACCGCCTGGATCTTAAGCCTTTCCGGCATCGAAGGCGAAAGCGTATTCGTTCAGCTTTTGAAGCCTTCCTCCTTCTCTCCGGTGCTTGCAATGGTTGGCGTTTCCTTCCTGCTGTTTTCCAAAAGCAACAAACGCAGGGATGTCGGCACGATTCTGCTCGGTTTTTCCATCCTCATGTTCGGCATGCAGACGATGAGCGGCGCTGTGGCCCCGCTTGCGGACATTCCGGAGTTTACGCGGATCCTGACGTTGTTTGAAAGCCCCATCCTCGGCGTGCTTACGGGCGCGGTTATCACTGCAATCATCCAAAGCTCCTCTGCCTCCGTTGGCATTCTGCAGGCGCTTTCGGCAACGGGAAGCGTTACGTTTTCTTCTGCGATTCCCATTATTCTCGGCATGAACATCGGCGCTTGCATCATCACGCTGCTCTCCTCCGTCGGCACCAGCCGCGAAGCGCGGCGCACAGCGCTCGTGCATTTGTATTTCAGCCTGATTGGAAAAGTGTTAGTGACCGCGCTGTTCATGCTCGCCAATGCGGCATTCCGTTTTTCCTTCATGGAAACATCCGTCAATCCCGTTAGCATCGCCGTTATCCATTCAGCGCTCAACCTCATCAGCATTATTGTAATGCTGCCATTTATGCGCCAGCTCGAACGCCTCGCCTGCTTCACCGTCAAAGGCAATACGGCTGCTGACGAGCAGGCCGTACTGCTGGATGAACGGTTCATGGCCACCCCCGGCCTTGCGGTTGACCGCAGTCGCGCATTGACCAAGGACATGTCCGATTGCTGCATTTCCATGTTCCGCGACGCGCTTTCGCTCATTCGGTATTATGACGCAAAAACTGCGCAAAGCATTGCCGAAGCGGAAGAAAAGATCGACATTTACGAGGATCGCATCGGCACCTATCTCGTTGAACTTTCCGCAAAGAGCCTCACGCAAACCGATAACCGCGAAACGCAGAAGCTGCTGCACGCAATCGGAGATTTTGAGCGCATCGCAGACCATGCTTTGAACATTTCGGAATCCTGCGGCGAAATGCATGAAAAAGGGCTCTCTTTTTCAGCCTCCGCCCTCGATCAGCTTGATGTGATCATCGCCGCCGTCACAGAAGTGCTGGATCTTTCCACGCGCGCGTTCTTCAACGACGACGTTGCGCTTGCTGCGCGCGTTGAACCGTTGGAGGATGTTGTGGATGATCTGCGCGCGGAACTGAAAACACAGCATATCGAGCGCCTGCAGCGCGGCGGCTGCACGATTGAGCTCGGCTTTATTTTCACCGATCTGCTTACAAATTTCGAGCGCATTTCCGACCATTGCAGCAACATCGCCGCTTATGTGATTCAAACCGCAATGCATACCATGGCCATGCACGAATATATGCATGTGCTCAAGGATATGGACAGCGGTAGGTATGAAGGAATGCGTAAGGAATATTTGGAAAAATACAGACTGAATTGAATAAACGGAAACAGGATTTGCAGGAAGCGCCCCGTTTGGGGTGCTTTTGCGTGTCGAAAAAGTGGCTAATAGCCACTTTTTCGAGTTTTCACAGCGTTTACCTCTCGCCTCGCTCCCAGGCGGCAAACGCTGCAACGTGCGAAACCCCAAGGGGTTTCATCCGTTTCGGCGCGCATGTCGCCGAAGCCGGATGTAAGTCAAGGGCTGCGGCCCTTGACAATCCCGGTTTTTTTGACAGCCTGCGGCCGCCCCTCCCGGGGCGCTTTTTGCACCGCAAAAAGCCCGATGCTCACCCTTCCCGCACAACGGCGCTGCCGCCGACGCGGATGGAAACCGCGCCGTTTTCGCCTTGTGTGAGGCGGGAATAAACTTTTGAAGGCTTCTCCATGGCCTCCCCCTGCACGAACAGATTGGTTTTGCCGGGGAACACCAGTCCGCGGCGGTATAGATAATAGGTCAGCGCGCCGTTGGAGGTGCCCGTTGCAGACTCTTCGTCGATGCCGTAAAGCGGAGCAAAGTTGCGGCAATGCACCGCATCCTCCGCGCAGGCAAACGCATGCACCCCAGTGACCGAAAGCCGCTTTGAAAGCAGAGAGATCGCCTCCATGTCCGGTTTGAGCGCAGCAAGCAGCGCCGGGCGGGCAAGCGGCATCATGATGTCCGGCAGCCCGGTATCCACAATGGCGGGCCGGAGCGCGCCGAATGCATCCGCAGGCAGGCCGTACATCGCAAGCAGAGCCGCTTCGTCCGCTTCGGAAAGAGCGCCAAGTTCGCGGGGCGAAGCCATGTCAAGCCAAACGAGGCCGTCCGCGACATCCACGCGGATGTCGCCTGCGCCGGTTTCCGCAATATAGGTGCGTCCGCCTTCGATCAGCCCTTTCTGAAGCAACAGCGAGAACGAGCCGACCGTCGCATGCCCGCAAAGCGCGACCTCTTCCACCGGTGTAAAATAGCGCACCACAAAGCGCTCCGGCCCGATGCGGCGCAAAAAGGCGGTCTCCGAATAGCCCATCTGCGCGGCTACACGGCGCATTTCCTCCTCATCCGGCAGCGCGCCTTCAAAAAGCGCAACGCCGGCAGGGTTGCCGCCAAGCGGCACATCCGTAAACGCATCAACGGTGTATAGTTTCATGGGTTCCTCCTTAGCCAAATGAACTGTTTCACCGATATAAGTTTATCATAAAAGCAGCGCTATTGACAGTGAAATGCGATTCCGTTATTATTGAAATTGAATTTGATTGCGCTAACCCGGTCCGAAGCCCGGGCTACCCAGCCATTTGGAAAGAGGCGGAAAACCGAATATGGAACAAAAAAAGAGAAGGGCTCTGTGCGATCTAAAAATCGGTGAAAGCGGGCATGTATACGCCGTAAATGCGACGGATCAACGGATGCGGCGGCACATCGTGGACATGGGGATCACGCCCGGTACGGAAATTCGTATCGTAAAAGCTGCGCCGATGGGGGATCCGATTGAGATCGCTCTGCGCGGATACTCCATGTCTCTGCGCAAAGCGGATGCGGCCACCATCCTTCTGATGGAAGAAGCGGAGCACGAAACATTTCATAAAAGCGTGGAAAGGGCGCGTGCGGAACATGAGGCGCACGCGCATGCACTGCTTGCGGAAAAGCAGCATCCAAGCAATACGGACAAAGAAGGCCATGCCCGTGCGGCAATGCTTACAGGCTTCATGTTAGAGCACGGCACCTGCTGTGATCTGAAGAACGGTGCGCTCTGTTCCCGGGAAGTATTTGACGATGGCGAGCCGGTTCGCCTTGCGCTTGCAGGCAACCCGAACTGTGGAAAAACGACGCTCTTTAATGCGATGACCGGCGGAAAGGAATATGTCGGAAACTGGCCAGGCGTAACGGTTGAAAAAAAAGAAGGCAAAATCAAGTCCGTTGCAGGCACGGACGGTGAAGCGCTCTGCACGCATGGGCACGAGATGACGCTTGTAGACCTGCCCGGCATCTATTCGCTTTCCCCTTACTCAATGGAAGAGGTCGTGGCGCGGGATTATATCATCAATGAAAGGCCGGATGCCATCATCAACATTGTGGACGGCACAAACCTGGAGCGCAATTTATACCTGACCGTACAGCTTCTCGAGTTGGAGCGGCCGATGATCATCGCCCTGAACATGATGGATGAAGTGGCAAAAAACGGGGATACAATCGATTGCAAGCGCCTTGCTCTTGAGCTTGGCATCCCGGTGGTGCCAATCAGCGCGCGCACGGGGCAAGGGATAGACGAACTGATCAAAAGCGCGCAAAAGCTCATCTATGCAGCGCATACGCAGCTTCACGAGGGCTTCCATATCGAGCCGGACGACGTATACGACGATTATACCCACATGCAGCACCACCGCATCGGCGAGCTGGTTGAGCCCTATGCCAAAGCGGCGGGGCTTCCCCTTCACTGGACCGAAATCAAGCTCCTTGAAGGGGATGACCGCGTGCGCGATGCGTTAAACCTGCCGGAGGACACGGCGGCGCAGGTCGATGCAATCGTGCGGGATTATGCGGCCGCAAACCCGGTGGGCGACAACGAAAGCACCGTAGCGGACAGCCGGTACCGCTACATTGAACGCGTAACGGCCGCAGCGCTTACGCGCGGCAAAAAGGATGCGGCACTTGAGCGCAGCGCGAAGATCGATGCGCTGCTGACCCATAAGGTATGGGCGATCCCCGTGTTTCTTCTCATTATGGCCGCAATTTTCGCACTGACGTTTTCAACGCTTGGCGCATTCCTTTCAGACGGCGTCGGCATGCTGATCGACGATGGCCTTGCCCCGCTTGTGCGCGCGGCGCTCGTACCCGCGCCCGCGTGGTTCACAAGCCTTGTGTGCGATGGAATCATCAAGGGCGTGGGCGGCGTGCTTACGTTTTTGCCGCAGATCGCGCTGCTGTTCCTCTGCCTTTCCATTTTGGAGGACAGCGGCTACATGAGCCGCATCGCGTTCATTATGGATCAGCCCATGCGCCGCTTCGGCCTTTCCGGGAAAAGCTTCATCCCGCTGTTGATGGGCTTTGGCTGCACCGTTCCGGCCACGATGGGCGCGCGCACCATGGATAACGACCGCGACCGTCGCATAACCGTGCTCCTGCTGCCGTTCATGAGCTGTTCCGCAAAGCTGCCGGTTTACGGCCTGCTTGCGGGTGCGTTCTTCCCGCGATACCGTGGAATCGTGATTTTCAGCCTGTACATCCTCGGCGTCGCGCTCGGCATCCTTTCCGGCCTTCTGTTTAAAAGGACCATGTTCACCGGCGAGGAAGCTCCTTTTGTGATTGAACTTCCACCCTACCGCATGCCGAGCGCAAAAAACGTGCTTACGCATGTTTGGGAGCGCGTTTCGCACTTCCTGGAAAAGGCGGGGACGATTATTTTCGCCATGAGTGTGCTGCTCTGGTTCCTTGAAAGCTTCAATTTTTCGTTCCAGATGGTGGAAAATGCGGGGGACAGCATCATCGGCCGTATCGGCTCACTGATTGCCCCGGTGTTTACGCCGCTTGGCTTCGGCACCTGGCAGGCGGCCGTCGCACTGATCACAGGCATCGTGGCCAAGGAAGCGGTGGTCAGTTCCCTTGCGATGTTCTATGGTTTCTCTGTGAGCGCGGAAAGCGCTGTTGTGGGCAGCGCGCTTGCAGGCACGTTCACACCGCTTGCCGCATACAGCTTCCTCGTGTTCGTGCTGCTGTACACGCCCTGCATGGCCGCCGTTGCCACCATGCGGCGCGAGCTCGCCAGCCGCAAGTGGACGGCGTTCGCCGTGGTTTACCAGATCGGCATTGCGTACATCGCGGCGCTTCTGACGTATTTTATCGGCAGCTTTTTCGCAGGCTAAGGCTATGGAATTCATTTGGTATCTTCTTGCGGGCGCAGCGCTCGTTTACAGCATTTTCTGCCTGATCCGGCATCTGCGGCGCAGGCGTCTGGGCTGCTCCTGTGCTTCCGGTGCATGCAAAGGTTGCAGCCGCGCCGCAGAGTGTTCACAAAAAAATCCAAATGGAAGCAGGAATTTGTGCTATACTAAACGAAAGAAATAAGCAGCACAGGACATTGGATCCGGTGCGTGAAAGGGGTAAGAAGGATGCGTATCACAATCACCGGCAAGAACATCGAAGTTTCTGATTACCTGAACGATCTCGTCATCAAAAAGGTAAGCAAGCTGGACAAGTATTTCCCCGAGGATACCGAGGCACATGTCACGTTGGCGGTGGAACGCAACCGCCATATCGTAGAAGTCACCATCCCCTATACCGGCGGCATCATCCGCGGTGAAGAGACTTCCGGCGACATGTATGCTTCCATCGATAACGTTCTCGCCAAGTTGGAAAAGCAGATTATGCGGCACCGCACCAAGCTGGAAAAGAGCCTGCGAGCGGGCGCGTTCAAAGCGCCGGAACCCGTGTTTGCGGATTCGTTCAGCGCGGATGAGGACGAAATGGAAGAAGCGCCGCGCGTAGTAAAGGTTAAGCGCTTCGACATCAAGCCCATGACCGTGGAAGAGGCTATGCTTCAGCTTGAATTGCTCGGCCACTCGTTCTATATGTTCACCAACGGCGATTCCGGCCAGATCAACGTCATCTATAAGCGCAAGGATGGTAATTTTGGCCTCATCGAGCCCGAATAAACCCGGGGCTCATTATAAAAGAAACAAAAAGCATTGGGCCGCTCCTTTTCGGAGCGGCCTTTTTGCGCTTGCATGGCTTGCAACGCAGAAAGAAGGATGGTATAATTAAGGATATAAGTATAACTAGTATGACTAAACATACTTTCAGAAAAGGAGGATGCGCTATGCTGAAAGGGCCGGAGGGCAAGTGTATTTTCGGCACGGTGAAGGTGGGCGAAAAGGGGCAGATCGTGATCCCAAAGGAAGCGCGGGAGATGTTCGGCATCAAGCCCGGGGATCTGCTTCTGCTGCTGGGGGATGAAAAGCAGGGAATCGCAATCGTAAAAAACGAAATCTTCATGCAATTTGCGCAATACATATTGAACGCGCCGCTCTGCGGCGAGAAAGAGGAAGAAGAATGAACGCGATTGAAACCACGGGGCTGACAAAACGCTTCCGTGGGCGCACAGCCGTGGACGATCTGAACCTTACCATTGCGCAAGGCGAGTTTTTCGCGTTGCTTGGGCAGAACGGCGCGGGCAAAACCACGACCATCCGCATGTTGACCTGCCTGCTTGCGCCAAGCGCCGGGGATGCGCTTTTGATGGGCGAAAGCATTGCCCGCAATGCGGAAGCCGCAAAAGCGCACAGCAACCTTTCCCCACAGGAAACAGCCATTGCCCAAAACCTGACCGTACGGGAAAACCTGATGCTCATTGCGCGGCTTTACGGTGCAAACAAGGCCGATGCTGCGGGGCAGGCAGAAGCAGCCATGCGGGAATTCGGCCTTTCCGCGCGCGCACGGGACCGGGCGAAAACCCTTTCCGGCGGCATGCAGCGGCGGCTTTCCATCGCCATGGCGCTGATTACGAAACCGAACGTCCTGTTTCTGGACGAACCGACGCTTGGGCTGGATGTGCGCGCCCGGCGCGAGCTTTGGAAAACCATTTCGGCACTCAAGGGCAAAGTGACCGTTGTGCTGACGACGCATTACTTGGAAGAAGCCGAAGCGCTTGCCGACCGGATCGGCATCATGCATGAAGGAAGGCTTCAGGCGCTCGGTACGGCTGCGGAGCTTTGCGCCAAAGCAAACGCAACGAACTTTGAGGATGCGTTCTTGGCCCTTACGGAAAGCGAAGCGGAAACGGAGGCTGCATTATGAACAGGATGCTTGCATTGGCTGGGCGCACCGGCAAGGAGCTTTTGCGCGACCCGGTTACGCTCGTATTTGGCGTGGGGCTGCCCCTGTTTCTCCTCGTTTTGATGTCCGTTATTCAGAACAACGTGCCCGTGGAAATTTTTGCCATAGGGCAGCTTGCCCCGGGCATGGCGGCGTTCAGCCTGTCGTTTGTTTCCATGTTTGCGGCAATCCTGCTTGCCAAGGATAAAAGCACCTCCTTCCTACTGCGCGTGTTCGCATCGCCCGCACTGCCGCGCGAATACATTCTCGGCTATGCGCTGCCGATGCTCCCTATCGGTGCTGCACAATGCGCCGTGTGCTTCCTGACGGCGTTCTGCTTCGGCCTTGCGCCAAGCTGGAACATCCTGCTCGCCATGCTGGTTTTGTTGCCCACAGCGGCGCTTTACATCGCCTTTGGGCTGCTTTTCGGCGTGCTTCTCACGGATAAACAGGCCGCGCCGATTAATTCCATTCTCGTGAACGTAGCAGCGCTCCTTGGCGGCACCTGGTTTGATCTTACGCTTGTCGGCGGCACTTTCAAAAAGATCTGCACCCTGCTTCCCTTCGTGCATGCAACGGAATCCGCGCGCGCCGCGCTCGCGGGGAATTATGCGGCCATCCTGCCGCACCTTGCCTGGGTTTCCGGATGGGCGGCGCTGCTTCTTGTGGCGGCTGTACTGCTGTTCAAAAAGAAGATGCGGGAAAATTGACGGAGCGATCCGAAAAAGCCGGGATACGCCCCGGCTCGCTGATTCACTTGCAATGAATCCGCCCCGCAGGAACTCTGCCGGGCGGATTATGGTTACGGAAACAGCAGATAGACTGTTGCATTGCGGGAACCATCCGCAGCGCCTGCAGTTGCGGTCGCGAGGCAGCCGGCAGGCAGGGCTGCCCCATCCCATACTTCGGATGCATCGGAAGCAAACGAATAGAGCATCGCTCCCTCCGGAGCCGAAAGCACGGTTTCCTCGGATACGCACAGGAGCGCAACGCGCGCACAGCTTCGTTCTGCACGCGGCATCGCGTTAAGCGCGGCTTTCATGAACCCCAATGCCTGTGCGCCTGTCACCCTTGCCGGAGAAGCGGATGCAGGTACATCCGTCTCGGTCAGTATGCCGTCCTCAAAGGTGCAAAGAACACACCCGGATGTCCCCACCAGTTCGAATTGCGTGTAAGCGACTTCTCCATCCGCATCCGTACGTATATTTGCACTCGACGCCTGCCATAAATCGTATTCTTCGGGCAGGCACGCGCGTAAATCGTAACTGGGTGAACATCCCATGCAAGTAAAGCAAAGCATCAACACAAAAGCAAAATTTCTGCATTTACGCATCATTTCCCCGTCTCCTTCTGATTATTATAGAAATATAACAATAGCATTGCTGGGCAATGGCAGTAACATGAAACCACAACTGTATATAAAAATTTCCAGGCTCATTTCACACTTATGCATAAGGTGCCGCTATCTGCGCCATTGCTTGACAACCCGGCTTCCCTATGCTTTAATTTGGGCATCAAGTTTCATAGGAGAAACCAACCATGATGAGCTGGTTCAAGCCCTTTCTTTCCTGAAAGCCGTGAAGCGCGTCTGAAAAACGTGCCCACATCCCAACCCGCAGGCAGCGCATGCGCATGCGCGGGCGGCTTTGTGCGTACGCAAAAGATCTGCTCTTCCGGCTGTTTTTATGCCCAAAAGCAAAAAACGCAAGGAGGAAATTAAAATGTTCAAAGGGCTTTGGTTTCTATGCAAATTCGGATGGAATTCCCAAAAGCGGTACATTCTCTACAACGCATTATACCAATTTGTCAATTCTGTCATCCCGCTCGTCGCCGTCGCAGTCCCCAAATACATCATCGATGAGCTGATGGGCGCACAGCGGCCGGAAAAGCTTGTGCTTTATGTGGGGGTTCTTGCGGGGTATACGCTCATTGCCACCTGTGCGTCGAAATTTTTCGTTTATGCCGGATTTTCCTGCCGCGTAAAGGTCGGGAACGATTTCGACAAGTTCATCAGCAAAAAGCTGACGGAAGCGGACTATAGCAAGCTGGAATCTCCGACATTTTGGGATTTGAAAAAGAAGGCGGAAAAGTTTATTTACGCGGATTGGCACGGCTTTTCCTATCTTTTGGACAGCGCGTTGGATATTTTCGGAAAAGCGTTCACGCTCGCGGGAATCATCGCCATCGTGGCGACGCTCAACGCCTGGATGGTGCTGCTTTTCGTGGCGCTCGTGCTTGCAAGTGCCGCCGTGGAAGGTTGGGCAAAAAAGAACGGAACGCGGCTTTCCATGGAAAGCGTGAAGTTTGAACGCGGCTTCACCTACTTTTCGAGCCTGTTTTCCCAGCCGGAATACGGGAAGGAAATCAGGCTGTATGGACTGGCTTCATGGCTGATGGCGCGCTTTTCAGAATTTGGCCGAAGAATGGAGCAATGCTATGAAAAGCGCAATGGCTTTTACATTAAGTCCGGCGCGTTCAGCGCGCTGATGTCCTTCGTGCAGCAGGGTGCGGCCTATGCGTATTTGATTGCGCGCGTGGTTGCGGGAAGCATGGAGATTGGCGATTTCACGATGTATGTGGGCGCAGTCACGGCGTTTTCCGACGCCATGCGCGCTGTAATGGAGAACTTTGTGGATGTGAAAGCCTACGGCCCATATTACGAAGCAATGGAAGAATATATGAACGTGCCGGACACAATGCGGCAAAACAGCCGCTTAGGCGTCCCCGCAGGGCCGCATACCATTGAATTCCGGAACGTATCCTTTCGGTATCCGGGGCAAATGTGCGATGCGCTCAAACATGTGAACCTCGTGCTCAATCCGGGGGAAAAGCTCGCGGTTGTCGGAGAAAACGGAGCAGGTAAGACGACCTTCATCAAGCTGCTGATGCGCCTCTATGACCCGGATGAAGGAGAAATCCTGCTCGATTGCGTGAACGTGCGCGACATCGCCTATGAGGAATACATGGCGTTGTTTTCCACCGTGTTTCAGGATTACCGGCTGTTCGCGTTTACGCTGAAGGAAAACGTCTGCTTTGGCGCGGAGGCGAGCGATGCGGAAATCGAAGCGCTTCTTCGGCGTGTCGGCCTCGGGGAGCGGCTGGATACGCTCCCTCAGGGTGTGCATACGGCGGTTTTGAAAGAGTTTGACGAAAGCGGCTTCGAGCCTTCCGGCGGCGAAGGGCAAAAGATCGCGCTTGCACGGGCGCTGTTCAAAAATGCCCCCATCGTTGTGCTCGACGAACCGACTGCTGCGCTCGACCCAAAGGCGGAATGCGAGCTTTACCGCCGCTTCGATGAACTCGTTGCAGAAAAAACGGCAGTCTATATCTCGCACCGGCTTTCCAGCGCAAAGTTCTGCAGCCGCATTGCCGTATTCCACAACGGCGAGATCATAGAGCTTGGCGCGCACGATGCGCTGATGCGGCAGGGCGGAGCGTATGCGCGGCTTTTCGCCATGCAGGCACAGTATTACACATAAGCGGGAGGCGGGGCTCTGAACTGAGCCCCGGAGAGCGGACAGAGGAAAAGGGTTCCCTGCCGAAAGAAGAAAAATCAGATGAACTGGCGTCGGAACTCAAGCGGCGCCAGTTTTGTTTTGAGCTGTATACGCTCATTATTGAAGAAGAATATGAAGTTGTCAATGAGCAGTTGCGCTTCTTGTATAGATTGCGGCTTGTGCCGTCTGAGGCACTCGGCTTTCAGTATTCCAAAGAAGTTTTCAGCCATGGCGTTATCATAGCAGTTTCCACGTCTTGACATGGACGGTGTAATGCCGTACTCTCTTGTCAGGGTGAAATAGGCATTGGACGTGTACTGAAACCCTTGGTCGCTGTGGAGCTGTAACTCTGCAGCGACCGCTTCATTTTTCTTGGCCTGACGAATGGTTTCCAATACCAGTCGAATAGACTGTTCTGTACCCGTGCGGTAAGCAATGATGCTGTTGTCAAAGAGATCCCGAATCATGGATAGATACAGCGTTCCTTTCGGCGTAATGATATAGGAGATATCCGTTACCCATTTCTCGTTTGGTCTGCTTGCAGTAAAGTCTCTGTTCAGCAGGTTCGGATAGCGATGGAGCTGATCCTGCATCTGTACATATTTACGTCTGCGCCTGACCTCGGAAAACAGGCCATACTTCTCCATAATCCGATACACACGTTTGTGATTGACATGTATCCCCTGCCGGTCAAGCCATATGCATACCCGGCGATAACCGTAAGTCTTGTCCGTTTCTCTTTGGCAACGACGGATCATCTCTGCCAGTTCTTCGTCCTCTGCAGACGAACTCCGGTGTGCAAAAGCATAGTATCCGCTGCGTGAGACCGAGAAGAATGCACACATGCCCTGTATGGGATACTTGTGCCGATATCTCTCGATGATCGCATACTTCTGTCCTGCACTCACATCCTTCCCGCAGCTTGCAGAAAAGACCGCAGCAGCTCATTTTCCATCTCTAGTTGCTTGATCCGCTTCTGATACGCTTCTTCATCCTTGATCGGCCGCGTTCTTGGCCTGCCGCGTTTTACAGCAACCAACGTTTCTTTGCGCTGATTCTTGTGATAGCGTTCCACCAATTTCTTGATTTGCTCATACGAATATCCCAGCTCTTCCGCTGCCATTCGGTGCGTATACCCCTGTACTTCCAGTTCCAATACCCTAGGTAGTATTCTCTTCCAATAATGCTTTCCCATATAAATAACCTCCTGTCGCTTTTATCCTACGACAGGAGGCCTTTTTTCTCAATGTCCGCTCTCCGGGGCCCAGTTCATTCTCGCTCCACCCTTTCCATGCATAACAGCTCTCCTCTGCGCGAAAGCCGCAAGGGAGAGCTGTTTGCTATAGGTATGGATAAGGAACATATGCATCAAGAAGCTGCCTTATCCGCAAAAGGCTTATTCAAGTATTTAGAATGGCATAGGTTTGTTCCTAGCCTGCCGCCGTCAGCAGGCGGATGAGCCACTCTCCAACCTCCGGACAATGGGTATAAATAAACTCCGCGATCTCCATCTCGTTTTCCGCTCGCAGCAAAAGCGCGTGTGATCCCTGCACCGCACCTCCAATTGCTACGCGCGCACATGCCACGCCGCCTATGGCGAGTTCTGAGGCAAGCGCCACCCCACCCAATGCCCAACAACCGACAGCTACACCACCGAACGCATAGATACCAAATACAAGCCCGCCCGCAGCAAACAGCCCTGCAGAGATTCCGCCCAGCACAAGTAACAATCCAAACGCCAAGCCGCCAAGCGCAATAAGGCCGACGGAAAACCCGCCAAGCGCAACCACGCCAAAGGCCACATCCCCGACGGCAATGATTCCCCTTGCACAGCGAGGCCGTCCGTTCCCGCGCGAAAGATGCACATGCACCAATGGCAGTCCCAACAGTGTAGTTTTACTTTTATATTCATATGGCTGCTGGCATATCATGTAGCCGGAAAGCTTTTCAAGCTGCTCTGCAATAGCAACATTTTCTTCCGGCGCGTTCTGTAGACGCCGTTCCTCCACATTGTCCCGCACAAGATAATCCAAACTTGTGTCAAATAAATCCGCAATGACTGTCAGCTTTGTAAGCTCCGGCATCGCGGCGCCCGACTCCCACTTGCTTACCGCCTGCCGGGAAACCCCCAACAAATTTGCAAGTCCTTCTTGGGAAAAGCCTTTTTCCGCCCTGTAGGACTACAATACATCTTGGACAGCGAGAAGAAAAAGGATGAAGGATTCGCACAAATCGGTTATTGTGAGTTTAGGAAAAACAACAAGGACCGAAAGGAAGTGCAAATCCCTCATGACAACTGTAACACAGGACATGAAGTACAGGCAATCCCTAATGTGCTACGCGAAGAAATATGG
>CDZQ01043683.1_pt1:2500-72461 | contig 72461 bp, 60 predicted proteins | sample 554831 | NCBI WGS metagenome assembly CDZQ01 (sample SAMEA3182112, study PRJEB8094) | gut metagenome | biome: human; feature: gut; material: Stool; isolation source: human stools | place: Canada | collected 2013-05-06 | reverse complement strand
AATGTATATAATATATAGATAAATAAAAAAGAAGAAAGGCAGCGTATAACACGCTGCCTTTCCCTCTCTGTCTTTAACAAACTATAGGAGGACAAGATACTTAAAACGGTTGCGGCTCCGTTTCAAGGTAATTTATATTATACACATTGTTGCACAATTTGTCAACCGCAATATTAAAAAATTTTGCGCACTTTTAACAATACATGGAAAGTGTATCGTTTACGTATCCCTTTTTGTTTTGCAAAGTTTACAAATAGTGTCTTAAAAAATGTACTTGAACAGCATATATATCCTGAAAATGTATATAACAGGCGCCGCTTGTATTGACTTAGAACAAATGTTCGTATAAAATAAAAACCGTAAAGCGAAACGCCGCCCCTGTAACGCTTTAATCTTATATGGGAGGTTAAAAGTGAATGACTGTTACTCAGCTCGCAGAAGAGTATGAAAATCAATACCGTGTGCTCAACGCTAAAATCAAGGGCCTGCGCCCGCTCCTTTGCGTTTATAAGGGAGAGGATCTTGTTCAGTTAAGAAGAAGAATTAAGGTTTATTATGATATGGCAAGCCAGTGCAAGGTAATTTCAACAATGCTTTCGGAGTATTATACGCAGGAGGACTGAATATGAGAAAAAGAAATATGGCAGATTATTTTTTTGTAAACTGTTCGCCTGATGACGGTGATTTCAACTGCAGCAGGGCAACCATAACCGCGTTAAAAGCGGTACTGCCGCAGGTAATAGAGCATGAGTTAACCGGCCAGCAGAAAAAATGCCTTGAAATGCGCTTTTGTGAATTAATGTCTCAGCAGGAAATTGCCGAAAAATTAGGGCTGTCTCAGCCAACGGTAAGCCGTCATCTTAAAAAGGCAATACGCACTGTTTCAAACAGGCTGCACTACTGCAAAAGTGCGCTGAGCAGGGCAAACGCCGCCTGGCTTAAATACACCGAATAACGGCGCGCCCCGCTGCTTATATCATCAACCGATACGGCGCGGCCGCTAAAGGGCAGAACCCACCGCGCTAAACAGTTGTAAAGCACACCTTTCTCATTTTATGAAAGGTGTGCTTTTTGCGTGTATGAAAACGGGCAAATTAAATACGCAATATTTATTAACATTTTTCAGCCGTAAAAGCAAAAAATTCAAAATTAGCATTGACAAATCCTAAAACGCGGAATATAATGAACATATGAACAGGTGAGCATATATAGTTTTTGACAATCACGTCTTTAAGCGGTATAATCAGTTGTTCATGAATTGTGTAAAAGGAGGTCTTGCAATGCTTAACGAGGAAATGGTTTATGACCTTGCCGATCTTTTCAAGATTTTTTCGGATTCAACAAGGCTCAGAATAATGTGTTCCCTTTTTGACGGGGAGCTGAATGTTACCCAGATAACCTCTGCCACGGGCGTTTCGCAGACTGCGGTATCACATCAGCTGCGCATACTAAAGCAAAATCATCTTGTTAAGTACAGAAGGGACGGAAAGCAGATGGTATACTCCCTCTCTGACGACCATGTAAAAACTATTATAAACTGCGGTATCGAGCATATCGAGGAATAGGAGGAAATTATGGCTGATAAACATAATCATTCGCACGGTGAGGCGTGTTCGTGCGGTCATCATCATGATGACGGGTGCGGCTGCGGGCATGACCACGAGCACGGCGGCGAAGTAAACAAAAAGGCGTTTGGCCTTAAAATAGGCTTCGGCCTTGCGTTTTTCATAGCGGGCTACCTTATAAATGAACTCACAGAACTGCCGTTTTATGTGCCGCTCATAATTTTTGCGGTATCATATATAATAGTAGGCATCAACATAATCAAGGAAGCTGTTGAGGGCATACTCCACGGCAATATCTTTAATGAGAATTTCCTTATGGCAATAGCGTCCATAGGCGCTTTCGCAATAGGCGAGTACGCAGAGGGCTGTGCCGTTGTTATTCTTTATACGGTTGGCGAATTTCTGCAGGATCTTGCCGTAGGAAAGAGCCGCAAATCCATAACGGATATGATACAGTCCGCCCCGCAGAAAGTGCACGTTGAGCGCGGCGGAAAACTTGTGGATGAAGAGCCTGAAAATATAAAGCCCGGGGAAGTTTTTGTTGTAAACCCCGGTGAAAAGATAGAGCTTGACGGCGTTATAGAATCCGGCAGTGCAGAGGTAGATATGGCGGCGCTGACAGGCGAAAGCATACCAGTTTCTATGAGCGCGGGAGATGAGATACTTTCAGGCTCAATAAATATTGACGGAATGCTGAAAGTAAAAGCAGTTAAGGAATATAAGGATTCAACCGTTTCACGCATACTTTCAATGATAGAAAACGCTGACTCAAAGAAGAGCCACGCGGAGAAATTTATAAGCCGTTTCGCAAAGATATATACGCCTATTGTATGCCTTGTTGCACTGCTTATAATTATTGTGCCGCCGCTCTTTTTCGGAGGCGAGTGGAAAGAATGGGCATACAGAGGTCTTTCGGCGCTTGTAGTTTCCTGCCCCTGCGCAATAGTAATTTCAATTCCGCTTGGATTTTTCGGAGGCCTCGGCGCAAGCTCAAAGCAGGGCGTTCTTATAAAGGGAAGCAACTATCTTGAAATGCTTTCAAAATTCGATGTTGCAGTATTTGATAAAACAGGCACCATTACAAGCGGAAAGTTTGAATTTGTGCAGTGTGAATGTATAAACTGCCACTGCGAAAACAAAAAAGAGCACCGTGAACTGCTGGGGCTTATTGCCGCGTGCGAAAAGTATTCAACTCACCCCATTGCGAAATCCGTAAGCCTTGCTTTCGGTCAGTTTGCTGACGGTCTTGAAGTTACGGACGCAAAGAACTATGCGGGAATGGGTGTTTCCGCCGTGGTAAACGGCAAAAAATATTACGCCGGCAATGAAAAGATGATGAAAAAGGCTGGCGTTGATTTCAAGGAAACAAAACTTGTGGGTACAGCGATATACCTTTGTGATGAAGATGAATTTTTGGGAGATATCGTTTTTGCCGATGTAATAAAATCAGACAGTAAAGAGGCTATAGCAGAGCTTAATGATCTGGGTGTAAAAAAGACTGTTATGCTCACGGGTGACAAGCCCGATATAGCCGCCGATATAGCAAAAAAAGCCGGTATCAACGAATATTACTCAAAGCTTTTGCCTGATGAAAAGGTTGAAAAAGTAAGAAAGATTAAAGAAAACGGTGAAGATATCGTTCTCTATACGGGCGACGGTATCAACGACGCACCTGTGCTTGCCCAGGCTGATATAGGCGTTGCCATGGGCGGTATCGGAAGCGATGTTGCGATAGAAGCCGCCGATGTGGTTATTATGGGCGACAGTCTGTCCAAGATACCCGTTGCACGCAGGATAGCAAGAAAAACAATGCGCATCGTGCATGAAAATATTATTTTCAGTATCGGCATAAAGGTGCTTATCATAATCGGCTGTGCTGTAGGTATATTTGATGAGAACGCCATGTGGCTTGCCGTGTTCGGTGATGTGGGCGTGTGCCTGATTGCCGTTGCCAACTCCCTGCGCGCACTCCACTATAAAGCAAAAAAGAAAAGAAAGTAATTTACACTTTTTTAATTGCGTAAAACATTTAAGGTCTGCCCTTCGGCAGACCTTTTATTTTTCGCTTTATTTTACCTGTCCAAGGCAAAAATATGTTGTAAATTTGACAAAACCCTTTATAATAAAATAGGGGGTGTCTTGCCTTGTTAACCTTTTTTCAGATAACTGACTTACACTATTATCCCGCAAGAGTGCTCGGAGCCTGCGGAAAAGAATGGGAAAAACGAGCGCTTTATGACCAGCGCTGTGTTGCAGAAAGCGAAGCCATTGTTGACGCCGCGCTTGAGCTTATCGCAAAAGACGGCAGTTGTGATATCGTCCTTGTTACGGGCGACGTAGTTTGTGACGGCGAGATGGCGGGGCATATTTCACTTGCCGAAAAACTGAAAAAGCTGAAAGCGGCGGGTAAAAAGATATTTCTGATTACCGCCTCCCACGATATTCGCCCAGACCCAAGAGGGTATAATGAAAACGGTGAGTATATAACGGAGTGCGCAACAAAAGAGCAGCTTTTTGATATTTATTACGATTTCGGTTTGAGTGATGCTCTAAGTATACATAAACCAACAAATTCATATTGCGCAAAGCTTGATGAGGGCTACCGTATCCTGATGCTTAATGATGACAGGGAAGGCTGGGGCTCTGATAATTACGGCTTTTCCGAAGAACAGCTTGAATGGGCAAAGCAGCAGATAGATGACGCAAAAGCGGCAGGGGATGAAATGCTTGCCGTGTGCCACCATCCCGTTCTTGCCCCCGTAAAATTTTACCGTATGTTCAGTCCTCAGGAAATGATTGATGATGCCGATGATTTTGCTGAGTTCCTTGCGTCAAGCGGTATCAGATTTCTGTTTACGGGTCATACCCATATGCAGAATATCAGCCGCTATGACGGCAAAAACGGCGGCGCGTTTTATGAGATAAACACAGGGTGCCTTACCGCTTATCCAAGTCCTGTAAGAAAAATGATGCTTGACGGCAATACGCTTTCAGTAACCACTCTGCACCCCGAAAAGATGAACTGGGATACGCAGTGCAAACCTTATATGCGGTATCTTGAAGAACATTTTGACTACATGCTGCATGATATTTTTTATTCTGCCGCACACGATATAGACCGCTTCTGCGAACTCGGCGAGAGCTTCAGCTTAAAAAAGGAGCAGTCACAAAAGCTGAAGCTGCCTATCAATATGGCGGGCAAAATGCTTGATAAACTCACGTTCAAAAAAGCGGGCAGAATGCTCGGCGTATTAAGTAAAGTCGCGCCCAGAATGTATGATGTGCGTGTGTGTGATTTTCTTATTACGGTTATAAATAATGTTTACGGCGGCACGCGCGATTATGCTCCCGGCAGTGCGGAATATGATTCCTTTATGGCTGTTGCGGACGCGGTTTTCCGTATTATTCCGTCGCAAAAATTAAAGGCGCAGTATCGTGATACGATACGCCCCGTTCTTTCCGACGCGCTTTTCAAAGCGGATATGATAGACAACAATAATACAGTAATATCTCTTTAAGCCGCGGCTTAGGGTTATTATAAAATTTTTTGAGGGGAAAATTTATGAAAAACTATGTGCCCACCAAGGAATGGATGGCGTATGCGATAGGTGCTCTGGGGCAGGGCATGGTGTACGCCATAATGAGTTCATACATATCAGATTTTTATCTCAATGTTCTGAAACTCACACCGCTTTTTGTTTTGCTTCTGGTTTTGCTTGCCAGAATATGGGACGCCGCTATCGATCCCATTCTCGGCTATTATATGGACAGAGCAAACCCAAAGCACGGCAAACTTAAAAGTTATATAATCTACACGCCTATTCCGATTGCGATTCTGACGGTTCTGCTGTTTTACTCGCCCGATCTTTCCGGCGGCGCCCTTATGGCGTATGCCGTAATTACATATATTATGTGGGCAACGGTTTATTCGGTAAGCGATGTTCCGTTCTGGAGCCTGCCAAATCTTATGACGCCGAATCCTGATGAGCGAGGCGCAATAATCAGTAAGGCACGTACTTCAAACGGTGTCGGCTCCGCAGTGCCGATGGCGTTTTTCATGCTGCTCGGATTTATTCTTCCGAGTTTCGGCCTCAGCGGTACTGAACTTGAAGAAACAAAGTATATGACCATAACGCTTTTCTGCGCCATAGTGGGCAATATTCTGTTCATTCCCGTTTATTTCAAAACAAAGGAACGTGTAAAGATACCGCCCCCGCCCAAGAAAAAAGAGGGAGAAAAAGGGGTAGTAAAAATAATTTTAACCTGCAAGCCGCTTCTTCTTACGGCTCTTATGGGTATTCTTTCCGCCGCCCGCTATCTTTATCAGGCGGGTGCCGTTCATGTTGCAAGATACGCTTTTTATATCGGCAAAGACCCCTCGGGTCTTTCGGGCGCGGAGCGTGAAGCCGCGCTTCAGTCCAACATAAGCCTTGTTTCAACCGTGTTTCAGGTTGCAGCGGCGGCAGGTATGTTTATAACAATGCTTGTAATGCCGCTCGTTTTCAAAAAATTTAATTACAAGCAGATAATAATAAGCACGTCGCTTCTCGGCGCTGCTTCAAGCTTTATCATCTATATGATAGGGTATGAAAATTTCTGGGCGTGCGTGCCGTTTTTCGTTATCTCCTGCATACCGCTCGGCGCCATAAATGTCTGCGCTTTTGCCATGATAGGCGACAGCCTTGATTATATGGAGTGGAAAACAGGTGTGCGTCTTGCAGGTACGGGTCAGGCGATACAGAGCTTCGTAACCTCATTCAGCAATGCGCTCGCAACAGGTTTTATAGTTGTTATGTATATGATAGTAAATCTTGATGTTGCGTCAATAAACGCAGAGGTAACGGCAAATCCGCTTGAAATGGGCCACGCAGTGCGCCAGGGTATGTTCAGCCTTATCTCCATTGTGCCCGCAGTCAGCCTGCTTATCTGCACAATACCTATGTTCTTCTATGATCTTGTAGGTGAAAAGAAAGAGCGCATCACACGTGAACTTGCCGAAAGAAGAAAGGCAGCCGGCACTCTCAGTGAATAATTATATAATTCACCGCAGTTTTTGCAGGCAGGTATAATTTGAGATTTCAGTATATTTTCAAATTATAATTGCTGTATAGTTAGTTCGGTGTCTGAGTTTATATAGTATTACAAATAAAAGACCGGGGAGGTACTTAAAAGCATTACCTTCCCGGTCTTTAATAATTTTAAGTAATAACCGCTTGCTGTTAATAAACAGCTTCAACCAATAAAGCCTGATGCGGCTCTATTTTAAGGCCCAGTTTTCCGTCCTTAACTTTAAGCTGTTCTTTGAACACCGCTCCTGAGGGGGTTATCTCCGTCACATTTGCGCTTTTGGCATTTTTATTTACCTGCCAAAACCTGTTATCGCCTTTTTCGCTGTATGCAAAATAGGTGTTTTCTTTATGCACATATGGCAGAAAGAGTGTGTTTTTGTATTTTAAAACGGTTGAGTTTTGGGTTATCATTCGGTTTTTAAATTTGGATTCAACATTGTCTGAAAATATACATTTTTCGGTTAATAAAAAGCCTTTGATTTTAAGCCTCTTTTTTGAACACAGAAAATGATAAGGCACCTGCACCGTTGCAAACTCATGAAGGAATTTTTTGTGCCATTCCTTATCGTCAATTTTTATTATATCTTCGCCGTGCATATTTCCGTAAAGGTATTTGTCATAAATTTTGTTTCTGAACATTCCGCCTGCATATAGCTGGGGAGGAATTTCAACCAATTCACGCCTTGTAATACGCGCGCACCACCAGCTTGCGGGAATAATGCCTACTGTGTCCATCTGCGTTTTGGAGTGATGATCTCTCGGGATACCCAAAAAAGGCTTGTTCGGCAGGCTTTCGTCTTCTTTATATGTAAATTCTGAAGTGATGTCAATTCCCTTGCTGTATACATAGTCTATCATTTTTCTTCTGTAATCCTGCATCTGCGCAATAGTTACGCGCGGCGCATAATTGTGATAGCACTGAAAATTGTCAACATGAATGGTTTTGCTTTCCTGAAGAAACGGCAGATACTCCAGCAGTTTGTCTATCTGCTTTTTAAAGAGCCCTGATTCCCAGTAACCTTTAAAGCAGGTTTTGTAGCAGGCTTTTCCGTTGTATTTTTCAATCGGGTCAGGCTCGCCGTTCTTTTTTCTGATAAGAGCACTGCTGTTTTTAAACAGTTCAAAAGACGGCGCGTCATCATATGCGTCGTTGAAGTTTATGTGAAGGCTTATAACAGAATTATATTTTTTTGCTTCTTCATAAAGCCAGATCAGACTGTCCCTTGCGGTTTTATCCTCTTTTCTTTTAAGCGCTTTGTTTACTTCAAAAAAATCAGGATATTTATCATCGTGCCCGTTATATTGCCAGCCTACCAAATAGTATATTTTGGTAATATACGGAGTCATTGCGTCTATTTTCTTTATGCACTCAAGAGCCTGCTCAAAAGTCATAAGCACATGGCTTTTTGATGTGTCTGACGGCTCGGGATAAGCCAGCCCCAGCTTCATCATCATGCATTTTGTGTAATCATAATGATAGGTATAAACCTTGTTTTCTCTGTAGATCATTTTTCCTCCGCAGAAATTATGTTTTATAAGCTCATAATATCATATCGGGTGGGGTGATTCTTTCAAAAAAACGCTTGAAAATTTAGAAATACAACCATTAAAAATTATCAGTTATTAAAATTTCGCAGAATTTCTAAATTTCATGAGCTTTTTTCTAAAGTTATAGCGCTTAGAAAACGATAAAATGAGGGTGAGGTGAAAATTTATGAATAAAAAGAAATTTGCAAAAGCATGCTGCTGTATTCTTGCAGGCGCAATAATGGCAGGCACACTTTCGGCGTGTCAGGGAAATAAAGACCAGGTCTCCCCAGACCCCGATTACACAGCTAAACTGGGAGAGTATCAAATCTGGGAAAACACTCCCGAAACGGCAATCCCGCAATATCAGATTTATAATTTAGTGCATTCATATTTGGATGAATGTGAGATTTCGGATTCAAACGCTGTTTCCGCTGAAAACAAAACAAGAAAAGTATTGTTTTTAGGCTTTGACGGAATGAGAGCAGACGCGGCGGCAAGGCTTCTTACAAACACAAATGAATTCAACGGCAGCCAAAGCACAACTCTTAATTCAAGCGCCATACGAACCGTATCGGATGAAGGCGGAATTTATTTGGCATATTGCGGCGGAGAAAAGGGAACAGACACAGAGCAGACCACTTCAACCTCCGCAAGCTGGACTTCGGAATTTACAGGTGTTTGGGGCAGTTCTCACGGCATAAAAACAAATGATGACAGTAAAAATATGACGTATAAAACCTTTATGCTTGAGTATGCGGAAAAAGGGCTGAATACAGCTGTTGCGTTTGACTGGGATCAGTATTTTGACGTTAATATAAAAGAAGAGGTAAAATATGTAATGGAAAGCGGCAATATCCCTATGGTATTCTGTGATACTGACAGGGAAAAGAAAGATAAGCTTGAAGATACATATGCTGAAAGCCTTGAACTGTATAATTTTGTTGCTCCTGAAACTCCTTCTCCTTCCGCGCCGTATGATTCCGGTATACGTGACTGGGTAATAGCTCAAATCGAATCGGGAACGGATGTTGTGTGCGGAATATTCCACAATGTTGATACAGCAGGCCACACCTATGAGTTTTCAACAGGCAATTCTCATTATATGAACAGCGCGTATTCGTGCGACAGATCGGCTTACGATATTTTGCAGATAGTGAAAGAAAGAGAAAAAGAGTATAATGAAGAGTGGCTTGTGATATTTGCAAACGACCACGGCGGCATAAATCAGGGCCACGGAGAGCAGTCAGACGAAGAGCGAATGACGTGGATAGCCACAAACCGCAAATTTTCTGAAGATGTTTTATCAAAATAGTCCTTTTAAATATAAGCTAAGGAGTAAGCAGTGATGAAAAAAAGAAAAACTATCAAAGTCATTACAGCTGCGCTTTGTATTTTTCTGGTTGTTGCGCTGGCGGTTCTCGGAACACTGCTTTTCCCTCTTAACGGTAAAAAACACGTTGAAATTTGGAGCGCAGGTCAGGAATTTGACATAAGCAAAATTCAAACAGTTGAAAAAACAAGAGAAGATTTTAAAATTCTTATGTTTACGGACACTCAGCTTTGGGCGGATCTTACAATCAACGCAAAATGCTATGATGAAATGGATGCTCTTGTTGAAAAAACACAGCCTGATTTAATTGTTTTGCCCGGAGATAATCTATCGGCTTTGGCAAGCAGGTTTTCAATTTATAATTTTATAAAGCATATGGATTCATATGAAATTCCCTGGGCGCCCGTATTCGGTAATCATGATGCCGAAATTCCCTCAAATTCTAAAAACTGGCAGGCTGATCTGTATATGGAATCGGAATACTGCCTTATGGAAAAAGGCCCGTCCAATCTTTGGGGCTGCGGAAACTATGTAATAAATATCACAGAAAATAACTCCCCTGTGTATACATTGTTTATGTTTGACAACAGTGAATACACCGAATATGAAAGCGGTGAAACACGGGAGATATGGATGGGTTATGACCAAATTGCGTGGTATGAATGGAATGTAAAAGGCATTGCGCAGGCAGCAGGCAGAACGGTTGATTCAATGACGTTTTCTCATTTTGCATTTCCTGAATTCAGAGATGCTGTTGAGAAATATGGTGTTAAGGGCGAAGACGGCAGTTACACTATACCCGAAGAATACGGTTACGGATACTGCGATTATCTGCCGGGAGCGGCTCCCGTAAATTCAGGTTTTGTGGATAAATGCAAGGAGCTCGGCTCAACAAAATACATTTTCTGCGGTCATGACCACGAAAACAACGCAAGTATTAAGGTTGACGGAATTACATATACATACGGGCTTAAAACAGGCCCTTCTCCCGTGCCGTGGAATCACGCTGAAGAAACAGGCGGAACGCTTATTACTATAAACGGCAGCGCAGAACAGCAAAGTGTTAACATAGAAAACATAGTTATAACATCTGAATAACAAAGCAAAACTCAAACGGAGAACAGGATGGATATAATCATAAATGCAGATCACAGGCAGATAAAAGACGGTGATTTCAACTACTCAAATATAAAAAGCAGGTATGGTGTAAATACCCGTTATTTTACAAAGGATTCAGAGCCGTATACTATCGTGGCGGGAGAAATGCATTTTTCCCGTTTGCCGTATAATCGGTGGAAAGAAACTCTGCTTAAAATGCGGGACTGCGGAATAAACACCGTGTCTACTTATGTTTTTTGGAATCACCATAATGAAAAAAAGGGCGTATACGATTTCAGCAACGATAATAATATAAACGCCTTTTTAACCATTTGCCGCGATATAAAAATGCCTTGTATTTTAAGAATAGGCCCCTGGTGCCACGGAGAGGTAATAAGGGGCGGTTTTCCAAAAAGGATTCAGTTTATGCCCGCCAGCAGAACAGACAGCAAACGGTATTTGGCTGAGGTTAGGGAATATTGGACTCACTTATATAAAGAGGTAAAAGATTTTTTGGACGGCGAAACGGTTATCGGTATTCAGCTTGAAAATGAGTACACGGGCAAAACCGAGCATATACTTACGCTGAAAAAAATTGCTGAAGAAATAGGCTTTAAAACGCCGTTTTTTACTATGACGGCATGGCCGAGCGCAATGCCGAACCGTAATCTTTTGCCTATGATGGGGGGATATCCTGACGCTCCGTGGACACACGGCAAAACCGCTCTCAAGCCAAACAACCGCTTTGCAATATCAAGCGCCAAAACAGAAGATGAAATAGGCGCGGATCTGCACAAAAACAAAATGGGTGATAAGTCTGTATTTGATGATGTACCTTATGCTTTTTGTGAAATCGGCCCCGGAAATCAGGTAACCCAGCACCGCAGACCGTATATATCGGAAAAAGACGGCTACGGTGTGGGCTTTGCAAAATTTGCTTCAGGCGCCGCTTGGCTTGGGTACTATATGTTCTGCGGCGGCAGAAATCCAAACCACAGACTGCTTCAGGAAAACAGATTGACGGGATATCCGAACAACTATCCTATTATTGATTATGATTTTCAGGCTCCTATAAGCCGTTACGGTGAATGCCGCGCGCATGCAGACCGCCTCAGGCTTATGCATTTGTTCATAAGAGAGTTTGACAGCAAAATATCTGCAAAGTCTGCATTTTTCCCTGAGTGGAAATCCAATGACCCGAACGACATTTCTTTTTTGAAATGCTCCGTGCGCATAGACGAACAGGGCAGCGGCTATTTCTTTGCAGGCAGCTATGAAAAAGGACTTAAATACGAAGAATTTAAAGATGTAGGCGTTACAGTAAATCTTAAAGGCAGAAAAATCACTCTGCCTAAAATGGATATAGAGCCTGAAAGTATGTTCTTTTATCCGTTCAATATATCTCTGGGCGGTATAAAATTTGAATATATTACAGCCCAGCCGATTGCCTGCCTTAAAGACGCAGTATATTTTGTTCAATGCGCGTCTGTTCAGCCTAAATGCAAAACCGCCGATAACGAATATGTTCTTAAAACAGGAACTGACGGAAACACGATAAGCGAAAAAGGAAACGAGATAAAAATAGTTGTATTAACTGAAGATGAGGCTAAAAAACTGCACGTTATAAACGGCAAAGCTGTGTTTGCCCGCGGAACAGTTTACAGCGATAATCATTATGCTTATTGTGAAACCTGCGCAGGCGGATTTTCGGGATCATATATTTGTGAAAATGATTTGACGGATAAAATCAAACTTTTGCCGACGTCTGCCAAAAAACTGCCTTACAATTATTTTCTGTATTCCACGGGGAAGAGAGCATATTACGAGCTTCATCTGCCGAAAGACATTTTGGAAAACAAATTTGATGTAAGGCTTGAGTTTGAATTTGACGGCTTGAATTTACAGGTGTTCAGCTCAGGCAGATTGATAAACGATTATTTTAATATTGACGGTAAATTTGTTATATGTCTGCGTGATTATGAAGAATACATACGAAATAATCCCGTTCTCATAATAAGAACAGTTCCCAAAACTAAGCACGGAATATCAAATGTATACAATGAAATTCCTGTGAAGCTTTATTCAAACAGGCTTGAACTGAAAAAAGCTCAGGAAATCTTTTTGCAGAAAGAGAAGATATAATATAAAAACATGCCGCTTGGGCTTTGAGTTCAAGCGGCTTTTTCTTTTACAGTGAATATAAACGGCAGAAACAAAGTCTGCCTTTTGGTTTCAGGGCATTGCGGGGCTTATATTTGTTTCAAAATCTTATCAGAGGTTTTCTTAATATCATTTCATATCTCGCAGCAGGATTTCTAAATTATTTAGCAGATTATCAAAAGTAATTCAGCGGCTTACACTGTATAATTAAAACGACATATGGTCAATATTTCTTAATTTGAGGTGTAATATGAGCAAGGCAACCATTAAAGAAACTATCGTTTCAATTCCTACATATAAACTTGCAAAGCCTGAAAAAAGCCCGCTGTTTATAGAAAAAAGAGCGTATCAGGGCAGTACGGGCAAGGTCTATCCTCTGCCTGTTACTGAAAAGATATATGATGAAAAAGGGGAAAGGCAGTATAAGGCGCTGATTTTAGAAAACGAGTATATTTATGTTATGATTTTGCCTGAACTCGGCGGCAGAATACAGCGTGCCTATGATAAAACAAACGGCTATGACTTCGTTTATTATAATCACGTTATAAAGCCTGCCCTTGTTGGCCTTGCCGGCCCTTGGATATCGGGCGGCATTGAATTTAACTGGCCGCAGCACCACAGACCTTCAACATTTTCTCCCGTTGATTATTCATACAGTGAAAATGAAGACGGCTCTGTTACTGCCTATGTGGGCGAAACGGATAGGATGTACGGCACAAAATCCGTTGCAAGCATCACCGTTTACCCCAAAAAAGCATATATCGAAATAAAAGGCCAGTTATACAACCCTACCGACTTCCCGCAAACATTTTTATGGTGGGCAAATCCTGCCGTCAGTGTAAATGATGATACGTATTCTGTATTTCCGCCTGATGTAAATGCGGTTATGGATCACGGAAAGCGCGCCGTATCAACCTTTCCTATTGCCACAGGCGAGTATTACAAGGTTGATTATTCAAAGGGCGTTGATATTTCAAGATACAAGAATATCAAGGTACCGACTTCATATATGGCGGCTCACTCTGATTTTGATTTTATAGGTAACTTTGATGAGGGCAAAAATGCAGGCCTCCTGCATATTGCAGACCACCATGTTTCCCCCGGCAAAAAGCAGTGGACTTGGGGCAACGGCGATTTCGGTAAAAAGTGGGATAAAAATCTTACTGATGAAGACGGCCCTTACATTGAATTAATGACAGGCGTTTATACTGATAACCAGCCTGATTTCACATGGCTTAAACCTAACGAGGAAAAAACTTTTACACAATACTTTATGCCTTATAAAGCAGTTGGCAGAGTAAGCAACGCAACAAAAGATATTGTTATAGGCGTTAATGAAAACGAAATAAAGGTTTACGCAACGGGTGAATTTAAAAACGCAAATATAAGCATAATTTCTAATTCAGCAGAAATATACAGCAAGAATGTTGATCTGTCACCTGAAGAGTGTTTTATTGATACCGTGGATAATCTTGATGATTATGTGATCAGGGTTGAACATAACGGCAGGGTGCTCTGCGAGCATAAAAAGTTTGTTCCTGATGAAATTCCTATTCCCGATCCTGCCGATGAATTAAAAGCGCCCAAAGATATTGATTCGTTGGAAGAGCTGTTTCTTGCAGGCCAGCATCTTGAGCAATACAGGCACGCAACAAGAAATCCCGCCGATTATTACCTTGAAGGTCTGGCAAGAGATAATACTGATATAAGGCTTAATAACGCCTATGGCTTATTGCTTCTCAGAAACGGTCTGATTGAAAAAAGCATACCGTATTTTAAAGCGGCAATAAAAAAACAGACTTGGAGAAATCCAAATCCATACAACGGCGAAACATTTTATAATCTTGGTGTTGCCTATGAACTTGTCGGCGATCTTGGCAAGGCTTACGACTCTTTTTTCAAAGCAACATGGTCTGCCGAAACGCAAAGCAATGCTTTCTTTCATCTTGCGTGCATCAGCTGTAAAAAAGGCGATAAAGAGCTTGCTCTTGAGTTTTTGGATAAGTGCCTTATCGGCAATTATCATAATATGAAAGCAAGAGCGCTCAAAGCGGAGCTGATGAGTGATAACGATGCATTTTTGAGTGAGAGCTTTGAAATTGACAGACTTTGCTTCCCTATTCTTTATCAATACCTTGATAAAGAGGATTTTGTTAAGGCTATGGGCGGCAGACTTGTCAACTACCTTAAATTATCTCTTGATTATATTCAGTTTGGATTGTATGAAAAAGCAATAGATATCTTAAATCTTTGCAGTGCTCAAAGCCCGCTTGTAGAATATTATAAGGGCTATGCTTACTCACTTTTAAATGATAATAAGAATGCCGTATCACACTTTGAAAAAGGCGAAAAATTAAGCAGTGATTATTGTTTCCCAAACAGTATTTACGAAATGCTGATACTTGAAAAAGCTATTGATATGCTTGATAAATCGCCTATGGCGAATTACTATCTGGGCAATTTGCTTTATGATAAAAAGCAATATGACAGAGCTGTAGAATGCTGGGAATATACAACGGAAAACAAAAAAGATTTCGCTCTTGCATACCGTAATTTATCAATTGCATACTACAACAAGAAAAACGATATTGAAAAAGCTTTGGCGGCAATAAAAACAGCCTGTGAATTAGAGCCTGATAACAGCCGTTTCCTGCTTGAAAAGGATCAGCTCTTTGCAAAGGCAAATATTTCTTGTGAAGAAAGGCTTGCCGTCCTCAATCAGCATAAAGATTTAATAGAGGACAGAGATACGCTCTGCCTGGCTTATGTTACACTGCTCAATAAAAACGGTTTCTTTGAGGAAGCGCTCCGAATACTTGAACGCCATGTTTTCCATGTGTGGGAAGGCGGAGAGGGCAAGGTAGCCGAGCAGTATAAAATATCTCTTTTTGCGCTTGCCGAAAAAGAACTTAGCAATAACAATTTTGAAAAAGCAATTGCGCTTGCTGAAAAAACAATAAATTATCCCGATAATTTCGGCGAGGGCAAGCTGTTTAATGTTCCTGACAACAGAGCTCATTATATAATAGGAAAATGCTATAAGGCGCTCGGCAAAAATGACGAAGCCAATAAATATTTCAATCTTGCAACCGTGGGAAGCACAGATCCGGAATCCGTCAGATACTATAATGACCAGCCGTCTGATTACATTTATTATATCGGGCTTGCTTATCTTGAGCTTGGCTGTAAGGAAAAGGCACGAAAAGCTTTTGAAAATCTTGCCGACTTCGGAAAGAAACATATTGACGACGCTGTTGATTATGATTTCTTTGCCGTTTCTTTGCCTGAATTAGAAGTTTATCAGGATGATATTCAAAAGCGAAACTATGATTACTGCAAAATGCTTATTGAACTCGGTGAAAAAGGAATAAGTTTAAGCAAATAAATTCACCAAATTAAAAGGGTGTTATACGGCGTGAAACCGCCGTATAACACCTTTTTTCTTATTTAGAATTTGAGTTTTCTGAATTTGTTGGGTGAAATTCCGTTGTGCTTGGTAAAAAAGTAAATGAAATTTGATTCGCTGTTGAAGCCAACCTCGTAGGTTATCTCAGACACCGTTAAATTTGTTTTCTGCAAATACTCCTTTGCTTTGTTGAGCCTGTAAATCAAAACGTAATCATAGGGGGCAAAGCCTGTTTGCTGTTTAAAAATTCTTGAAAAATGCGATGTGCTCATGTGCATTATAGCGGCTAAATTTTTTATAGAAATATCGTCCTGCAAATGCTCCGCTATATATTTTTTCATTTCGTGAATTTGATCCTCATAGCTTATCTTGCTTTTGCTGTTTATCATCTGGGGCGCGGCAAGCTCCGTGATAAGTTTATAAAGATCCAAAGAATGATTAAGTTCAGAAGAGGTCGCGTTTTCTGCAATATTATTATATATTCTGAACAGCAGTCTTTTAACATGATCGGGATCGGTGCATTTTATAAGATTGCCCGAATGTTTTATTATCTCATTATAGAAATCCCTTGAATTTGCGCCTCCGAAGTGTACCCAAATTGATTCAAAGCTGTCATTAGTATAGTACTCGTGAGGTTTGTAGCAATCCAAAATCACCGTATCACCTTTATGGGCGGTGATATGTTTGCCGTCAAGTATAAAAGTAAAGCTTCCGTCTATGATATAGGTCACCAGCAGGCTGTCATAATTCTGCCTTACAAGGTGATATCCATTAACGCAAAAAAAGTGGCCGGCGCTTATCGGATAGTAATATAGTTTTTTTGCGGTTTGTGAAGGAGTTGAGAAAAATAAATTAGATTTTTTTAAAACTCCTTTTTCTGTTGATTTCATAATTTTACCTTTTGAGTTAATGATAAGATTTCTAAACTTATTGATAGTATTTCGCAATTAGTTTCAGCCAAACTATTATATAATATAAAAAATGATATGTCAAACTTTATAAAAATCGCATGCGTCTTATAAAGATTTTTAGGCAAATATTTCATTATACGCCAAAAAATATCTTGTTTTCGGTTTGCGGCTTGAATATCGCTGAAAAATACAGTTTGAAATACGCACAGCACACAGTATATGCCTTTTATGAAATAAAATATAAATTTTATCAGAAAAATGTTTTTGCTTCGGGAGGAATACTGATAAAATTCGGCATGTATTTGAGCAGACTTTTATGGTGATGAAACAAATTAGTGCATGAGCGGATATATGGATTTTCCGCAAAAATTTATAATTTGAGAGGATAGGCATATGAAAAAGTTTTTATCAAAAAAACCCGTAAAAGTAATAATAGGAATTATTTGCGTTTGGGCGGCAGTTGTTATTGTGTGCAATGCTGTTTTTGCGTCAATTGCGCTTGAATTTCAAAAGGGCGTTGCGGTGTGCGATGAATGGTCTGCTGCCGATACATATACTCCCGATTACGCCCAGTCTGTTGAAGCGGGCGATGAGGATTTTAAAATCCTCTGCTTAACTGATATACATATCCGCAACCACGCTACTTTCGGAGCTTCTTGGCTCGGCACGAATTTTATTTTAGACACCATGAGCAGAATTAAGCTCAAGCAGTTAATCAATGAGGCTCAGCCTGATCTGATAATTGTGGGCGGGGACTCGGTGCTTACTGCCTGGAACGATATATGCACTCAGCAGTTTGCGGATTTTATGGACGGCTTTGAAATTCCGTGGGCGCCGGTGTTCGGCAATCATGACTATGAGGGCAGAGCGGACAAAGCAAAGCTTGCGGAAATTTATGAGAACGCCGAATATTCGCTTTTTAAATGCGGCCCTGAGGGAATGAACGGTATGGGCAACTATATTGTAAACATCACCCGAAACGGCAAGCCCGTATATTCGCTGTTTTTAATGGATGACGGCCAATTCAGAATAGTTGACGGAAAAGTAACGGACGGCGGCGTTAACGAGAATATGATAGAGTGGTATAAGTGGGCGGTAGACGGCATAGCTGAAACAACGGGCAATCCTGTTCCCAATATGGCATTTATGCATGTGCCTGTTCCTGAATACAAAGAGGTAAACGGCGAATATGAATCAGGCCACAGAGGCGAAGATTCCTACACCGCTGTTGAAAACGAAGGATTTTTCCAGGTGTTTAAGGAAAATAACGGCACTCATCTCTTTGCAGGCCACGATCACCTTAATAATTTTATCTCTGAATATGACGGAGTTAAGCTTTGCTATATGACAAAGAGTTCTTATAACTGCAACTTTGATTTCAACACTTTGGGCGGCACCCTTTTGACGCTTGATGAAAATAACAATGTAAATACCGAAATACTTGAGTTTTAAAACAGACAGAGGATAGATATGCTATTAGGAATATCTGCGCAAATATCACCCGATTTGCTCAAAATAATTTGTGAAATGGGTCACGGCGATGGAATTGTGCTTGCAGACGCAAATTTTCCCTCTGCACCAATGGCTCAAAGGTTAGTCAGAGCGGACGGAATTGAGATACCGAAACTTTTATCGGGTATTCTGGAGCTTTTCCCGCTTGATCAGTATGACAGCCGTAATTTTATTTTAATGGAAAAATGCGAAGGGGACGAAGCGGATGTATCTGTTTGGTCGGAGTATAAAAATATTCTGAATAAATACAGTCCCGAAACTCAAATGTCTTTTATGGAGAGATTTGATTATTACGAAAGAGCGAAAAACGCTTATGCCGTTGTTGCCACGGGTGAAAGGCGGCAATACGCAAATATAATTCTGAAAAAAGGGTGTGTACTGAAATGAAAACATTCGCAACTTATTTTGTGAATGATAAAAACAAACCGCTTCAATACGGCAGTGTGGAATTAATAAATCCCAACCGTCAGCAGCTTCGCACGGAAAATCCAAAACCCGGTATAGAAGCATTTCCCGTTTTCTGCGGATTTTGCGGCACTGATTATGAACTTATGAAAATGGGCAGGGCGGGAAAACTTGATAAAAAATTCCCCGATGGGCAATCCCGCCTGATAAACGGGCATGAAGGTGTTGTTTGGGTACCCTCAGAAAATCGTTTTGCCATTTTGCTTATAAGGGGCGGAAACAGCTACGACCCCACAAGATTTACAGAAGAAGAAAGCTATTTTGAATATGGCTGTGACGGTGCGGACGGTATCTTCTGCGACCGTAATTATTTTAATCCCGATATGCTTTTGCATTTGCCCAAAGAATATGAGGGCCCTGCAAAACTGCATTTAAGCCTTGCCAAAAGGCTTGTGTTTTCAGATCCGTATGCCTGCGCTATCTTTCAGCACGAAAGAATGTGCGATATAGGAGTTGCTCAGAATTACAGAGTAGAACTTGCAAAAAATCAGTGCAGTGAGATATTGGCAAAAAATCTGGCGTATCACAGCACTTTTGAAAAGGTGGTTGTATTCGGCCTCGGCACTACAGGGCTGTTTATTGCTCACCAGATACGCCTGAATCATCCGCAGGCAAATATTTTGTTTGTGGGCAGAAGCCCCGAAAGCAGCGATAAAGTATGCTTTGCCAAAGAAGTAGTGAATGCTCAGTATCTTTGCAGCGACTCAATGACCGCTCAACAGACAGCGCAGAGCATTATAGAAAAAATAAACGGCAGAGCAACTGTTTTTATAGGCGCCAGCGGAACGGATATTGAGCATAAAATAGCGTTTGAGCACGGTGTGCTTGGGTGCAACGGCATTTATAACAGCTTTTCACTCGGCCCGAAGATCACATTTGACACAATGCCGTTCGGGTTCAAAAATCAGGTAATACTGTCTTCTATCAACTTCACCAAAAAGCATATGGAGCAGGCTATAGAAATATTGTGCAAAAGCCGTTTTGATGAGCTTGTTAAACTGATAGATAAAGATGAGTTCACAGAAGACCCTATATCGGCATACGAAAATAAAATATACTGAAAAGGCGCGCCGCTTAAAACAGCGGTGATCTGGAACAGCAAATATATAAATTTGGAGCGATAATATAATATGAAAGCAGTAAAAATTACAGAACCGTTTAAAATCGGAATTGAAGATAAAGAAAAACCCGTTGCAAAAAAAGGAGAAGCTCTGCTTAAAATCAAATACTGCGGAATATGCGGAGCGGATGTTGCTTCCTATACGGGCAACCAGCCTTTCACCACTTATCCCAGAATTCCGGGCCACGAATTCAGCGCCCAGATAGTTGAGATAGAGCCAAACGATAAAGGGCTCAAGCCGGGTGATATAGTTACGGCAAATCCTTATTTCAACTGCACAAAGTGCTATGCCTGCAAAAGAGGTATTGTAAATGCCTGCACGGGAAATGAAACAATGGGTGTTCAGCGTGACGGAAGTTTTCAGGAATACATAACAATGCCTGTTGAAAGAATAATCAGCGGAAAGGGTCTTTCGGCAAAAGAGCTTGCGCTTATTGAGCCGTTTTCAATAAGCTGCCACGCATTGTCAAGAGCTCAAATAAAAGAATCCGATAATCTGCTTATAATGGGAGCAGGCCCGATAGGTCTTTTTGCCCTTATTAAAGCAAAAGCAATGGGCGCAAAGGTAATGATTGCCGATCTGCTTGATAACAGGCTTGCGCTTGCTAAGGAATACGGTGCGGACTGCACGGTAAACACCAAAGAAACCGATATTGTTAAAGCGGCAGAAGAATTTACAAACGGAAATATGTTTGATGTCTGCGTTGAAGCGTGCGGCCTGCCTGTTACTTTCTTAAACTGCATAGACTGTGCGGCAACAGGCGCAAACATTATACTTATAGGCAACGGAAAAAAAGAAACTACATTTCTTCATTCTATAATTTTGAAAAAGGAGCTTAATATTTTCGGTTCAAGAAATGCTTTTACTTCTGATTTTGAGGAACTTATAGACCTTGTATCAGAAGGAAAAGCCGATGTTTTGAAAATGGTAAGCGCAATTTATAATTACACTGACGCGGCAGAAGCTTTTGATAAATTGGCGCACAATGACGGAAGTATTGCTAAAGTGCTTTTAAGTTTTGAATAATAGGGGTAGTAAAATGAAAGAGACAATTATTCAATTCGGAGAAGGAAACTTTTTAAGAGGATTTGCAGACTACTTTATACATAAACTCAATGAAAAAGGGCTTTATTCCGGCAAGGCGGTAATAGTTCAGCCTATTGCAAAAGGCCTTTGCGATAGAATAAATGAGCAAAACGGCGTTTATAATCTTTTTTTAAGAGGTATTGAAAACTCAAAAGAAGTAAACGAACACACGGAAATTCATTCAATCAGCAGAGCAATTAATCCTTATGAAGATTTTGAGGCGTTTTTGGATTTAGCTAAAAATGAGGATTTCCGTTTCATAATATCAAACACCACAGAGGCAGGAATCGCATATGACCCCGATTGCCGTGTTTCGGATGCGCCGCCGTCATCATTTCCCGCAAAATTAACATTGCTTTTATACGAAAGATTTAAAGCCAAGCTGCCGGGATTTATTATTCTTGCCTGCGAGCTTATTGATAACAACGGCAAAGAACTGCAAAAATGTGTGCTCAAATATATTCAGCAGTGGCAGCTCGGAGAAGATTTTTTTTGAATGGGTAATCAGTGAAAATAAATTCTGCAACACACTTGTAGACAGAATTGTAACAGGTTATCCCAAAGATGAGGCGGAAACGCTTTGCAGGGAAATCGGCTGGAATGATCAGCTTTTGGACACGGCAGAGATTTTTCACCTGTGGGTAATAGAGGGCGATTTCGAAGATGAGCTTCCTCTTTGCAAAGCAGGCTTTAATGTTGTGTGGACTAATGACGTTTCACCTTACAAAAAACGCAAAGTTCGTGTGCTCAACGGCGCGCATACCAGCATGGTATTCCCGGCGCTTTTATGCGGAGTTGAAAGCGTGGGAGACTGCCTTAAAGATGAACAGATTAACAGCTTTCTGCGTGAATGTATATTTAAATACATAATTCCGATGCTGGGAGCAAGCGAAGAAAACATTTCTTTTGCCAATTCTGTGCTTGAGAGATTTAAAAATCCGTATATTTGCCATCAGCTTAAATCCATTGCGCTGAATTCCGTAAGCAAATTCTCTGTAAGGGTGCTTCCTACAGCTTTTGATTATAAAAATGCTTATGACGAATATCCGCGCCCCATTGCTCTTTCGCTTGCCGCTCTTATTGAATATTACAAAAATTACGATATTTCAGATGATGAATACGCGGTTGATTTTATCATTAATAACACCGTTTCGGATATTCTTGCCAACACTCGGTTATGGGGAACAGACCTTAGCCCAATGCTTGAAAGCGTTGCAGAGGGCACAGCTTTGATTCAGCAAAAAGGAATAAGAGAGGCTATGAAATGGGCTTTATCGTAATTCATCCCGATGATAATGTAAAGGTAAACCTTGAAAACGGGCATAAATATGCCCGATATAAAATAGCTAAAGGAGAACCTGTTATAAAATACGGCTTTCCGATAGGTTTCGCTTCTGCCGATATTGCCGCAGACGAACATGTGCATACACATAATCTTAAAACAGGTCTTTCGGGCGTGAATGAATATAATTATTCTCCGGTGCTGACAGAAAGAAAAAAAGAAACGCCGCCCGATATTTTTGCATTTGTGCGAAAAAACGGAGATATAGGCATCAGAAACGATATCTGGATCATTAACACCGTGGGCTGTGTAAATAAAACCGCCGAAATTCTTGCTGAAAAAACAGGAGCGTTTAGCTTTCCTCACCCTTACGGGTGCAGTCAGCTCGGCGTCGATCACCTAAGAACACAGCAGATACTCTGCGGGCTCATAAAACACCCCAACGCCGGCGGAGTTTTGGTGCTTGGGCTCGGCTGTGAAAACAATAATATTGAAGAGCTCAAAAAAGTGCTCGGGGAGTATGACAGCGAAAGAATTAAATTTCTAAACGTTCAGGACTGTGAAGATGAAATTGCACAGGGCGTAAAGTTAATTAAAGATTTACAAAAACAGGCAGAAAAAGACACTCGTAAAAAAGTGCCCGCTTCTATGCTTAAAATAGGATTGAAGTGCGGCGGAAGCGACGGCCTTTCGGGAATAACCGCCAATCCGCTTGTAGGGAAAATGGCAGATAAATTCTCCGATATGGGGGCAACTGCGGTGCTTACCGAAGTGCCCGAAATGTTCGGCGCAGAGCAAATACTGATGAACAGATGCGTCAGCCGAAATGTGTTTGAAAAAACAGCTGATCTCATAAACCGCTATAAATCTTATTTTATATCACACAATCAGCCTGTAAGCGAAAATCCCTCGCCGGGAAATAAGGCGGGCGGAATTACCACTCTTGAAGAAAAATCTCTCGGCTGTGTTCAAAAGGGAGGAAACGCTCCCGTAACCGCCGTGCTTGACTATGGTGACGTCGCAAAAACTCCGTGCCTAAATCTTTTAAACGGGCCCGGAAACGATATGGTTGCAGTAACAAATCTAACGGCGGCAGGCTGCCATTTAATCTTATTTACCACGGGCAGAGGAACACCCCTCGGAGCGCCTGTTCCCACACTTAAAATATCAACAAACTCACAGTTTGCCCGCCGCAAAAGCCATTGGATAGATTTTGATTCGCAAAGCGCAGACAGTCTTTCGCTTTTTCGGCTTATTCTGAATACGGCAAACGGTGAATATTTCGCTAAAAATGAAGAAAACGGATACAGAGAAATAGCCATTTTCAAGGATGGAGTAACATTATGAAAATAATAGACTCGCATATTCATTTATGGAAAATTCAAAACGGAACGCATAACGCAAAGCCCGTTTACAGTGTCGGAAACGGAAAAAGTATGTTTGGCGGCGAAGTCAGGCAGATGATGCCTCCGTATATGCTGAGGGGTGAAAATACCGCAGAAATGCTTATAGCAAATATGGATTATGCTCGGGTCTCAGGCGGAGTTTGCGTTCAGGAAATTATGGACGGAAATCAGGATGATTACCTTCTTTCAGTGAAAAGAGCGTACGGAGACAGAATAAAGATCTGCTCCCTTTATGAAGAAAACGATAATTTTGCCGTTGACGGGTTTGACGGCATTAAGCTGTGCTCCTGCAAATTTAAAGAGCAAAATCTTTTAAAACATATAAATGTTTTTGAAAATGCCGCAAAGCACGGAAAGTTTATTGCCATAGATATGGCAGACGGAGACGCGCAAACGGGTCAGCTTGAAGAAATAATACGCAGTTTCCCTGATTTGAAAATAGCAATAGGCCATTTCGGCATGGTAACCAGGGAAAATTGGGAACAGCAGATTAAACTTGCAAGATATAAAAATGTTTACATAGAAAGCGGCGGCATCACATGGCTGTTCAACAGCGAGTTCTATCCGTTTCCGAGTGCCGTTAAAGCAATTTTAACAGCCGCCGAAATATGCGGCTTTGAAAAACTTATGTGGGGCAGTGATTATCCCAGAACAATGACGGAAATCACTTACAAAATGAGTTATGATTTTATAATCAAGTCAAACGATCTGAACACACATGAAAAAGAACTGTTTTTATATGAAAACGCAAAATCATTTTACGGTTTCACGGATCTGCCAGAGTACCCGGTAATAAAAAATATGCTGGAGGATTAGTATGAAAACTCTTAATGCCGCTGAATTCGGAGTGCTTCCCGAACAGGAGATAACACAGCAGCTTTCTGCACTTTTTGAGGAAGCTGCAAAAAGCAAATGCGAAAAAATTATATTTTCTCCCGGAACGTATTATATAAACAGCGAAAAATGCCGCAAATATATGCTCTATATAACCAACACCGTTGGCGATAAAGAGTTTAAAAATAATGAAACGCCTCATCTTAATGAAGTTCCGTTTTATTTAAACGGAATAAAAAATTTAACTATAGAGGGCAGCGGCGCGGTTTTTATTATTGAGGGAAAAGTCACAAACTTTGCGATTGAAAACTGTGAAAATATAGTTGTGCGCAATATGGAGATAAGGCACGCTCATCCCGATATGCACGAACTCAGAGTCGTAAACAAATCACTGTTCAGCGTTGATTATGAGATAGACAAAGATTCTCAGTACACATTTGAAAACTCAAAGCTTTATTTTTACGGCACAGGATATAAGTGCGCCGCAGATTTATGCGCGGCAAACGCGCATTGGATAGGATTGCTGAGAAGTGAAACGCCTGAAAAAATCAAGAGGGTTTCACACCCGCTTTTCGGGGCAGTACGTATACAGGATCTCTCAAACAGAAGATTTAGGGCATACTATCCAAACACAATGAGGTTCAAAAAAGATGACCGCTTTTATCTGTTTGATGTAAGGCGGCAGTATGCAGGGATTTTTATTAACAAAAGCAGAAATATAGTTATAGATGCTTTCAAACAGCGCTTTAATTATTCTCTTGCGTTTGTAGCGCAGGACAGTGAAAATGTAACCATCAAAAATTCCTGCTTTGCTCCTGAGAAAAATTCGGCAAGAAAAATGGCTTCCGTTGCAGATTTTATGCAGGTGTGTATGTGCAGAGGAAAATTTTCTGTTTCAAACAGCGTTTTTGACGGGGCAGGCGACGATTGCCTGAATGTGCACGGTATACACTTTAAAATAATTAAAGCAGACGGGAATAAAATAACCGTTCGCTTTATGCATCCTCAGTCTCACGGGTTCAACCCCCTCCGTGCGGGAGATGAAATAGCATATATAAACACAAAAACAATGCTTCAGGAAGGCACTTCAAAAATACAGAGCTCAGAGCTTTTAAATGAAACGGATATACAGCTTGTTCTTGATAAAGCTTCGGATAAGGGTTTGGGTTATGTTATTGAAGATATTGACGCCTGCCCCGATGTTGATTTTGAGAACAATTATTTAACACGTATAATCACACGCGGACTTTTGCTTACAACAAGAGGCAGGGTGTGTATTAAAAACAATCATTTTAAAAGCACTACAATGAGCGGCATATTGCTTTCGGATGACGCTGAAAGCTGGTATGAAAGCGGTATGTGCCTTGACGTAAGCGTGGAAAACAACAAATTCGAATACTGCGGAGAAACTCCTGTGCGCATTAAGCCTGAAAACAAAATTCATGCTGCCCCTGTGCATAAAAACATAAAAATAACAGGCAATGAATTTATGAATTATAAAGGCTTTTGTATCACAGCTAAATCAACGGATAATCTTGTTGTAAGCTCAAATAAATACTGCAGCAGCAAACACTTAAAAACCGTTAAATGTTCTAATGTCAAGGCAGAATAATTATGGAAAAGGAAATTCGCCTCAGCTACATAAAAAAGATAGATGAAGTCAATAAAAACGGAAAGTATAAGCCGGATTGGAGCAGTCTTTCCGAATACGGAGTGCCCGAATGGTACAAAAAAGCCAAATTCGGTGTTTTCATACATTGGGGTCTGTTTACCGTTCCCGAATATTTCAGCGAATGGTATCCCCGGCTGATGTACTACAAGGGTAATCCCGTATATTGGCATCACAAAAGAAAATACGGGAAAAATTTTAACTACCGTGATTTTATTGAATTATTCAGGGCGGAAAATTTTGATGCCGCCGAGTGGGTCTCTGCGGTCAAAAGCTGCGGAGCGCGGTTTATTATGCCTGTAGCAGAGCACCATGACGGATTTAAACTTTATAATTCTGATTTGAATGAATGGACTTCAGTGAAAACTGGGCCGAAAAAGGATTTTTTGGGAGCAATAAAAACAGAGTGTGAAAAACAGAATTTGATATTTTCCGCTTCCAGCCACCGTGCAGAGCATTTTTGGTTTTTAAACGGCGGCAAAACTATAGGCTTTAAGAATGAAACGCAGGATGAAAAGTACCGAGAGTTCTACGGCGCCTGTGAAAATGTTCATAAGTTTAACAATCTTTACACGCTTAATACAATTTCACTTAAAGACGCAAAAGCTCTTCCTAAAAACAGCGAAACCGAAAAAGAGATGCGCCTTTGCATGATTGAGATAGCGCGGCAGGAGAAACGCTCCAAAAAGCTGCTTTCACGCTGTTATGAAAACGGTATTCAGGAATTTGATTCCTCAGTGTTTGACTCTGTTGTGTCATAAATCTCCGCTCTTGAGAAAAGGCAGGCAGAGTTGACTGATGAGATAAAGCAGGAAAAGGAAAATAAGCAAAACACATCATCTGCAAGAAAAGAACTTTCCGAGATAAAAAGAAAAACAGCCGCCGCAAAGCGTTCGTTAAAGCAGGCTAGGGATGAGTTTTCTTTATACAACCGTGCGGCAAAGCCGTTTCTTGATGCGAAAAAGCTTTTGACACAGCAGGAAAACTATCTTCACTATGAAGAAATAAAAAGCAGATATAACGAGTCAAAGGCCCGCGCCGAGGCTCAGAGGGAAGCTTTAAGCTTGCAGGAAAAGCGCAATAAAGCAGAAAAAGAAGCCTATGCGGCAAAGCTTAGAGAAGCAAGAAAAAACAGCAAGTCAAAGAATAAAAAGTAATTTAGACAAGCGCAGGCAGTTTCTCAACTGAGGTTGCGATTGCTTATAAATGCGCTTGGTTGCTTACAGAGGTGCTGAGATGAAAAATTTATCCGTTAAAATAAACACCATGATGGGAAAGCTGAAAACGTATTGGCGCACTCCGCCTGAAGGATATTATGTTAATTACAAAGAGTTCCTTAATTTGGCGTTGGGCGCAGGCTCCCTTTCTTTTTCAAGTGTTTTGATAACTTGGACTACGATAGCTATCAACGTCCCTATGATGATAAGCTATTTCAAGGTTTCATCAGGATTTGTATTTATCGCAGGAATGGCGGCGTCCGTTCTCGGCCTTGTGAGGGCGCCGATACTTTCTATGATGATTGATAATTCAAAATCATCTAAAAATAAATTCAAGCGATTTCTGCCGTCGTCTGCAATCTTAACGGTGGTTTGCTTTTGCGCCGTTCCTTTCATTCCTCAGGCATTAACGGAAAATATCCTGTTTTCTTTTTCTATTCCGAGTATACCGATATTCTCCGTTGAAGCCTCTGTTATTGATGTTTCTCTGGGCGCATTGCTCATGTTTATCCTTATACAGGTAGGAACATTCTTTTCAACAATTTTAAATCAATGCTTGGTTGGAATTGAGCAAACGATTTCTCCCGTAGCTCAGGAAAGAGCAAATATAGGTGCGTTCAAGGGGCTTGTATCAAATATTCCAGCTTCAGTTGTTAATGTTATACTTCCGCTTGCGGCAGGAATTTTGTTCGCATCAAGCGAAAATCCCATGAACAACATTGAGCTTTACAGATGGGCTTTCCCCATTTGCGGTTTGGGATGTATTGTGTTTGTTTTCTTTGCCTATTTCGGCACGGAAGAAAGAACTATCGTACATAAAGAATATGTTGCGCAGGTCAAATTCCTTGACGGCACAAAACAGCTTCTCACAAATAAATATTTCTGGATAATCACTCTCTACACCATATTTGTGGGTGTAAGAGGAAATATAAATATGTATTTGTGGATATGCAACTATGCCATTTCGGGTCAAAACGGCTCGTTTGCGTTAAGCATATGCAACATTCTGCTGAATAACGCTCTTGTTCCCGGAATGCTTGTAGGCCCGTTTTTGATTAAAAAGCTCGGAAAGCGAAATGTAATGCTCATTTCAACCGTCGGCTTCATGGTAATGGCATTTATGCAGCTTTTCACATTAAATCAGCCATATCTCATACTCGTGGCAATATTCTTCCAAAATCTTTTCAATGGTTTAAGCTATATTTCCACAATTATGATTCCCGATGTGCTTGATTACCAGCAGTGGAAAACGGGAAAAAGGCTGGAGGGCTTCTGGCAGAATTTCAGCGCGTTTGTAACCACCCTTTTCGGATTTTTTACAAGCGCCCTCATGCCTTTGTTTATGTCTTTCGGCGGAGTGGGCTTCGGCGATAATATTGACGTAGCTCTTAAAGACAAAACCGTTATGATGAACACATTTGAAAGTGTAACATGGCTCGGCATAATTTTTTCCGTGCTCAGCATAATTCCTATTTTCTTTTATGACTTATCAGAGAAAAAACACGCTGATTATATACGCGCGCTCAGAGTTAGGGCAGCTGTAAATAATTACGAAAATAACGAGCTCGACGAAAATGATATAAACTTCGTTAAGGAAGCAATTGAATACGCTTCCGGCAGCGATGATAAATTTATGAAAAAAGAACTCAGCCAATATAATTGCTTGGAAAAAATTACAGGAGAAAAAGATATATGAGCAGAAAACTGAGAATACTGTGCAGCCACATAAACTGCGATTATGAAGTGATATATAACGGCTTTTCATGGGTGAGTGACGGACGCCGCCCCTATGTTATCATAAGAAAAAAAGCCGGAAGTAAATATATAAGCACATACCGCCCGTTTTCAAGCGCCCTTAAAAAATCAATTGAAACAAAGCCGAACTGCATCATATGCCGTTACAGTTCTTTTATCGCCTTTGGAAAGAAGCTTGATTTCACACTTATCTGCAGGGCTGAAATCACGGGGGAAAATACTGTTGAATTTTCACTTAAAGCGGAGAACGAAACAGGCTATGATATTCAGGCGGTATATTTTCCCGCGCCTTTTAATTCAAAAAATAAAGGCAAAGTTTCGTATCATGTTGACGCAATGCGTCAGGGCTTCCTTATGCCCGACGGATATAAGGAAAACTTCCTTTCAACCTTCGGCTTTGCTCATTACCTCAGAAGAATAAATACGGGAGACTGCTATATGCCCGTTTGGGGAAGAGTGTGCGACGGAAACGGATTTTCCGCAATAGTAGAAACACCGTATGACGCCTGTATGTTTTCGTCATTCGGCAGGCACGCTTCTTTTGTAAATTCGGTTCACTGGATGTCCAGCCTCGGCAAGCTTTCCTATGAAAGAAAAATCCGTTTTACTTTCCACAGCGAAAAGTGCGATTACAATACCATAGCCAAGGATTTCAGAAACTATCTCATTGAAAAGGGCAAGCTTAAAACAATTGACGATAAAATAAAAGAAAATGAGAATATAAAGAAGCTTATAGGCTGCCCCGTTCTTCATCATAAGATTTTTTCTACAATTCAGCCCGCGTCAAAATTTTATGATAAGAATTCAACAAATCAAAAGCTTTATGCTTCATTTGAAAAAAGAGCCGTTCAAATGCAGGAACTCAAAAAAGCAGGCCTTGAAAAACTCTATATCCACACAGACGGCTGGGGAGCGCTCGGATACGATAACCTTCACCCGTATATACTTCCGCCGTGCAAGGAAGCAGGCGGCTGGGAAGGTATGAAAGCACTGTCAGATACCTGCAGAAGCCTCGGCTACATATTTGCGCTTCACGATCAGTACCGTGATTATTACTACGCTTCAAAATATTTTGATATGGATAAAGCAGTTATGAAGATTGATTCAAGTCATCCTTACTGCTCTACATGGGACGGAGGGGAACATACATTTTTGTGTGCTTCCCAGGCGCTTGAATTTGTAAAAAAGACATATACGGAGCTTGAAGAGCACGGGGTGGATGTTCAGGGCGCTTATCTTGATGTATTTTCCGTTGTAAACGGAGATGAGTGTTTCAATCCCAAACATAAAATCACACGTGAAGAAAGCATAAAACACAGAGCGTCCTGCTTTGAATATCTGAATAAAAAAGGCTTGATAATGTCATCCGAAGAGCCTGCCTCCCAGCTGATAGACAGTATATGCCTTGTTCACCACGGCCCGTTCACTCTGCGCCCTCAGGAAAACGGGGCGGCTGTGGGAATCCCCGTTCCGCTTTTAAGTCTTGTTTATCATGACTGCGTTATGATACCATGGGATTGGTGGAACAACTGGGGAATACCTAAGGGCGAAAAAGGAGAACTGTATTGCGCAATGCATGCGGGAATGCCGTATCTTCACTGTTTCGGAGAGGAAAATTTCAAAATAGGAAAGGATAATCGTTCGGCAGATATTGAATTGCTTGATGAACACTCTCTTAAAGATGAATTAAACAGAATAAAGCCTTTGACGGAACTTCAGGAGAAGCTTTACAATAAAGAAATGGTGCGCCATGAATTTTTGGACGGAAAGCGCGTGCAAAGAACAATATATTCTGACGGAACTACTGTTACAGCTGATTTCCAAAAGGGAACATGGACGATAGGGAGTTTAAACAATGATTAAATTTATAACAAAAAATTATCGCTGCTCATCTTTTACGGAACAATCCGTTGTTCCCGATCTGTCAATAAGCAGAAAACAGCCTAAATTTAAAAGCACAATAAAAGATTATGAGGGGCTGTTTATAAATTACGGCTACAGAGAAACGGCGTATCCGTACACCCAGCAGAACTCATACTGCGATGAAAAAGAACAGCAGGTTTCAGTTGCCGTGCTCGAAAATGATTTTCTGTACGCAGAATTTCTGCCCGATTTCGGCGGCAGGCTCTGGAAACTGTACGATAAGAAAAAAGAAACAGATATACTTTATACCAACGATGTTATAAGATTTCGTAATCTGAGTATCAGAAACGCTTGGTTTTCGGGCGGCGTTGAGTGGAACTGCGGAATAATCGGCCATACTCCTTTTACCTGTTCTCCTATGTACTGCGCAGAAGTAAAAGGCGGCAATTCAGAAGAAGTTCTCAGATTTTATGAATTTGAAAGAGTAAGGGGTATCTATTATCAGATAGATTTTTGGCTGGAGGAAAACCGCCTTATGGCGGCGGTGCGCATCGAAAATCCAAATGATGATGTTGTTCCCATGTATTGGTGGTCAAACATGGCTACTCCTGAGTTTGAGGGCGGCAGAGTTGTTGTTCCTGCAAATGACGCCTATAATAATTCGGACGGTATAGGCATAAAAAAATCCCCCATTCCCATTGACGGGGGAATAGACGTTTCCTACCCTCAAAATATTCCTGATACGATAGATTATTTTTATGATATCGCGCCCCACGAGCAAAAATTCATTGCAAATGTAAACGCGCAGGGAAAAGGCCTTTTGCAGTGGTCAAGTCATAATCTTAAAGGCAGAAAATTGTTTTCATGGGGTCACAGAAAGGGCTCAAAACACTGGCAGAAAATGCTGACGGATAAAGCAGGCGATTATGTGGAAATTCAAGCGGGACTTGGAAAAACACAGTATGAATGTCTGCCGATGCCGCCAAAAACAAGCTGGTCGTTCATAGAGTGCTATGCGCTTGCCGATATAGCAAAAGAAAGCGTTGAAGGCGGATATGATGAGCTTGTTGAAGCGGTAAAAAATCAAATTGCCGGTTATGGAAATTCAGATGTGCTGGACAGCAGACTGAGCAGCGTTGAAAGGGATATAAGCCTAAAAAAAGGAAAAATCGTTTTTAAAGGCAGCGGAATCGGAAGCCTCGGCAAAATGCTTTGCGGCGGTGAAAGCGATCACCTTGAATTTGTGCCCGACAGCGAATGTGAATACTGGAATTCTTTAGCTTGCGGCGAAGAGCCGAAAACCGATGTTGTATCTTTTCCGTTTGGAAAAAATGCAGAGAGTTTGCTTAAAAACAGCACAAATCTGTGCGACTGGAGAATTAACTACCAGCTTGCTCTTATCAGTTATGATAAAAGAGATTTTGAAAGTGCCGAGAAGCAGTGCGAAAAAAGCATGCTTCTTGAAAACAACCTGCAGAATAAATTCTTATATGCGTTTATTCTTTATCAGCTTGAAAACGAAAGATATATTTATTATCTTAGAAAGTGTATATCATGCGCGCCGGATTCTTACAGCGTATGCGAAAGAATTTTGCGCCTGCTTATCGAAGATGAAAAATACACCGAGCTTATAAACATATTCTGTAAAATCAGTTCTCGTTTGCAGGCAAATGCAAGGCTTAGGATGTATCTCTCCCTTGCACACTTGAAAGCAGGAAACGCTGAAAAAGCAAATGAGATTCTTACCGAAAACGGCGGACTTGATCTTCTCGATTTCAGAGAGGGAGACAGAATGCTTGATGTTTTATACAGGGGCATAAGAAAAGAATTGTATAATGAACAGGATAAAGACATTGTTGTGCCTGAGAAGTTTGATTTTATAGTGGCTAAAACAGGAGAATAATTATGCACAAACTATGGTTTCAGAAACCTGCCCGCCATTGGCGCGAAGCTCTTCCCATCGGCAACGGATTTACGGGAGTAATGATCTACGGCGGAACAAATTCGGAGAAGCTTTGCTTTAATGACGGCACATTGTGGTCAGGTTATCCTAAAGACTATAACAGCGAAAGAAGCTTTCAAAATCTGTCTAAAGTGCGCGAACTTATTTTTGACGGCAAAAATAAAGAGGCAGATTTGCTGATACAAAAAGAACTTTGCGGATTTTACAGCGAAGCGTTTATGCCTGTCGGTGAAGTGAAAATAAAAATCTCATCAACAGACGCTTCAGATTATTTCAGAGAGCTTGATTTGTCTAACGGGATACATACTGTAAGCACACAGGGCGTTTTACGAGAAGCGTTTGCATCAAATCCAAAAAACGTGGTTGTATATTCAATAAAAACAGACAGCCCCGTAAATGTTTCTGTTAAAATGAAAAGCAAGCTCAGGGCAAAGACATTGACTGAGGGAAATATGCTGTTTCTTACGGGGCGTGCGCCTGATTATGCCGCTCCGAACTATGTCAGAAGCGAGCTTTTCCCCATAAAATACAACGAAAACAAAGGCATGGCATTCGCGCTGGGTATGGCGGCGGATACTGACGGTAAAATTATTGAAAGCGGCAGAAAAATAACAATAAAAGGCGCGCGTGTAATAACTTTGTATTTCGTAACCGAAACGGGATTTGAAAGCTTTGACAAGATGCCCGTTACAGATACAGGTTTAATCAAACAAAAATGTTTTAAGCGTCTCAGCGAAATTCGTAAATGTAAATATGAAGAATTAAAAGAAGAGCATATTGCAGATTTTTCATCTTTGTTTTTCAGGCAGAGCATTTCTCTTAACTGCGAATCAGACCTGCCTACTGATAAATTACTGCAAGCCGCTAAAACAGGAGCGGATATAAGGGCATTGTGCGAGCTCTTTTATAATTACGGAAAATATATGACGATCTCTGCAAGCCGCCCGGGCGGTCAGGCTATGAATTTACAGGGCATCTGGAATAATTCGGTAAGACCGCCTTGGAGCAGTAATTACACGGTTAATATAAACACGCAGATGAACTATTGGGGTGCTTCTTCCTGTGCGCTGGACGAGTGTATCGAGCCTCTGTTTCAAATGGTTTGGGAAACAGTTCAAAACGGAAAACGCACTGCCGAAATCAATTACGGCTGTTCGGGGTTTGCCTGCAACCACAATGTGGATATATGGAGGAAAACTTCTCCTGTTAAGGGAACACCGAATTATATGCTGGAACCTCTTTGCGGGGTTTGGCTTGCAAATGAGGTCTATGCTCATTATAAAAACGGCGCTTTGCAGAATTATCGTGAAAAAGTTGCCGAAATAACCGAAGAGGCGGCACGCTTTGCGGCAGATTATCTTGTTTTTCATAACGGCGCATATGTTGTATGTCCGTCGCCGTCTCCTGAAAACTGCTTTTCCAAAAACGGCAGCACCTGTTATATGGATTATGCTTCCGCTTTTGATATGGGTCTTGTAAAGCAGGCGTTTCTTAACGCCCTTGAAATTTCACCCGATGAGGAACTTAAAGCGGATATAAAGAAAAAGCTTGAAAAAACAGCACCGTTTACAGAAGGCAAAAACGGCATTAACGAGTGGCATACGGATTATCCAACTCCCGAAAAGGGCCACCGCCATTTTTCTCCGCTTTATGCCTTTTATCCTGCAAAGCTCATAGGCTATCATACTGACGCAGAGCAGGCTAAATGGGTAAAACGGCTGTTTAAATACAGGCTTGATAACTCAGGCCAGCACATAGGCTGGTCTGCCGCATGGGCTATATGCCTTGCCGCCAGGCTCAGAGATGCAAAAACAGCTGAAAAAGTTACGCGCGATTTTTTGTGCAATTCCGTATTTAAAAATCTTTTCTGCGTTCATCCTCCGTACTATTTTCAGATAGACGGAAACCTCGGTTATGTTGCAGGGCTTAACGAGATGCTTATCACAGAGGAAAACGGCGTTATTGAGCTTCTTCCCGCTCTCCCCGATAAATGGAAAAGCGGTGAGGTGAAAAATATTATTGTTAACGGCGCTTCAATTTCATTTGTTTGGGAAAAAGGCACGGTAACAAAAATAGAAAGCGATAAGCCTATAATAATACGCAAAACACATATTTCAGATAAAATTATTAAAAGCGAAACGGTGACAGAGGAGTGTTGATATGAAAAAAAGTATTAAAGCGGGGCTGTGCATATTGCTGGCTCTTTCCGTAGCTGCAGGCGCAGTGTGCCTTGGTGTAACATTTATTGGAAAGGAATACACTCAGGCTCCTGACACGGCATACAAGATCCTTCAGATTACGGACGTTCACATTCTCAATGATGAAAAAAAGGACGCCAAAGCATTTAAAACTATTACAGAGATGGTCAATACCACTGATCCCGATCTCATCATGGTTACAGGAGATGTCACCAGCGAAAAAGAAAATATGACGGCATTCAGAACTTTCGGCGAATTTATGGAAAGTTTTAAAATACCGTGGGGTTTCGTTTTCGGAAATCATGAGGGGCTTGATATAAAATACGAGAGCACAGATGTTGTTGACGGCATAACTATTGCCGATAAACAGCAGCTTAGTGATTATCTTGAAAGCCTTACATACTGTATATACGAGCCGGGTGACGAAGATGTTGACGGTATGGGAAATTACTACTACAACGTTAAAGATGAAAACGGAAAAGTTTTAACCTCCCTTATTATGATGGATAGCCACAGTTATGATGATGTTAACGGAGGGTATGACCATTTTCATGACAATCAAGTTGAATGGTATGAAAAAACAATAAAGGAAATAGCCTTGGAAGTTAACGGCGATGAAAGCAAAGTTGTTCCCTCGCTGGCATTTTTCCATGTTCCCATGCAGGAATACAAAACTGCGTATGATGAAGGCGAAATAATCACGGGCAGACGCTTTGAAAAGGAAGGCTGCCCCGTAGTGGATGACGCAATGTTTGAAAAAATGGTTGAACTCGGCTCAACAAAAGGCTGTTTCGCCGGCCACGATCATATGAACAATTACACGGCTGAATATCAGGGAATACGCCTGAGTTACGGCCTTTCCTGCGACCATAATATATATGTTGTGCCTTTCAGAGGCGGACAGTTAATCAATATAAAAGATGACGGTTCTTTCACCACCCAGCAAATAATCAGGCACAGAGGGCAAAGCACTGTTACCATATCAAAGGAAAAATAAACCTCCGTTAAAATAAGAAAAAAGTCCGTATAAAAATACGGGCTTTTTTTATGTGCTGTAAATTATTGAATTAACAGCTGTTTTTATATGCGTCTGTTACGCAGAGTCTGTGCTTTTTCCCTTTTCAGCACGTTTAAACAAAAAGAAAAAAGGAACCGCAAAAGCGATTCCTTTTCTTTGGCTCCCACTCAAAACTAGAACCATAGACCCATATTGTTGACAGGCTCGAACTTATGACGAATATATATAACTTTAATTACTATAAAATATCGCTCTTGCCTAAATTACACTTACTACATAGCGTCTGAAGATTATCTATCTTAGTTTCTCCGCCTTTTGACCACGGAATAACATGATCAATATGTAGTTCAATTGTAGGATCTTTAGCCGGAGAAGCCCCGCAAATGCAGCACTTAAAGTTATCGCGTTTCATTACCAAAAAACGTAGTCTTAAATTAATATCTCTATTTGTTTTATGTTCATATGTTTTCGGTATAGTATCAACGGTTTCGTTTGATTCGTTGAGCTTCTCTTCGTTTTGTTGCTCTTCAACTTTATCATTATTAACATATTCCACAAAATACTCCAATGCTTTTCGCCAGCTGCCAAAATGCCTTGCGAAAGAATTAAGACTGTATTTTGATTTTCCCAGTTTTATATCTGTGGTCGTAGGCTGTCGTCCAAGGCTTATCCAAAGGCGTTCAATTTCCTCAAGCAATTCTGTTTTTGATACTGAACGAATATATCCAGTTTCTTTCAACCCAGCTGACAAAAGTGCATTGTTCCACGTTTCAAAGCGACGTAATATGGATGTTACATCATACTTTCCATATAAGGCATATTCTCCAGTTTTTACTGTTTCATTATTCAATGAAGTAGCAACTGTTCTCAAATCTTCCAAATAATTCTCATCCGATATTTTTTGTACATGTCCTTCAGACTTTAAACCAGCAATATCTAACGCTTTTGCCCATGAACCAAAACGTTTTAATATTGTGCTATAATTATATTTTCCAAATTCTCTATACTGCTTAGTAGAAATAGAGTCTACCCTTAAATTCATTGCAACATATTTAATATCATTAATCAAATCTTCATCAGGAACATTTCTATGCAATTCATTAAGTTTAAACTCCATCTTAACAACCTTCTTCTACCTGTTTATTTTATAAACAACTCATTGGTTTCCATAGTAATTATATCGATTTTATAGAATTTTGCAAGTGCTATGCCCCATATCGTTCACATAGGCTAAAGACTTACAAACTAGAAAACGCAATATATATCAAAAATATTTACTTGATTTTATGCCCAAAACTTCAAAAACCATATGGTTTCTCTATTTTGAGTAAGCATCAAAATGGGTATCTCTTTAGAATTATATTCTATCCGAAAGAAATTATAAACAGCCTATTCACTAGTTCGAGCCATATATTCTTGGGGGCTTGAATTTAGACACGAAAAAGCCTCAGAAACTGTATGTTACTAAAATTTTCGGGGGGTGCATCTAAATTGACACTCCATTATGGCTCCCCAAGTTGGACTCGAACCAACGACCCTGTCGGGTTGCGGTGCCCAACATCTGCCTGCGGCGGTAAACCGCCTTGCCATATGCTGACCGCTGCCCCTTCGGCTGCTCCTTTCCTCCCGCACAGCGGGCAGTCGCATCCTCAGCAGTTAACAGCCTATGCGTCTGTTACGCAGGGTCTGTGCTTTTTCCCTTTTCAGCACGTTTAAACAAAAAGAAAAAAGGAACCGCAAAAGCGATTCCTTTTCTTTTGGCTCCCCAAGTTGGACTCGAACCAACGACCCTGTCGGGTTGCGGTGCCCAACATCTGCCTGCGGCGGTAAACCGCCTTGCCATATGCTGACCGCTGCCCCTTCGGCTGCTCCTTTCCTCCCGCACAGCGGGCAGTCGCATCCTCAGCAGTTAACAGCCTATGCGTCTGTTACGCAGGGTCTGTGCTTTTTCCCTTTTCAGCACGTTTAAACAAAAAGAAAAAAGGAACCGCAAAAGCGATTCCTTTTCTTTTGGCTCCCCAAGTTGGACTCGAACCAACGACCCTGTCGGGTTGCGGTGCCCAACATCTGCCTGCGGCGGTAAACCGCCTTGCCATATGCTGACCGCTGCCCCTTCGGCTGCTCCTTTCCTCCCGCACAGCGGGCAGTCGCATCCTCAGCAGTTAACAGCCTATGCGTCTGTTACGCAGGGTCTGCGCTTTTTCCCTTTTCGGCGCCCATAAACAAAAAGAAAAAAGGAACCGCAAAAGCGATTCCTTTTCTTTGGCTCCCCAAGTTGGACTCGAACCAACGACCCTGCGGTTAACAGCCGCATGCTCTACCGACTGAGCTATTGAGGAATATATATTACCTGCAACTCTCAAGTGCTTTAATATAATAGCAAAAAATATTTTCAATGTCAACACCTTTTTTGCTGTTTTCTCACTTTTATTTTTAATATGTTTGTGGTAATATCAAATTATGAGGTACGAACATATTATTCACACCATTGATCCTATTTATAATCAAAACAGCAAAATCCTTATTCTCGGCACAATGCCCTCGCCTAAATCAAGAGAAGTCAATTTTTATTACGGGCATCCGCAAAACCGATTTTGGCGTGTTATTTCCGCGGTGCGCGGAGAAGAAGTGCCGCAGACAATTCAGCAGAAAACAGAGTTTCTGTTCAGAAACAGAATTGCGCTGTGGGATACGCTGAGCTCTTGTGACATCACAGGCGCGGCAGACAGCAGTATAAAAAACGCTCAGCCAAACGATCTGAGCAGGATACTGAGCACGGCAGATATAAAAATGATATTCACTACCGGCAAAACAGCGTATAAGTATTACTGCGCTTATCAGCGGGATAAGACGGGCATTGACGCGGTATGCCTGCCGTCCACAAGTCCCGCAAATGCGCGAATGAAAGCTGAAGATCTTATTGAAGAATATAAAATAATAAACCGCTATCTTTAACGGAGGTGCTTTTATGCAGCATGAAATAACAAGACCTCAGAAACTTCTGGATGAAAACGGCAATATCGCAGAGCCCGGATATGCTAAAAAGCTTTTATGGCAGTATTCGCGCGACGATATAAAAGCCCCTAAGATACGCATCAAGGAGTGGGACTATTACTATATCGGCACGCAGGATTACGGAATATGCCTCACTATTTCAGACGCGGGATATGTAGGCACTGTTTCGGCGTCCATTCTTCATTTCGGGGACAGACCGCGCCAGATGAACGGAGCGCAGATAAAACTGTTTCCTATGGGAAGTGTAAACCTGCCGCCGACAAGTGAGAAAGGCGATATTCATGCCCGCGCGGGTACGGCTGATTTCACATTTGAGAATAACGGCAGTGAGCGACGCCTTTACGGTTCTTTTGACAATTACTGCAACACCAAAAAGGCGCTGATTTTTGATATTCGGCTTACTGAAATTCCGCCTGAAAGCATGGTTATTGCCACACCGTTTGATAAAAAAGCTCATTTTTACTATAATCAGAAAATCAACTGCATGCGTGCAGAGGGCTTTTTTGAATATGACGGAAAACGCCGCGTTTTCAGCCGTGAAAACGGCGCACTCGCAACGCTTGACTGGGGCAGGGGCGTTTGGACTTATGATAATACGTGGCTCTGGGGCTCGGGGCAGACGGTGCTTGAAGACGGCAATGTTTTCGGCTTTAATATAGGATACGGCTTCGGAAATACAAGCGCCGCAAGTGAAAATATGCTGTTTTACAACGGCAAATCCCACAAACTTGAAGATGTAAAGTTCAATATTCCGATGGACGGTAAAAAATATCTTTATACCGAGCCTTGGACTTTCACTTCTTCTGACGGACGTTTTGAAATGGATTTTAAGCCGATTATAGACAGATATGACCCCATTGACGCCAAAATAATGTGCATGATACCGCATCAGGTGTTCGGACTTATCTCAGGCACGGCAATTCTTGATGACGGCACTAAAATTGAAATAAAGGACAGAATGGCTTTTGCGGAGCGTGTGCACAACAAATGGTAAAATAAAATAAACGCAGACGGCTTCCCGCTTTTTGCGGGAAGCTTTTTTGCGCTTTTTATAAAAGTATCAAAATTATTAAAATGTGGTAACATAAATTGAATAATGTGCGCACATGTGGTATAATTGTGAAAAATTGTGTGCATATATGGGTCTTTTTGTATTTTCGGCAGTTTTTCTGCAGAGGTAAAAGATGATTGTTTATGATATTACGCCGGATATTTTCAGCGCCGAGCTTTATCCCGGGGACAGCGAACCCGAGCTTACAAGCCGCGCGCAAATGAAAAACGGCAGTGAGTATAATCTTTCCGATATATCGATGTGCCTTCATACCGGCGCCCATATAGATGCTCCGCTTCATTTTCTTGAAGACGGGGACAGTGTAGACCGCATGCCGGTCTCAAAATTTGTGGGCAGATGCGTTGTCAGGGAGGCGTCAGGTCCCGTAACGGCGGAGTGGATAGAAAAAAATCTGCCGTGGGACTGCAAAAGGCTTATTATAAAATGCGGCTCAAACGGGTATCTTATGGATAACGCAGTATTTGAGCTGTGCAGATTTAATATTGAGCTTGTGGGCATTGATTCCGTGTCCATAGCCTCAGAGGAAAATGAAGGCTCCGTTCACAGGGAGCTTCTCAATAACGGCATTGCCGTTCTTGAAGGAATCAACTTGAGCGATATTGCGCCGGGGGAGTATTTTTTGTTTGCTCCGCCCATCAAAATAGGAGGTGCCGAGGCGGCGCCGTGCAGAGCCTTGCTTATAAAAGGCATTATTGCAACGGAAGCACAGTTATGAAAGCTTTTTTAAAAAAATGGCTTGCGCCTATAAAGTTTAAGCGGCTGTTTGATATAGTAGCGTCTTTTTTTGCGCTCATAATACTTTCTCCGCTGTTTCTTATAATATGCGTAATAAATCTGTTTACGCCTGATACAAAAGTGTTTTTCACTCACGAAAGGCGGGGCAGAAAGGGCGAGCCTTTTAAGATCTACAAATTCCAGACAATGAAAAATAATACGCCGAACTGCGCCACGGGCGAACTTGAAAACCCGGAGCAGTATATCACAAAACTCGGAAAGATACTCAGAAGGACAAGTCTTGATGAACTTCCTCAGCTGTGGAATATACTGAAAGGTGATATGAGCTTCGTGGGCCCGCGCCCGCTTATTTCAAGTGAGATAAGGGCACACCGCCTGCGCCTTGAATACGGCGTTTACCGTTTCAGACCGGGTCTTACCGGTCTTGCTCAGGTTAAAGGCAGAGACAGTATTTCTCTTATGAAAAAGATGAAATATGATAAAGAATACTGCGATAACTGGAGCCTTGGGCTTGATTTCAGAATACTTCTTGAATCAGTGCGCGTATGTATTAAGCAGGAAGGCTTTCATGAAGGCATATTCCACCGCAGATAATTTTAATTATTACTATAAATTATTTACTGGAAAGAGTTTTGATATATGGACAGAAATTTTTTTGACGGATACCTTGAATGGCAGTCTGATCCCGAGATAACGGGCATAAACAAACTGCCTCAGCACGCTACGCTTATGCCGTATGCGAATTTTGAGGAGGCGGCGGCGTGCGAACGCTACAAATCCTCTAACTGCAAGCTTTTAAACGGAAAGTGGAAGTTCAAACTCTATAAGAATTATGCATATAAACCCACGGATTTTGCGCAGCCGCACTATGATTCCCATAATTGGGACAGTATTCAGGTGCCAGGTTCATGGACTATGCAGGGATATGACAGAAATCAGTACTGCAACGTCCGCTATCCTTGGGAGGGCAGTGAGGATATCTGCCCGCCCAGCGCACCCACAAAAAATAATCCCGTGGGCTGTTATCTTAAAAGAATACATATAAACAAATCTCTGCTTTCAAAGCGAGTTGTTATCTGCTTTGAGGGCGTTGAATCCGCTTTCTATCTCTACGTAAACGGCGAGAGAGTTGGATACAGCGAATCCACTTTCAACAGAAGCGAATTTGATATTTCACGCTGGCTTGTTGAAGGCTCAAACGTTATAGGCGTTGAGGTGTACCGCTGGTGCACGGGCAGCTGGCTTGAGTGCCAGGATATGTGGCGCATGGCGGGAATATTCCGTGACGTGTATATCTATACCACGGAGCGCGAGTACATACGTGATTTTATTATAAGCGCAGAGCCGAGCGAAACCATGACAGACGGCTATTTTGATGTGCTTGTAAAGACAAACGGCGCTTACGAAGGGCTGTCCATAGATATCAGCATACTCGATAAAAACGGAGAGACTGTTGCAATAGACAGCAGATATGCCGAGGAAGATAATGTTACAAGCCTGCGCGCTATAGTTACAGGCGCTAAATTCTGGAGCGCTGAAAGCCCCAATCTTTACACACTTGTTGTAACTCTTAAAAACAACGGTATACCGATAGAATATATCAGCTCAAAATTCGGCTTCAGAAAAATAGAAATTAAAGACGGCATAATACGTATAAACGGGCAGAGAGTTGTGTTCAAGGGCACAAACCGCCATGAGTTTGACTGCGAAAGAGGCAGGTATATGACGGAAGAACTCATGCTCACCGATATACGCCTTATGAAGCTCAACAATATTAATGCGGTGCGCACTTCGCACTATCCGAACTGCCCCAGATGGCTTGAACTGTGTGATGAATACGGCCTTTATATTATAGATGAAAATAATATGGAGACCCACGGTACGGGCTGGTCAAAAATAATAGGCTGCCCTCAGCTGCCCGACTCACGCCCCGAATGGGAAAAAGCGTGTATGGACAGATTAAAGGCGCTTTATAACAGAGATAAAAACCACACCTGCGTTGTGTGCTGGAGCCTTGGCAATGAGAGCCTCGGCGGCGAAACTCCCAAAAAGATGTATAAGTGGATAAAAGACGCCGACCCCAGCAGATTTGTGCATTTTGAGTGCGACCGTGATCCTAATGAAAAAGAGCTTTCCGATGTTCAGAGCAAGATGTACGCAAAGCCGTGGGACTGCGAAGAATATGCAGTAACGCAGAGGGACGGCAGACCGTATATCCTTTGTGAATACACCCACGCTATGGGCAACTCATGCGGCTCAACAGATGAGTATACAAAGCTGTGGGATAAATACCCGTGCCTTCAGGGCGGCTTTGTGTGGGACTGGGTAGACCAGGCAATAAAGACAACTGATGAAAACGGTGTTGAATATTTTGCATACGGCGGCGATTTCGGCGAAAACCCGCATGACGGCCATTTCTGCGGAAACGGACTTGTGTTTGCGGACAGAAGAGTTACTCCAAAGCTTCCCGAAATTAAAAAACTTTATCAGAATGTTGATTTTAAAGCAATCGACGCTGAAAAAGGCATCGTTGAAATAAAAAATAAATTCCTGTTTACAAACCTCAATAGTTATCTGCTTCGCTGGAGACAGTGCTCAGACAAGGGCGTGCTCAGAGAGGGCGAACTTAATGTTGACTGCGCTCCGAACTCGAAGGTAACAGTAGACCTTGAGCTCAACAGGATAACATCAACGGAATGGTATCTTGAGCTTGAGTTCGTCACCAAGGAGGAGACTGCTTGGTGCGGCCAGGGTCATATCGTTGCTGAGGAACAGTTTGTTGTAAACGAGTTTGAAAACACTTATGACGAGCTTGAAACGGGCGATGAACTCAGCGTTTCAGACACTTACGGCTCACTCAGAATAATATCTCAGGATATAAATATCAGATTTGAGCGTAGGGAAAGAAACCAGCTTTATTCTATTAAAATCGGCGAAGAGGAGCTGCTTGCCGCTCCCGTAAGGCTCAATTTCTGGCGCGCGCTTACGGATAATGACCGCGGAAACAGAGCAGGCTCACGTCTTGGCTGCTGGAGAGACGCGGGCAATGCACCCGGTATATACAACAATACCAAATTCTCCATAGAGGGTTACAAAATACTTGAAAACGGCAAAAAGGTGATAGTTACCTGCGGCGCTGTCATTTGCACACAGCCCGAATCAAAGGCAACAATGATATACACTATTACCTCAAACGGTATAGAGGTGGATATGCAGTTCAGACCTGACGAGGCGCTTCCGGAAGTTCCCGAAGTTTCAATGCTGTTTGAATTGCCCGGTGATTTTGAAAATGTAACATATCTCGGAGCAGGCCCGTTTGAAAACTATATAGACAGAAATAACGCCGCAAAAATAGGACTTTATTCCACCACTGTGGATGATATGTATACAGATTACCTTAAACCGCAGGAGTGCGGCAACAGAACAGGCGTGCGCTACGCAACGCTTATAGGCAACAAAAAGACCTTTACTGTTGTGGCCGAGCCTGTTATGGAAATGAATGTAAGCAGGTATCTTCCTTTGGAACTTGAGGCGGCGCCGCACAGAAAAGAACTTCCCCAGAGCAACAAAACCATCCTGCGTGTTATAGCAAGGCAGCAGGGAGTTGGCGGTTATGACAGCTGGGGTGCAATGTGCAACGAAAAATATATCAATAAAACGGGCAAGACTTACCGTTTGAAATTCCAGATAAGATTTTAAACAATGCTGCCCGCTGTATAATAACAATACCTTAATATTACATTTCAGTAAGATAAATATTAACAAAAAGAAAATTACTTGACTTTTATTCTTAAAGGTGTTATATTGTTATACACATAAAATAAGCAACTTATTATAAATAAATATATGCAAAAGATGAGGTACATGAAATGAAATCTCTGAAAGAGACCGCAATGACTGTTGCGGTTAAGCAGGCAGTAAAGTATGCCCGCAAAGACTTTGATAAAAACGCTCCCAAGATCCTTTCTCTTTTGGAAGCAGCGGATGTAAAAAAGGTAAACCGCTCAACATACGCGGGCCTGCATAAAGTGCTTGACGATCCCAGCAATAACTGGATGCAGTTTGCCAAGTCACTTGCCTGTGACACAAATGAAGATGTGCTTATGAAGCTTATTCCGCCTATGATGAATGTTGCTATCAACAGCTATTCAATCAGAATGGAAAGCATCGAAAAATACGGCTGTAATGTGCCTTGGGCTATTCTTATGGATCCAACAGCTGCCTGCAATCTTAAATGTATAGGCTGCTGGGCGGCAGAATACGGCCACACAAGTCAGCTTTCATATGATGATCTTGCAAGAATAATCCGTCAGGGCAAGGAACTCGGCACATACATGTATCTTTATACAGGCGGCGAGCCGACTATGCGCAGAAACGATATTATGCGTCTTTGCCGTGAAAATCCTGACTGCGTATTCATGTCTTTCACAAACGGTACTCTTATTGACGACAGCTTTGCAGATGAAATCGGCGAGGTTGGCAACTTCCTTCCCGCATTCTCAATTGAAGGCTATGAAGAGGAGAATGACTTCCGCCGCGGCAACGGCACTTTCAAAAAATGTACCGCAGCTATGAAGAGACTTAAAGACAGAGGCATCCCGTTCGGCGCTTCTCTGTGCTACACAAGCAAAAATACAGACCTGCTTTCATCAGATGAATATATGGATTGGCTCATTGAGCAGGGTGTTAAATTCGCTTGGTTCTTTACATATATGCCCACAGGAAACGGAGCAGTAAAAGAGCTTATGGTAAGCCCCGAACAGAGAGCTACCATGTATAAGAAGATGCACGAGTGGAGAAGAACAAAAGCAATCTTCGCACTTGATTTCTGGAATGACGGCGAGTATGTTCAGGGCTGTATCGCCGGAGGCCGCCATTATTTCCACATCAATTCAAACGGTGACTGCGAACCCTGCGCATTTGTTCATTATTCAAATGTAAACATTAAGGAGTGCTCAGTGCTTGATGCTCTTCAGAGCCCCCTGTTTATGGAATACAAGCGCAATCAGCCGTTCAACAATAATATGCTTCGTCCGTGCCCCGTTCTTGATAACCCCGGCGCTATCAGCAAAATGGTTGCAAAAACAGGCGCTTACTCAACGGAAATGGTTCATCCCGAAACAGCAAACGAGCTGTTTGATAAAACTATTGAGGCCGCAAAGGCTTGGAAAGTAAAGGCTGATGAGCTCTTTGACCGTGACGAGTATATCAGAAAGCACGTTAAGGATGAAAATATGTATAACTTTGAAAAATCAGATGATGAAAGAGATTTCTCAGAGTTTGAAAAAACAGGAATGCCCGCAGATGCGGAGTAATTGAATAAGTGTTAAAACAGGGCGTGTCGCAAGATGCGCCCGTATCTTTGTTTGTAAAGAAAGTAAAACTCGTATTTTATTTTGATGAGGTGGTCAAATGCTTTTCGGTAAAAAAAGCGGCGGTTATGAATTTATAATAGCCGGTCTGGGAAATCCCGGCGCAAAATATGAGATGACACGCCACAACGCGGGATTTCTTGCCGTGGAGCTGCTTGCGCGTGAAAATGATTTTGATATAAAACGTCTTAAATTTCACGCTCTGACTGCTGATTTTTCGGGTTTCGGCAAAAAATGCCTTATAATGAAACCTCAGACCTTTATGAATAATTCAGGCGAGGCAATAGGCGAGGCGGCAAGGTTTTATAAAATACCGCCGCAGAATATTATAGTGGTATCTGATGATATTTCGCTCGATGTCGGTAAAATAAGAATACGCCGCAAAGGCTCGGCGGGCGGGCACAACGGGCTCAAAAGCATAATAGAACATCTTGGCAGCGAGGATTTTCCGCGTATAAAGGTTGGCGTCGGCAAAAAGCCTAATGCCTATACGAATCTTGCGGACTGGGTGCTCGGCAGATTTCCTAAGGAGCAGGAGGCAGACCTCAAACAGGCGCTCATAAATGCCGATGACGCACTGCGTCTTATCGTAAACGGTGAAACGGATAAGGCGATGAATCTTTTTAACTGATAAAAACACATAAATCGTATATCATAAGAGTAAGAAAGAGCCGATATTATGTCTTGTATTTCTGAAATTTTTAAAAACAGCGGGGAGTTTAGCCGGCTTCAACAGGCAAAGGGCGCTAAAGGTGCGCTCGGAGCTGCGGATGCGGTTAAGGCCCCGCTTATACATTCTTTAATGCAGGAAGGCGGCAAGGCGCTTGTCATCATGGGTGATGAGGCGTCTGCCGTCAGAATGTGCGAAAATTTGGGCGCACTTCAGGCCGGCGTTGTGCTTTACCCGTCCAGAGAGTTCACTTTTGAGCAGGTGGCGGGCGTTTCTCACGAGTTTGAGCATATACGGCTCGGCGCCCTGTCAAAGATACTTGCGGGTGAGTTCACTGCTGTTGTCTGCTCCGTGAACGCCGCGTGCCAGTTTACAATGCCGCCGCAGGAACTTAAAAAGCGCACGCTCAAAATAAAGCAGGGCGATACGGTCAGCCTTTCCGAACTTGCAGAGAAGCTTGTTTTTGCGGGTTACAGCCGTTATGACCAGGTGGATGGCGTTTCCCAGTTTGCACTGCGAGGCGGTATTGCGGATATTTTCCCTCCCGGAAACAGTGAACCTGTCAGAATTGAATTTTGGGGAGATTCTGTGGATACACTTTCCACTTTTGACCCCGTAACACAGCGCCGAACGGGAAATATAAAGGAAATTGAAATAATTCCTTCAACAGAAGTTTTATTTGAATCAAACGAAAAATTTGCTAAAAGCATAGAAAAACTTTCCGCTTCGCTTCGCGGAAAAGCAATCAAGGCAAGGGAACTTCTTGATTCAGACGCTGAAAATTTAAGAAACGGCGTTTCGCCTGCGTGCTGTGACAGATATTTGCCCCTTGCTTATGAATCTCACGGCATTTTTGATTATTTCGAAGAGAACGATTTCCTGTTTGTCTGTGAAAGCGCAAAGGTAAAAGAAAGAGCTCAAAATTCGGATAAACTGTGGAATGAGCGCATAAAATACTGCATGCAGGATTTTACGCTTTGCAAAGGTTTAGATAAATTTACCGTTGATTTTGAGGAGCTAAAGGATATTTATGCAAAGTCGGGCGCAGTGTATCTTGATTCACTGCCGCGCGGCTCTTTTGACACGCCTGTTTCCTGCCTTGCCGATTTCAACACTCAAAGCTTCAACCGCTGGAGCGGAAAAGTCAGCGAACTTGAGGAAGAATTAAAACCGCTTGTCAAAAAAGATTACACCGTCTGCATCATGGCGGGTACTTCAAGAAGCGCCCGTGCTCTGGCAAATGACCTGAATGACGACGGTATTTTTGCCGTTTTTTCAGACGGTATGCCGGAAAAATTCCAGCCCGGCGCAGTTACAGTTACAACAGGTACCATGACTGCGGGCTTCAGAATTGCGGATATGAAATTTGCTCTTATCACGCATACAAAAACGCAGACTAAGCAAAATAAAAAGAGAAAAGTAAATTCTAAAAACGCAATTCATTCTCTTGATGAACTCACCGTCGGCGATTATATTGTTCACAATGTTCACGGTATAGGTGTTTTTGAGGGCATACAGGCTCTTGAAATGAACAAGGTAAAAAAGGATTATATCAAGATAGCCTATGCAAAGGGTGACGCTCTTTATGTGCCCGTAACTCAGCTTGATCTTGTTTCAAAATATATCGGCCCCGGCGATAACGCAAATGTTAAGGTAAACCGCCTCGGCGGCGGAGAATGGAAAAAGACAAAGGCAAAAGTGCGTGAATCCGTTAAGGATATGGCAAAGGAACTTATTGCGCTCTACGCAAAGCGAATGAGCACAAAAGGCTATGCTTTTTCCGAAGATACAGATCTTCAGCGTGATTTTGAACTGCGCTTTGCCTATGATGAAACGGACGACCAGCTTAGATGCACAGAGGAGATAAAGCGTGATATGGAGCGTTCTGTGCCTATGGAACGACTTCTTTGCGGCGATGTAGGTTTCGGAAAAACGGAAGTGGCGCTCAGAGCGGCATTTAAGTGTATCAGTGAGGGCAAGCAGTGTGCTCTGCTCGTGCCCACAACGGTGCTTGCTATGCAGCATTTCAATACCGCGCGCGAAAGAATGGAAGCTTTTCCTGTTAATATCGAAATGCTTTCGCGTTTTGTGCCTGCAAACAAGCAGAAAGAAGTGCTCAAAGGCATTGAATCCGGCAGTGTGGATTTTCTTATAGGAACTCACAGAATTATAAGCAAAGATATAAAATTTCACGATCTCGGCCTGCTTATTGTTGATGAGGAACAGCGTTTCGGCGTTGCGCAGAAAGAAAAATTAAAGCAGAAATTCCCGCGTGTTGACGTTCTTACACTTTCAGCTACGCCCATTCCGAGAACGCTCAATATGGCTATGAGCGGCATACGTGATATGAGTGTTATTGAGGAAGCGCCTGCGGACAGGTATCCCGTTCAGACCTATGTGCTTGAATATGATTTTGATATTCTCACAGAAGCTATGGAGCGTGAGCTTGAAAGGGGAGGTCAGTGCTACTACCTGCATAATAATATCGAAACTATAGACAGCGTTGCCTCAAGAATAAAAAAGGCGCTCCCTGATGCAAATGTGGCTACCGCACACGGCAGAATGACTCAGGAACAGCTTTCCGATATATGGGCAAAGGTTGTTAACGGCGAGATAGATATACTTGTGTGCACCACCATTATCGAAACGGGTGTTGACGTTTCAAACGTAAACACGCTTATAATAGAAAATGCGGACAGACTGGGGCTTGCCCAGCTTCATCAGATAAGGGGCAGAGTCGGCAGAAGTTCACGCCGCGCTTTCGCTTATTTCACTTTCACAAGAGGCAAGGAACTTACTGAAATTGCGCAAAAACGCCTTGAGGCTATCAGGGAATATACGGAGTTCGGCTCAGGATTTAAGATAGCGATGCGAGACCTTGAAATAAGAGGAGCGGGCTCACTGCTCGGCAGCCGTCAGCACGGTCATATGGAAGCGGTAGGATACGATATGTATCTTAAATTGCTCGGCGAGGCGGTTGCTCTTGAAAAGGGCGAGATTACGGAAGATATCGAGGAGCAGGAATGTCTTATCGACCTGCCTATTGAAGCGCATATTCCCGAAAACTATATTCGCTCAACCCCGCAAAGGCTTTCTATGTATAAGAGAATTGCCGCCGTGCGCACCGATGCGGATGCAAACGATGTGCTTGATGAACTCAGGGACAGATTCGGCAATCCGCCCCCGTCAATCAACGGCTTGCTTCAGATATCTCTGCTCAGAAATTCGGCGTCGGCTGCGGGAATTTATGAAATTTCACAGCGAAACGGCTCCGTACTTCTCTATATGGCTCATCCCGATGTGCGTTATGCCGTTGAAATGAATAAGGTAATGAAGGGCAGGGTAATGCTGTCCGCCTCCAAAAAGCCGTATATTGCGGTAAAACCGGGGCAGGAAGATGTGCTTGAGACCGTTAAAAACAGTATTGATATAATTGCAGCTGTCAACGCTCAGTTAGCTCAGAATGATACTGTTTCCCAAAACAGCGAAAAAACTGAATAAAAAATCACCTCAGGGGCATAATGCTCTTGAGGTGTTTTTTATGTCTACACAGTCAAATTCAAAAAATTCCGGAAGAAATCTTAAAATACTTTTTTCCGTTGTGTGCGTTTCAATCATTGCCGTAGGTGTTATAGTCTACTTTTCAACAAGCGGCGCAGACGATGTTAACGAACCAACCACTATTGCGGATACAACAGAGGTGCAGCGTGCCGTAACGGTAGAGGATACAACCGCTCAGTCTACAACGGCGCAGTCCACTACTGCCGCAACAACGCAAAAGGAAGAGGAAACTTCAATGGCTCAGAGCGACAAGAATACGCCGTACAAGAGCTATTATGAATATCCTATTTCAGAAACGGCGGTTCAGGGCTACTCTGAGGAGCTTGTAAAGAATGAAACCATGGGCGATTACAGAAGCCACACAGCCGTTGACTTTGCGGGTGCTGCGGGCGATGAAGTAATAGCAATAAATGACGGTATTGTGCTTGATGTTTACAACGACGCACTGCTCGGCATGACGGTGGAAATAGACCACGGCGGAAAACTTGTTGCCAAATACTGCGGGCTTGACAGCGTAAGCGTCAAAAAAGGCGGCACGGTGGAGCAGGGCCAGAGTATAGGCACACTTGGCTCAGTACCTTTTGAATCAGGCCTTGAGAGCCACCTGCATTTTGAAACAAAGCTTGACGGAAAGTATGTTGACCCGCTCAGCGTAATGGGCAAAACGGAATAAACGGTTACTGATAACCGCAAAGAAAGGAGGCTTTAAGCCTCCTTTTCTTTATCGTTAAATTGATAAATTGAGTTCTTCTATTTTATCCCTGAGAGCCAGCCAGTCCTGAAACGCAAGCTCCTTGTTGTTGGGATTGCGCAGAATTGCGGCGGGGTGGAAAGTGCCCATCATAAGCACTCCGTTTTTTTCAATGAAAATACCGTGCTCCTTTGTTACCCTGAAATTAGGATCTATAAGCTTCTGAGCCGATATTCTGCCCACGCATACGATTATTTTCGGGCGTATGATTTTAAACTGCTCCCTCAGCCATGTTATACATGTGTCCTGCTCTTCGGGTTTCGGATCTCTGTTCTTGGGCGGGCGGCATTTAACCATGTTTGCTATATATACGTTCTTATCTCTTGAAAGGTCAACCGCCGCAAGGAATTTATCAAGCAGCTGGCCGCTTCTTCCCACAAAGGGCTTGCCCTGAAGATCCTCGTTTTCCCCCGGGCCTTCTCCGATAAGCATTATATCGGCATCTTTTTTGCCGTATCCGAACACAAGATTTGTTCTGCCCTCGCAAAGCGGGCACCTTGTGCAGTTCTTACATTCTAATTCAAGTTCGTCAAGCGTCATATTCATCACCTGCTCAATTATATCAAATTTACTATTGAAAAACAATAAAAAGAGGTATAAAATAAGACTGAACATGAAATAAGTTGTTAAGGAGAAAAAGAAAATGGAAAAAAATGAGGTCCTTGTGGAAATATCCGCACGCCACGTTCATCTTACAAGAGAAGCTATGGATATTCTTTTCGGAGAGGGCAGCGAGCTCACTTTTAAAAAGGCTCTCTCTCAGACGGGTCAGTTCGCATCTGAGGAAAAGGTGCGTGTAATCGGCACAAAGGGCGAATTCCCGCACGTTACTATTCTCGGCCCGCTCAGACCGTACACACAGGTTGAGCTTTCACTTACAGACGCGCGTTCAATCGGTGTTAATGCACCCGTTCGCGAAAGCGGTCATCTTGACGGCGCAGGCTCCTGCAAAATAGTAGGCCCCAAAGGTGAGATTGAGGTAAAAGAGGGCGTTATCGCCGCAAAGCGTCATATCCACGCAACACCTGAGGATGCTGAAAGAGAAGGACTTGAAAACGGCCAGATAGTTTCAGTTGAGATACCCACAACAAACGAAAGAAGCCTTGTATTCGGCGATGTTATCGTCCGCGTTTCTGAAACTGCCGCGTGGGCAATGCATATTGACACAGATGAGTCAAATGCGGCAGGTATGGCTCCGAATTCTATCGGAAAGATTATTAAATAAATTATTTCTTTTATAAAAAGCTCTGTCTGTAAAGACAGGGCTTTTTTGTTGTTGACCTTTCATTTTTGCGGCACTATAATATGTTATATATTAAATAATGCGCAGGGGTGATATTGTGAACAACAGCGATAACAGCGAGATGCTGGCAAAAGCCCCGGTGGGCAAATTGCTTTTCAAACTTGCAATGCCAACCGTTACAGCCCAGCTTATAAATATGCTTTATAATATCGTAGACAGAATCTATATAGGCCATATTCCCGATATAGGTGCAGACGCACTTACGGGTGTAGGCGTTTGTATGCCGCTTATTATGATAGTGTCCGCATTTGCGGTTTTAGTCGGTTACGGCGGAGCGCCGCGAGCGTCCATCTTTATGGGCAAAGGGGATAATGAATCCGCTCAGCGCACATTAAGCAACTGCTTTACGACTCAAATAATTATATCCGTTGTGCTTACAGCGCTGCTTTTGATATTCAACAGAACTCTGCTCCTTGCATTCGGCGCAAGTGAAAACACGATAACCTATGCTGTTGATTATATGAATATCTACTCGGCGGGTACAATCTTTGTTCAGCTTACACTCGGCATGAATATGTTCATCACAGCGCAGGGCTTTGCAAAAACGAGTATGCTTTCCGTGCTTATCGGCGCTGTTTCAAATATTATTTTAGACCCCGTGTTTATTTTCGGCTTCGGTATGGGCGTTAAGGGCGCGGCTCTTGCAACGGTAATTTCTCAGGCGTTTTCATGTATATGGGTGCTTGTGTTCCTTACAGGCAAAAAGACCGAACTCAGAATACAGCCAAAGTATATGCGCCTCAGGGGCAATATAATTCTGCCCGCTCTTGCGCTTGGACTTTCAAATTTTGTAATGCAGGCAAGCGAAAGCGCAATCTCAATATGCTTCAATTCATCTTTGCTTAAATACGGCGGTGATATAGCTGTAGGCGCAATGACAATCCTTACAAGCGTAATGCAGTTTGCCATGCTTCCGCTTCAGGGCCTCGGTCAGGGCGCACAGCCCATTATAAGCTACAATTACGGCGCGAAAAATGCTTCGCGTGTTAAATCTGCTTTTAAAATGCTGCTTATTGCAGATTTGTCCTATGCTGCAGTGCTGTGGCTTGCCGTTATGATCTTTCCGCAGGCATTCGCATCAATGTTTACTTCTGAGCAGGCACTCGTAGACTTCACTGCTCCCGCTCTAAGAATATATATGGCGTGCTGTATCATATTCGGAATTCAGGTAGCCTGCCAGTCCACTTTCGTGGCAATAGGCAACGCAAAGGCGTCAATTACGGTTGCCGTTGTGCGTAAATTTGTTTTACTGCTCCCGCTTATTTTCATAATGCCGCTTATTTTCACTCAGGATAAAACAATGGCGGTCTATATGGCGGAGCCCGTTGCTGATTTCATAGCAGTAACATTCACATCAATACTCTTCGGCATCATTTTCAAAAAAGCGCTCAAATCCCTCTCATCAGGCATACAGGAAAAATAATTCGATTACAAAGATTTTATGCTGATATAAAATTGATTTATAATAACCTTTTCCGGGGGGGCTTATGAAAAATAATTTCAAATTAACCGAAAGTCAGAAAAGCACTGTTTTCGGAGGAATTGTAACAGCTGTTGTATTAATTATTCTTGTGCTTATTGTCGTTTTTGCAGTAAAAGGCAAAAGTGATGACAAGGCGGTTGTCGAGGAAGAAAAAGATACTGTTTCCGTTACCGAAACTCTGCCTTCTAAGGTTCAGAACGAGCAGAGCACAGAAAATTCTGAGGAAGACATAACGCAGGAAAGCACTATTTTTAGTTCGGGCAGTTCAGATGACGGGTATTCCATGCAGTATAAGCTTGATATTGAGAACAAGCGTTATAAGAGGGAAGTTGACAATATAAACGAGGATTATGGCGCGAAGATAAACACACAGAAGCAATTGCTTGAATTCAGCAAAAAAGCCTCGAAAGACAGGCTTGACGCATATAAATCAGAGGTTGAGCGTATAGACAGCGAAATATCTATGATAGAGGAAAACGAGGCTTCCTACGAAAAGCTTCAGGAACTCAGGGCGGAGCGTGATGAGTACCAGAAAAATGTTGACAGGATCGAAGCGGATTACGCCCAGTATGAAACGGCTATAGACAGCTATGAAAAAAGCCGTCAGCAGGAACTTGACGCGGCTCTGAAAACTCATGAAAAAAATCTGAGCGATATAACAGGATGATCCTACAGTTGGTTTTGTGTTAATCAGCAGTAAAATATTGCGCCGCATTGAATTAATGCGGCGCTTTTGCTTGACACGGCGCAGTTTCTTTGATATAATACCTGAGCTACCTTATAAAAGGCGGCTATCCTTGCCCGGTCGGTAAGGTCCGGGCCAAAAGTCCAGAAGGAGGTGCTAAAGAATGGCATTAAAAAAGTATGAGCTTGTATTGGTTTTCTCACTTTCAAAGGGCGAGGAAGCAGTAGAAACTCTCAAAGCAAAGTTCTTAGAGCTTATCAAGGCTAATGGCACTCTCGGCGAAGTTGAGGAGTGGGGCAAACGTAAGCTTGCTTATCCTATCAACTACGAAACAGAGGGTTATTACATTGTTGCTCAGTTCGAATGCGAGGAGAGCTTCCCTGCAGAGCTTGACCGTGTAATCAACATTACAGACGGCGTGCTTCGCTCACTTATCGTTGCAAAGAGCGATGAAGCAGATTCAGAGGTGGAAGAATGATTAATTCCGTAGTAATTATGGGCAGATTAACTTTTGACCCTGAACTCCGCACAACACCAAGCGGTGTTTCGGTTGTTCGCTTTCAGGTAGCGTGCGACAGAAATTATCAGAAATCAGGCGAGGAAAGAAAAACTGATTTCATTGATGTTACCGCATGGCGCCAGACGGCAGAATTTGTTTCCCGCTATTTCCGCAAAGGCTCAATGATTGCGGTTGAGGGTTCTATCCAGACCGACAGTTATACAGACAGAGACGGCAATAAAAGGAAGTCATTCCAGGTTGTTGCAAACAATGTTTCTTTCTGCGGCTCAAAGGCTGAGAGCGGTTCAACAAACCCTGTTTACAGCCAGCCGGCTCCGAGCTATGCTTCAGCGGATAACAGCGATTTTGAGGAAATTGTTGACGATGATGACGATTTACCATTTTAAGGAGGAAAACTGATAATGGCATATAACAAGGGCGGCGCAAGAAAAGGCCGCAGAAAAGTTTGCCAGTTTTGCGTAGAAAAGTGCGATCATATTGATTATAAAGACGCATCTAAGCTCAAGAAGTTCACTTCTGAAAGAGCTAAGATTCTTCCCCGCCGTGTAACGGGAACATGCGCAAAGCATCAGAGGGAGCTTACAATAGCAATCAAGCGTGCCCGCCAGATTGCAATCCTTCCTTACAGCGCAGACTGATTTAATTAATGCAAAAACAAAGACCGGTCTTATGACCGGTCTTTTTGTATGCTTAAATTTCCCATTTCATAATGGTTTTGCCGAATGCCTTTCTGGCGTCCTTTTCAAACGCCGCTTTTATATCGGCAAGTGTTTTTATTTCATTTACAGAGCTTATCAGGTTTCCGAGGTAGTCTATTATCTCGGGATTTTTTCTGTAAAGCGAAACAGTCTTTTCAAAATCTTTTACGCCGCTTCTTGATGAGCCGAAAAGGCGAAGTCCCTTTTCAAGCACCATTCTTGTGTTTACGGCAACGGGATATTCCGAAACACCCATAAGCGAGATAGTGCCTTCAGGTCTTATAAGGCCTATTATCTGCTCTATCGCAACGGGGCTGCCGTTTCCGCCAACACATTCAAATGCGTGGTCTATCTGCATGCCTTCCGGCACGTCTGTTACAAGATATGCGCCGTCGGCAAAAGTGAAATCGGCAAGTTTTTCGTAATTCGTGCCGAAAATATAAACTTTGCTTTCGGGGAAATTCTTTTTGAGCAGCAGTGTGGTGATATAGCCAAGATTGCCGTCTCCCCACACGCCGATTGTATCGCGCCTTGAATGGGCAATTTTGTCAAACCTTGAAACAGCGTGCATTGAAACGGAAACAATTTCCGTAAAAGCCGCAACATTCAGATTAATGTCTTCAGGCAAGGCAACAAGCCTTTTGGGCGACAGCTCAACGTATTCCTGCAAAAATCCGTCTGCTGACGAACCGCAGAATTTTGATGAGCGCAGGTAATTTTCAGCTATTACGCTGTCCTCTTCGCAGGGGATATTCGGTATCATAACTACCCTGTCGCCGCACTTGAATGTGCCCGTAGGGTCATATACTACTTGACCTATACCCTCATGAATAAGAGCCATAGGCAGTTTCTGCGCAAGCACTTTTGCATCTCTTGTGCCCAGATAATATCTCATATCCGCGTTGCATATTGAAAGATGAGTAGGCCTCACAACTGCGTTGCTGCCGAAAAGCTCTATGTTTTCAAATGCAACTTCAAATCTTCTGGGCTGCGCAAGGCGATAAACGGTGTTGATCATTCTTCCTCGTCCTCCAGAAGGGACTTTGCCACTCTCATATCATACGGATATGTTATCTTGATGTTGAAATTTTCGCCCTCCACAAGCGCCACTTTTTCGCCCTTGAGCACAAATATTTTTGCGGCGTCTGTCAGAATTTCCTTTTCCTCTTCCGTAAGGGAATTGTAAAGTGTTTTAAGTTTAACTGCTTTGAAAGACTGCGGGGTCTGCCCCTGATACATATAATTTCTGTTTGGTATCGCGCTTATAAACTCGCCGTTTTCTGCTTCTACGATTGTGTCCGTAGCTTTAACAACGGTGTCGCACGCATCAAATTTTCTGCACGCCTCAATGTTTTCCATTATGATTCTGTGCGTTATGAAAGGACGTACAGAATCGTGTGTAACGATGATGGTGTCGTCGTTCAGATCGCCGTTTTTATCAATGATGTTAACGGCGTTCATGATGGTTTCATTTCTTGTGGTTCCGCCGCAGGCAACCGTTATTTTGTCCTGAGCGGGGGAAATGTATTTTCTGATAAGGTCTTTAGTGTGTTCCTCCCACTGAGCAGGGCAGAGAACGATTATCTTATCTATTCCGGGGCAGGCGAAAAATTTCTCAATTGTGTAAATTATAATAGGTCTGCCCTTTAAATTAAGGTACTGCTTAGGCTTGTCCCCGCCCATGCGCGAGCCGACTCCGCCTGCAAGTATAACTCCGTAAACCATATTTTTCTCCTTGTAATTTATTACAGTTATATATTATCTTAAAGCATTATACATTTCAAGAATATTTTTCTCTGTGAGCGGAATGGGGTTTCTCGTCATCAGCATGCTCATGCTTGCTTTTGTCAGTTCTTCTATCTGTTCCTGTGTTTCACAGCCGATTTCGCTCAGGCGTGTTCTCATGCCCATTCTCTTTTTCATTGCGGCGATTTCATCAGCCATTTCGTAGGCGCTGTCAAAGCCGCACTGTTTTGCGAATGCTGATATTCTGCCGTCCTTGTCGGCATGATCCGCATTGAATTTTATAAAGTAATCAAGTGTAAAGGCGCATGCTTCGCCGTGCGGAACACCGTAAAGGTTCGTCAGCGGGAAAGAGCAGGCGTGGCTGCCCGTTGTGCGAGGGTGAGAGAAAGCAACTCCCGCAGTAATGCTTGCCGCCGCCATTTTTTCACGTGCTTCAAGGTCATTCGGGTTGTTATACGCACGCTCAAGATATTTGAAAACAAGCTTTGCGCTGTAAACCGAGCAGGCAGAGCATATCGGCTGATTGAGTGTGCTCCAGTAACTCTCAACAGCGTGGCTGAGAACGTCAAGCCCTGTTGACGCCGTAATCTGCGGCGGAACTGATAACGTGAGTTCAGGGTCGATAATTGCGATTTTCGGGTACATTGCTTCGTCATTCATCGGAGCTTTTAAATTCTGCGCCAAGTCGGTAAGCACGGAAATGTTGGTTACCTCGCTTGCCGTTCCGCTCGTTGTGGTGAATGCTATCATGGGGATTGCCTCATCTGCATTTATTGCCTTGCCGCCCGTGTGGTATGATTCAATAACATCATTTCCCTTTGCAATGGCGCACGCCGCTTTACAGCAGTCCATAGGTGAGCCGCCGCCGAGGGCAACTGCAAAATCAGCCTTTACTTCTCTGAGAAGCGCAACACATTCGTTTACATTATCCGTTGTGGGATTTGGCCTAATATTGCTGAAAACGGCTTTTATCTTTCCGCCCGAATGTTCAACGAATTGACGGGCAGTGCCGTTCTTCTCAAAGCTTTTTGAGCAGACAAGCACACCCCGCTGTGCGCCTATCTCGTCTATATATTTATTAAGCTCTTTTCTTTTTCCGCTGCCGAAAACTATCTTTACCGGCAGATTGAACTCCCAAAGCATATTATCACTCCGAATTACAAATATTGTTTGTTTTAATTCTATCACTATTATTTTTATCAATCAAGTTGAAAAAAGAAATATTATGTTTTATAATAGCAATCAGCTTATTTTACATAATGAAATTTTGTAGGAGGCAAGTTATGAAAAAACCGAATTATACCCATACGCTTGCAGCGTGCTGCCTTGCTTATGTTACTCAATCCGTTGCGGCAATGTTTCTGCCGCTTCTTTTTGTGCAATTCGGCACGGAGTTCGGTCTGTCAATAGAAAAGCTGACCGTGCTTATCACAATAACCTTTTTTACACAGATATTTGTTGACGCCGCAGCCCCGTTTATCGTTAAAAAAACAGGGTACAGAGCTCTCTGCATAATAGCCGCCGCATTTTCTTTCTGCGGTGTGGCAGGCCTTTCGTTTATGGCTGATGTTGTGCCCGGCGCGTTCTGGGGGCTGCTTTTATGCACTGTTCTTTACGCAATAGGCTCCGGACTTATAGAGGTGCTTATCACACCCATTGTTGATTCGTGCCCAACGAATAAAAAGGCGGGTTCAATGGCGTTTGTCCATTCCTCTTACTGTGCAGGATGCGTGCTTGTTGTATTGCTTTCAACAGTGTATTTTTCTGCTTTCGGTGTGGAAAACTGGCGCTATCTTGCGCTGTGCTTTTCTGCTGTTCCTCTTGCCGCCGCAGTTGCTTTCAGCATCGTGCCGATACGCACTCCTGATGAAGTCAGGAAACGCGGCAGAGCGCGTGATATGGTGAAAAATCCGCTTTTCTGGCTTTTCGGCATGGTTATGGTCTGTGCCGGAGCAAGCGAACTTTCAATGAGTCAGTGGGCGTCTGCTTTTGCGGAGGCAGGACTCGGCGTTTCAAAGACAATGGGCGATCTTTTGGGCCCCTGTGCTTTTGCTTTTCTTATGTTTATCGGCAGAATTGTTTACGGCAAGATAAGCGACAGGGTGGATATAGTAAAAGTTATGTTTGCGTGCAGTGCGCTTTGCGTAGCTTCATACCTGCTGGCGTCGCTTGCTTCAAACCCGATAGTTGCTCTTATGGGCTGCTGTCTTTGCGGCCTTGCCGTTTCGCCCATGTGGCCTGCAACGTTTTCTCTTTCAGGCAAATATATGCCTAATATTTCTTCGGCGGTATTCGCGGCTTACGCACTTCTCGGTGATCTCGGCTGCACGGGAGGGCCTACTGCGGTAGGTATGCTCTCTGGAGACAGCTCAAATATCTCAAAAGGGCTTCTTGTGGCTGTTGTTTTCCCCGTAGTGCTCGTTATATGCCTTGCGGCAGTAAAAATAATACATAAAAAGAGCGAAAAAGCTAAAACTCAATCATGCATTAACATGCACAAATCAGAAGTAATAAATTTGTGATAATATTTAAAAATTATTAATTTTAGTATTATATTTGAATTACATATTGATTAATTTATCAAATTTTGATATATTTAAAATGTTATAATTCTATGATGTTCGAATTTAAGGGCTAAAATTTTATGAAAGCGGTGGTAATTTGGAAGATCAAAACCTTTTGGCAAAAGAGGAAGCTGAACTTGATAAGCTTGCGTATACTAAAAAGCGTTATTTAACACCCAAAGAAATTGCGGCGTATGTGCTTGTAAATTTCGGAAAGAAAAATATTGATCAGTTTGTAAGCGCGTATAAAGAATTCTTTATGATTCAATTCCTTAAACTGAATACAACTGCTTATGCTTACATCAACCTTTTCGCATCTGTTTATGATGCGGTAGACGATACACTTTCCGGACTTATTATAGACAGAACAAGAACACGTTGGGGCAGAATTCGCCCGTTCTTTATTCTGCCGCTACCGCTGTGGCTTATAGGCGGCGGCATGATGTTTACCACACCGGATATTTCTTCATCAGGAAAAATATGGTGGTGTGCTATAGCAACAATTGTTTACGGTCTCGGAATGAGCTATTTCGGCGCATGGTATCTGATGACTTACAATATCACGCCGAACCCGGACGAAAGAAACAGTCTTATAACCACAAGTAAATTCTTTGAGCTTTTCGGAACATGGCTCCCGTCACTTGTGCCGGTACTTGTTGAGTTCCTTCCGAAAATCAATTCAAACATCACAATGAAGGGCGTATATACAGGATTTGCGTATTTCATGCTTATTTTCTGTGCCCTCTGCGCTATATGGAGTTTCTTCAATATGCGTGAACGTGTGCCGCTTCAGTCACGTGATGAAATGAACGAAACTTCCGTGCTTGAATCAATCAAGCAGATATTCACAAACCGCCCGCTTTTCGCAATCATATTTGCGGATTTCTTCAACAACTTCAAGGCTGTAGGCGGATCTTCAGAGCAGTATTTCTGGCTCAATAACACAGGTAACCTTGCTAACCAGACTGTCTGCGGTCTTTTCACCGGTATCCCCAACTATCTTATGGTACCGCTTGCCGCAAAAATGATCAAAAAGTTCGGCGCGCGCACAACAGCTATCATTGCCGGTGTGTTCGGCGGCGTAGCTTATACGGTTACTTTCATTATCGGTTATCATCCGTTCGGTCAAACTTTCAGTGATAATTACATATTAAACCTTATTTGGGTAATCTTTGCACTTACCATCTGCGGACTTCCGAATAAGCTTATCCTTGTTGTTGGCCCCGTTCTTAACGCGGAAACATTTGATTACATGGAATGGAAGCACGGCCTTAGAAATGAAGCGCTTGTAACAACTGTTCAGGGTTATTTCACAAAGCTTGCAACTTCTGTTACCGGCTGGCTCTCAGGTATGGTTCTTACATGGATCAATTATGTGCCTCTTACAGACTCTCTCGGAAACGCTGTTCCTCAGACAGACCCGGGCGTTCTGAACGGCATCTGGGCTGTATTCTGTATACTGCCCGCACTTGCAAGAGGACTTTACGGTCTTTCATTTATTCTTTATCCGATCCACGGCAACCTCCGCAACCAGATGATAGCAGAACTTGCCGATATCCGTGCAGACAGACTTGCAGAGCAGGAAGCTGCCCGTCAGGCTAAGCTGGATGACGAAAGCGGTTCAGAAGAATAATAAAATATTAACGGCAAAACGGCATAGCCTTATTCAAAGCTAAAGCCGCAGCCGGTATAAATAATAAACAAAACCGCCGAAGCTTTATCGCCTCGGCGGTTTCCTTTTGCCTTTTTATCTTTAACCGCTTGCCCAACGGCGGCTGTTGTGATATAGTATTTGCGGAGATTGAATTATGAAAATAAGAGATACAGAATTTAAGGATATAGCATTTCTTGCACCTATGGCGGGAGTTACCGATATGGCTTTCCGCGAACTCTGCCACGCATACGGCGCGGCATATACGGTAACTGAAATGGTAAGTTCCAAAGGTCTTGTTATGGGTGATAAAAAAAGCGCCCAGCTTCTGACCCCAGGTAAGGATGAGGGAACTTTCGGCACCCAGATATTCGGCGATGATCCGCAGATTATGGCTCAGGCGGCGGTGAAATGCCTGCAGTTTTCACCTGATATAATTGATATAAATATGGGATGCCCCGCTCCTAAAGTTGCTATGAACGGAGGAGGGGCAAGCCTTATGAAAGATCCAAAGCTTGCGGGCATGGTGGTCAGAGCAGTAAGAGATGCCGTTGATATACCCGTAACAGTTAAGATACGCAAGGGCTGGGATGATAACAGCGTGAATGCCGTTGAACTTGCCCAAATACTTGAGGCAAACGGCGCGGACGCCATTACCGTACACGGCAGAACAAGGCAGCAGATGTACAGCGGCACCGTTGATTACGATATAATAGCCAAAGTTAAAAAAGCGGTAAAGATACCCGTAATAGGAAACGGTGATATAACCGATATACAGTCTGCGGTCAGAATGCTGGAGGAAACAGGCTGCGATGCAATAATGATTGGCAGGGGCGCATTCGGAAATCCGTGGCTTTTCAGGCAGATAAATGCGTATATAGACAGCTGCATAGTTATTCCTCCGCCGTCGGTTGAGGAAAAGATGACTGTAATGCTAAAGCACATTGCTAAAATGGTGGAATATAAAGGCGAGTACACTGCAATGAGGGAAGCCCGCCGTCACGCCGCGTATTACACAAAAGGTATGAGGGGCGGCGCAAAGTTCCGCGCTGAAATGAGCACGCTTGAAACTTATGATCAGCTGAAAGAGATAACTTTCAGAATCCTGAAGGAGAATTCAAATGATCTTTAAAAATGTTTGCTTTTACAATGAATTGTTTGAAAAAGAAGTTGCCGATATTGAAATAGAGAACGGCAGAATAAAAGCCATAGGCGTAATTGAAGGCGAAGGCCGTGATATGAGCGGTATGATAGCACTGCCCGGATTTGTGGATATACACATTCACGGCGCCGGCGGCGGTGACTGTTCAGACGCAAGCAGGGAAAGCCTTGATAAGGTAAGCGCTTTTCTCGCAAAGCACGGTGTAACTTCTTTCTGTGCCACAAGTATGACTCTCGGTCATGATACGCTGATGAATATAGCCGAAACCGTGCGTGAATACAAAGGAAGAGAAACAGGCGCCAAAATCGCAGGAATAAATCTTGAAGGCCCGTTTATTGCAATGAGCAAAAAGGGCGCGCAGAATCCTGAGTATGTCCGTGCAGGCAGTGTAGAGGAATTTGATGAGATAAATTCCGCTTCAGGAAACATCGTGAAACTTATTACCATAGCGCCAGAAGCGTTTGACAGTGATGAGTTTATAAAAGATGTAAGCACAAAATGCTCCGTTTCAATAGGCCATTCCGCGGCAGACGCAGAGCAGGCGCAGCACGCGTTTGATTTGGGCGCGCGCCACGCAACTCATCTTTATAATGCAATGACTCCCATGACTCACCGCGAAGCGGGCATTGCAGGCACAGCGCTTGACAATGAAAAGGTGTTTTGTGAAATCATCTGCGACGGAGGCCATGTCTGCCCCGCCGTTCTGAGAAACACATTTAAAATTCTCGGCGAAAACAGAGCCTGCGTTATTTCAGATTCAATGCGTGCGGCAGGTCTCGGCACGGGCGAATTTGAACTGGGCGGGCAGAAAGTTTATGTGCATGAGGGCGGAAAGTATGCCGTCCTTGAAGACGGAACAATAGCCGCTTCAATCAGCAATGTTTTTGATGAGTTTAAAAACCTGATTTCTTTCGGCGTTGATTTTAAAACAGCGCTCAAAAGCTGTACTATAAACCCTGCCAAGGCAATAGGCGCCGATGATGAGATAGGCTCTATTGCAACAGGCAAGGCGGCTGATATTATATTTGCTGATGAAGATTTCAATATAAAGGAAGTTTATATAAATGGAACACTCGCTTAATGTGGCGCTTATAGAGCCGGAGATACCTCAGAATACCGGCAATATAGCAAGAACATGCGCCGCAACGGGAGCAAGGCTTCATCTCGTTGGACCCATGGGGTTTGAGATAACAGAAAAGCGTGTCCGCAGAGCAGGGCTTGATTACTGGGATAAGCTTGATATTACTTATTATGAAAGCACAGCTGAATTTTTTGAAAAGAACAAAGGCGCGCCGTTTTACTTTTTCAGCACAAAGGCTCGTAATGTTCACAGCGATATGAAATATGAAAACGGCTGTTTCCTTGTTTTCGGCAAGGAAACAAAAGGCCTGCCCGAGGAGCTGTTAAAGGCGAACGAGGAAAAGTGCGTTCGTCTGCCTATGAGGGGCATCATCAGAAGTCTTAACCTTTCAAACAGCGTTGCTGTCGGTGTCTACGAGGTTTTAAGGCAGTGGGATTATCCCGAGCTTTCTCTGAAAGGCGAACTTCATAATCTCAGATGGGACGATTGAATAGTAAAGTGTTTAAAAATTAAATTAAATAACGTCATAAAAAAGGCCCGCAGGTATTCTGCGGGTCGATTTTTTATTTTCGCTTATTAAATTGCCAGCCGATTATTCTTTCGTAAGGTCTGCAAATTTTACAGGCACGGCTTTTTGCAGGTCATCTACTTTCATTTTTACCTGGCTTCCTACTCTGCCTGCCGAAAACATTATCTCATCATACAGCAGTGCGCTTTCATCAGCCGCTGTGGCAAACTGCTTTTTCATACCTATCGGTGAACAGCCGCCGTGAACATATCCTGTAAGCGGCAGCAGTTCTTTCTGCGCTATCATCTCTATGTTTTTTTCACCCACAGCTTTTGCGCCTTTCTTGAGATCAAGCTCTTTTTCAACGGGTATCATAAAAACATAGTGCTTTTTTGATTTTGCAACAGTCACAAGCGTTTTAAATACGGCGTTCGGGTCTTCCCCCAAAGAGCGGGCAACATCGGCGCCTGTAAGTTTGCTGTTTTTTTCATATTCAAAGTGCTCATACGGCAGTTTAAGGCTGTCAAGCACTCTCATAACATTAGTTTTGTCCTCTTTCTTTCCCATAGCTTATCCTTTTAAAAATTCTTTTATTTTCTGCGCATTAAGTTTGCCCTGAGCGTAGCCAAGCTGATAAATATGCTCCAGCTTGTCCGTGTGTTTTTCAACGGCGCTGCAGTGCAGGTCTTCTGCAGGGGCGATTACAAAACAGCTGCCCTTTTTTTCCATGTCAAATACATATTCAAGCTGGTTGTTATACATTTCGTGCCTTCTAAGCACGGCATCCGCAATAGCGGGATATTTCTTTAATATCCTCCTGACTGCCCTTTGCTGTTTTATGGGCTGTTTTACAAAACCTCTCACCTGAGTCAGTATTACAACGGCTTTTTGGCATCCGTCCTCAAATGCTTTTTTCAGAGGGATGGAATCTGTAAGTCCGCCGTCAAAATATATCTGCCCGCCTATCTCAACGCCTTTTGTGGCAATGGGCAGAGCACAGCTCGCTTTAAGATACGGGCAGCCTACTTCACGCAGATCTTTCGGATAAAAATATTCAGGTTTGCCTGTAAGCGCGTTTGTTGCCACAGCGCAAAGCTGAGTTCCGCTGTTTTCGTAAGTTTCATAGTCAAGCGGCAGTATCTCATAAGTCAGCTCGCCGAAATCCCAGTCTAAGTTAATATACTGGCCGTTTTTAAATGCGCTTTGAATACTCATGTATCTTTTGTCATTGCAGTAGTTTATCGTTATATCGTGCTGGCGCCTGTAATTCTTTCCGATAAATGAAGCTGCGTTGCATGAGCCGGCGGAAACTCCTATAACATATGGAAATTCTATTGAGTTTTCAATAAAAGCGTCCAGCACGCCGCTTGTAAATATGCCGCGGCTTCCTCCGCCTTCAAGCACAAGGCCGCTGCTATACTGTCCTTTCATAAGATCGTCTCCGGTATTTGCAAATTTAAAAAGAGCAACAATATTATGTTGCTCCTTTTCATAATTCATTCAGTTATTATTTGTCCGCTTTTTTTGCAGCCTTTTTCTTTTTCGGAGCAGCAGCCTCTTTAACGGGCTCCTCTTCTTCCTTTTTCTCCTCGTCAACCTCGATTATTTCAAGGTCGTTGCTACACTCAAAGAAATCGTCGTCATTGAAATATTCAGGCTCTTTTTTGTCTGTGAGTTTCTGAATAAGGAAGTAAACGGCTGCAACAGCGCCGGCGATTGCTACAATAGCGCCGATAACTTTTAATATCTTGCTTATGTTCATTGGAAAAAACCCCCTAAATATTAACTACATATAATTATATAAGCATTGCTCTGTAAAGTCAAGCGCAAAAAAATTAACAAAAAAATAACTCCCGCTTGTTAGCGGGAGTAAATAAACAAAATTTAAGCTTTGTTGAGTTTTGTTACAAGATTGCTCTTTTTTCTTGCAGCAGTGTTTTTGTGAAGCAGATTCTTAGCGGCTGCCTTATCAATCTTCTTAACAGCGGCTTTAACAACAGCTTCCTTGTCCTGAGCATTGTCGTCAATAGCGGCGTATGCCTTTTTGATAGCGGTTTTAAGGGCTGTGTTTGCAGCCTTGTTGTTAGCTGCTTTCTTAGCTGCTACCTTAACTCTCTTTTTTGCTGATTTAATCTGCGGCATTCCTTTTCACTCCTTTATGCGGATTTACAAAATATATCAAAACTAATTAAATGCTAATGTATAGTAGCATAACTTTAAGAAAAATGCAAGTATTTTTTTCTTTTTGGGCATACTTTTATTAAAAATAAGCATAAGAGCCGGCAGAATGTGGGGGATTTTGTGCAGAACAGAACAGACCTTGCCGTAGAAAGTTTTGAAGAGAGCGGCAAAACAAAGTTAAACGGCGTCATTGTAAAAGAAGAAAACGGCATCACCTGCGTCAGCGTTATCAGCAGGGACGGAGAACGCCGCCTCGGAAAACCGATGGGCAGGTATATAACTGTTGAAGTGCCGTCTTTTGTAAACGATGCGGATATTTTTGACGGCAGACTCCATAAGATAGCCGCAATATTAAAAAATTTGCTTCCTCCCGATTGCGACAATATTCTGGTTGTCGGTCTTGGTAATATGGATATAACGGCAGACGCGCTCGGCCCGAAAACAGGATCATATATATTCGCTACCCGCCATATTTCGAACAGTCTAAGAAAAGAAATGGGTTTTGAAAATTTAAAAACAGTATCCTGCGTGTGCACGGGCGTCCTCGGTGAAACAGGAATCGAAAGCGCTGAAATAATCAAAGGTGTTGCTTCCGTTGTGAAGCCGTCGTGCGTTATTGCTGTGGATGCGCTCGCTGCAACAAGCGCAAAACGCCTCGGCACCACTGTTCAGCTGTCTTCTTCCGGAATAGTGCCCGGTTCAGGCGTAGGAAATCACAGGTTTGAGATTTCCGAAAAAACTCTCGGCGTGCCGGTGGTTTCAATCGGTATTCCTACTGTTATCTGCGCTTCGGATATTTCGGGAAGCGCGGATGATTCCATGTTCGTTACCCCAAGAGAGATAGACAGGCTTACCGAGCAGGGCGCAAAACTCATAGGAATGAGTATTAATGTATGCCTGCAAAGCGGGATAAGTGAAAGGGATTTGTACGCTCTTGTAGGCTGAGGTTATTTTTCGCCGCCTTTTTTCATATATATAATGTATATAAATATCGGCGGGGCGGTAATATGAAAAAAGAGATAATCGTTTTTGTTTCAAATGTGCTCATCGTGTTTTTCGGCGTCGGCATAATTCTCAATACGGCTCCGCTTTACAAGGGCACTGCCGCCGCTGCTGCGGGAAATATAGTTTCCGCTTCAATGCCTTATACAAATCTGAAAGATTCGGCGCAGCAGGTTTTTTCATATTTTTCTGATAATTCGGAAAATACGGCAGATAATAATAGTACCTCGTCGGAAGATGCTTCCGAGGTTATGCATAGCGTCAGCTCTAAGGACAGCTTGAGCGTCGATGAATTGAAAGCTACCCCGGATGATATTTTGAAACTTATGGAGGAAGAGGAAAAGGTAATAGGTTCTCAGACGAAAAAAGGCAACACAAGTGAGGAAAGTTACACGGGTGGCGGAACAATAGTAACTTTTGAAAATGTTCAGGTTCAGAATAAGATTCCAAACGATTTTTACTCTTTGAATATAGAAGAACTTTTGAATCAGAAAGCTGATCTCAAAATTTCCGATCCCTCACAGCCTACCGTGCTTATTTACCATAGCCATTCCACTGAGTGTTATACTCTTCTCGATGCAGGTTATTATACAGAGTCCACCGACTCGAAAACAAAAGATATCACCAGAAATATGGTGCGGGTCGGGGACGAAATCTGTAAGATACTTGAAGAGAGAGGCATAGGAGTAATACACGACCGCGAGATACATGATACTTCCTATAACGCAGCTTATGATTCCTCACGCAAGTCGGTAGTCGAGTATCTTGAAAAATATCCGTCCATAGAAATCACCATAGACGTTCACAGAGACAGTATTACATATAAGGACGGAACAAAAGTAAAGCCAACTGCCGTGGTAAACGATAAAAAAGCGGCGAAGATGATGATAATTTCAGGCTGCGAATTCGGAAGCGTAAAAAATTTCCCCAACTGGGAATATAATCTTAGGTTTGCGTGCGCCGTAACTGATAAACTTAATTCTTTATATCCCGATCTCATGCGACCTATTTTGTTTTCTGAAAGAAAGTATAATATGGATCTTACTAAAAATTCGTTTCTTCTTGAGATAGGTACGGACGCCAACACTCTTGAAGAGGCGTGTTATTCCGGCAGACTGTTTGCAAATACTCTTGCCGATCTTATCTATGAGGAATATTCATAAAAGGTATTAATTATATAACCTTATATATAATATATCCCGCGTTAAAATTAAAGGAAGTGCAAATCATGAAAAAACATCCCGTGTTTTTTACTCTCCTGCTCGCCGCGGTTATTCTCACGGCGGGCGTTTTTACTGCATATTACAATACAAAGAGTTTCGCTTTTGATGAAAATACAGTTATTTTCAGCAGAGATTCAGAGGGTATAACCGTTATGGATTATAAAATTTATTATGATGATCTGGAAACTGTATATTCGAGTGTAAAGCGTTATGTGCCTTCCCACGCGTGCTCCACTGCCCCATATGTTGTGCTGCCATGTGACGCTGTTACTTATATAATGTATATAATTAAATAAATAAGTATAGATACGCTATTATGAAACACACGGCGGGGTGTTGAAAACCCGAAAAAAGTCTTAAAAAAACTTAAAAAAAGTGTTGACTTTTTGCATTGTGTTGTGGTAATATTATCAAGCGCTCAGGAAACGGGCGCACAAAGGACCTTGAAAATTGAACAACGACGAAAGAAAAGGAACCCGAGATTCGAGAGAGTAAAGAAGTACTCAAGTAATTAAAGGAA
>CDZQ01057912.1_pt1 | contig 74178 bp, 65 predicted proteins | sample 554831 | NCBI WGS metagenome assembly CDZQ01 (sample SAMEA3182112, study PRJEB8094) | gut metagenome | biome: human; feature: gut; material: Stool; isolation source: human stools | place: Canada | collected 2013-05-06 | reverse complement strand
GCACATTAGGGATTGCCTGTACTTCATGTCCTGTGTTACAGTTGTCATGAGGGATTTGCACTTCCTTTCGGTCCTTGTTGTTTTTCCTAAACTCACAATAACCGATTTGTGCGAATCCTTCATCCTTTTTCTTCTCGCTGTCCAAGATGTATTGTAATCCTACAATTGGACACTCCTTAATTCCGCGCCTGCCTTGTGTTTTTTCGTGTTCAGCGTTATAATTTGTGGTTAGAAAAACATGCAGCATGGGCTGCGGAAAGAAGACATGCAATGACGAAAATCGACATTTTTTCCGGATTTCTGGGCGCCGGCAAAACCACACTGATTAAGAAGCTGATCCGTGAAGCATATGCGGGGGAAAAGCTTGTTTTAATTGAAAATGAATTCGGTGAGATCGCGGTGGACGGCGGGTTCCTGCAGGATGCCGGCGTGGAGATCACCGAAATGAACTCAGGCTGCATCTGCTGCAGCCTCGTGGGCGATTTTACGGATGCACTCAAGAAGGTGCTCGTCCAGTTCGCACCGGACCGCATCCTCATCGAGCCCTCCGGCGTAGGTAAGCTGAGCGATGTGATCCGCGCCGTACAGGGCGTGGATTCCCACGACCTTGCGCTCAACAGCTTCACCGCCGTGGTGGATGCCAACAAGTGCAAAATGTATATGAAGAACTTCGGTGAATTCTTCAACGATCAAGTGGAACACGCCGGCGCCATCGTCCTTTCCCGCACGGATTCCGTCTCCGGGGATAAGCTTTCCGCAGCGGTCGACATGCTCCGGGAGCATAATCCTTCCGCCGTCATCGTCACCACCCCTTGGGATCAATTGGACGGGGCGCAGATCCTTGCCGCCATGGAACGCAAGGATACCCTTGCAGCCGCGCTTGACCAGCTTGCTTCCGAATCTGAAGATGAGGAAGTTTGTCCCGTTTGTGGCCATCACCATGAGCATGAACACGAGCATGAACATGAACATGAACACGAGCATGAACACGAACATGGGCACGAACATGAGCACGAGCATGAAGAATGCACGTGCGGGTGTCATCATGAACAGGAACATGAGCATGGCCATGCGCATCATCATCACCACCATGGGCATGATGCAGATGAAGTGTTTGTAAGCTGGGGCATTGAAACAACACATAAGTTCAGCCGTGAGGCGCTGCAAAGCGCGCTTGAAGCGCTCGGCGATGCGGAGCAGTATGGCGGTGTGCTGCGCGCAAAGGGCATGGTTGCCTGCACCTGCGGCAAATGGCTGCACTTTGACCTTGTGCCCGGCGAGATTGAGCTGCGGGAAGGCCCTGCACCGGTCACCGGCCGGCTCTGCGTGATTGGTTCCAAGCTCAACGAAGCCGCGCTTGCAAAGCTCTTCCCGGCACGCTGACGGCACAGCGGGCGGAGGCGATCGTATGGCTATAGAAATTCCCGTTTACCTGTTCACCGGTTTTTTAGAGGCGGGCAAAACGCGTTTCATTCAGGAGACGCTGGAGGATGCGCGTTTCAACGCAGGGGAGCGCACGTTGCTGCTGCTTTGCGAAGAGGGCGAAGAGGAATACGCCCCCGACACGTTTGCAGGCGGCAACGTATTTATTGAGACCATCGAAGCAGAAAGCGGCCTTGCCGCGACGCGCCTTGCCGCACTGCAAAAAAAGCACAGGACCACGCGCGTTCTTGTGGAATATAACGGCATGTGGATGCTGGATTCGCTCTATCAGCACATGCCGGAAGAATGGAGTATTTATCAGGAGTTTTTGTTTGTGGACGCCCGTACCTTCCTGGCGTACAACGCAAACATGCGCTCCCTCGTGGTAGATAAGCTCAAAAGCTGTGAGCTCGTGGTATTTAACCGCACAAGTGAGGAAACCGACCAGCTTATGTTCCACAAAATTGTCCGCGCAACATCGCGCCGGGCAAACATCGCATTTGAATACCCGAACGGCAAGGTGGAATATGACGAAATCGAGGATCCTCTGCCGTTCGACCTCAATGCGCCCATCGTGGAGATCGCGGATGGGGATTATGCCCTTTGGTATCGGGACGCTACCGAGGATGCGGGGAAATATGCTGGGAAGACCGTGCGCTTCAAGGGAACGGTGGCGCTTTCCCCCAAACTGGGCAAAGATGTGTTCATCGTTGGGCGCCATGTGATGACCTGCTGTGTAAACGACATTAAATATGCAGCGCTTGTATGCAAATGGCCGGAAGCGGCATCGCTCCATAAGCGGGACTGGGTGCTCCTTACCGCGAAAATTTCCGTTGAATATCACAAAGCCTATGGCACAAAAGGGCCGGTACTGACTGCCATCTCAGTCGAACACGCCGAAAAGCCCGAAGAAGAAGTTGCGACCTTCTATTGATTGCCGCAGACCGATTCATTTTATCAAGATTCTTCAACAAGGTGCAGAAATTGATCGGTTTGTTTGCTGTCAGATCGGTTCCAATTTGTTGCACAAAACTTGCCTTTTCGCTGCACACTTCTTGCCTTTCGGGCATGGTTGTGTTATCGTAAGGAAGCGCCGCATGCGGCGCAGAAATTTTAGGAAAGGAAAAAGTGAAACGCAATGAGAAACGCATACGACGTACTCACAGAGCGCGGCTTCATCAAACAGTCGTCGCACCCCGAGGAACTTCACGAGCTATTGGGAAAGGAGCGTGTCACTTTTTATATCGGCTTCGATCCGACTGCGGACAGCCTGCACATCGGCCATTATGTTGCCCTCATGACCATGGCGCACATGCAGCGCTGCGGGCACAGGCCCATCGTGCTCCTTGGCGGCGGCACGGCCGCCATCGGCGACCCTTCCGGCAAAACGGATATGCGCCGGATGATGACACGCGAAGAACTGGATCACAACGCTGCCTGCTTCCAAAAGCAAATGGCACGCCTTGTGTCCTTTGAGGGAGAAAATGCCGCCATTCTTGCGAACAATGCGGATTGGCTCCGCAACCTCAATTTCCTCGATTTCATGCGCGACATTGGCGTGCATTTCTCCGTGAACCAGATGCTCCGCGCCGAATGTTACAAGCAGCGCATGGAGCGCGGCCTTACCTTCTTTGAAATGGGCTACATGCTCATGCAGAGCTACGACTTCCTCGTGCTCAACCAGAAGTATGGCTGCTGCCTGGAAATGGGCGGCGATGACCAGTGGAGCAACATCCTCGGCGGTGCGGATCTGATCCGCCGCAAAGAGCAAAAGCCCGCATATGCGCTCACCACGGCGCTCCTCACCACGAGCGAAGGCAAAAAGATGGGCAAAACGGAAAAGGGCGCGCTTTGGCTCGATCCGGAAAAGACCAGCGTATACGATTTCTATCAATACTGGCGCAATGTGGATGATGCAGATGTGAAGAACTGCCTCTCGCTTCTTACGTTCATCCCCATGGATGAAGTAAACGCCATGACGGCCGAGGGCGGCTCGGCGCTCAACGCTGCGAAGCGCACGCTTGCCTATACGCTTACCGCACAGGTTCATGGCGAAGAGGAAGCAAAAAAGGCGCAGCAGGCGGCGGAAGCGCTCTTTGGCGGTGGCGGAAGCCTCGAAAATATCCCCACCGTGGCGCTTACCCCTGCGGATGTGGAAGCAACGGGCCTTCGCGTGGTTGACCTGCTCGTCGCAGGCAAGCTCTGCAAGAGCAAGAGCGACGCGCGGCGCATGATTGAAAGCGGCGCGGTGCTGATGGATGATGTGAAAGTTGAAGACGTCGCCGCAGAGGCAGACCCCGCAAAGCTTGCAGACGGCATTGTGCTCAAGAAGGGCAAGAAAAGCTATGTGCGCGTGATCGCCGGTTGACAAACGGCTGTTTCCTTGTGAAAATAAATGGAAGGGCGTTTTGCCCTTCCATTTTCATTTGAAAGGAGCGCCCATGGACGCGTTTAAGACCATTGCCCATGCCTCGGAGGAGGAATTCGTCATCAACCGCTCGCGCTTCATTGGCCGGTGTTTTCCCATCAAAACGGAGGAGGAAGCGCTCGCGCACCTTGCGGCCATCCGCAAGCAGCATTATGACGCTACGCACAATTGCTATGCCTACCGCGTCGGCACGCGCGGGGAAACGGCCCGTTTTTCGGATGACGGCGAGCCTTCCGGCACAGCGGGCATGCCCATGATGGAGGTGCTCACAGCCAATGGTGTGACCAACGTGCTTTGCATCGTGACGCGGTATTTTGGCGGCATCCTGCTCGGCGCCGGCGGCCTTGTGCGCGCATATTCGCGCGGTGCGGCGGAGGCGGTGCGCGCGGCGGACGTGCTGCATTATATCCCCGGTACGGCGTTGGAATTTTCCGTGGATTATGCGCGGTATGGGGCGGTGGAAGCCTTTGTGCGCGCCAACGCGCAAGTGGACCTCCTTGATTTTGCGGAAGCGGTGCATCTTCGCGTTCTGGTGGAAGATTCCGCGGCAGCCGGATTCTCGGCTGAAATTGTAGAACGCACGGATGGCCGTGCCGCGCCGGTTTCGTGCGGGGGCGGCTACCTGATCCGCCCGGAAGCGCCGAAATCGTAAACAATTTGTGCCCTTATTCCCATGCGGGCGCTTTTGGGGTATAATGATGCTGAATACGAATGGAAATCCCAAGGAGTTGCGATAGATGATGCAAAATCTGAAACACCGCTTTTGTGCTTTCGTGGCTGCTGCGCTTTGCCTGTGCCTTTGTTCAAGCGCTTTAGCTGCCGAAATCACCGGAAGCTCTACCCCGGAATCGCTTTCTGTTTCCGGCAACGTGACGTTTACTTTCACCATCCATAACGACAGCGCCGCCACGATGACGGATATCAGGATCCTCTATAAAGGCAGCGAATTTTTCACCACTGCAGGCGCTGCGATCGAGCCCGGAGCAAGCCAGAGCTTCACCAGTTCTCCGCTCACTGTGCCGGATGCGCTCATCGGCCAGCCCATCACGTTCGATGTAACCTGGCTTGAAGATGGCGAAGCCCGCAGCGCTCAGCCCTCCGTCACCGTGAAAAGCGCGTTGGATGATCCGTCCTCCCAGCTTCCGCAAAGCGTCTCGGTGACTGCCGCGCGCACAGTCAGCGCCTCGCAGGCCTCCACGGGTGAGGTCATCACCCTCACTTATACCGTGACCAACAGCGGTGTAACGCCCATCACCGGAGTATCCATCACGGATAAGGAGATCGGCGGCCGTGAGCCGATGGTTAAGGACATCGTCGTACAACCCGGTGTTCCCTATGTGTTTACATACGAATATACGATGGGGCGTTCCACCGTTACCAGCTCCCCGGTTATTGCCTATCTCCTGCCGGATGGCACGGAAGGCAAAGCAACGGTTTCCGACAAGGTTCTCGGCATGATCAACTCCCGTCTGAGCGCCACAGTTGAACAGGGCGTGGCGGCAGAAGAAGGACAAACCTTCACGCTGACGCTCACCAACAACGGCAATCAGCGCATCAGCAAGATTAAGGTTACGGACGAACTTGGCGCTTCCGTTGCGGATGCATTCCAGCTTGCCATCGGCGAAAGCAAAACGCTCACCTACACCGTGCCTACCACAGAGGCACGCAATGTCGTATTCCATATTGAAGGTGTGGACGGCGTCGGCCAGCAGTATTCCGACAAAACGGAAAGTTATGCCGTGCGAAAATACATCGATCCCTCGCTGATTGGCGTGAATTTCTCTGCGGCAGTCGTGGAGACGCTCAATAGCGCAGGCTCCATTACGGTCAATTTTACCGTGGAGAACACCGGTTCCCTCACCATGCAGAACCTGGTGCTGCGGGAAAGCGAATACGGGGAGATATACCGTCTGGAAACCTTTGAACCGGGCACGCAATCCATCAATCAAAAAGTTAATGTCGGCGCGCCGCGCGACCTTGCTTTTACGCTTGAGGTTGCGGATCCTTCCGGCAATCTGTACACCTACACCGCTTATGTTACCGCCGATTTCGTTGGCACGGCCAGTTCCGTTGACAGCACCCCGACAATCGAGACGCCAACGGACATTGTGGCGGAAGTCGGTTCCTCTGTAAGTTCTGCTCTGCGCACAGTGCTCATCGTGCTTGCCGTGCTCACGGTATTTGCGGGAATTGCGCTGGTCATCCTCTCTTCTTTGGAGAAAAAGGAACGGGAGCGCATTGCGCGCCGCCGTGCTGCACGGGAGCGCAAGCTGCGTGAACAAGCGCTTGAGGCTGCCGGCATGCTGCCGCGCAGCAATGGGCGGAACGCTGCTCCGCCGGATGACACCACGCGCATACCGCGTACAAGGGAATAATGAAAAATCGGGCCGCTCCGTTGGAGCGGCCTTCGTCTGCCAAAAAGGGATAGTTCACTTTGAAGACAAAAGCGGCATGGAATCATGCCGCTTGCATGCTTCTCTCTGTGTTACATCTCCAAACTGCCCGTTGTGCGCGGGAAAGGCAGTACATCCCGGATGTTTGCCATGCCGGTCACATACATCACCATGCGTTCAAAGCCGAGTCCGTAGCCCGCATGCTGCACGCCGCCGAACTTGCGCAGCTCCAGATACCAGCCATAGTCCGTCATGTCCATGCCAAGCTCCGCAATGCGCGCTTCCAATACGTCAAGCCGCTCCTCACGCTGGCTGCCGCCGATGATTTCGCCCACGCCGGGCACAAGCAGGTCCGCTGCTGCAACGGTCCTTCCGTCGTCGTTCACGCGCATATAGAACGCCTTGATGTCCTTCGGGTAGTCCGTAACAAACACGGGCTTTTTGTAAACCTGCTCCGTGATGTAGCGCTCGTGCTCCGTCTGCAGATCGCAACCCCATTCCACAGGATATTTGAATTCCACATCCGCCTTTTTGAGCAGCTCCACCGCCTCGGTATAGGTGATGCGTGCAAAATCGTTGTCCACAACGTTCCGCAGGCGCTCAAGCAGCGTTTTATCCACAAACTGGTTAAAGAAGTTCAGTTCATCCGGGCAGCGTTCCATTACCGTGCGAATGATGTACTTCACCATGGCTTCCGCAACGTCCATGTCGCCCGCAAGGTCGCAGAAGGCCATTTCCGGCTCAATCATCCAGAATTCGGCCGCATGGCGCGCCGTAAAGGAGTTCTCCGCGCGGAAGGTGGGGCCAAAGGTGTAGATATCGCGGAATGCAAGCGCAAATGCTTCGCCATAAAGCTGGCCGCTGACGGTAAGGTTGGCCGCCGTGCCAAAGAAATCCTGCGCGAAATCCACCGCGCCATCCCCTGTGCGCGGCGGGTCAGCCGGGTCAAGCGTCGTCACGCGGAACATCTCACCTGCGCCCTCGCAATCGCTCGCCGTGAGAATCGGCGTATGTACGTAAAGAAAGCCGCGCTCGTCAAAGAAGCGGTGGATGGCCTGCGCCACAACGGAGCGCACGCGGAACGTTGCCTGAAAGGTGTTCGTGCGCGGGCGGAGGTGCTGTATGGTGCGCAGATATTCCAGCGAGTGACGCTTTTTTTGCAGCGGATAATCGCCGGGGCACTCTCCTTCAATCACAATTGATGCAGCATGGATTTCAAACGGTTGGGGCGCATCCGGCGTAAGCAGAAGCTCACCCTGTACGGAAATCGCGCAGCCGGTGTTCAGCGCGCGTTTGGTTTCGTCGTTCACCTGGTCCTGTTCATAAACCACCTGCACGGTCTTAAAGCAGGAGCCGTCCGTCAATTCAATGAAGCCGATGGTCTTGCTCGCGCGCGCGGTCTTAATCCAGCCGGCAACCGTGATGGCGCCCGCATGCTTTTCCGGGCAGCGAACCAATTCGCATAGCCTTACCATAATACCCTCCCAAAAACAATCACTTAATCTTAATATTCTAGCCCAGAATGGCATGATATGCAAGCGCCGCGCATAGATTTTATCTTGACCCATCGGTTTTGGGCAAAAAATCTGTGAGGTGCCGCGTTATGTATTATTCTCCCGTTCCCCTTCTCATCATCCGTGCGGATGCGCCCGCGCTCATCGAAGTGAACGGTCATCCGGCCGGGGAGTGTGGCGCGGATTCCCACATTGCCCTGCCGCTTTCCGACAGCGGCGATTATTATGTCGCGCTCCTGCCGCTCTTTGATAGAGAGGATGCCCGGCTTTATCCCGTTACGCGAAAAATCAGTTTTGAGAACGGCTCCATCCGCTCACGCCCTGCGCCGGATGTCGGCATATGTTCATGGCCGGGCGGCGTATTCGAGCTTACGATGCGCGCGGGCAGGCTCCGCTGCGATTCTGCCTGCCGTATTCCATACCGCATCGACCATATCGAGCCGCGTTTGGGCGGGCGCACGTTCCAGCTTACGCTGTATTACGAAACCGGCCTGAAGCTTTCCATTGAAGAAAGTAACCGCGCGCTCGGCGGTTATGCGCTTGGGGAAGGCGAAAGCGGATCCCTTGATGTGCTGGAGTTCGGGGGCGCCTCCTTTGTGGCTGCGCACACGCAGGGAAAATATGGCGAGCGGCTGCTGCTTTTGAGCGCCGCCATGGAGGAAGCCCTGGATGTTTCCGCACAAACGGTCCGCATTGAGGCGGGGACAGTCGAGGCCATCGATCCGCTCGGCACGCTGCTCGGCCATGAGCGGCGTATACGGTATGAATATGAAAAAGGAGGAGGGTTTGTGCCCTCCCCCGCCGAGACAGGTTTCTTTACCCGCGCCCCGCGTGCGCCGCGCGGCACGCTTGAGCGCGCGATCGCCTTTGCAGAAGCAGTGCGCGAGGGGTTTGAAGCGGAGGCCATGTCCTACCTTGCGGATGACCTTGCGGCCTCCATCGGCTTTGACGCACTTCGCGAGTTCCTCGGCACATTCACCGCTGCCCGCCCTCCCATTTCGGACGGGAGCGGCCGGTTTCTTGGCCTCATTGCACAGGAGGACGGCAACTTGAGCTGTGCGCGGCTCTATGAATTCGAATTCGCCGAAGATGGCCGGATCGAAAACATTACGGAAGCGTGACGCTTCACTCCGTCTCCTTTTTCAGGCTCTCACGGTACATCCGCGCAAAGTCCCGCTGGCGTGGAGGCTTCGGCGCGCCGATCTTCTCCACATCCCGGCCGATGCGGATCAGGCGGAACATTCGGTCCGCCGCCGCATCGAACAGTTCCTCCGCCCGCGCCGCAGCCTGTTCCCGGCTCATCGGCGCATCGATAAACGCCATAACGCCTGCGGAGCCAAGGCGCGTTTCATCCAGCCTTTCGCCTATGCCGCCTGCAAGCACCGCCGTGGGTATGCGGCGCGCAGCGCACCGCGCCAGCACACACGGCACAGCGCGCCCGCCGGAAAAGGATGCTTCCTCCAACAGCATTTCACCTGTAACAACAAGCGCAACGCCCTGCAAAAGCTTGTCAAAATCAACCGCATCCAAAAGCGCATCCACGCCGCTCGCGCGCCTTGCACCGCCAAGCGCGCACAGCAGCCCTCCCACACCGGCGCAGTCGGATGCCGAAACGCCCACAGCGCTTGCTACAAGCGCACGGAAGCGCACCGCATCCTCCGCATATTCGGCGGGCGTTTCGCTTATGCCGCCATTGAGAATCGTGATCCGCGCCTCCCGAAGGCCGGGGTGGAGATATTCCGTGTCCACCGCAGCCACGCGGCCAAGCTCCTCTGCAGAGCCTTTCAGCTCCGTTCCTTCCGCATCATAAAACTTGACGCCGAGCGCGCGCATGCAGCCCATCCCGCAATCGCGTATTGCGCTTTCCGCCGTACCAAGCACGATTTCACGCAAGCCCTCGTCCAACGCGCGACGGATCAGTTCACCCGCATTCAGCGAAGCGGTCCCTTCGCCCTCGCACGGGAGCACTTCGGCAAGCGCAAGCACCGCCGTTTTCCCGTGCAGGACGCCATATACGGCGCTGCTTTTCCCCTCCGGCACAAGCGGCGTGATCTTCGCCGTGCGGTAAGCCCCTTCACATGCCGTAACAAGCGCGCGCACCATGCCGCACCCGCCGTAGGTCATGGGGACGGGAACGATCTTCACGCCCTGAAAATGCCTGCGCGCGGCCACGCTCAGCCGCTTGATCGCATCCGTGGAAGAAAGCGCGCCATAGCTGTCCGGCGCAAAAAGCACCTTGATGCCCTTGCCCACCGGCCTGCGGCGGCCGTGCTTTTTCGGCACGGTCAGGCCGTCCAGCGTGCCGTCGCCGCCGCGCAGCGTGCCGTCCTTCTGCACCTCGCCATAGAAAGACGGGGTCTGCCAATACAGAAGCCTGTTGTTTTCAATGAACGGGTGCGTATGCGCAAGATACATGCCGATGGCCGCGTCCGTGTTGATCTTTTCATAAATGCGGCGCATGGTGGAAAGCGAGCCCCCCATAATGACGGCGAGAAACACGTTTTCCGCAGGATCTGTCAGAGGATCCTGTCCGCCATAAATCAAAAGCCCTTCCAGTTCCGAGAGGGTAAGAACGGAGAAAATCTCTTCAAATGCCTGCTGCGCATGCTCCCGTTCGGAAGCAGCGGACAAAAAGTCGAACCGAATGCCAAGCCCAAGGCGTTTTAGCTGCATCGCGCAGTCTCCATTTCTTTTCCGGGTTTACCCCGATTTTACGTTTCTTTCATTATAGACGCACTTCATGCATCTAGTCAAACGCTCTCAAATGCGGTATGATAAAATATACTGTATGCGCTATATTCCGTGCTGTTGAAAGGATTCCCGCTATGGATGTATTGTTTCAAAACGCCACCGTACTCACCCTGTGCGATGATCGTCCCGTGCTCAAAGGCGGTTATGTCGGCATAGCCGGCGGGAAGATTGCCTTCGTCGGCATAGCCGCCCCGCAGGAACCCGCCGCGCGCACAATCGACTGCCGCGGCAAGTTCCTTTTGCCCGGCCTTGTAAACGCACATGCGCACACGGCCATGTGCCTGATGCGCGGCTATGCGGACGATTACACGCTGCAGGACTGGCTATACCAAAAAATATTCCCCGTGGAAGCGCGGCTTGACGAGCGTGCGATCCTCGCCGGAGCGCGCCTCGGGTTTGCGGAGATGCTGCGCACGGGCACGACCTCCGCGAGCGACATGTACTTCCGCGAACCGGCCGTTGCCGCGCTCGCGCTCGAATGCGGCATGCGCGTATCGCTTTCAAACGCCGTACTCGCCTTCAACGAAGCCGCTTATGATCCTGAAACAGATCGCGCCATTCAGGAAACGCGCGCGCTGATCCGGGACTTCCACGGCGCAGGAAACGGCCGCATCCGTGCGGATGCAGCCATCCATGCCGAATACACAAGCTATCCCGCCGTGTGGCGCTATGTAACGGAACTCGCGCTCACGCATGGCCTTTGCTTGCAGGTACATGTTTCCGAAACCCGGAAGGAACATGAGACGTGTATCGCCCGGCGGGGCGTCACACCTACGCGCGCACTGTATGACGCGGGTGTATTCCAGGCGAAAGTGCTCGCCGCGCACGGCGTATGGCTGACGGATGAGGATATGGACATTTTCGCCGAAACCGGTGCAAGCGTTGCACATTGCCCGGTTTCCAACCTCAAGCTCGGCAGCGGCATCGCCCGCACGGCAGAAATGAAGCGCCGGGGCGTAAATGTGGCCCTCGGCACGGATGGCTGTTGCTCCAACAATACGCATGATTTGTTTGAGGAGGTCAAGCTGGCTGCACTGCTGCAAAAGGGCGTTTCCGGGGATCCGACCTCAGTAAATGCTTATGAAGCGCTCAAGATGGCAACCGTGGGCGGCGCGAAGGCACAGGGCCGCGAAAACGAGATCGGCCGTGTTGCCGAGGGGTTTGATGCGGATCTCATCCTCATCGATGCGGATTCCCCCCTTCTCCGCCCGGTCTACGACCCGGTTTCCACCGCGGTTTACAGCGCCACGGGGCGAGACGTATGCCTCACGATGGTGCAGGGGCGCATCCTGTATGAAAACGGGCAGTTCACCACCATTGATGTGGAGCAGGCCATGCACGAGGTTGAAGCCTACGCGGTGCCGATCGTATTGGGCGCCCAAAGTTGAAGAACCGGATCACCAAGGGATATTTCAAATACAAAGCAGAGGAAACAAGCATGATTACGTTTGAACAGATCAAAGCGGATCCATCCATCCGCACCTATATTCAACGGGCGGACGAATCGCTCATCTACATGGGCTTCACGGAGCACAGCTTCGCTCATGTTGGGCGCGTTGCGGAAACGGCGCGTTACATCCTGCTCACGCTCGGCTACACGGAACGCGAGGCGGAACTGGCGCAGATTGCCGGCTACCTGCATGACATCGGCAACGTCGTTAACCGGATTGACCACGCGCAGAGCGGCGCCGTCATGGCATTTCGCATTCTCGACCGCCTTGGCGCAGACCCGGAGGATATCGCCACCATCATCGCAGCCATCGGCAACCACGACGAACATACGGCCGAGCCGGTAAACCCCGTTGCGGCTGCGCTGATTCTAGCCGATAAAACGGATGTGCGGTATACCCGCGTTCGGGAAACAGATCCATCCAAATTCGATATTCACGACCGCGTCAACTTCGCCGTGCGCCGTGCGCGTACCTATATCGACGACGCGCACGAATCCGTTACGCTTGAGATGACCGTCGACACCCAATATTGCTCTGTGATGGATTACTTTGAAATCTTCCTTGGCCGCATGCTCCTTTGCCGCAAGGCAGCAGAGCGGCTTGGGCTCATGTTCCGCCTGGTCATCAACGACCAGCGGCTGTTATGACGGGCGCTCCCGCGGAAGCACGCTGCATTTACATCATGCTTTCGCGCACCAACACCGGGATTGGCAGGATCATCCGCCTGTTCCTGCGCGGAAGCCGCTATAACCATGTTTCCGCGGCGTTGGACGGCAGGCTGTTTCTGTTGTATTCCTTTTCCCGCGCACGCAAAGATTCCCCGTTTTCCGGCGGCTTTGTGCAGGAATACCCATCCCGTTACCTCGCTATGGGGCAAAACGTGGAGGTGAAGGTATTCCGTGTGCCGCTCTGCGCGCAGGAATACTCCACTGTGCTCAACAAGCTCAGCTACTGCCGTGCGCACCGGGAAGAAATGCTTTACAATCTTCTTGACGCCATTCTTCTTCCGTTTCACAAACGCTACCCGCTTGCGGACGCTTATACCTGCTTGGCCTTCAGCGCTTATCTGCTCGGCATGGAGGATGTTTCCTCCATTGGCGCGCTGGAAGAACGCCTTGCGCCGCATCTGATTTACGAGGGCGATCTGCGTTCCGTCATCCCTTACGATAAAGCCGTTGCCGCCGAAGCAGAAGAACGCGCCTATTTTGAACGGCGTGGCCGCATTGCGGCCGTGCGCGACTTTTTTGCGCTCTGTGGAGGGCTTTGGGCGCGGCGCGCCGGTTTTTAAGCCATGCAACTGTTGGTTGCGCGCGTTTTCAACCGATGGTTGGGCGCATTCCAACCACCGGTCTGTGTTTTTCGCCTTAAAAGCAACGTATCCTGAACGCAGAAACACGATCAGGAGGAAACAACAATGCTGTTTGAACGCACCAAAAAAGAACCCATCGCTGGCAGTGAGGCCATCGGCGAAAACATCGCAGCCTTGCGCAAGGAAAAGGGCTGGACGCAGGAGCAGCTTGCCGAAAAGCTCAGCGTGAGCGCGCAGGCCGTCTCAAAATGGGAAAGCGGCAAAAGCTGCCCGGATATTTCGCTTCTGCCCGCCATCGCAAAGCTTTTTGGCGTAACGGTGGACGCCCTGTTCAGCCTTCCCAAGCAAGCGCCGCTTGTCGAAATGCGCGCGCCGGAGGGTGGAAGGAAGCCCGATCCCGATAAACTTTTCCTGCGCGTCCGCGTGCTTTCCAAGGATGGCGACCGGATCAATGTAAACCTGCCGCTGCAGCTCATCCGCGCAGCGCTCAAACTCGGCACAAACACCAACATCGCCGGGCTTGACAAATACGATATTGATTTCGGTGAAATTCTGGCCCTTGTGGATGCAGGTTGCCTCGGAAACCTCGTAGACATCGAATCCACCGACGGAGACACTGTGAAGGTGTACGTTGAGGAGCTTCAGGCATGAGGGTTACCATTCAAACCGGAAAAGGGCGGCTTCCGATTTTCATCGCCATTCCCACTGCGCTGCTTACAGGGCCGCTTTCGCTGCCCATTGCGCGCGCCCTGCTCAAACGGGCGGCGCAGGATGAAGGCCTTTCCGATGCGGAGGTGCATACGCTCGCCCGGGGAGTACGCAAAAGCGCGAAAGCGCTGCGCAAAGCAAAGCTTCCGCTCGTGGAAATTTATGCGGTAAACGGGGAGCGGATCGCCGTGCGGCTGTAATGCAGCGGCATCTCTTTAAAAAGAAAGTCCATTCGGAAAAGGCGATCCGGCTGGGCTGTATTCTTTTACGGTTGGGGCAAAATATGCTAAGTGCGGCCGTATGCGCCCAAAACCTAAACGGAGCAGTAAGGTTTCGCAGGTGTCTCCGTTTTGGCACGTTGGCTGGCTTTGCTTTTCCGGCTTATTCCGCCGCCGGCACAGCCGGCTTGCACACATCGACCCATTCGCCTCCGGAATATGTTTCAAGCTCATCGCAGGTCAGTTCAATCGCGCTGTTTGCGCTGCCGACTGCGGGAAACACGGTCGTGAAGCGGCGCATGGAAACATCCAAAAACACCTTCACGCCTTCGGGAAGCGCAAACGGGCACACGCCACCCACGGCATGGCCGGTCATTGCAAACGCTTCCTCCAATGAAAGCATTTTCGCTTTCATTGCAAAACGGGCCTTGAACTTGCTGTTGTCGATCTTTGTATCCCCTGCGGTAACGATAAGCATACAGCCGTCTCCGTCATGGAAGGAAAGCGTCTTTGCAATGCGCGCCTCCTCCGTACCAACCGCTTTCGCCGCAAGCTCCACAGTTGCGCTTGAAACGGGGAACTCGAGCATCCGCTCCGCAATTCCCAATTTTTCAAATTCCGCCCTGACTCTTTCGATTGACATAGTTTATAACCTCGCATGAAATAATTGAATGCTTAAAGGTGGATAAAGCGCGGCGTAAGCCCCCGGAATGTGGCCGTATAACGGACCCCCGCAGCTTTTGCAAGCGCATGCGCTTCTAAAAGGCGCCTCCCGACCCGCTCCGGCACATGCGCATCCGAGCCGAACGTCACAAATTCTCCGCCGAGTTCCACAAAGCGGGAGAGCACGTCCAGCCCCCAGGCAGGGTCATCCAGCCAAGCGGAGGTATTCACCTCCATGCCCTTGCCGTTCTCCGCCAGATAGCGCAGGACGCTGTCGAACGCCTCCGGCGCGTCCGCATAGCGCATGGCGCGCTCGGAATAGGGCGCGCGCTTGGTCACGAAATCATAATGTCCCAGCACGGAAAGCTGCGGCAGCGTGCGTACGGCTGCCGCTATTTCCATAATATACTGCGTATACGCTTCTTCGCGCTCCCGTTCTGCAAAATATTCCGGCCGGTAAGCGTTCTGCGTGCCTACAACGTGCACTGAGCCAATGATAAAATCCGGCTCCGCCGTGCGCACATAGGAAATGGATTGCGCCGCAAACGACGCATTCGGAGATAGTCCGATCTCCACCCCATGCAGTACCTTGACCTGCAAGGAAGGCTGCTCGCGTTCGATCTCCGCACGCTGTGCCGGAAGGTCGGCCGGGACGTCGCGCCAGTTGGGGTCCTCAAAGTCGATATGATCCGTGAAGCAGATCTCCGACAGGCCCGCTTGAACTGCGGCCTCAGCCATTTCCCGAATGGAATGCTTTGCGTCAAATGAATGATGGCTATGCATATGATAATCGCAATAATTCGGCATATTTCATCCTCCCAAGCCATTATAAGGGGTGAAGCGTGCTTTTTCAAGCGCAGTAAATGCAACACAAAAAACCGGTTCCTGCATTTTTTATGGATTCACACGATTTTTACACAATTTAATCGGTTGTTTAATCATAGTTATATTCTATTAATATATTTTTTTCATAGGAATTATCGTATATTTCTATGAAACGTTACGGTATACTTAAAATATTTTGATGCAACAAAAAAATCGTTTGAATTTCAAAAATCTCTTGACAGCCTATTTTGTTTTGCGTAAAATAAGTCTAAATTAAATTTGACCGTAGGGTTTCTCCTTTTTATTAATGGCACCGCAGGCGTCCGAGCATTCGGACGCCTGCGGTGTTTTTCCCCAAATTATTCCGCGCTTGCTGTTTCCGCCCCCGCTTCCACAGTGCGCTTACGCCGTGGCGGGAACCAAATTTTTTTCGTAAAGATGTAGCAAAGCGGCACGAGATACAGAAGAAAGCCATATGGCAAAGCGCGCGCATCTACCCCCAGCATCTCAAGCGGGACAGAGCAGGAGATCGCCCATGGCACAAGGCCGGAGATCAGCACAGCAGAGTTTTCCATATCAAGCGCCAGTTCCCGGTGGGACGCATGTTCTTCTTCATAAATGCGCTCCCAAAGCTGATCGTTCATTGTGATGGCGATCGTCTGATTACAAAACGCGGCACAAATCACGATGCTCGTGAGGATCATCGCAGGGAAGCCGCCGATGCGCGCCTCCATGGGCCGGATGATCCCCTGCAGGCCACCCAGCATGCCGGTTCCATTGAATACGCCGGAAAGCATCCCGGAAAGCAGGACGATAAAGCAAACGTTCAGCATGGATATGAGCCCGCCGCCACCCAGAATGCGGTCGAGCGCAGGATCGGGCGCAGCATACCCCAGCACGCAGCAACGCAGGAACTCCCCAAGCGGCATATGCTGTACCGCAAGCGCCAACACGGCCGCTGCGAACACGCTTGCCGGGATCGCATAGCGCACAGGCACCTTGCACAGCGGCAACACAAGAATAATCGCCGCCGGGATAAGCGTCCACCAGGAAAGGGTAAAGTTTTCAGAAAGCAGCGTCAGCGCACTCGTGTCCACAGCTCCGATCGGGTTAAGCGCGGAAAGCACGCCATATGCAACGGTACAGATGCCAAGCGGCAGGAGCGCCGTAAGATGCATGTATTTCACATTGTCGTAAATCGGGGTGCAGGTTACGCCCGCAATCAGATTCGCGCTGGAAGAGATGGGCGCACAGCGGTCGCCAAAGAATGCGCCGGAAAGGATCGCGCCTGCGGCAATCAGTTCATTCACGCCGCCGCTGCGCGCAAGCGCCATAAAAATCACGCCAACCGTGCCCACAACGCCGAAACACGTGCCGAGCGCATAGGAAAGCACAGCGGAAAGTGCGAAAGCAATCAAAATGAAGAGGGAGGGTGTGATAAGGGAAACGCCCTTTGCAATAAAGAAAGCGATGGTGCCGCTTGCGCGCCAGGAAGCCGTGATGAGGCCAATCAGCGCCAGCACGCGTACGACGCTGAACGCATCCTTCCCGCCCTTTGCAGCCATTTTTGCAAGAGCACGCGCCCCGTATCCGCGCCGGAGGCCTACTACCCAAAAACAGAGAAAGCCCGCGAGCAACGCGGCGCTCATTGAAACGTCCGCGCAGAGGCAGGCAACCATCGCGCCGATAAACACCAGCATGGCAAGCCAGAAATCCAATGCAGCCACCCCGCGGAAGCACAATTTCAACCACGTCGACAAAAAGCGCCATGCATCCGCTACTTAAGATAGTTTACCATAAAACTTGCTTATGTCAACCCCAAACGAAGCAAGCCACGCAAAGAGGAAAACGACAAAACACACGCTTGACCATTTCTATCAAACGTGGCTATTATATTAAGAGGAACGCATGTCCAGCATGCAAAAGGAGTGTTGCAAGTTTGATGGAGCAACCGGAGAGACATAACGACGGATTTCATATGCGGAAATTGACGCATGCCGACCTGGAGCAGTTCAACGCGCTATTGCGGTATGCATTTCAAGTCACCTCGGACGAGCTGACGCGCAGCGGTTGGCAGGAGGATGAATTCAACCACGCAAAAGCGCCCATTTTGGATGGAGCCTATGTGCTCGGCTGGTTCCATAAGGACCGGCTGGCTTCGCAGATCGTTGTTTATCCAATGCAGGTAAATATCGAGGGCGTGCTTTACGATATGGGCGGCGTAACGGGCGTAACGACCTATCCGGAATACTCTGGCCGCGGACTCATCCACACGCTGGTCGTTAAAATTCTTGAAATCATGCGTGAGCGCGGCCAAAGCATTTCTTATCTTTACCCCTATTCCATCCCCTTTTACCGCAAAAAGGGGTGGGAAGTCGTATCCGATAAGCTCGCGTTCAGCATCAAGGATACTCAGCTTCCAAAGCACCGCCCCGTGCCCGGCATGGTGGAGCGCGTGGATACGGAGCACGAAGACCTGAAGAATGTATATGAATATTTCGCTTACCAGCATCACGGTGCGCTTATCCGTGATTCCCTTGCCTGGGATGAATACTGGCGCTGGGAGGTAGATGATGTAATCGCCGCCGTGTATTATGACAGTTCCCATAAACCGCTCGGCTCGCTTGTTTACCACATTGAAAACGAAATCTTCTATATCAAGGAGATGATCTACCTCAACAAAGAAGCCTACCACGGCCTTTGGAATTATGTAAGCGCGCATTTTTCCATGATTACCGAGGTGCGCGGTGACAATTACACCGGCGAGCCCATGGCATTTCTGTTCGAGGACAGCGAAATCACCGAAACCATAGCGCCCTATTATATGGCGCGCATCGTGGATGTGCCCGCGTTTCTTTCGCGTTATACATTCCGGGAGGCGCCTGAAAAGCTGCGCTTGCATCTGCGTGTGCACGATCCGCTCGCCCCATGGAACGACAACACGTTCCTTGTGCGTTGGAAGGATGAAGAAACCATTTGCGAAATTGCGGAGGAAGGCCCTTATCCCAACCTGATCGAGCTGGATATCCAAACGCTTACCGCCATGCTGATGGGCTACAAGCGCCCCACCTACCTTTATGAAAACGAGCGGCTTAAGATGGAATACTATCTGGTCGACGTGCTTGAAAAGTTGATTTCAAATGACAAACCGTATTTTTCGGATTATTTTTGATCCCGAACCCCGCCGAGCCGATCCGCCCAGCGTTCCACGATGCAATGGGAATATGGAAGGCCGCGCTCCCTGCGCATGCGCTTGAAGCGGGGCGCATTCGCCCACGTAAAGGAAATGACACCGACCGTCAGGAGATACAGCGGCCCCAGCAGCAACGATTGCAGCGTGTGGCCATATTCGTGCGCTGCAAGCGCTGCACGGCGCTCCGCAGACGGCGCATGTGCCGCATCCGCCGTAAAGAAGAACAGCCCGAGAGAGATGCCGCCCCCGCGCGGCCATTGTGTTTGAATGCAGCCGCGGTAAAGCGCATGCGGCGCTTTTGTATAGCGCAAAAAAAGCGCAAGCCCCAAGATGGTTTGCGGCAGGCCCCAGGTGCATTGCACAAGAGCTTTCATCCCTTGAAGAAGCGTTCGTTTCAGCATAGAGCTATTATATCATGCCGGACCTCTGCAGAAAAGAAGCCGGGAACCCTCCCGGCCTCTTTTCTGTGCAAAGCGCTTTATGCGTCAATATAAACTATGTATTTTATCTCATACGGGTGAATCACGATGCCCGCTTCATTCTGCATGGAAACGCCCACAGCAATGTCGATTGCCCCATATTCTTTGGAACCTGCGTAGTCTCCCTCCAAAACACGCATCTCCCCGGTTTCCAAAGAAACGGAAAGCTTCTTCTCGGGATACTCTGTATCCTCCAAAAAGCTGTACTGCGGCAAGAGATAGGAAAGAGAAACTTCCATCCCCGCTTCGTTTTCCAAGACCCAATCCTCCAGCGCCTCTATCAGGACGGGCATATCTTTCATAGCCAACACGGTATCTCTGCTCGGCTTTTCCAAAGCCATTTGTTCCAGCGGTTCACCCGGGTGGTAGGAATACTTAATCGTGCTGCCGTCCCCCTTCGGGATGCAGTAATACGCACACACCAAGCTTCCCTCCGCCGTATACACCGCCTCAAACTGCTGCACCGGTTGATCCATCACCTCTTCTGGCAACCATTCCGGCAGGCCGGCCATTGCTTGATTGCAGGATATCAAACCGAGGCATAGAAACACGGCCATCGCAAAAAAAATCAGTTTATGCTTCATTAACTCCCTCCTTGAATCCCTCAGTCTTTATTTTTTATGTAAGCAGTCAGAAATAATGCGTCACGGCGCGTATTCTGTAAACGCAAAATCAGCATTATAACGATACGCTATGCCAAAAGCGTCTATTTCAGAATAAATATCCGAGACAACTTGAATTTCACCTAACAGGTGAAATGAGAACGTTGCATAGAGTTTATTTGATGCCACTACAGCCCGACGATTTGACACCGTAATGGTAGGTGTGCCGTCACCATAATGGCGATTCAAATCGGCAAATGTTATTGTAGGCGTACTGGCTGAAATGATTTCACCTTCGTTCGAATTGACCACATAATTAAGAACAACCGTCCCATAGAATTGGTTATGCCTTGCATACCCATGAATTTCATCATCTACCACTTTATAAAAGTCTTTGGTGACGCGGATATTGTCATAACTAGAGCGCAGTACTGATTTTGAATTAATTGGCGCAATTGGCGTTATTACAGTTTCAGTGGCTTCAGCATAGCTTACATGTTATTGTAAGTAAGTCAGAATAGCGCTGTAGTTTTTGTTTTCGTATTCGGAGGTTAACGCTGCATAGAAAGCATCGGTAATGTCCACGCCGTTTTTTCCATATACAGTGTATTGTTTGGAGAAAAGCCTATAAACCATCGCCTCACTTTCCAAGTCTTGTTGAGTTTTTCCATCAAATCCACTGGTTGCGTAAGCATTAACAGCAATACACCCAACGAGTAAAAGTGTGAAAACCAAGCTAACAACTTTTTTCATTTTCACATCCTCCTTAAATTAATTAGAAAACCACGCATGCATAGTAATGGGGAACGGGGAACAGAGGAAATAGAACCAATTTTTCTAAAATAGTACTTGATTCAGGCACAATCTGTCAATAAATTAAGGGATAATATATTATTAAAAGCGCCTTATGTATTTATCCAAAAACGATGAAAAGGGCCCTGTCTGCGCAGAGCCCTTTGGTTGATCTGGGGTTTCTCTTATCCGTCGTGCCGTTTCTTGGCCTTCTCTTCCAACTCCTTGAGCTTGGCGGAAGGATCCTTCACCTTGGCGAGGAAAATCATCGCCGCGATGATATACGGCTTGAAGGATGCCTGTTTATAAAGCGGGTCGCGGTAGCGGTCGAATACGCTCGCTGCAACCTCACCGTGTTCGCAGGAAACATCCGTGATGTCCGCGGGCAGGCAGTGGAGATAAAGCGCCTTGCCATCCTTGGTGAGCTCCATCATTTTCTCGGTGCACTCCCAGTCCATGTGCTCCGCGTTCTGCGCAAGCAGCCGCTGTTCAAGCGCCTTGATGCCTTCAAAATCGCCGTTTCCGTAAAGTTCCGTGCGTTCTTCCATCGCCTTGAACGGCGCCCAGGATTTCGGGTAAACCACATCCGCATCCTTGAAGGCTTCTTTCATGTCGTTGGTGATCTCAAACTTGCCGCCGAATTCCTCTGCGTTCTTCTTCGCTACCTCAACGACCTCATCCATCACCTCGTACCCCTCGGGGTAGGCAAGCGTCACATCCATGCCAAGGCGCGTCATAAGGCCGATCACACCCTGCGGAACGGAAAGGGGTTTGCCGTAGCTCGGGGAATATGCCCAGGTCATGGCCACTTTTTTCCCTTTGAGGTTCTCCACACCGCCGAATTCATGGATGAGATGCAGCGTGTCCGCCATGCACTGCGTGGGATGGTCGATGTCGCACTGGAGGTTGACAAGCGTGGGCTTCTGCTCCAGCACGCCCGCCTTATGCCCTTCGGTGACAGCATTCACAACGTTGTGCATATAGGCGTTGCCCTTGCCGATATACATATCATCCCGAATGCCGATGACATCCGCCATAAAGGAAATCATGTTCGCGGTTTCGCGCACGGTTTCGCCGTGGGCGATTTGGCTTCTGCCCTCGTCAAGGTCCTGCACCTCGAGGCCGAGCAGATTGCAGGCCGAAGCAAACGAGAAGCGCGTGCGGGTGGAATTATCCCGGAAGAGGCTGATGCCAAGGCCGCTGTCAAAAATTTTTGCGGAAATGTTGTTCTCCCTGAGGTGGCGCAGCGCATCCGCAACGGTGAACACGGCCTCCAGCTCATCACGCGTCTTTTCCCAGGTCAGGAAAAAGTCGCCTTCATACATGTTTTCAAAATTCAGCTTGTCGAGTTTGTCGGTAAACTGCTTTACGTTGCTCATCTTGGCCTCCATGCTTATTTGATGTTGTTGTTTGTCTTGCCTGCGCGGAACTGGCAGACGTCGCCGGTCTTGTTTTCTTCCTTGTAGAACAGCGGCGTTGCGGCATAAACGGCCGCGCATACCGCAAGATCCTGCTTCCACGTAATTTCATTCGGCGCATGCGCCTGGGATTCCGCGCCCGGGCCGAAGCCCACGCAGGGGATGCCGTAACGCCCCTGAATGGATACGCCGTTGGTAGAAAACGTCCACTTGTCGATCAGCGGGCGGTTGCGCTTTTCCATTGCGGAGGGCGCACCGACGCGCTTTTCGCCAAAGAGCGCCTTATGCGCATCCGCAACGGCCTGCACATGCGCGGCGTTTTCCTTGTTGATCCACGTCGGGAAATAGCACTCGGTTTCATATTTAAGCCCCGTCCACGCCGGGCGGTCATACATATACATGGAAACCTTTACATCATCGCCGTACTTTTTGCAAGCGGGCAGATTGCGGATTTCTTCCAGGCAGGAATCCCATGTTTCGCCGGCAGTCATGCGGCGGTCAAGCGACGCCGCACAGGAATCGGCAACCGCACAGCGGCTGGGCGATGTATAGAAAATCTGCGAAACGGTGATTGTACCGCGGCCAAGGAAGCGGGCGTCCTCGTAATGCTCCGGGTTGAATTCCGGCTCAAGCATCTTCACAAGGCCCTTCACTTCGTCCTCCGGCCCGCAGCCGTTTTCGTTGAGCGCGCGCACTTGCTGAAGGATGTCCGCCATTTTATAGATGGCGTTGTCTCCGCGCTCCGGTGCGCTGCCGTGGCAGGAAACACCCTTCACATCCACGCGGATCTCCATCCGGCCGCGGTGCCCGCGGTATACGCCGCCGTCGGTCGGCTCTGTGGAAACCACGAATTCCGGGACGATTTTGTCTTCATTGTAAATATACTGCCAGCAAAGGCCGTCGCAATCCTCTTCCTGCACCGTGGCGGCGACAAGGATCTTGTAGCCTTCCGGAATGAGGCCGAGTTCTTTCATGATCTTTGCGCCGTACACGGCGGCAACTACGCCGCCTTCCTGATCCGAACCGCCGCGGCCATAAATGATCTCGTCCGTTTCATAGCCCTCATACGGGTCATGCTCCCAATTGGCAAGGTTGCCGATGCCCACGGTGTCGATATGGCCGTCAAAGGCGATAATCTTTTCACCGTCGCCCATCCAGCCGAGCGCATTGCCCTCGGGATCGATCTCCGCCTTATCAAAGCCGAGCGCTTCCATTTCTTCTATGGTGCGGCGGATCACGCCCTCTTCCCCGCAGCTTTCGCTCGGGATGCGGATGAGGTCGCGCAGGAACTTTGTCATCTGCGGAAGATACCGTTCAGAAGCCTTCTTGATTTCATCGAGATTCATGGTGTTTGCCATCCTTTCTGCCAATGAAATTGATCTTTGCCGGACTTCAGGATTCCTGAGCGCCCGTATTGCTTGTGTCCAGATAGGAATACAGCGTATATTTGCTGATGCCGAAAAATTTAGCGATTTTGTCTCCGCTTTTGGTGATGAGCATGGCGCCCGCATCGTTCAGATAGCCAATGGCCTTCACCTTGTCCTCTTTGTTCATCATCGCAACGGGTTTGCCCACGATGCGCACGGATTGATCCAAAAGCTCGTCGAGCAGGTCGTTTACGTTCGTGGGGATACGCTCGGGCTCGTCTGCCGCGCGCGGGTCCTGTACGAGAGCATCCACGGTGGCCTTTGCCATCATGAGCGCAGTCAGGTCGTAATTGATGCAGAAAATGCCAATGGGCCGCCCCTCGTCGTCGTTGATATATACGGTGCTTGAGCGCAGGATGCGTCCGTCCGCCGTCTGCGTCAGGTAATTGTACTGATCCGGGATGTTTCTCCGCCCCTCCTTCATCGCCTCAAGCGCAATGTGGGAAGGCCCCGCACTCGCGTTCCTTTTTGAAACGTGTCCGTTTTCGATGACGGCGATGGTGTTCTCCGGGTCGCCCGAAGAAATATCATGCACAACAATCTCGCAATTGTCTCCAAATTGCGCGGAAAGCGCCTTTGCAAGCCGTTTGAGCAGATCGAGCGTCGTTTCCTGCATACTGCTCCCTCCCCGTTTCCTGATTTATTCAAATATATCATATCCCCACAAAATTTCAATAGAGAATCAAAATATTTTTTAGATTCCAAAAAGATTTTTTGTGCATCAGAATTCTTGTATTATTGCAGCATATATGCTATTATAATAATGATTTATTTTTCTCTTTTATCCGTAAAATATGGGCATAGCTGCAAGGGAGTGCTTCGCGCGCGGGCTACAAACGTTTGTCTTCGTTTGTGCGCGCCTTTTTTGTTTCTCCACAGCACCGCATGTCCTGCACCGAAACCACATAAGGAGGTTCCCCATGATTCTCATTGCAAACGGAAGGCTCATCACGCGAGACGGCGCCAACCCTTACATCGAAAACGGCGGCGTAGCCGTTTCCGGCACAAAAATCGTTGAAACCGGCGAAACCGCCGCGCTGCGTGCAAAGTATCCGGACGCGGAGTTCGTGGATGCAAGGGGCGGCGTCATCATGCCGGCCTTCATCAACGCGCACTCGCACATTTACAGCGCCCTCGCCCGCGGCCTTGCCATGAAAGGGCACAACCCCACAAACTTTTATGAAGTGCTCGACGGCATGTGGTGGCGGCTCGACCGCAATTTGACTTTGGAGGACACGCGCCGAAGCGCCTATACCACCTACATCGATTCCATCAAAACCGGGTGTACGACGGTGTTCGACCACCACGCAAGCTACTGCGAAATTGAAGGGAGCCTGTTCGCAATCGAAGAAGTTGCCAAAGAGCTTGGCATCCGCACAGTGCTCTGCTATGAGGTCAGCGAGCGGGACGGGAAGGAAAAGTGCGATGCCGCCATCCGCGAGAACGCGGACTTCATCGCGCATTGTGAAAAGGAACAGCATCCGCTCGTCAAGGCGATGTTCGGCATGCACGCGCTCTTCACCATTTCCGACAGAACCATGGAGCAATGTGTTAAGGCCAACGGCGGAAGGACCGGCTTCCATATCCACGTGTCCGAAGGCATGAACGACGTGTACGACACGCTGCAAACTTACGGAACGCGCCCGGTGAACCGCCTGTTAAACTTGGGGATTCTCGGGGAAAAGACGCTCCTTGGGCACTGCATCCACGTCAATCCCGCGGAGATGGACATCATAAAAGAAACAAACACCATGGTTGTGAACAACCCGGAGTCCAATATGGGCAACGCCGTAGGCTGTTCGCCGGTGCTGCAAATGTTTAAAAAAGGCATCCTCGTCGGCCTTGGCACGGATGCTTACACCTTCGACATGACCGAAAGCCTGAAGGCCGCCCTTGCCATACAGCGGCACAATGCCTGCCTGCCCAACGTGGGCTGGGGCGAGGCGACCGCAATGCTGTTTGAGAACAACGCAAAGATTGCCGCGCGGTATTTTGAAGACCCGCTCGGCGTGCTGAAGCCCGGCGCGGCGGCGGATGTGATCGTGATGGATTACAAGCCCTTCACCCCGTTCTCCGCAGAAAACATCGACGGCCACATCCTCTTCGGCATGGCGGGCCGCCAGTGCGAAACCACCATGTGCGCAGGTAAGATTCTGATGCGGGACCGCGTGCTGACCTGCGCGGACGAAGAAGCCGTCAACGCGCGCACGCTGGAGGTAAGCCGTGCGCTTTGGAAGCGGCTCAACGGCTGAACCGCGCATTGCTTTTGACACGACAAGGAGGTATTCACCATGAGCGAACGCATGAACCCAATCCCCTTCCCACAGCTGATGGACTGGCTCTTTACCGAGCGTGACGCGCACGGCGCCGTGTTCGGCGTGCAGAAGCCGTTCGTAAAGCGGGGCGGTAAGAAGCTCCCGCTGTTTCGGGAAACGATTGAAACGCCGTTCGGCCCGGCCGCCGGCCCCAACACGCAGCTCGCGGAAAACATCATTGCCGCCTACTATGCGGGCGCGCGTTTTTTCGAGCTCAAGACCGTGCAGAAAATGGATGGCGAGGAGCTTGCCGCCTGCATCAACCGTCCCTGCATCCTTGCAGAAGACGAGGGCTACAACTGCGAATGGTCCACAGAACTGACTGTGCCGCAGGCGTTTGAAGAATATGTGAAGGCTTGGTTTGCCCTGAAGCTCATCAGCCATAAATGGGGACTTGGCGACCCCTCTGGCTTTGCGTTTAACATGAGCGTCGGATATGACCTTGCAGGCATCAAAACCGAAAAGCTGGACCGCTTCATTGAAGGATTAAAGGATGCCTCCGCAACGGCTGTCTGGCAGGGATGCATGGAGTACGCGCTTGCCGCCTTCCCGGAGGACGCAGACTACATCGAGGGTATCTCCCCGCACATCTGCACGGGGGTGACGGTTTCCACCCTGCACGGCTGCCCGCCGCAGGAAATCGAAGCGATCGCTTCGTACCTCATCCGTGAAAAGGGGCTCAACACCTTCGTTAAATGCAACCCGATCATCCTCGGCTATGACTTTGCGCGCAAAACGCTCGATGCGGCCGGCTATGGCTATATTGCCTTTGACGATCACCATTTCCGGGAAGACCTGCAATACGGGGACGCCGTTCCCATGTTCCGCCGCCTTGCTGCGCTCGCCGCAGAGCATGGGTTGGAATTCGGTCTGAAGCTTTCCAACACCTTCCCGGTGGATGTTAAGGCAAACGAACTGCCAAGCGAAGAAATGTACATGTCGGGCCGGGCGCTCTACCTGCTCACAATCGAAATGGCCGCCCGCATGGCCAGGGAATTCGGCGGGAAGCTCCGCCTCTCCTATTCCGGCGGCGCGGATTATTTTAACATTCAAAAGCTGTTTGAGGCCGGTATCTGGCCCATTACAATGGCGACAACCATCCTCAAGCCCGGCGGCTATGCGCGCATGACCGAGATCGCGGAAGCGCTCGAGCAATGCGAATTCCGCGCCTTCGCCGGCGTGGATGTTCCCGCTGCGGAAGCGCTTGCATGCGCGGCGCGGAAGGACGCGCGGTATCGCAAGCCGGAGAAGCCGCTTCCGCCGCGCAAGCTCGAAAAGAAAGTGCCGCTGCTTGATTGCTTCACAGCGCCCTGCAAAGGCGGCTGCCCCATCGGACAGGACATCCCGGAATATATCGAGCTTTGCGGCCGGGGCGAATTCCTTTCAGCGCTCCGGCTCATCACGGAAAAGAACCCGCTCCCGTTCATTACGGGCACCATTTGCGCGCACCATTGCATGGACAAATGCACGCGCAATTTCTATGAGGAATCCGTAACGATCCGCAGCGCAAAGCTCGTTGCCGCAGAGCACGGATTCGATGCGCTCATGGCGGAGCTGAAAACGCCGGCGCAAAAGGCCGGCGCGCCGAAGACCGCCGTCATCGGCGGCGGACCCGCAGGCATCGCTGCGGCCTATTTCCTTGCAAGAGAAGGGTATCCCGTCACGGTATTCGAGCGTGAGGCAAAGCCCGGCGGCATCGTGCGCAACGTGATTCCCCGCTTCCGCATCCCGGAGGAATCCATCGACAAGGACGTGGCGCTTGCAGTGCGCATGGGCGCAGCGTTCGTATGCGGGAAGCCCGCCTCCACCCTTTCGGAGCTCCGTGAAGCCGGCTATGAGAACATCATCCTCGCTTTCGGTGCAGAAAAGCCGGGCATGCTCGCGCTTGAAGGGAATGTAATCAACGTAATCGATTTCCTGCGCAAAGCGAAAAACGCGCCGGACCGGCTCACGCTCGGGCAGAGCGTTGCGGTCATCGGCGGCGGCAACACGGCAATGGACGCCGCGCGCGCCGCAAAGCACCTTGGCGTTCCGAAGGTGACGATCGTATACCGCCGCACCAGGCGGTTCATGCCCGCCGATGCGGAGGAGCTCGCGCTTGCGCTTGCGGATGGCGTGGAATTTGCGGAGCTCGCCGCGCCTGCGGCGCACAAAGGCGGCATGCTCCTCTGCGACAGGATGGCGCTCGGCGCGCCGGACGCAAGCGGCCGCAGGGCGCCCGTTCCCACAGGCGAGCGCGTAAGCATCCCTGCCGATACCGTGATTGCGGCCGTCGGCGAAGCGCCGGATGAAGCGGCATTTGCTTCTTACGGCGCGGCACTTGACGCACGCGGCAGGGCAAAGGCCGAATACCCAGGCCGCATCTTTGTTGCAGGCGACGCGCTGCGCGGCCCCGCCACGGTTGTGGAGGCCATTGCGGACGCACGCGCCGCAGCGGATGCCATCACGGGCGTTTCGCGCAAAGCGGAGTTTCCTTCAGCCTGCCGGCCCGGCTATGGCGCGGCGCTTATGAAAAAGGGACGCCTTGCCTTCCCTGCTGAGGCGGGCTGCGATGCGCAGCGCTGCCTTGCCTGCAACACCGTGTGCGAAACCTGCGCGACCGTCTGCCCCAACCGCGCAAACGTTGCCGTGGAGGTTCCCGGGCATGCCATGCGCCAGATCGTGCATGTGGATTACCTCTGCAACGAATGCGGCAACTGCGCCACCTTCTGCCCCTATGACAGCAGGCCATACCGTGACAAGTTCACGCTTTTCCGCAATGAAGCCGATTTCGCAGACAGCGAAAACGACGGATTCCTTGTGCTCTGTGCAAAGTGCCCGCGCGTGCGCGTGCGCCTTGCGGGCGTTGCGGCGGATTATGACCTTTCCGGTCAAAGCGGGCTTGATCCTGAAATCGAAGCGCTCATTCGCGCCATACTGAGTAAATACGCTTACATGCTTTAAAGCAGCCAACCGAATGGAGGTCGTGCCATGGCAACCTTTACCGTGAACGGGAATCGGGTCACCGTTTCCGAAAACCAGAAGCTCCTCTGCTATCTGCGCGATGTGCTGCGCCTCACCTCTGTAAAGGACGGCTGCAGCGAAGGCGCATGCGGCAGCTGCACTGTGCTCATTGACGGAAAGCCCGCGCGCGCCTGCATCCAGCAGACGGACCGGCTCGATGGGAAGTCCGTCCTCACTGTGGAGGGCCTCTCCGCATTTGAAAAAGAGGTTTACGCCTATGCTTTCGGCGAGGCCGGCGCTGTGCAGTGCGGCTTCTGCATCCCGGGCATGGTCCTCTCTGCAAAGGGGCTCCTTGCTGTGAATCCCGATCCTTCCGAATCAGAGATCGCTTACGCGCTGCGCAACAACATCTGCCGCTGCACAGGCTATGTGAAGATCATAAAAGCCGTGCGGCTTGCGGCGCAATGCCTGCGAGAAGGGCGCGTGCCCGCGCCGGAGGGCGTATGGTGCGTCGGCGCGCGCGTGCACCGGCTGGATGTCCGGGAAAAGGTGCTCGGCACCGGCATATACTGCGACGATATCGCCATGGAAGGGATGCTCTATGGCAGCGCCGTGCGCGCAGCGTACCCCCGTGCGCGCGTGCGCGCCATCCATACGGAAGAAGCAAGGGCGCTTCCGGGCGTCGCCTGCGTGCTCACCGCAGCGGATATCCCCGGCAGGAACAAAGTAGGGCATCTGAAAAAGGATTGGGACACGATGATCGCCGTGGGGGATGTGACGCATTACCTCGGCGACGCTGTCGCCCTCGTTGCGGCGGAAACGCCCGCAATTCTCGAAGCCGCAAAGAAGCTTGTCCGCGTGGAATACGAACCGCTCACCCCCGTACGCTCCCCGGAAGAAGCCATGGCGGAAGGCGCTCCGCTCGTACACCGGGACGGCAACCTCCTTGCGCATAAACACGTTTCGCGCGGCAATGCGGAGGCGGCCATCCGGGGCGCCAGGCACGTCCTTTCCGGCCATTTCTCCACGCCGTTTACCGAGCACGCGTTTCTTGAGCCGGAATGCGCCGTTGCCTTCCCGAAGGAAGACGGTGTGATGATTTATTCCACCGACCAGAGCGTTTACGATACGCAGCACGAAACCGCCCCCATGCTGGGCCTTCCCAACGAGAAGGTATGGGTTGAAAACAAGCTTGTGGGCGGCGGCTTCGGCGGCAAGGAGGACGTGACCGTGCAGCACCACGCGGCGCTGCTTGCATATGTAACAAAGCGCCCCGTGAAGGTGAAGCTCACCCGCGCGGAGAGCATCCTCATTCACCCGAAGCGCCACCCGATGGAGATGGATTTCACGCTCGGCGTGGATGAAACCGGCATCATCCAGGGCGTGAAGGCCAAGGTCGTTGCAGATACGGGCGCATATGCTTCCCTCGGCGGTCCCGTGCTCGAACGCGCGTGCACGCACGCCGCAGGACCATATAACTACCAGAACTTTGAAATCGACGGTTACGCATGGTACACCAACAACCCGCCCGCGGGCGCATTTCGCGGCTTCGGGGTTACGCAGACTTGCTTTGCCATTGAGACGCTTTTGAACCGCGCCGCGGATGCGGTTGGCATCAGCCATTGGGAAATTCGCCGCCGCAACGCAATCCGCCCCGGGCAAACGCTGCCCAACGGGCAGATCGTGGACGAATCCACCGGCCTCGTGGAAACGCTCGAAGCCGTGCGTGAACAATATGAGTCCGCCGAATATGCCGGCATTGCCTGTGCGATGAAGAACGCGGGCGTCGGCGTCGGCCTGCCGGATACGGGACGCGTGCGCCTCGCCGTGCGGGATGGAAGGCTGCACATCCATGCGGGCGCCTCCTGCATCGGGCAGGGGCTTGGGACGGTGCTTGTGCAGGTTGTGTGCGAAACCACGGGGCTCCCGCGCGAAAGCGTTGTTTACGCGCCGCCGAACACCGGAAATTCCCCGGATTCCGGCACCACATCCGGTTCCCGGCAAACGCTTATCACAGGCGAAGCGGCGCGCCGTGCCTCTGCGCTATTGAACGAAGCGCTGGCGAAGAAGCCGCTGTCCGCCCTCGAAGGGGAAGAATACTATGCCGAATATTTGGCCAAAACGGATCCGCTTGGCTCCGATAAGCCCAATCCGGTAAGCCATGTAGCCTACGGCTATGCCACCCAGGTGGCAATTTTGGGGGAAGATGGGAAACTGAAGAAAATCATTGCAGCGCATGACGTGGGCCGCGCAGTGAACCCCCTCTCCGTGGAAGGGCAGATCGAGGGCGGCGTTGTAATGAGCATGGGATTTGCGCTCACGGAGCGGTACCCGCTTCAGGAGTGCAGGCCCACCGCGAAATACGGTACGCTCGGCTTGCCCCGCGCAAACACGGTCCCGGAAATCGAGCCCATCATCGTGGAAAAGACCGGGCTTAACGTCGCCTATGGGGCAATCGGCATCGGGGAAATCACCTCCATCCCGACCGCTCCGGCCATTGCGGACGCATATTACCGTTTCGACGGCAAGGAGCGCTCCGTGCTGCCGCTTTCGGACACGCCATATTCAAAATAAATGAACCGCGTTGGAAATTTGCGTTTTATAATCGAATGAAAGAAACCAGAAGGGCGAAACAAACGAAATGGAACTCAACCGGTATATCGACCACACGAACCTGAAGCCTGATGCGACCCGCGCGGACATCCAAACGCTCTGTGAGGAAGCGAAGGCGTATCATTTCGCAAGCGTATGCGTGAACAGCGTGCATATCGCACAGGTTGCCGCTGCGCTCGCGGGGACGGACGTTGCGCCTTGCTGCGTCGTTGGTTTCCCGCTCGGCGCAATGGAACCCGAGGCGAAGGCGTTTGAGGCTGCCCGCGCGTGCGCCCTCGGCGCGAAGGAGATCGACATGGTGATCGACATCGGCGCGGCAAAGGCGGGCGATTTTTCCCGTGTGGAAGCCGACATCGCCGCCGTTACAGCCTCCATCGCCGGGCGTGCGCTGCTCAAGGTCATCCTCGAATGCTGCCTGCTTACGGACGAGCAGAAGCGGGCAGCCTGCCTTGCCGCAAAGCATGCGGGCGCGGACTTTGTGAAAACCAGCACGGGATTCTCCACCGGCGGGGCAACGGAGCACGATGTGGCGCTCATGCGCGCGGCCGTGGGCCCGGAAATGGGCGTAAAAGCCTCCGGTGGCATTCGTACACGCGAGGATGCGCTTAAGATGATCGCAGCCGGAGCGAACCGCATCGGCGCGAGCGCAGGGATTGCAATCGCAGCGGCGGCAGAAGAAGAAAAATAGGGCGGCCTGCGGCCGCCCTCAGGCTGTCGAAAAAGTGGCTGTGAGCCACTTTTTCGACAGCCTGCTATACTCTATGGGGCGCTCTCCCGCGCGCCCCACGCATGCGCGCTGGGAAAATATTCATGAATTATTTAATTGTATATTTGCTATACCCGGTGTAAACTGGAATTATTGGAAGGGGGTGTGTTGCCTGTGGAGCAGGCTCCGCTCATAGAAGTAAGGAATGTAAAAAAAGTTTACCGGGTGGGGAGCGTGGATATCCGTGCGCTGCGCGGTGTGGATCTCATCATCAACCGCGGCGAAATCTGCTGTATCATCGGCCGAAGCGGTTCCGGTAAATCGACGCTGCTCAACGTCCTTGCCGGCCTTGAGCACGTCACAAGCGGCGAGATCGTCATCGCCGGGAAACGATTGGACAAGATGACGCAGAGCGAACTGATCGTATTCCGCCAAAAGCATGTCGGCTTTATTTTTCAGGCCTTCAACTTAATGCCTTATTATACGGCGCTCGAAAACGTGGCGTTCCCGCTTTCGTTCCGCGGCATGCCCGCACGCAAGCGCAATGCGCTTGCCCGCGAGGCGCTCAAGACCATGGGGCTTGAAACGCATTTGAAGCACAAGCCTTCGCAGATGAGCGGCGGCCAGCAGCAGCGCGTTGGCATCGCGCGCGCGCTCGTGACGGATCCGGACATCGTGTTTGCGGACGAACCCACGGGAAATTTGGACTCGAACACTTCCGACGACGTGATGAATTCCATCTGTGACGTCATGCGCGCACGGAACAAAACGCTCGTCATGGTCACGCACGATCCGCATATGGCGGAATTTGCCGACAAGGTCATTCAAATCCTGGACGGCAAGGTCGTGAGCATTGAATATAACGATCATTCCAATTCCAAAACAAAAAAAGCAGAGGTTGAACAGGGGGAAGAAACAGCATGAACCACACTTTAAAACGCACTCTGGCGCTTGCATTGGCGCTGATTTTTACGTTTGCGCTCAGCACGGCCGCGTTTGCCAACCCGAACGGAAGCGGCGAGGGAGAAGGGGGTGGCGCGATCACTCCGACGCCCACGCCCGGTGCACCGGCAAGCGCGGACAGCATCACCATTACGGTCAGCGGCGCAACGATTTCCGCGACGCACATTTATATCCCCGTTACCGTCATGAACGCAAGCGGCGAAGCCGTGACGCTTGAAAGCGTATACAACAAAACCGCCGGCGAAAGCGTTGGTTCCGATGCAAGCAGCCCGCTGCCGATGACGATTCCCGCCAACAGTTCCAGGGAAGTTTTGCTTACGGACACGCATAGCGGCAGCAATTCCGGCACGGTAACGCGCACGCTGGTCTTTTCCTTCAAACCCGATTCCGGCAGCAGCTTCACCAAGTACCAGAACGTATCCGTTGATTTTGGGGTGGATGTAAACGGCGGCGGCAGCAACGAGGGCAATACCACGGAAGCTGTGGACCCGGCGTTCCGCCTTTCTTCCTATGACGAAGCGGGCGAGTTCGTGCCTGCGCCCTCCGGCAACGCGGGCAAGGGCGTTGTGGTCCGCATCCCGCTCCAGTGCCTGCGCAGCAACATTTCAAACGTTACCATTACGCCGGTGCTTTCCACAAGCTTGGATTCTTTCCCGTTTGAAATCTCCGCGCTCGACTACACACAGGGCCTTGCGGGAAGCCTGTACCGCGGCGCGATCGTCGAATTCCGCTACAGCGGCTTCAAGCTCAACAAAATGGTCACCGCGGGCGTTAAAAAGGTGGATTTCACAATTTCCTGGCTGGAGGATTGGGATGCCACCAACACGCGCCAGAGCATGACGATCAGCATTTATGTGAACGTCATTAAGGGCTATGAGGAGGCCACCAATCCTGACGGCACAAAACCCGTCTCCAAGCCGAAGGTGATTCTTGATTCCTACTCCATCAGCACGGATAAGATCTATGCCGGCGAACAGTTCGATGTGAAATTCACCCTGCGCAACACCTCCGATGAGGAAGCTGTGCAGAATATCCAAATCAGCATCAGCGACACGGCGGAGGTTGGCAAGCTAATGCCCGCGAACAACGGCTCCAACACGCTTTATATCGCAAAAATCGGCAAGGGCGAAACGCATACGGAGACAATCTCCATGCAGAGCGCGCCGGATACCGAGGCAAAGGCTTATACGCTCCAGCTCGATTTCTCCTACGAAGGCGCCTCCAATGTCGCCTCTTACACCGCAACGGAGACCATCGCCATCCCCATTCTCCAGCGCATCCGCATCAAAGTGGATGAGCCCACTGTCTACGATGACCCATGGGTTGGCCAGAGCTGTGCGCTTTACTTTGCACTGTACAACATGGGCAAGGCGCCCATTTACAACTGCATGGTGGACGTTGAAGGCGAAGGCCTTGCGATGGAGGAAACTTATTTTGGCGGTACGGTTGCAGCCGGCAGCACCATGCGGGCGGACTTCTCCATCATCCCCTCCGTGGGCGGCGACATTGCAGGCGAAATCGTCATCACCTATGAGGATGTTTACGGGGAGCAAATGGAGGAGCGCCTACCGCTCAACCTGTTTGTGAATGAAGAGATGCCCATGGACGATCCGGGCGCGATGATCGACCCGGAAACCGGCATGCCCATCGGCGGCGATCCCGGCATGGCCGACCCCGGCATTGAAACAATCGGCGGACAAACGGGAGGCTTCCCCTGGGTATGGGTTGGCGTTGGCGCGGCGGTGGTCGCGGCAGCTGTTGTGGCCGTCATCCTGTTGAAGAAGAAGCGTGCGAAGGAGCTGGAGGACGTATGAAATTCGCCGATCTGCTCCGCACGGCGTTCCTGAACCTGTGGCGGCGCAAGCTGCGTGCCTTTCTGACCGTGCTTGGCATGGTGATCGGCACGAGCTCCATCGTGGTGATGGTGTCGCTCGGCATCGGCATGCGCGAAGCCATGATCGAAAGCTATTCCCAGATGGGAAGCATGACGAACATCACCGTGACCCGTTGGAATTATTCCGTTGACGAAAATGGAAATTATTCCTCCAGTGAAAAGGATCTGAACAAAAAAACGCTTGAAACGTTCAAGCAGATCCCCGGCGTAGAAGCGGTAATGCCGCGCATCACAACCTGGGGCTTGGTGAAGAGCGGACGCTATGTGGCGGACATCAGCATCATGGGCATTGACACCTCCGTTGCAGAGCAATTCGGCATCACGCTTGCGGAGGGCAGCATGCCCACCGCACGTACCACGGGCGGCACCTATGACATCGTGTTCGGCTCGGACCTGTTCCAGTATTCCTATTTCTATGATCCGAATACCGGCAGGCAGGCGGTAGACAAAGACGGAAACTCCAAGGTAACGCTCGACTCCCGCTTCCAGCTCACGTTCGATTATAACAATATTTACGGTGGAAACTCCATGGAGGGGTACACGCCGGGCAAGTTTTACCGGCTTAACGCTACGGGCGTTACCGCTGCATCGGGCAACGAGTTTTCCTATTACTGCCTGATGGATATTGAGGCGCTCAAAAAGCTGGCCAAGGAAAACAGCACATTTATGAACCTTGACACCAGCAATTATAACGAGGTTATCCTAAAGTGCGCGGACACCGAAACCGTTGCAAGCGTAAATCAGACCATTAAGGACATGGGGTACGGCACGCAGTGCCTGCAGGAATGGATTGAACAGTCCGAACAGAGCATTAAGCAAACGCAGTATCTCCTCGGAGCAATCGGCGGCGTGTCTCTCCTTGTCGCAGCCATCGGCATCATGAACACGATGATGATGAGCATTTATGAGCGCACGAAGGAAATCGGCATCATCAAGGTGCTTGGGTGCAGGATGTCCAACATCGCGGGCATGTTCCTGACCGAATCGGCTTACATCGGCTTTTTCGGCGGTGCGCTTGGCCTCGGCGTGAGCTACACGCTCTCCATTGTGCTCAACAAGTTCCTGTCCGATTCCGGCATGCACAGCTCCATCCCGCTTTACCTTGCGTTCGGCGCGGTGGCGTTCTCCATCCTCGTGGCGCTGATTTCCGGGCTCTACCCGGCCTTCCGCGCAATGCGGCTTTCCCCGCTCGCGGCAATCCGCAACGAATAGCAAAAACGGCACGAAAAAGCTCCGATACCGGAAAGCCGGTATCGGAGCTTTTGTTTTTTGCAGGCGGCCGGCGCGCCTTCAGCCGGCGAAATATGGGCAATGCGTTTTCAAGCATTGCCTGTTTTGTGGGGAATGCGTGCAGCGGATCGCCGCAGGAAGCTCCATCACAACCCCAAGGTGTTCCTGCGCAAAGCGCACCGCCGCCTTTGCCGCCGTAAACGCGTTCCGCTTGCAGCACCGGGGGCCTCCTATCCTGCCAATGTCCGAAAGCGCTTCCGCGGTCATTTGGTTGGAAAGGCCCCAGGATTCCCCAGAAAGCGGCGTTGTTCCGGTTGCAATGCTCAGGAACATGCCCGCGCTTACAGCCGCGCCGCAACAGCCCCAATAGCCGCAGGATCCGCCCGGATACTTTGCGCCGCGTTCCTTCATTTTTCCAAGCGCCTCTTCCAGTTCGATTTCCCCACCGCTGTTGCGGTATGCGCAGAGAAGCGCCGCACCCACCATGACATGATGCTCCGGGCCATGCATGTGGATATATGGATCCTCCATCATCTCTTGCATCATTGCAACAGGGTCGCGCGAGCTGCTCTGCATGCAGTAAGCGATCACATCTCGAATTCCCTGCTCGCCATGGCAGCGGTCGCAGACGAAGTGCCCCGCTTCACAGCTTGCGCAGGATCTGAATTTGCCGTGGCAGATTGCGCATTCCATTTCCTGCGCCTTTTCAAAATACACCAGCGGCCTGCCGCAAACGAGGCATGCTCCCTCCTCTTTTTTCACCGTATCCTCCCCTTCCGTTTTTGCAGTTTAATTCGCTTCCCCGTTGCGTGGATATGCCTGCTTCGCGTACCGCGCGCACAGCGCATCGCATACGCCGCCCGCACGGATCAGTTCCGCAAACATGTGTCCGCTCTCCTTCACGGTGCGTGCCTGCGTTTCATAGTCAATGTGTATAAGGCCGAAACGCGCGCTCTGCCCTTCCAGCCATTCAAAATTATCGCAGAAACACCAGTGGTAATACCGCTCCACAGGAAGGCCCGATGCGGCAAGCGCCTTCAGGTGCTCGAGAATGTAGCGCGCACGGAACGCATCTGCATTGTCACAGGTACCGTTTTCCGTAATGTAAATCGGGCGCGGGAGCAAATCATAAGCTTTTTTTGCGCACTCCGCGATGCCTTCCGGGTAAATCTCCCAACCAAGGTCGTTCACCGGCGCGCCCTTGCGCACACCGTCTCCGATGCCATGCACCGTAGAACGCGTATAGTAATTCACACCGATGAAATCGCAATATTCCCCCGGGCAGATCGCTTCGCTGCGCAAAACGGGGAAGCGCCGTTCCCCTCGCGTCATCGCGCGCGTCAGACTGCCCTGAAAGAAGGTTTCCGTGAGGCGTGCTGCCAGCCTGTGCCACGGATTTTTGGGGTTCTCGGGCGCAAAGGCACGCAAGTGGTTGGCAAAGCTCACCTTTGTATCCGAAAAGCCCATCTCACGGCGCACACGATGGATCATTTCATACGCGCGGACGTGGCAGGCCGCCATGCGCGTCATCACGGCGCGCGTCGCGGCAAAGGAGCGCCTGCCCGGAGGCCATGCGCCGAAAAAATAGCCGTTCACGGCATAAACATTCGGTTCGTTGATGGTGATGTATTCCGAAACAAGCCCGCCCATCGCCCGGACCACCTTTTCCGCGAAGCGGAGGAAAACCGCCTCGCTCTCCGGGTTTTCAAACGCGCCCATACGCTCGAACCAAAGCGGGTTTGTGAAGTGGTGCAGCGTCAGAAGGGGGCGGATCCCGCGCGAAACGAGGTAAGCCGCTTCCTCCCGGTAATGTGCAAGCGCCGCTTCCTCAAACCTTCCCTGCTCCGGCTCAATGCGGCTCCATTCCACACCGAAGCGGTAGGTCTCGATCCCGAGTTCCGCCATCAGATCCGCATCCTCACGCCAGCGGGCGTAGTGGTCATTCGCCACGGCAGGGCTGCTGCCGTCGTGAATGCGGCCTTTTTCATACCAGTCATACCAACTGTTGTTCCTGTCTCCGCCCTCGATCTGCGTTGCGGCCGACGCCGCGCCGAGGAGCATGCCCTTTGGGAATGAAAAGCCCTGCATGCCGCCGCCCATCCTTTCTGCGTTTTTGTATAATTATAGCATCTGCGCCCCGCATGCGTCACGCACGATTGTGCTTTCTTTCAAAAAGTAGTATGCTATCTACACACCCTTACTTGGAAAGGATAGGATTTATGGAGAAACTTTACGTAAACGGAAGCATCCACACGCTGGATGCGGCATCCCCCCTCGTTTCCGCGCTCGCCGCCGTGGATGGCCGAATCGTTGCCATCGGCACGGAGGCGGAGGTTCGCGCCGCAGTTTCGCCTGCAGCAGAGGTGGTTGACCTTGGCGGACGTACCGTAACCCCCGCGTTTTCCGACACGCATATGCACCTTCTTTCCTATGTCGGCTCCAAGCGGGAGGTTGATCTTTCCGCAGTGCACTCCGTGGAAGAGCTCATTGCAGCCTGCCGCGCAGCGCTTGCCGCCGGGCAGCTTGCAAACGGGTGGCTGATGGGCCGCGCCTGGAACCAGAACGGCTGGAGCGTTCCCCGCATTCCGGACAGGCATGACCTTGACCAAATCTCGCGGGAGGTGCCTATCGCCCTTTCCCGCGCGTGCTACCACGTGATTTGCATCAACACCCGTGCCATTGAGCTGCTTGGGCTCAGTGCCGCATGTGATGGCGTGCTGCGCGAGGACGAATGCAGCTGTCTTTCCGCCATTGAGACCGAACCCACGGCAGACGCATTGGAATCCATGATTCAGGAAGGCTGCGGCGACCTGTTAAAAAACGGCATCACCTGTGTGCATACGGATGATTTTGGGGATGCCGGCCACTACGAGCCCGTTTACAGCGCTTACCGCAGGTTGGCGGAAACCGGAAAGCTTCCCGTGCGCATCGTGCAGCAATGCCGTTTCGGAGAGCCCGAGAAGCTCAAACAGTTCCTTGCGGACGGCCGTTTTTACGGGGAAACGCACGGCCATTACCGGCTGGGCGAACATAAGCTGCTTTTGGACGGTTCGCTCGGCGCCCGCACTTCCTATATGCGCAAGCCTTATGCAGACGATCCTTCCACACAGGGGATCCCGCTGTTTACGGAAGAAAGCCTGTACGAGCTGACCCGCATTTCCCATGCGGCCGGCTTCCCCATCGCCGCGCATGCGATCGGCGACGGCGCGCTCGAGATGCTGCTCAACACGGTTGCGCGCCTGCAAGCCGAATCGCCCCGCCCGGATCCGCGCCATGGCGTTGTCCACTGCCAGATTACGGACGAAGCACAGCTTAAGCGCATTGCGCAGCTTGGGATGCAGGCCTATGTGCAGCCCATTTTTGTGAGGGCGGATCAGCACATTACCGAGGCGCGCGTTGGAGCGCAGCTTGCCAAAACAAGTTACGCCTGGAAAACGCTGCTCGGCCTCGGCATCAACATCAGCGGCGGTTCGGATTGCCCCGTGGAGCCGTTCGACCTGCTGCCGAACCTCGCCTGCGCCGTCACGCGTACCGATCCGACCATGCCGGGTGCAAAGCCTTGGCATCCTGAACAATGCCTCAGCGTGGAAGAAGCCGTGCGCGTATTTACGCAGGGCGCTGCCTACGCTTCGTTTGAAGAAAACGAGCGTGGTACGCTCAGCGTGGGCAAGGTTGCGGATTTCGCCGTGCTTTCGCGCGACATTTTCACAATCGACCCCAATGAAATTGGCTCCTCCAGGGTGGAAATGACCGTCGTGGACGGCGAGATCGCCTGGGAAAAATAATCCTGCTTCTGAAGAACCAGAGCCCGCGCGCCGCGCGGGCTCTGGTTCCTTTTCAGGCCTCCGGGTTTTCCATCACGCCCAGGAACATCGGCACGCCGGTCGCAAGGTCGATCACCGCGTATGCAAACGGGCGGTCAAAGCGCAATTCAATCTTATCCGGCGGCATTGCGCAGCCTGCCGCCATCTCCACGGATGTTACTGCGGCAGCTTCGGTGCCCTCTTCGTCCACGATGAGCTTCACCTTTTGCAGCACGTTCCCGATATAAAGCGGCGCTTCCCCTGCATGCCCCATGGCGGTGAAATCCGCTTTTTCCGGGTCAAACGCCTGCACAAGCCCCATGGCCTTGAGCGCATCGTTCATTTTGAATTCCGTTTCTGCGGTGAATTTTGGGATCAGAAGATCCATATAGGCGCCGGACTGCGCTGCCGCAAGGTAGGATGCGATCCGCTCCGCATCAAGCGTCGCCGCAAACGTACGCACGTCCGTCCCTTCCCGCGGAAGCAGGGCAAGGAATGCCGTTTTTCCGTCATCATAGGGCAAAACCGTACCGCGCACGCCTTCCGATTCGATATAATCCCGATAGCAGCCCCAATCCTGCATGAATTCCGTCTGCACAGCCGTCCCGCCCGCAACGGTAAACGCCGCCTCGCGCGTGTCTTCCGCCTCAAACGGGCTTTGCCATTTCGCCTTGAAGTACAGCGCGTTGAGCAGCACAAGCATCACATCGTCCTGATAGGGCTCCTCGCGCAGCGAAGGGATGAGGCCGTTGGTGTTCTTTTTTACCCAATCATTGATGGCCGCAACCGCCTCTCGTGTGGAAAGATCGGCTGAGATCGCCTCTGCACCCATCGCAGCCTTAACCGCATTGAGCCAGCTTTCCTCCACAACAAGCGCTTCACAGGCGTCGATCCACGCGGAATTGGCGATGGAAAGCTCCGTGCTGCCCGCATTTTCCATAAGCGCCTGCGCAAGCCCCGCGCAAAGCGCGTCCAGCTCTGCGCCCGAAAGGCCGAGCAGCGCGCCAAATTCTGCAAGCGTATCCCCTGCCGCGCCGTCCGCCGCCATGGCGAGCGCAAAATATGCCGAAAGTGGGGAAATGACGGGGTTTTCCGCATCGAGCTTCATCGCCTCCGCCACGAGAAGCGCTCCAAACTGCGTAACGGCTGCCGCATTTGCGGTTTCCCCCTGCACCGCAGCAGGCTCAAGGTTTGCCGTCAGGTTTGCGGTTATGGGTTTGGAGTTTCCCTGCGATCCGGGGTTCGGTGCGCCCGCAGCGCAGCCAGAAAAAAGCAGCGCGCACACAAGGCAAAACGCCCCGCATGCGCGGTGGGTTCTTTTGATCCGTTTCATGTTGCACTTCCTCCTCCGCATTTCCTGTTTATACTAAAAAACGCAGAAGCAGGCCGCAAGGTTGCAGTTTTTCAGCAATAGGCCGTAAAAAGCCCGGCGCGCAGGTCGCTCCACTCTTCAAGGACAAAATCCCGCACCTTGCGCGCCGCCGGCGGCAGCGCGCCGCTCCTGCGCCAGGCAAGGAACACCGAGCGGTAGGTGCGCCGATCGGAAATCGGGATGGCCGTCACGGGCTGCAGCTGCATCGCGGGTACCTTCGGCATCACCGTGACGCATCCCCCGATGCTCACAAATTGCAGCGCGCTGTTGCACTCCTGCGTTTCATATGCGATGTGCAGCGGCACGCCTTCATCGGAAAACAGCTCCTCCACCGTGGCGCGCAGGCCGCTGCTCTTGTGCAGCAGCACCATCTTTTCGTTTGCAAGCTCGCGCACGGATACGCTTTCGTGTCCTGCGAGCCTGTGCCCGTTCGGCACCACGGCATAAAGCGCCTGCTCGCCGATCTTTGCACATTCCACATCGCTGTCCGCTGTAACGCAAAAGGCAAGGTCGATCCGGCCTGCCTTAAGCTCGGTGAGCAGATCGCTGTTCATGTGCTGTGCAAAATGGAAGGTGGTTCCGGAATCCGGGTATTTTTTTTGGAACCCCTCCACAATCGAAGGGATGAAATCCGAAGAAATGCTGTAAAAATACCCAAGCGTAACCGTCCCGCCCGCAGGGTCAAGCACCATTTGCCGCGTCATGCGCACGCCTTCCTCCAGCGTTGCAAGCACACGGTTCACATAGGTGAGGAAAAACTCGCCGTACGGCGTAAGAAAAACGCGTTTGTTTTTTTTTGAAAACAACGGGATGCCCATGTCTTTTTCCAGCTCTGCAATGGCGTAGCTCAGGCTTGGTTGGGAGATGTGCAGTGCCTCGGCCGTTTTTGTGTAGTTGAGTGCGCCGGCAAGCGCCTGAAAATAGCGAAGCTGCATCAACGTCATAAATGCCACCACCCTTCATATGTCCGGCGAACCCGGTTATTTTTATTATAAAGCCTTGCGGCAGTGTTCGCAAGAAGTCAATAGGATTTCTCTATCATAAAACTTCAAAAGATGTATTGGACGTTGACGCATGTGCGGAAATATAATTAAGCTAACAAACAAGGGGGCCTATGCTCCCCGGAACAGGAAACAAACGAACGCACCGGATAACATACGAAAAGGAGCATCATTACCATGGCAGAAAGAGAAATCACGTTGGAAGAAATCAAAATGCTGGACGATCTGTTCGCCCGTGCGCAAGCCGCCGCGAAGGTCATTGAGACATACGATCAGGAGCGCGTCGATCAGCTGATTCAGGCTGTGGCCTGGTCCGTTGTCAACCTGCAAACCTGGAAGCCGCTTGCCTATCAGGCAGTTGAAGAGACCCGCCTGGGCGATCCTGTCGGCAAAGTCGGCAAGCGCAACAAGGCCAAGGGTATCCTGCGCGATGCACTGCGCGCAAAGAGCGTGGGCATGATCGAAGAAATCCCGGAAAAAGGCATTGCCAAGTATGCAAAGCCCGTGGGCGTCATCGCTTCCCTTGTCCCCACGACGAATCCTGTCGTCACCCCTGTCGGCCAGGCCATTTATGCCATTAAGGCCCGTGACGTTGTAATTTTCTCGCCCCATCCGCGTGCCAAGGGCGTCACGAAGAAAGCCATTGACATCATGCGCGAAACGCTCGTGCGGGAAGGCGCCCCGGCGGACATTCTCCAATGCATCGAAAAGCCCAGCATCCCCGTCACCAAAGAGCTGATGGCGCGTGCGAACCTTGTCATCGCCACAGGCGGCCGGCCGATGGTCAAATCCGCTTACAGCTCCGGCACCCCGGCTTACGGCTCCGGCGCGGGCAACTCCACGATGATTATCGACGAGACCGCGGACGTAAAGGAAGCGGCCATGAACACCCGCATCAGCAAGTATTCCGACTTTGGCTCCGGCTGCTCCTGCGACGGCAACCTGGTGATTCACGCTTCCGTTTACGATGCAATGGTGGAAGCGCTCAAAGCCGAAGGCGGCTACCTTGCAAACAAGCAGGAAGCCGAGGCGCTCAAGAAGGTTATGTGGGATGAAAACGGTCATCGTCTGCCGGACACCGTTGCCATCTCCGCACAAAAGCTGGCCGAGGCCGCAGGCTTCACCATCGGCAGCGAATATAAGTTCATCATGGTTGACGGCGAAAACAAAATCGGCAAGGAGCACTTCTTCTCCTCCGAAAAGCTCACCACGCTGCTTGCACTCTTCAAATATGACGGCGAATTCGAGAATGCGCTCGATATGATGCGCGCAATCTATAATGTGGGCGGCAAGGGCCATTCCTGCGGCATCTATTCCTTCAACGACGAGCACATTCACCGCCTTGCGCTGGCCGCGCCCGTCAGCCGCATCATGGTGCGCCAGCCGCAGAACAAGGCAAACGCCGGTTCTTTCACCAACGGCATGCCGATGACCTCCTCCATGGGCTGCGGTACTTGGGGCGGCAATATCGTTTCCGAAAACATCGCGCTCAAGCATTACATGAACACCACTTGGGTCGCGCGCACCATCCCCGAAGACAAGCCCTCCGACGAGGAGCTCTTCGGCAAGTATTACGATCCCGCGCTGGATCAGGAATAACCAAATGATTTTTCGGGCGGGCCGGCATGCAGAAGCTGTGATGCCGGTTCGCCCATCCCTGCAGTTAAACCGGTAAAAATAATTCCAAGGAGTATACCCCATGATTCAACCCATCCAGATCCGCAACGTAGAAATCGGCAGCGGCGTGCCGAAGGTCATCGTCCCTATCGTTGGCAAAACAGAGGAAGCCATCCTTGCAAAAGCAGGCGAGATTGCCTCTATGCCCATTCATACAGTTGAATGGCGCGTGGATTTCTATGACGATGTATTCGACACGGAAAAGACGCTTGCAACCCTGAAAAAGCTGCGCTGTGCGCTCGGCACGCTCCCGCTGCTGTTCACCTTCCGCACCAAAAAGGAAGGCGGCGAGAAGGAGATCACCATGGAGCAGTACACTGCGCTGAACCTTGCCGTTGCAGCAAGCGGAGATGCGGACTTGATCGACGTTGAAATCTTCTCCGGCGACGGCGTTGTGAAAGCAAATATCGACGGCATCCACAAGGCGGGCGCGCTTGTGGTTGGTTCCAACCACGATTTCTTTGCTACCCCGGAAAAGGACGCTATCGTTTCCCGCCTGCGCAAGATGCAGGAGATGGGCGCGGACATTCCGAAAATCGCCGTAATGCCCAAGAGCACTGCGGACGTGCTCACCCTGCTTGCCGCAACGGCCGAAATGCATGAAACCTATGCCGACAGGCCGATTATCACCATGTCCATGAGTGCGAAGGGCGTAATCAGCCGGCTTTCCTGCGAGGCGTTTGGCTCCGCGATGACCTTCGGCGCCGTTGGGCAGGTTTCCGCTCCCGGCCAGATCCCCGTGGAGCAGCTCAGGCAGGTGCTTGATATCCTGCACGGCGCGCTGTAACTTGAAGCGCCCCCGCCGGCCAACAGCCGGGCGGGCATACCCGGCAAAGGAGGTTCCCCAGAACATGAAGTTTGCTGAAAAGATCACGCTTTGCGAGGTCGGCCTCCGGGACGGCCTGCAAAACGAAAAGGCGCTCCTCTCCGTGGAGGATAAGCTTTCGCTCGCCCGTGCGGCGATCGCTTCGGGCTTCCCGGTGATGGAGCTTGGCTCATTCGTGAGCCCCAAAGCCGTGCCGCAAATGGCGGATACGGATGAATTATACCGCCGGCTGGGCGATGTGCCCGGCGTGGAACTGCGCGCGCTCATCGCCAACAAGCGCGGCGTGGAACGCGCGGCCGCCTGCGGCTGCAGAAAAGTGAAGCTCAACGTTTCCGCAAGCCGCGGACACAACCTTGCCAACCTGAACAAAACGCCGGAAGAAAGCGTCGCGGGCTTTGCGGACTGCGTGAAGGCAGCGAGAGATGCCGGCATCGCGGTTTCCGGCTCCATCTCCATGCCTTTTGGCTCGCCCTGGGAACGCTTCACTCCGGTTGAAGATGTGCGTTCCATTGTGGATGCATATCTTGCCGTCGGCGTGGAGGAAATCTCCCTTTCCGATGCTTCCGGCATGGCGGTTCCCACAAGCGTTTACAGCTTGTTTTCCAACATGGCGCAAGCGTATCCGAACGTGACCTGGTGGTTCCATTCCCACAACACGCGCGGCACAGCCATGGCGAACATCATCGCCGCCATGGAAGCCGGCATCACGCGCATGGACTGTTCCTTTGCGGGGCTCGGCGGCTGCCCGTTCGTGCCCGGCGCGGCGGGGAACATCGCGTCCGAGGACGTTGTTCACATGCTATATGAAATGGGCGTTGAAACCGGCATTGACCTTGACGCCTGCATCGCTACCGCGCGCCTTGCCGCGGAGCTTACCGGCCACGGCGGCGAAAGCTACATCCTGCGCGCAGGAAAATCCAGCGACCTGATTAAGAAATAACCCACAAAATTCCCCTTTTAAGGAGATTCAATCAAGCATGAAAAAACTCGTATCCGACTTAATGGTAGATTACCTGGAGCGCCGCGGCGTAGAATACATCTTCGGCCTTTGCGGACATACCGTCATCGGCTTTTTGGATGCGCTCTCCCGCAGCGAGAAGATCAAGTATATCTCCGTGCGCCATGAGCAGATCGCCGCAACCGCGGCGGACGGCTATGCCCGCGTAAAGCATAAGGCCGCCGTTGTCCTTTCTCACCTTGGCCCCGGCATCACCAACACCGTAACCGGCATTGCCAATGCGGCGTTCGATTCCATCCCGCTCGTGCTCATCGCGGGCGACGTGCCGAGCTATTATTTCGGCAAGCATCCCCATCAGGAAGTGAATATGCATGCGGATGGCTCCCAATATGAAATCCTCCGCCCCATCGTAAAGCGCGCCTGGCGCATTGACGATCCTGAAGCGCTGCCGGAAATCCTCGACAAGGCCTTCCGCCTTGCGGAAAGCGGCCGCCCGGGCCCTGTGCTGATCGACGTGCCGATGGACATGTTCTCCCGCGAGATCGATGCCGACCTGTTTGCGCGCACCTATCGTGACAGCGGCTGCACCATCAAGCCCGCGCTTGCTCCCTCCGCCGCGCGGGAAATCGCAAAGCGCCTTGTGGAAGCGGAACGCCCGGTGATCCACGCGGGCGGCGGCGTGCTGCTTGCGCAGGCCTCCGAAGAGCTTGCCGCGCTTGCCGAATTCTTGGATATCCCGGTTTCCCGCACCCTGATGGGCCAGGGATGCCTTTCCGACCGGCATCCGCTCATGGTCGGGCAAACCGGCTTTTGGGGCCTTGACTTTACGCATGAGCTTACCACCAATGCGGATGTTATCCTCGGCCTCGGCACCCGCTTCGCAGAGGCCGATTGCTCCAGCTGGTATCCGGGCGTAACATTCAATCCGGAAAAGACGACCTTCCTGCAAATTGATATCGACCCCACCGAAATCGGCCGCAACTACCCCGTGGCCGTGGGCGCGGTGGCCGATCTGAAGGAAGCCCTGCCGCAAATCCTTGAGGAAGTGAAAAAACTCTGCCCGAACGGCAAGAGCAACCCTGCGCTGCGACGCCGCATCGCGGAAACGAAGGCGGCATTTAAAGAATCCAACCGCGCCATCGCGGAGGACAGCCGCTTCCCCATGACCCCGCAGCGTATTCTCAAGGATGTGAAGGAAGTCATTCCTGAAGATTCTCTGATCTATACGGATGTGGGCTGGAACAAAAACGGTGTTGCGCAGCAATTTGACATCACCATCCCCGGCTCCATCCACCACAGCTCCGGCCTTGCGACGATGGGCTTCGGCTCCTCTGCCATTCTGGGCGGCAAGCTGGCTGCGCCGGACAAGGTCGTGCTCACGCTTGTGGGCGACGGCGGCTTCGGCACGAACCCGAGCTGCATCGCAACCGCTGTGGAGCAAAACATTCCCGTTATCTGGATTGTGATGAACAACTCCGCATTCGGCACCATTGCCGGCCTTGAATATGCGAATTACAGCACGCGCTTCGGCACCACCTTCCACACGCCGGACGGCGCGTCCTATACCCCCAACTGGGCAGAAATTGCCAAGGGCTATGGCATCAAAGCGGTGCGCATTGAAAGCGCGGACCAGTTTAAGCCCGCGCTTGAGGCGGCAATCGCTTCCGGCGAACCGTACCTGCTGGATGTTCCGATGGAGAACATCGCCGTTCCTACGCCGGGCTGCTGGAACATCAACGACATATACACCCCCAAAGCCAACGTTGTTGAAGGTAAGGTCGTGCGCGGTGCGGATGGTAAGTTTACGCCTCCCACGCACTCCAAGTCCCACAAATAAGCGCAACATGCTCTTTGTTTTCCCCTTTTGTCAAAGCGCCACCCGCGGATTGCTTCCGCGGGTGGCGCTTTGATGGTTTCTGAGCCCATGCGGCACAAAGCAGTTAAACTGTACTCTTCAAATATTCATCGAACAATGCCGTGTTCTTAATGATGTAATTTGCAAAGCTCTCCGCAGCACGGGAAAGATATCTTGATTTGCGCCATGCCAGCACAATGGAACGCGGCGGGATGTCATCTTTGATCCTGAGCACCTTAACCGGGCTCGCATGCTCCCCAAGCGGCTTCGGCATCAGCGCGATCCCGAAGTTGGCCGACACAGAGCTGAGAATTATGTTGTCGTTCGTCGTTTCAAAAATCACCTTGGGTTTGAACCCCGCATCGCGGAACAGCTGATCTATATACCCCCGAATCTGGCATCTGCTTTCATATGTAATGACGTTTTCATTCCTCAGTTGCGAAAGGTGAATCTCCTTATAGCGCGCAAGGGGATGCCTGTTTGAAACGATAATCACCGTTTCATGGTACCCAATGGTGTGGTACTCAAACATGGGGTTGTCTATTTGAGTTGTAAAAGCAAGGTCGCTGGTTCCGTTTGAGATAGCCTCTTCAATTTCGGTTGAAGAGGACGAGAAAAAACGGAAGTGCGGCTGAATTTTCCCCAAATCCTCATAATAACGGGAGATGGCATAGGTGACCAGGTCGTTCAAAGAGCTGAAATAGCTCACCGTAATCATGCCGGACTCCGGGTCGGTCATGTCTTTCAGTTTGGATTGCGCTTCACTTAACAGGGAGAGCGCGGGCTCAACATACTGAAGAAGTATCTCCCCGAAGGGGGTTAGCGTTATATTGCGGCCGCTGCGGATCAAAAGCGGCGCATTCAGCTCCCGCTCAAGCTCATTGATCGAATGGCTCAAGGTGGATTGCGTCACCCGCAGCTGTTCCGAAGCGCGCGTATAACTCTGTTTTTGCACGATTGTGCAAAAATAGTTCAGCTGTTGCAAATTCATGAAATCACCTCATGCTATTCTACCATGTTCTCCCGCATTCAGCAATTATATTTGATATATTCATGATTTAATTTCATGTAATTCTCCAAATACCCTATACCATCTCCAAGGAACAAATGGTATAATTATGACGAAAATATACTATGCTTGAAGGGAATTAGGCAGATTTTGAATTGGAATTCGCCGGATTGTTTTTCGAATGCTCTCTTTGCGTAAAGTTACCTGAAATTTCCATTGCAGCGACCCATGCATGGGAACTTCTCTTTACGCAGCGCAGCACCGGAAGCGCTCACCGATCCCGCCAAAGCCCCCTCTCTCCAACGGCACAGGCCAAAGACCCCATCAATTTCAACTTATGAGGTGAAAGCATGATAACCGTTCATACAAAACTTGTCGCTTTGTTAGGAACCCCCCTGGCACAGTCGTTATCCACGCTTATGCAGAATGCGGCATTCCGTTCCTGCGGCCTAAATTATGAATATTTCCCAGTTGAAACCACCGAGCAATCTCTTGCGCCCATTGTTGCGGGAATCCGGCACATGAATTTCGCGGGATTTGGCGTTACCAAACCCGACAAGGTCGCTGTTATCAAGCATCTGGACGAGCTTGATGAATTTGCCGCAAAAATGGGCGCCGTGAATACGGTTGTAATCGGCGAAGGCGGCAAGCTGAAGGGATACAACACGGACGGCGTCGGCTTCCTGCGCTCTCTTGGCGAACATTATGCAAAGCCGCTTTCCGAAAGCATTTTCGTGTGCCTGGGCGCAGGCGGTGCGGCAAGGGCAATTTGCAGTTCCCTTGCATATCGCGGTGCGGCGAAGATCATCGTGAGCAGCCTGTTTGACTGGGAAAGTGAGCAGTTGGTTCAGGACATCAACGCAAACTTCGCCCCCGTTGCTTCCATGATTCCGTGGGGAGAGCAGCAAGCGTTGCTCCATGCGGCAGAACCCGCGGACATGATCATTAACGCGACTGGCGTTGGCATGGGCGCCCATGTAGGCGAATCCCCTGTAGACAAAGCGATTTTCCGCCCGGGTATGGTCGCCTTTGATGCCGCTTACAACCCGTCCGTCACCAAATTCCTGGCGGATGCCGCAGACTGCGGCTGCACCACGTTTAACGGCCTCGGGATGCTCCTGTATCAGGGGACTGCCCAGTTTGAGTTGTGGACGGGAACGCAGGCGCCTGTTGACCTGATGCGGCAGACCCTGGAAGAAAGCATCGGAAGTAAAGCTTAAAAGGAGGTTCTATATGAACGCAAAAATTTACCCCAGCTCGATTCAAGGAGAAATCAGCGTTCCCAGCTCTAAGAGCCATACGATTCGCGCGCTCATTATCGCAACGCTCGCAGGCGGCCGCTCCTATATTCGCAATCCGCTGCTGAGCGACGATTGCAAGGCCGCCATGCGGATTGCCGGGCAGTTCGGCTCCACCGTAACCGCGGAAGACGGCGTATGGATTGTGGACGGCCCGGTAGACGGCCTCAAAACGCCGGACGACATCGTCAATGTCGACAACTCCGGTACAACGCTGTATTTTATGACGTCGGTTGCAGCATTGCTGCGTGATTACACCGTGTTCACGGGGGATAAGTCGATCCGCAAGCGTCCCGTGCAACCGCTCCTTACTGCCTTAAACCAGCTTGGCGCCCAGTCTTCCACCACCCGTGAAGGAAATGCCTGCGCTCCGTTTTTCATCAAAGGGCCGATCCGTGGCGGCGAAGTGAACGTGCCCTGCACAACATCCCAGTACATTTCCTCGCTCATGATTGCCGCCCCTATGTGCGATGGAAATATCCGCATCACCACCGACCATCCGGCGGAAATTCCGTACCTGGACATGACCATCAAGTGGCTCAAGGAAGCGGGCATTCAGGTGACTTATGATGAAAAGGAGCATAAGTTCTTTGAAATCAAGGGCAACCAGAAATATAAGGCTTTCGATAAGTACATGCCCAGCGATTGGTCCAGCGTGGCCTTCCCGACCGTGGCTGCTTTGACCCCCGGCTCCAACCTCACCATCCGCAACATGGATTTCAAGGACAGCCAAGGGGACGCAGCGGTGATTGATCACCTCATCCGCATGGGAGCGGACATTCAGAAACATGAAGCTTCGGGAGACCTGATCATCCATGGCGGCAAACAGCTGCACGGCATCTCCATGGATTTAAAGAACACGCCCGACGCTCTCCCCATCCTTTGCGTGGCAGGCTGCATGGCGGACGGCACAACGGTGCTGGACAATGTCGCCGGTGCGCGGCTGAAGGAGACCGACCGCGTCTCCGTTATGACGGAAGCGCTCTCCCTCATGGGGGCGGACATTTCCTCAACGGAAAACACCATCACCATTCATGGCGGCAAAAAACTCCGCGGCTGCGTGCAGGATAGCCACGGCGACCATCGCATTGCAATGGCGCTTACCGTAGCTGCCATGAGTGCGGAGGGCTGCACCGAAATTACGGGCGCCGAATGTGCGAGCGTTACCTTCCCCAACTTCTACCCCAAAATGCAGTCCTGCGGCGTAAAGATCGAGCTCGCTTAAACCTTGCGCTTTCCCTCAGCCGGGCAAGCATTTGGGCGAGGGCTGTTTCGCCGCTCTGTTGCTCCTTGAAAATGCCATACTTTGTGGTCTGCTGAGGGAGGCTCACCGCTTTCCTGCCCACTTGTTTCAGCCAATACCACAATGTATTTTTTTCGGAAAATAATCCTCCAGCCTGCTATTGACAGAAAGCCGATGCCGCTCTATAATAGCAAAAAATTGACCGGCGGAGCCGATTATGTTGATCGGGAAGGAGGCATTACGGGATAATGAAGCATTTTTCGGGAAATTTCAAGAACTTTTTTTGCTGCTATTACCGAGTTTTGGATTCCGGATTGCCGGCATGGCGGGGCAGATTTGTATGCCCGGGGCTTTTCAATTGATTGAATAAACGAGCCTTCCTGCATAGCCATTCACAGTCCGGAAACAGCCGTATCTGTTCCGGACTTTTTATGTTCCGCAGTACGGCTTGAGTTGTTCGGTCCTCAACTGTCCCCGCGCAGCACCGGGAAAACAATCGCGCTATCAAACCAATGTATTAAATCCGGTTTCGGATTTTATAAAAAAGATACTAAGGAGGAACCAAATGAAAAAGTTACTTGTTCTTGCTTTGGCTTTCATGATGCTTCTGAGCGTCATCGCCTGCTCGAACCCCACGACTTCGGACCCCACCCCCGACCCCGGCCAAACGAATACCGAGGCGACTCCCGCTCCCACGGATGCTCAGGGTACCGAGGAGACCCCGGCTGCTCCGTCCGCTGTTCGGAAAGAGAACTTGGTGGTTGCGCTTCAGGCAGAACCCCAGACCATCGACCCCTACGCTGCGTCCCATGACACGACCTTCATCAGCTCGGAAGCGATCTTTGAGCCTCTGTTCAAGTATGAAGACGGCGAACTGACCCCTTGGCTTGCCACCGCCTATGAAATGGTTGATGACCTGACGCTCAAGTTGACCCTCCGCGACGATGTACTTTTTCATGATGGCAACAAGATGACCGCGGATGACGTTGTGTTCTCCCTCTGCTATGGCGCAACCAGCAACTTCACGAGCACGCTCTTCGGCGCGATCGACACCGAGAACACTAAGGCGCTTGATGAGCAGACTGTGGAAGTCAAGCTCCTTTACCCCTACGCCCCGCTGCTTGAGGCTATGGCGAGCCACCGCTGCGCGATCGTAAGCAAGGCTGCGTACGAATCCATGGACGCGGATGCGTTCGGCCGCGCGCCGGTCGGCACCGGCCCCATGATGTTCAAGGAGTGGGTCAGCGGCGACAGGATCGAGCTCACCGGCTTTGAACAATACTGGGGTGAGAAGCCCGCGTTTGACAACATGATCATTCGCATCATCCTTGAGGCTTCTTCCCGCACCGTGGAACTGGAAACCGGCGGTGTTGACATCGCGTTCCAGATTTCCCCTGTTGACTGGAGCCGCCTGGAGGAAAACCCGGACACCCAGATGCTCACCGGCAACTCCATGGGCATGACCTACCTCTGCTTCAACAACTCCAACGAACTCTATGGCAACGAACTTGTCCGCAAGGCCATCGCGTATGCCATCAACGTTGAAGCCGTAGCAAAGACCGCCTATCAGGGCCAGGCTGATGCCGCCGATGGCTTTATGGCCAGAAGCATCCCCGGCTATAAGAAAGTCGGTCCTTGGGAATACAACCCCGAAAAAAGCAAGGAACTGCTCAAGCAAGCCGGTTACGAAAACGGCCTTGAAGTGAAATTCGTGACCTTCCAGCAGCAGTATTACAATGCCTGCATCGAAGTGATCCAGAGCATGCTGAAGGAGGTTGGCATCACCTGCAGCATCGAAATGGTTGACCTTGCCACCTTCACTTCCATGAACAACAACGGCGAGCTGCCCATGACCGTTATGGCAAACAGCGCCTCCATCCCGGATCCCGCAAGCGCGCTGATCGCATGGCCGCTGAGCCGCACCATCTCCCTGCGCCACAACGACCAGCACATTCAGGACCTGCTTGATCAGGGCGAGCGCACCTACGCCATGGAGGACCGCGTTAAGATCTATGCCGAGCTGCAGGATTACCTTTGGGAGAAGCTCTACCTCCTCCCGCTGGCATTCCCGATCACCGGTTACGGCGCCCGCTCCAACATCCAGAACTTCGACTTTGTCCCGACCGGCATCCCCGATTTTGCCGCGATCACCTTCGCAGAGTAATAATAAGCTCCGCTTTCTCAACGCATTGGGGCGCCCGGTCTCCTTGGGGGTGCCGGGCGCCCCAATTATGCACTTTCGACCGGATAATCCGGCGTTTTATCCTCTAAAGGAGGCAAGTGATGCTACGCTACATAGCAAAGAGAATTTTTCTAATGATTCCGGTTTTGCTCGGCATTAGTTTCGTTATTTTTTTACTGATGTACTTCACCCCTGGCGATCCGGCCCAAATGATCCTCGGCGATTTGGCCACAAAGGAAGAGGTTGAGGCGCTCCGGGAGGAGATGGGCCTGAACGACAGCTTTTTTGAACGTTATTTCCGGTATATGGGCGACCTGCTCAAGGGCGACCTTGGCACCTCTTACACCACAAAGCTCCCCGTCTGGGATGAAATTTCCGCTCGACTTCCGGTCACAGCGAAAGTAGCTTTCTTTGTCATTGTCTTTGCTGTGCTCATAGGCGTTCCAATCGGAATTCTTTCGGCTGTCCGGCAATACACCATTATCGACAGCATCACCCGCGTTATGGCGCTGCTTGGAATCACCATGCCCAGCTTCTGGTTTGCATTGCTGTTGGTTCTATTGTTCTCCGTAAAGCTTGGCTGGCTTCCCGCTTCCGGCCTGTATGGCCCGGCTTATTACGTGCTTCCCATCATAAGCATCAGCGCAGCTTCCGTAGCAATTATCACGCGTACTGCGCGTTCCAGCATGCTGGAAGTAATCCGGCAGGATTATATCGACACTGCCCGCGCGAAGGGCCAGAAAGAGCGCGTTGTACTTTTTAAGCATGCCCTTTTGAACGCTTTAATTCCGATTCTCACCGTTGTGGGAATCCAGTTCGCCGGCAGCTTAGGCGGCGCAGTTGTAAACGAACAGGTCTTTGCAATCCCCGGCATCGGAAAGCTGATGGTGGATGCCATCAAAGCGAGGAATTATCCTCTCGTTACGGGTTCCGTGCTGGTTCTTTCCCTGCTGCAAAGCTTGGTAAACCTCTTTATTGACCTACTGTACGCCTTTGTTGACCCACGCATTCGCTCCCAGTACAGCAGGAGCAAAAAGAAAACAAAAGCGCTCAACGGCGCGGTTACCGCCGGCGCCGGAACAGCGGCAGGCAAAGGGGAGTAATTCGCTATGAAGAAAAAAGGAACCGAACAGGGTCATATTAAAAAACGCAGCCAATTCCAGGAAACGTGGAAGCGGCTTTCAAAAAACCGGCTTGCAATGGTTGGGCTTGCAATCCTTGCCATATTGGTCATTACAGCGATTTTCGCCGACCTCATTGCCCCTTACCCCTATGACGAACAGGATTATATGGCAACGCTTCAGTCGCCCTCCTGGGAGCACCTGATGGGAACCGATGAGTACGGCCGCGATATCTTCAGCCGCGTAGTCTACGGCAGCCGCACCTCCCTGTATGTTGGCTTCATTTCCCTGATGGGCGGCGCGTTGATCGGATGCATTTTCGGCGCAATCGCAGGCTTTTTCGGCGGAAAAACCGACAATATCATCATGCGCACCTGCGATGTGCTCCACGGCATTCCGCAGATCGTTCTTGCCATCGCCATCGCTTCAACGATTGGCCCGGGCATAACCAGCGCGCTCATTGCCGTTGCGGTCAGTTCCGTGCCGAACTTCGCGCGTGTTGTCCGTGCCGCGACCATGACCGTGCGCGATCAAGAATATGTGGAAGCTTCCCAGTCTTTGGGCGGCAATAACACGCATATTATTGTTCGCCACATTTTCCCCAACATTCTCGCCCCAATCATTGTGCAGGCAACGCTTGGCATTGGTAAATCCATTTTACTCTGCGCGTCTTTGAGCTTCCTTGGCCTGGGCGTTCAGCCGCCTATGCCGGAATGGGGCAGCATGCTTTCAAATGCCAGAACCTTTATGCGTGACTATTCTTACATGGTCATTTCCCCGGGCATTGCCATTATGCTGACTGTTCTTGCGCTGAACCTCTTTGGCGACGGCCTGCGCGACGCATTGGATCCCAAGCTGAAGAAATAAGGGAGAAACACGATGGAAACGAAAAACAAACTCTTAGAAGTCAAAGATTTATCCATCCACTACTTCACGGATGAAGGGGTGGTGCGCGCGGTGAACAACATTGATTTTGAACTTGCGCGCGGTGAAACGATGGGATTGGTCGGTGAAACCGGTGCAGGTAAAACCACCACGGCACGCGGCATCATGGGCCTGGTTCCCAACCCTCCGGGGCGTGTTGTAAGCGGCGAAATCCTGTTTGAGGGTAAGGATCTGCTGAACGCTTCAAAGCTGCAGATGCGTCTGCACCGCGGCAAAGACTTTTCTATGATTTTCCAGGATCCGATGACGTCCTTGAACCCCATTTTAACCGTGGGCGACCAGATCGCAGAAGTGATCCGCCTCCACGAAAAGCTTTCGCACAAAGACGCCAACCGCAAAGCGGCGGAAATCCTCGAAATGGTAGGCATTCCGGCGGAGCGCATGTCAGAATATCCGCACCAGTTTTCCGGCGGCATGAAGCAGCGCGTTGTCATCGCCATTGCGCTTGCATGCAGCCCGAAGCTTATCATCGCGGATGAGCCGACAACCGCGCTGGATGTCACCATCCAGGCGCAGGTGCTGGAGCTTATGCGCGACCTGCAGGAAAAGCTGGGCACCGCAATGCTGCTGATCACGCATGACCTCGGCGTTGTTGCGGACACCTGCAACAAGGTTGCGATTATGTATGCCGGACAGATTGTGGAAATGGGATCCCTGGAAAACGTATACGATAATACAAAGCATCCGTATACAAAGGGCCTGTTTGGATCGCTGCCAAGCCTGTCAATCAAAAGCAAACGCCTTGTTCCCATTGACGGCTTGATGCCCGACCCGGTGGATCTGCCTTCGGGCTGCCCATTCCACCCTCGCTGCCCCGATTGTATGGAAAGCTGTAAATCCCGTATGCCCGTCAAAACAGAAGTTTCGCCGGGACATTATGTACGGTGCCTTCGCTGTGAGTAAAGCGAGTGATGGAGGTCAGGATGTCAAATACATTGATTGAAGTTCAGAATTTAAAAAAGTATTTTAAAACCAACCATGGCATGCTCCACGCGGTTGATGATGTCAGCTTCACCATTGAGCAAGGCCAGACCCTGGGCGTTGTGGGCGAATCCGGATGCGGCAAATCCACATTGGGCCGGGTCATCATCAAGCTTCTTGAGGCAACCGACGGCAAAGTTCTGTTCCATGGCGAGGATATTACGGCGCGCCCAAGCTCGCTTGATGACCGCCGCAGGATGCAGATGATCTTTCAGGACCCGTTTTCTTCCCTGAACCCGCGCATGTCTGTCAGCCAGATCATTGCGGAGCCCCTCCAGATCCACCATGTCTGCAAAAGCAAGGAAGATCTGGATCAGCGCATCCGCAATCTGATGGACACGGTTGGCCTTGCGGAGCGTTTTACCAACGCATATCCGCATGAGCTGGACGGCGGCCGCCGCCAGAGGATCGGCATTGCGCGCGCGCTTGCCTTGGAACCTGAATTTATCGTCTGTGACGAACCGGTTTCCGCCCTGGATGTATCCATTCAGGCTCAAATTTTGAATTTGATGCAGGATTTGCAGGAGGAGCGCAAGTTTACCTATATGTTCATCACGCATGATATGTCCGTTGTGAAGCATATCTCCAACAGCATCATCGTGATGTACCTCGGCAACATGGTTGAAAAGTCCGATGCGGACGAGCTGTTTGAGCACACGCTCCACCCCTATTCCAAGGCGCTGCTTTCCGCAATTCCCGAACCCAACATTCACAAGGAGCGCAGGCGCACCATCCTGAGAGGCGAGATCACCTCCCCGATCGATCCCGAACCCGGCTGCCGCTTTGCTGCGCGCTGCGCTTATGCAACCGAAGAATGCTCGTGCCGGACCCCCGAGCTTGAAGAGGTTCTGCCGAAACATTATGTGGCGTGCCACCACGTTCGCGCAATCAACGGCTTAAAGTAAGGAGAACGAATGGAACAGAGCTATTTTCGTACAATCGCCGAGCATTTTGTCCGTTGTACTGTAACGGATTTTGATCAGGAGACCCTGCATCAGGTCGGCCGTTCTCTTGTGAACTACCTCGGCGGCAGCATTTATACGGCTTCCCATCAGAGCTGCGCAAAATTGCTTGCGTTTATCCGGACAACGGAACCTGCCGGCAGCGGCAAAGCCTCCATATGGGCGGACCCCCAGCCGGCAGCGCCCGCAATCGCCGCGTTTTCCAACGCATGCCGCCTTTCCAGCCTCGAGCTGAATGACGGCACCAAGGCATCCGCGCATCCCGGCATTTACGTCTGGTCCTCCGTGCTCGCAACCTATGAGCAATATGGCGGAAGCGTTGCCGATGTTGTGCGTTCGGTCGTATTCGGATATGATGTCTGCACGCGCATGGCCATGCTGGCCATTGACCGCATCCGGGAGCTCGGCCTGCATAACCCCGGCTTTGTCGGCGGGCTTGGCGCCGTTGCTGCAGCCGGCCTGATGCGCGGCCTGAGCCTTGACCAGCTCTGCAACGCTTTCGGCATTGCGGCGGCGTTGTTGCCGGTATGCCCCTTCGTCAGCTTTGTTGAAGGTGCGGATACCAAGGACTTATACGGCGGTTGGGGCGTCCATCTTGCCATGTTTGCCGTCGATGCGGCACAGCGTGGGCTGACGGGCGCCGAACATGTGCTTGACGGCATCAAGTCCCTCAACACCGTATTTCAGGGTGACGCCGGGAAAGAGATCGCGCTTGGGGCACCCTATCTCATCAATTGGCTTTCCATCAAGCAATATCCGGCGTGCTTTGCGGTTAATCCGGCAGTAAATGCAGCGTTTGCCCTGCAGGAAAAATACAACATTGACACCGCGGAAATTGAGTCGGTGCTCGTGGATTCCTATCCGTATTCCTACGATCTGAACAACGGCGTTGGGCGCGATCCCAATACCACCTCCGGGCGGCTTTCCCTGTATTATACCGTTGCGGTAGCGCTCATCGAGCGTTCGCTTACGCCGGATGCGTTTACTGCCGAAAAGCTGAAAGATCCGAAATATGCGGAACTGCGCGGCAAAATTACTGCGAAACGCCATGACGCCTATGGGGATGGCCCGAAAGGGATCCGCGCCTGCATTCTTGAAGTCCACATGAAGGATGGCCGCGTGTATCAAACGGAATACAACGCCACCGACGTTCATGTGGTATATTCGGACGAAATGCTTTATGAAAAGTATTGCGGCCTCACGGAGGGCGCTTTGGCGCCCGACCAGCAGAGGGACCTGTACGACTATGCCATGGCGCTGGCAAAGCAGGAAAATCTGTCTTATTTGTTGAATATGATGCGTAGGCTTCCTAAAATCCGCTGACGCTTTCATCCACAGGGGGATCAAGATGCAGGTATTCCACGAACAATTAAATACCGCAGTTTTAGGGGAATATGATATTATTGTTGCCGGCGGCGGCGTTGCAGGCGTCTGCGCCGCCGTTGCGGCACGGCGCGCCGGAATCAAGCGGGTACTTTTGCTCGAAAAGGGCATCCTTTTCGGCGGTCTTGCCACACAGGGATTGATTTCCCTTTATGAACCCATCTGCGATGGAAAAGGGCATAAAATCATATACGGAATGGGTGCGGAGCTGATGAAGCTGTGCATGCGTTACGGCCCGGATGTTTTGCCTGAACAGTGGCGCGACGATCCGGATACGGCTTCCCCGGATGGCGGGAAATATAAAACCTTTTTTTCGCCGGCCATGTTCGCTATGGCGTTGGATGAATTTGTGCTGGATGCCGGCGTAGAAATCCTGTTTGATACGCAGGTTGTAGCTCCCGTCATGGAACAGAAGCAATGCGTGGGGCTGCTTGTGGAAAACAAGAGAGGGCGTGGGCTTTACCGCGCTCGCGCAGTCATCGACGCCACGGGGGACGCTGATATTTTCTGCCGTGCCGGCGCGCCGTGCGTAACGGGGCAGAACTACATGACTTACCTTGCCTACCGCGCGGATATGGAATCGGCTGCCTCTGCCCTTTCGGAAAAGAACATCATCCATGCGCGCAAATGGACGCTCCTCGGCTCCGGCCCAAGGGGGAACGGCCATCCGGAAGGCGTACCGCTCATCAGCGGCACCACAGCGGAAGATGTTACTCAATATGTTTTGACAGGCCGGAAAATGATGCTTGATTCCATGCGCAATGAAGACCGCTTTGCGCGCGATCTCAGCATTCTCCCCACCATGGCGCAGTTTCGAACGACCCGCCACATCGTGGGCGCCTATTCCGTGCAGGAGTCCGACCTGTGCCGCAGGCTACCGGATTCCATCGCTGCGGTCGCGGACTTCTTGACTGCCGGAGAATGGTACGAAATCCCGTATCGCGCATTGTACAGCCCGGAATACCCAAACCTTTGGACGGCTGGCCGAACCGTCTCCGCGGACGGTTGGGCCTGGGTGGTCGTCCGTGTCATCCCTGGCTCCGCCTGCTCCGGCCAGGCTGCAGGCTTAGCGGCCGCCCTCTGCCTGAAGCACGGATTCACGGCGGCTACCCTCCCCTACTCCATGCTCTCGGACGCCCTGGTTGCAGAGGGCGGAAGGATGCACGCGGAGTAGCCTTCCTCCGGTTTCGCAGGAAGCCCATGGCAGGCCGTTTATAGCCCTGCTGACCAAGCCGGCACGCGCCGCAGCACGCCGGCCGATTGCTGAAAGGAGCGCACCATGGAACGAAGCAGTGTTTTATACCAGCAATATACGGAGATTCTGCGGGACGAGCTGGTTCCCGCCATGGGATGTACCGAACCCATTTCCATTGCCTACGCCGCTGCGAAATGCCGCGCGCTGCTCGGCTGCGAGCCGGAGCGTTGCGTTTTGGAGGTCAGCAGCAGCATTATCAAAAACGTGAAAAGCGTAATTGTTCCAAATACCGGCGGTCGAAAAGGGATTGAAACCGCTGTTGCCGCCGGCATCGTCGGCGGCGATGAAACCGCGCAGCTGCAGGTGCTTGCCCACATGCAGCCGGCGCAAATCGACCGGATTGAGGATTATCTTAAAGCAACCCCCATTCTCGTGAAGCATGCCCAAAACGGGATCATGTTTTATATTGACATCACGGTTTGGGGCAAAGGCCACACTGCGCGGCTGGCCATCTCCCACCATCACACAAACATCATCCGGATTGAAAAGGATGAATGCGTGCTTTTGGACAAAACGGAGGATGCAAGCGCGCAGAGCGCTTCTGCCGGCAGGAGCGTTTTATCGGTTGAGGGCATTTGGGACTATGTGAATTCCATTGCGCTCGAAGATGTTTCAGATGCGATCTCCCGCCAAATTGAATACAACAGCGCGCTTGCCAAAGAAGGCCTCGCCAACCGTTGGGGGGCACAAATCGGGCGCATTACACAGCAGCAGAGCAACGGCGACGTCCGCATGCTGGCGCGCGCTGCGGCTGCCGCAGGCAGCGATGCGCGCATGAACGGCTGCGAATTGCCGGCCGTCATCCTTTCCGGCAGCGGAAATCAGGGCATAACCGCCACCATGCCGGTGCTCGTCTACGCCGAGCATCTCGGCAGCACCCATGAGCAGCTCTACAGGGCTCTGGTGCTTTCTGATCTTGTCACCATCCATCAAAAAACGGGAATCGGCAGCGTTTCCGCGTTTTGCGGAGCGGTTTGCGCAGGCGTTGGCGCAGGGTGCGGCATTGCCTACCTTCAGGGAGCGGATTACGATGTAATCTGCCATACCATTGTAAATGCCCTTGCAATCCTTTCCGGAATGCTTTGCGATGGAGCGAAATCTTCCTGCGCCGCCAAAATATCGGCAGCGGTGGACGCCGGCATCATGGGATACACCATGTATGCAAGCGGCCAGCAGTTCTATGGCGGAGACGGCATTGTTAAAAAAGGCGTTGAACGCTCCATCAGCAGCGTATGCACCGTCGCAAGGGACGGCATGCGCGAAACAAACGATTTGATCCTTGAGGTCATGCTGCAAAAATGATGAACTACTTTGAAGAAGCGCAGCGCCATGCCGCATGGATTATAGCACAGCGCCACTTTTTTCACCGCCACCCCGAGCTAGGCTTTGAACTCCCAAAAACGCAAGCGCATCTGTGCGAAGCGCTCCGCGAAATCGGCCTTACGCCAAGGCAGCTGAAATGCGGCGGGGTCTTAGCGGAGCTCGGCGGAAGGGAAAAGCCCTGCATCCTGCTCCGCGCAGACATGGATGCGCTGCCGCTCACGGAGTGCAGCGGCGTTCCATTCGCCTCAGAGCATCCGGGTATGATGCATGCCTGCGGCCATGATACGCACATGGCAATGCTGTTGGGCGCTGCGGCGATGCTGAAGCAGCATGAGGCGGAGCTTCAGGGCAAAGTCCTTATATGCTTTCAGCCAGCGGAAGAAATTATGCGCGGAGCGGAAGCGCTTCTTCAAGAGCTGCCCACGGAACCGGACTTTGCTTTTGCGCTGCACATTTTTCCCACGGATACGCACGAGAGCGGAACGTTCGTCTGCCCGGAGGGCGGCTATATGTCCTCAAGCGATGTTTTTGCAGTCACGGTAACCGGCAAATCCGCACATGGTTCAACGCCGAACCAAGGCCGCAACCCGCTCTACCCTGCGATGGAAATCGCGCAGGCCTTCATCGCTATGATGAACAACGAAAAGGATCCCCGAACGGCGGGCGCTTTATCGGTGTGTGCATTTCATTGCGGGGAAACGCACAACATCATTCCCAACAGTTGTTGGTTTAAAGGAACGCTGCGCATGATGGACGAGCAGGAGCGCAGAGAGCTCCACACGCGCATGCGGGAAACCGTTGCCTTCATCGGCAAGGCGCACCGGGTTGATGCGGAGCTGGTTTTTGAAGCGAGCGTCCCCAGCCTGTTTAACGACCCCAAACTTGCCCGAAAAGCACAGGAATATCTTGAAAGGGCCGCGGGGCGGGGCGTCGGGCCATTAGAGGAAAAGCGAAACATGGTCAGCGAGGATTTCGCGCTCTTTGGGCAAAGAATGCCGGCCGTGATGTTTGAGCTGTTAAGCCGTTCCCCCGAGAACGCGCATTACCCCGGGCATAATCCCCGCGTTACGTTTGACGACAGCATCTTGCACCGTGGTGCGGCAGCGTATGCACAGGTTGCGCAAGACTATCTGTCCGAATACTGCCCGGCAGCAAAGGAGAACAAAAGCTATGCATTATGATTTTGATCAGGTAATTTGCAGAAAAAACACCAACTCATCCAAGTGGGACAACGTAAAAGCGCGCGTAGGCAACGCGGATGCAATCCCGATGTGGGTCGCCGATGGCGATTTTGTTGCGCCCGATCCCATCCGCCGCATGCTGGAAGAACGGGTTCGCCACGGAATTTTTGGCTACCCCTACCGAACGGATGCGTTCCGTTCCGCCACCAAAAGGTGGATCCTAAAACAGCACCACGTTGAACTGCAAGAGGAATGGATGGTCTTTACCACCGGCGTCGTTCCAATCATTTACACGATGATTCAGGCGTTCACGGAGCCCGGGGATGAAATCATTATCCAGCAGCCGGTCTACCATCCTTTTATCCATGCGATCAGAGACCATAAGCGAACGCTCTCCAACAATGCGCTGCGCTATGAAAACGGCCGGTATACGATCGATTTTGAAGACCTTGCACAGCGGGCTGCAAGGCCTGAGGCAAAGCTGATGGTTTTCTGCAATCCGCATAATCCCGTCGGGCGCTGTTGGAGCAAGGATGAAGTGGACCGGGTTGCAAGAATCTGCGCCGAGAACAACGTGCTTCTCATCAGCGATGAGATTCATTCCGATCTCATGCTTTTTGGCAACCGGCATACGCCTGCTGCGATTGGCAACAAGGCTCTAGAGGATAACACGGTTCTGTGCTACGCCCCAACAAAAACGTTTAACATCGCGGGGCTCCGCGGTTCGTGCGCGGTTATCCCCAACCCCGCCATCCGTAAGCGCTTTGAATATCAGCTGCTCTGCAACAACAGCGTGCAGGAATGCCTGTTTTCTTTGCCGGCCTATGTTACCGCCTATACGCAGTGTGACGAATATCTGGAACAGCTGCTTCCCTATCTCGAGGGAAATGTAACCTATCTGGATGCGTATCTGCGCGCCCATATGCCCAAAATCCGCTTGGTGCGTCCCGAAGCCACGTTCCTTATGTGGTTGGATTGCACAGCGCTCGGGCTTGATAAGGATGCGCTTTACGATTTCTTCATCAACCGGTGCCTCGTTGGCATCAGCAAAGGGGAAGGCTTTGGGGCCGAAGGAGAACAGTTTGTGCGCATGAATATTGCCTGTCCCCGCGCCACTCTCGAGAAGGCATTGCAGCAGATGCTGCACGTCTACGAGCAGTGCTTCTGATGCTGAACAGATGAGGAGATTCGGATGAAAGGAAACATCCTGCAAGGGAAAGGGCAGGCCTATTTGTTGCTGCTTGCAACTTTCTTCATTTGGGGCAGCATTTATGTGGCAAGCAAGTATGCCATGGAAACAATGCAGCCGGTTACAATCGCGGCGGGGCGGTATATTGTCGCATTTGCGGTAATGGTTCCGCTCAAACGTTCTCACCTTCGCGTGAAGATCGACAGGGCAGACTGGAAGTATCTGTTCATTATCGGCGGCCTCGGTTACTACCTGATGACGGTTGTAAACATTTTCGGCGTGCAGCTTGCCGGTGCGTCAACAGCCGCGCTGATCAACTCCCTTAACCCGGTGAGCATCAGCATCTTCGCTGCAATCTTCCTGCATGAGCGCATCGGCATGAGGAAGATCCTCTGCATTCTTCTTTCTGTTCTCGGCGCGCTTGTCATCAGCAGCGGGGCAAGCGGCAGCGGTGAAATCGCGGGCGTTTTGCTCTCGTTGCTTGCAATCGTTCTGTGGGGGCTTGCTTCCGTAAGCATGCGAAAGCTTACCACAAAATATGGCGCCATGACAGTGACGCTTTATGGCATCATTATAAGCCTGCTGTTCTATATCCCTTCTGCTGTGGCCGATATTGCCTTAAACGGCGGATTTCAATGCAGCTTGGGCTCCGGCCTCGCGGTGTTGTATATGGGCATCTTCGGCACGGGTGTAGCCGGATATTTTTGGACAAAGGCGCTCTCCCTGCTGGAGGCAAGCGTGTGTTCCCTTTTTTATCCCCTTCAAGCCATGTTTTCAGCAATCCTTGGCGCGCTGTTGCTGAACGAACAGTTCAGGCCTACGTTTTATATCGGCACCGTGATTATCGCTGTGAGCGTAATTATAAACTGTTCAGCGCAATTGAATCTGGGGAAAATTCCCAGACTTCCCGAAGAATAGAGCAATATGCAAAAGCGCGATGGTTCCGTTTGCGTCGGATCACCACGCTGCTGTTTATGCCTCTTTTCATATATTTTATTACAAAGGAGACAACCTATCTATGCGTAAGTTTTCACTTGCATACCTTACTATCCCCGGCACAAATCCAATGGACCAAATCAGGATTGCGAAAGAATGCGGTTATGACTCCGTAAGCCTGCGCACTATTTCCATGCATTTGCCGGGTGAACCGGAATTCCTGCTTGATAAGGATCCCGCGCTTTTTGCCGCAACAAGGGCCGCGCTCAAAGAATATGATATGCCGCTGATGGATATTGAGCTTGCGCGCATCCGCCCGGATCTCGATGTTTCGGAATATGAATCCGCTTTTGAGAAGGCGGCGGAGCTTGGCGCAACGGATGTGCTCGGCAGCATTTGGACACGCGACAGAGCCTGGTACACTGAAACCGCAGCGCGCGTTGCGGATATGGCCAAACAATACGGCCTCCGATACAACATAGAGTTCCTTCCCTGGGCAGGCGTTCGCAACCTGCAGGAAGCCATCACGCTCATTGATGCGCTTGCGCGCGACAATGTATATATTATGGTGGATACGCTGCATGCTGGCCGCGCCGGCGTTACGGCTGAAGAGCTTGCGCGAACCAACCCCAAGTACTTTAACTTTATCCATCTCTGCGATGGCCCGGCAGGCCCTGATGGCGACCCGGTGCTTGACAACATCAAAGACGATCTGATGCTTTTCACCGCGCGCGAATGCCGCCTTTATACGGGTGATGGCGTAATGGACATCGCGGGCATGGTGAAGGCGCTGCCGAATATTCCGCTTTCCATTGAGCTTCCCAACCTTGAAAACATCAGCAAATATGGCGTGGCCGGCCATGCAAGGAATTGCATTGAAAAGGCAAAGGCTTATTTTAAGGCAAACGGCATTGAATAACGTCCTCCTGTTTTGCTTCCCTTTGCATTTTGCACAACACTGATATAGATTTCCCTTTAAGCTTCCCTTTCCGCAAGTGGAAGCTTTTTTGCTGCACCGCTCCCTAAGGCTGCGCATATTGTGTCATATATGCATTGTTGATCCAAGGCCGCATTGCGCCCAACGATGCGTATGCATTCATTTCATTGCGTTGCGGAGGATACGGATATGTTGCCTGAATACATGCTTTCGGACTTGCCTGCCGGCCGCTCTGCGGATGTGGCGCAGATGGATGCGCCCGGCCCCATGGGACGCAGGCTTTTGGACATTGGTTTTACAGAAGGCACGCGCGTGCAATGCCTGTATGCTGCGCCCTCCGGAGAACCGCGCGCATACCTTGTGCGCGGCGCGGTCATTGCCCTCCGGCGTGAGGATGCCGCGCGCGTGCGCCTCCTGGAGGACAGCATATGGGAATGACGGCGGACACAATGGGTACGCGCGCAAACGCGCTGGGTGAAGCGATTGTGAAACGCAGTGAAAGCGATTTTGTTGTTGCGCTTGCAGGAAACCCAAATGTGGGCAAGAGCACCGTTTTCAATGCACTGACCGGCTTGCGCCAACACACCGGAAATTGGCCCGGCAAAACCGTTGGCAGCGCTCAGGGGTATTGTGAGCATGGCGGGCATGGTTTTGTAATCGTGGACCTGCCCGGCACATATTCGTTGTGTGCCCATTCACAGGAGGAGGAAATCACGCGTGACTTTATTCTAAGCGGCGAAGCGGATGTAACTGTCATCGTGTGCGATGCGACTTGTCTCGAACGTAATCTGAACCTTGCATTGCAAACGCGGGCCGTTACAGAACACGCAGTCCTTTGCGTGAACCTGATGGATGAAGCGCAAAAGAAACAAATTCAGATCGATATTGCAGGGCTCTCCAAACATTTGGGCATGCCCGTGGTGGGTGCGAGCGCACGCAGCGGCAGGGGGCTTTCCGAGCTCATGGATGCCGTACAGCGTACCGCGTGCCTGCCTCATGTGCAGGCGGCACAACCGCTTTGCGATGACCCTGTTCAGCGCACGGAAGAAATTTTCCAGGAAGCGGAACGCATTTGCGGCGTCTGTGTAACGCATGGAAACCCAGCAGCCGATGCGCGGCGTTTCCGCGCCGACCGCCTGCTGACCGGCCGGCTGACCGGCATCCCCGTGATGCTGCTTTTGCTCTCACTGGTTTTTTTCATCACGTTGGCGGGAGCCAACTATCCTTCCGCGCTTCTTTCCAAATGGCTGTTTGCCCTGCAGGATCAGCTATCGCTCCTGTTCCAGCGGCTTGGCGCGCCAAGCTGGCTGCACGATGCGCTCGTACTCGGCATGTACCGCGTGCTTGCCTGGGTCGTTTCCGTCATGCTGCCGCCAATGGCCATCTTTTTCCCATTGTTCACCTTGCTGGAAGACTTTGGCTATCTTCCCCGCGTCGCTTTTAACTTGGATCATAGCTTCAAACGCTGCCATGCATGCGGCAAACAGGCACTCACCATGTGGGTGGTTGATAGCGGAATGCGAAACAGAATGAAAAATGCCGCCCAGTGGGCGGAATGAGGTCGAGGAGACCTGTGGAGGTATAAAATAGTACAGTGGAAAAAGGTTATTAATCATCTTTAAAATGGGCAGCCACGTTTTGATTAAAAACATTTAATCGGCGTTTGCTTTCTGATGAAAGGCTTTCTCGTATCTTATTCTTTACATCATCTGTGCAATAATATAACAGTACAAACGCGTATCTTAACAACACACTAGCATAGATATATGTTGAGCTGCTCTATAACCGATGCAGCGACAAGTGCAACCATCGCCCCGGCATCCCCATCCCGATAATAGCTGTCAAACGCCTCATAATATCTTTTTCTATCCGCAAACTTCACGTTGATGGGCGGGTAACCATGCTGCATCAGGGTGAAATTTAATATCAGCCGTCCGGTGCGTCCGTTGCCGTCGATGAATGGATGGATGCCCTCGAACTTGAGGTGGAACAATGCCGCTGCTTCGATGGGGTGCAGCTTTGTGTTTGCAAATTCTGCCACAAGCTGCTCCATCTGCGGTGCGACAAGATACGGTTGCGGCGGTTCGTGGTACGCGCCCATGATGCGCACGGGAATGCGTCGGTATACGCCCTTGTCTTCCGGCCTGTCCATCAGCACAAGGGAATGGATCTCCTTGATGATCCGCTCGGAAAAGGGAACCTTATCCCGAATGAGCTGCTCAATATAGCAGAACGCATCCCTGTGTCCCACGGCTTCCAGATGATCTTTCAGCGGTTTTTGGTCGATGGTGATGCCCTCCAGCACCATCGCTGTCTCTTTGAGCGTCAGAGTATTTCCTTCTATCGCGTTGGAGTTGTAGGTATACTCCACAAGAAATTCATCGCGCAAACGCTGCAATTCTCCCTGCGTCAGCGGACGGCGCTTGTCTAGCTCCACTTTCAGAGCGTCGATGCGGGAAAACAAATCTCCATATTCAGACTCGATGTTCATGCCGCGCAGAGTGCGTCCATCCACCGGCTTGACCGCACCCGCGGGAATCAGATAGGCGCGTCCCTGCCGTATGACGCCCTCGATTTTCCCTTGTTCACAGAGTACGCGGACGCGGCGGTCGGAGATGCCCCATTGTTCCGCAACTTGTTTTACCTTCAAATAGTCCAAAAGCACCATATCCTCTCTTTCTGCTCAAGTTCACCATATCATATTATCGGAATAATAGCAAGGGATAATACGTTTATCGGAATAAAAAGATACCGTCCATTATGATGTTCGTATGCCGCTGCATATCTTTCGCGGCAAATATAAACTGAGGAGCGAAATATGGCGTCGATTTGCAAACGAAACAGCAGCTACGTCGTCATCTACTATCGTACTGATGACAACGGCGTGCGCAAGCAAAAGTGGGAATCCTACAAAACAGAAGAACAGGCGCGCAGAAGAAAACATGAAGTTGAAAAACCGTTCCTATTGCCGGAGCTGCCCATGTCCATCATCACGGTTAATGTTGATGGAGCAGTTTATCACGCTTTACGGAACGGTGCACTGGACATACAGCACGGCGGATAACTACGCGTCGCTCAAGCGGCGGTTCATCTGCCCGTTGCTCGGAACGATGCATATAAGGGAACTGACGGGGCTGCACATCGCGGCATTGTACCAAAGATTGGCGAAGGGCAGAAAATCGTATCCGCCAGTCTGCAAAAGCACTTTGCGGGATCTACATAAGCTGCTCAAATGAGCGTTTAGTCAAGCGGTAGTGTGGGGCGTTCTGGAACACAGTCCGCTTGACAATATCGCCATACCAAAGGAACAACGAAAGCGAATGTCGGTATGGAATGCATCACAAGTAAGGAAAGCTGTGTTTGCCTGCGGGGATGACGTCATGCTTTCGCTTGCAATTCAGTTTGCGTTCGCATGTTCGCTGCACATGGGCGAGCTGCTTGCGTTGAAATGGTCGGACGTCGATTTCGAGAAGAATACGGTGCATATCAGCAAAGCAATGCATCGCATCAGTCGAAACGCGCTGACGTTTATCGGAACAAAAGGCATCGTTGAGATGCTGTCATGCGGTTGTGACGACAGCCCGACGGTGCTTGTGAGCAAAGCGCCGAAAACGGAATCAAGCATTCGCACGGTATTTCTGCCGGATCAGTTCGCAGCACAATTACTGGATTACAAAAGCTAAATTAAGTGCGAACCCGATGCCCCGGTCTTTCATTTGCAAAACGGGAAACCGCTTCAGCCGGAGTGCCTGCGGAAGCGATTTCGCATTTTGATAGACAAAGCAGAGCTTCAAAAAGTCACTTTTCACAGCCTTCGCCATTCCAGCGTGACATATAAGCTCAAGCTGACTAACGGCAACATCAAGGCGGTGCAGGGCGACACCGGACATACGCAAGCAAATATGGTTTTGGAGGTCTGCGCCGAAATGCTCGATGACGAACGCAGAAAGACAGCCATGCTGATGAACGAGGATTGGTACAGCGAGGATCGCTAATACTGCGTGCAGATTTGTTTGCAGAGAGAAAGGACAAATGCGGCACCTTTGGACAAAAACGGCGGATAGTCCTACCGCTTAGGAGCTGTGGTGCGCCTGTTTTGCGGCGTTATGCATAATATTACGAAGTCCGAAAAATCCCTATATTACGGCGTTTTTTAAGGAAACACTTTTCGCACAGTATCACGCAATATTGCTGATTTCGGGTGGTTTTGAAAACTCAAATTAGCAAGCCATTAGCAAAATACGCCTTATACAGTCTGCGTTAGAGGACCATCGTTCGTATTGAAATTAGCAAAATCAGCGAGTATCTGCTATGCGGATGCTCGTTTTGTATATATACAGGTTTTTGACTTATCTGATTAAGTTGCGCTCATGATTCGGAATAATCGTTGTTTACATTATTCCGAATTCTGCTATACTGTACTTATAAAACTGAAGGTGAGAATCGACATGGAATATATGACGGCACAGGAGGCGGCAAAGCTTTGGGGCATATCCGATAGGAGAGTGCGGATTCTCTGCCCGGAAGGAAAGGTAGAGGGAGCCGAAAAGATAGGCAAATCCTACCGTATTCCCGCAGACGCAAAAAAGCCCACTGATGGTCGCGCCGCAAAAGAGAATTACGAACTTCGATACCTCAAATGGGATGATACCGTGATTGGAACAATCAATCCGTCAAATGAGGTCAACTTTACTGCACCTAATTTTAACAATGTCGTATCGCTTTATACGCACGGTACGACCTACTGGTCTGCGGAGCAGTTTACGGAGTTCCTTTCAGAGCGTGTTGTCAGCCGTGACCGCAGGGATATTGAAAGAATCCTGTTCCGTTGTGGACTTTCCCATTATGACGTTCAACAAATTGCGGAAATCACGCATGGCATTCACCCCAAAGACCTGCTATGGATCGCAAATAAAAAGAGCGACACGCTCTCATCGACAATGACCGCTGTGTTCGCTTCCGTCTTTCATCAAAAGATCGACTTGCAGGGCGACAGCCTAGATACGCCGGAGGGCTATAACATCAAACGCTACGGCGTTATGGATGGCAGATACGGTATCTATAAGCAGCGCATCAACCCGCTTGTCACAGATGTGGAATCGGAGATTGCCGTTTATCTTCTCGCAAAACGCTTAGGCGTTCCTTGCTGTCCCGCTGTTCGTGCAGATAAAAATACCGTGTTTTCGGTTTTCCTCTACGACTTCTCAAAGGAGTACGTCGTTCATTTCCGTCGCTTCTTTAACGGTAGGCGCGGAGATAACGAGTATCAGAATTTGATAAATGTACGCCCACAGTATAGGGACGATATCGCCCAAATGATATTCCTTGACTTCATCACGCGGCAGGACGACCGCCATTTATCCAACATTGCAGTTAAGATCAGCGGAAAAGAGGAAAGCTTTTATCCACTGTACGATAATGGGCGGAGCTTGTTCTATGAGGATACTGAGGATATGGTGCAAAATGCGGTGAGCGACGTTGCCGGATATGCCACGACCTTTGGATATTCCGGGACATATTGGGATTATGTACAGGAGATAACGAGGTACAACGGCAATTTCAAGGACTTGATCGACCTTTCGGTTACAAAGGATGAAGTGGCTGCTATTTTAAATGAAGCGGGCTTCAAGGGGTATCGCTTTGACGGTGCGTTAGAGTGGATATGGAAGACGATTAGTATGATTAAGCGCCTGTGACTACAAACACAGCGAGTTCTCCTCTTGTATAGATGCAGACAATATAATCTATTAGCCAGCACTAGCACAGCATTGGCAAACGTTATTGAAAGCGGAATGAAATGCAGTCAAAAGCGACAATTAAAAGAAAAACACGACGCATAATATAACCATTATGGAAAAATATTGATTAGCACTTGACGTTTTACAAAAAAAGTCCTAATATGTAAATGGATATACGGTCTCCGTATATACTAAAATAGCTAGGAGCTAGCATGGGACAATATTTACCTGAAATTTCTTCTGTTATAGCACAAGCATTTGCTAACAGCATATCAAATGCCGTTGGAGATGGAATTAATGAAGATGTCTTGAGCAAAGGTTTAATAACTCAAAACGGTAATCCAGGTCGCATTTGGGATATTTTGCATACCGACCTCGCGAATTCATTGGATCCCGCTTGTGTCGTAGCTAAACCATCAAGACGTGGCGCGTGGAAAATACTTCCGGTGTTTGATAAACAAACGAGCATCTTGTTCTGCTGTATGCGTGAAAAGAACTTCTCATTGCTGTGCCATCGCAATTTGGCTAAACAGAAGAGACATTACTTATTTGCTTTGTCCAAGGCATTCAATAATGACCTGCCAAGTTTACAAGTGCGCCTTGATGTATTTCAAGATAATAATAATGATGATTCAGATTTGGTTAAAGTGGCTATTGCTAGAATTACAGACGATCTTGGAATACCTGCAAACATTATCGAACGCCATGCATTAATACTTTTTCATGCTGTCGACAATCAATTGCTAACTTTACGTTGTTGTGCGATTAATGGTATGTTTGAAATTGTGGATAGCATTAATTGGGATGAGTTTATACCTGACATCTCTAGTGCAATTGTAGACACTGTTGAAGATGACATGGAAAAATCTCAGGCTTACAAGCCAAAACTTAAGCTTAAGGAGAAGGCTAAGAGTAGGATTGACCGGAAATCATCGATTGCTATCCATCAAGAAGAAGAGGAAAATAAAAATCTCGATTGAATAGTCGGGAAGGAAATCATAAAAAATGGAAAACAAAAAATTCAATGGTGATAGATTAAAGGCTGCCAGAATTTATAGGGGATATACTGTTGCGGAACTGGCAGAGAAACTTAGCTTGCAGCGTCAGACCGTATCTATGTATGAGAATAATAAGATTAGCACTCCAGAATACTCCGTTATTCAAAATATGGGAAAAGAACTTGGTTTTCCGATTGAGTTTTTCTTGCAACCAAATTGTGTGTCTGTAAAAATGGGGTCGACATATTTCAGATCCCTACTAACGACGAGCAAAAAATACAGAAGTGAGCAAATTGAGCGAATTAATCTTATTGCTCAAGTATTCTCGTTTATCTCAGAGTATATTGATTTTCCTGGGACAAAGCTGCCCAGATATACAGGAAATGATCCCGAAGAAGCAGCAATGCTTCTCCGTTCAGAATGGGAAATTGGAGAAAAACCAATAGAGAACATAATATATTTGGTTGAGGAAAACGGGATATTTGTTTCAAGCTTTAAAGCAGAATCAAATTGCGTTGATGCGTTTAGTCAACTCATTGATATTGATGGGGATAGTAAGTATATAATTGGCTACTCTGACAATAAAACAACTGCAGCAAGAATCCATTTTGATATTGCACACGAATTAGGACACATACTGCTACACGAGTGGAGCGAAGATGTTGATGCATTGAGCAAAGAAGAGTTTAAAGATATTGAACATCAGGCCCATGCGTTTGCAGGCGCATTCTTATTACCTAGAGATGCGTTTTTAAAAGATTTGGGAATTTATGGGAATAACATCGATTACTACTGTGAACTTAAGAAAAAGTGGAGAGTATCTATATCCGCAATGATTCGACGTGCATATAATTTAGGTGCAATTTCACAATTTTCATACCAACAAATGATGCGTCTAATGCAGAAGCGTGGTATTAAGAAATTTGAACCCTTAGATGATATTCTAACTACTGCAGAACCGACGCTTTTTTATACAGCTGTAAATATACTCTTAGATCAAGGTGTTTTTACTGCAAAAGAGTTTGTCCAAGGCTTATCAATTGATTGCTCGCTGAGTCTAACCAGTTGCGAGATAGAAAGTTTGCTTGGATTGCCTAAAGGAATGCTTTTCTATGAAGATAAGGTGCCTGAACATAGGCTTAATCTTCGCTTATTAAAATGATTGAAAGGAGAAGAAAATGAAGCTCAAAAGGGCGAAAGAAACTGATACCGGTTTGAATGTGGAATTTGTCAACACTGAAACGAATCGGCATATTGACTTAGATCATGTGATTACTCAAATCAACAAGGGAAATCCCAACTATGCCGGTTACATCACAGTAACAAACCCAAATGGCACAACATACGTTAGATCGAAACCTGATGGTAGTCATAAAAACAACATAGAATAAAGGGTGCTATCAAACTTGCCGCCTGTTATGTACTAGCAGGCGGATTTTGTTTTACATGGAATCAAAAAAGGAGGACAACCACATGACCAAAGTAATCGCCCTCGCCAACCAGAAGGGTGGTGTGGGCAAAACGACTACGGCCGTTAATCTCGGTATCGGGCTTGCACGGCAGGGAAAGAAGGTGCTGCTCATAGACGCAGACGCACAGGGCAACCTGACGGATTCCCTCGGCTGGAACGAGCCGGATAAGCTTCCTGTTTCCCTTGCTACCATTATGAGCAAGGTTATCATGGAGGAGCCTATCGTGCCGGATGAAGGGATCTTGCACCATGCGGAGGGCGTTGACCTCATGCCCGC